>Ga0315268_10002903_pt1 | contig 19057 bp, 15 predicted proteins | sample C1_top_MG_FD_204535 | JGI IMG/M metagenome (GOLD analysis project Ga0315268, IMG submission 204535) | Sediment microbial communities from Yellowstone Lake, YNP, Wyoming, USA - C1_top | ecosystem: Environmental > Aquatic > Freshwater > Lake > Sediment | place: USA: Wyoming | collected 2017-08-01
TGGTCCTGCCGCTCTACCTGCGCCCGCTGAGCGTGGCGGCGCCGGCCCGGCCAGCGGGCACGGCCACGGCCGCCGGGACCTGAGCCGGGGCCTGAGCCGGGGCCTGAGCCGGGGCGGGCTCGCTCGAGCGACTGCACGGCCACGGCCGCAGGGACCGCCGCCAGGGCGGCGGGGCGCCTGCACGGCCTCATTCCGCCGAGTCGGGTACGCTCTCGCGCGACGCGCCCCGGCGCCGGAGCCTCCGGCCCGTCCACGGCCGATCCCCATCATCCGAGCCGAGCATGACGACGAACCAGCGCCCGACGGGCGATCCCCGCCAGCTTCCCTCGCGCCGCGCCCGCCGGGCCGCCGCCCGGGCCGACGCCGGCCAGCGCGACCCGCGCCTGGCCACCGCCAGGACGGCCACGCGAAAGCCGTGGTGGCAGGACCCGATGATCTGGCTGACCGTCGGCGCCGTGGCCGTCGGCGTGGTCATCATCCTCCTGGCCTCGGGCATCCTCGGCGGCAACAGCAAGCTGACCGGGCGGATCGTCGCCCCCCTGACGACGAAGCCGGCGGACCTGGTCGACCCGGCCAACCCGCGGGCCCTCGGCGACCCGGCGGCGCCGATCACCTTCGACGTCTGGGCGGATTTCCAGTGCTCGGCCTGCGAGCTCTACTCGACGCAGATCGAGCCGACGATCATCGACGAGTACGTGAAGACCGGGAAGGTCCATCTCGTGTTCCACGACTACGCGTTCATCGACGCGAAGAGCAGCACCAAGGAGTCGCAGGATGCAGCCGCGGCAGCGCGCTGCGCCACCGCCCAGGGCGACTTCTGGCAGTACCACGACTGGCTGTATGCCAACTGGAAGGGCGAGAACGTGGGTGGCTTCAGCCGCGACCGGCTGCGCCTGATCGCCGAGAAGGTCGGCCTGGACCTGACCGCCTACGACGCCTGCCTGGCGGACGGCGCGGCCCACGCCGCGGTGAAGGCCGAGACGCAGCAGGGCATCGACCTGACGATCAACTCCACCCCGACGCTCGTCATCAACGGCGAGCTGGTGCGGGGCGCGCTGCCGCTCGACACGCTCCGGGCGAAGTTCGACGCGATCCTCTCCGGCGCCTCGCCTTCGCCGTCCGCCCCGGGCTCGCCGTCCCCTTCCGGATCACCGGGCGCCTCGGCATCGCCGGCAGCCTCGGGCTCGCCCGTCGCCACTGGCTCGCCGTCCGCTTCCGCGTCCCCCACAGCCTCGCCGACGCCCGCCCCGTAGGGACGGCCGGCCCGCCGATCGTCGCGGCTCCCGTCGCCCCGGGGCGCGCCGCGCGTCAACCTCCCGGAACACGGCCCGTCGAGCCGCGCAGGATGAAGCTCGTCTCGAGGACGATCAGCTCCGGCGGCCCCTCGTCCCCGGCGAGGCGGGCGAGGAGGCGGCGCGTCGCCGTCGCGCCCAGCTCGTAGACAGGCTGGGCGACCACGGTCAGCGGCGGCTGGACGAGCGTCGTCCACTCGAGGTCGTCGAAGGCGACGAGCGAGACGTCGTCAGGCATCCGGCGGCCGGAGGCCACGATCCCGTCGACGGCCCCCAGGGTCATCGTGCTATCGGTGGTGAAGATGGCCGTGGCCGGATCGTCGAGCTCGAGGGCGGCGACCGTCTGCTCCATCGCCGCGGCGCGGGCATACCTGGTGCGGCGGATCAAGTCGTCCGTCACCGGGAGGTCTGCCGCCCGCAGGCCGGCGGCCCAGCCCACCAGGCGAAGCCGGCTCGGCATCGCGTCCGCCGGGCCGGGCTGCGCCGTGGCGAGCTCGGCAGCCGGGAGGGCCGTGTCCGCCTCGGCGATGATCGCGATCCGGCGGTGGCCGAGGCGGGCGAGGTGGCTGATGGCCCCGTGGGCCGCCCGCTGGTTGTCGACGACGACCACGTCGGCCCGGACCGTGGGTGCGCCCCGGTCGAGGAGGACGATGGGCAGGCCGCGCTCGACGAGGTCGACGAGGTGGCTCGTGTCCTCGGTGGAGGCCGGGGCGACGATGAGACCGTCGACCCGCTTCTGGAAGAGGACGCCGACCGCGGTCCGCTCCTTCGCCACGTCCTCGTCGCTGTTGGCGAGGATGACCTCGAGCCCGGCCGCGTGGGCCGCGTCGGCGATGCCGCGCACCGCCCGGGCGAAGAAAGGGTTCTCGATGTCGGCCACGACGACGCCGATCGTGTGGGTCGTGCCGGTGATCATGCTCCGGGCGAGCGTGTTCGGCCGGTAGCCGAGGCTCGTCGCGGCCGCGGTCACCCGGTCGCGGGCCTCGTCGCTCACGCGCCCGTAGCCGCCGAGGGCCCGGGCCGCCGTCGCCCGGGAGACCCCCGCCGCGGCGGCGACGTCATGGATCGTCGCCTGGTCCGGGTGTCTTCGTCGGCCTGTCATCGCTCCCCAGGGCTGTCGGGCGCCGCCGGCGATCGTACGCTACGTCCGGGCATGCCGCCCGGGCCGGGTCGAGCCGAACAGGGGCAGGCGTTCGCTGCGTGCCTTCGCTACTTGCCGAAGCCCTCCGAGAGGCCGCGGATGAACTGCCGCTGCCCCGCCAGGAAGAGGAGGATCATCGGGATCGATGCGATCGTCAGAGCTGCGAACAGGACGGGCCAGTCGGACAGGACACGCCCCTGCATGGCAAGCAGCCCGACGGGCAGCGTCTTGAGGTCGCCGCTGTTGATGAACACCAGGGCGAAGACGAACTCGTTCCAGGCGAAGAGGGCCTGGAGGAGCGCGGCGGAGACGATGATCGGCCGCGAGAGCGGCATGATCACCAGCCAGAAGATCTGCCAGCGGTTCGCCCCGTCCACGATCGCCGCGTCCTCCATCTCCCGCGACAGGGTGATCATGTAGGCCCGGATGAGGAAGACCGTGAAGGAGACGCGGAAGGCCGTGTACAGGACGATCAGGGCCAGGTAAGTGTCGAATATCCCGATCGCTCGCAGGAGCCGGAAGAGCGGGATGAGGGCGACGGTCGGCGCCAGCATCATGCCGCCCAGGAGGAGGACGGTGATGGCGCCCGCAAAGGGGATGCGGTGGCGCGTCAGGGCGTACGCGGCCAGGGCACTGACCAGGACCGTGGTCACCACCGAGGCGCCGGTGACGATCACGCTGTTCATCAGGTAGCGGACGACGCCCAGGTCCCAGGCCTTGACGAAGTTGCCCCAGCGCCAGGTGGTGGGCAGCCCCCACGGGTCGCCGAAGAGCTCGGCGTTCGACTTGAAGCCGTTGAGAAACATCCACACGAGCGGGTAGATGACTGCCACGGCCAGGACGATCAGCATGACGTAGGCGACCGTGCGGCCGATCGAGCTGGCGACGGCCCGCCGGGTGGTTTCGGCGTAGTGCGGACGCGCGACGGTCCCGGCCATCAGTACTGCACCGTCTTGCCGCGGTTGATGACGAGCTGGACGATCGAGGCCGCCAGGGTGATCACGAAGATGACCACGGCGATCGCTGCCGCATAGCCCATCTGGTCGTTGAAGAAGGCCGACTTGTACAGCCAGGTCCCTAAGGTGTGGCTGGAGTTGGCGGGACCACCCGCGGTCATGACCCAGACCTCGTTCATCACCAGGAACGCGCCCGAGATCGTGATGATCATCGCCAGCAGGGTCATCTCGCGGACGAGCGGCACCGTGATCCGGAAGAACGCCTGGCGGCGGGTGGCGCCGTCGATGTAGGCGGCCTCGTACAGCTCGCGCGGGATCCGCTGCATGGCCACGATGAAGAGGACCATCACGTAGCCGACGGACTGCCACTGGCTCATGGCGATGATCGCCCAGATGGCCGTCGCCGACTCACCGAGCCACGAGTGCTTGAAGGCGCCGAGGCCCACCGCGTCCAGGAACCCGTTCACCAGCCCGATCTGGGGGTTGTACATGAACTGGAAGAGGAGGCCGGTGATCGTCAGCGAGAGCACGGCCGGGACGAAGTAGACGGTCCGGAAGAACCCCTTCAGCCGGCCGCGGACGAGCTCCTCGAGGACGGCGGCCAAGACGAGGCCGCCGCCGACCTGGAAGATCACCGAGACGACGGCGTAGGCGATGTTGTTGAAGAGCGAGCTCCAGAAGACCGGGTCGGCCGTCAGGGCGCTGTAGTTGTCGAGGCCGACCCAGACGTCCACCGGCGAGAACGCGTTCCAGCGGAAGAGGCTGAGGCGGAGGTTCTCGACGACGGGGTAGTAGACGAAGACGACGAGGAGGAGGACCGCGGGGGCGACCCACAGCAGCATCGGCCACCGGCCGAGTCGCGATGCCATCGACATCGAACCTCTACCTCGCGTCCAGGTCGAGCACCGGGCGGGGGCGGCGTGATCGCGCCCCCGCCCGGCATGAGGCTACTGGGTCGGGACGGGTGAGGCCGCCTCCTCGGCCTTCGCCTGGGCGGCCGCGGCACGGATGTCGTCCATCACCTGAGCCGGCGTCTTCGTGCCGTCGAGCATGGCCTGGGCCCCGTTGAGGTAGGCGTTGGCCACGTACATGTGGGTGACGGTGTCGAGCCAGATCGCCATGCCCTTTGCCTTGGCGATGTCCTCGATGACGGTGACGTTCTGCGGGAAGGTGTTGTCGGCGGTGGCGGATCCCTGGACCGGGCTGAGCCAGCCGAGGTCGGCCACGAGCTTCTTGGCGTTGTCGAGGCTCGTCAGGTACTTGAGGAAGTCGATCGCGATGTCGAGATGCTGGGAATCGGGGTTAACGAGGAAGCCATCGGGGGCACCCTCGAGGTAGCCGGTGTCGCCGGCCGGGCTGGCGGGCGGCGGCAGCTTGAAGAAGTCCCAGTTGGCGGCGAGGTCGGCCGGCGCGCCACCCTTCTCGGTCAGGGCGAAGAACTCGACTGCCTCGATGAGGTGCATCGGCGACTTGCTGGCCAGGAACTGCGCCTGGGCGGCCTCGTGGCTGATGCCGTTGGCGCCCTGGGTCAGGCAATGGCTGTTGATGTCCATGAAGGCCTCGAGCGCCTTCTGGTAGCCCGGATCGGTGAACTCGCCTGATAGCGGATCGTAGTCCTTCTGCATCGTCGCCGCGGGCACGTAGTAGGGGTTCAGCTGGGTGAGGAAGTGGATCGCCGGCCAGCCGTACTGGTTGCCGAAGGTGACCGGGTACTCGAAGCCCTTGGCCTTGAAGGTGTCGCAGGCCGCCAGGAGCTCCTCGAGGGTCGTGGGCACGGTCACGCCGTTGTCGGCGAAGAGCTTCTTGTTGTAGACCATGTACTTGGCGTCGAGGGTGATCGGCACGCCGTAGAGCTTGCCGCCATACGTGTAGGCCTCGAGCGCCGCGGGGGTGAAGCTGTCCTTCCAGGCGCCGGTGACATCGGCGGTCAGGTCCTTGGCCAGGCCACCGCGGACGAACTTCTTGGTGAAGTCACCGGCCCACGAGAAGTAGACGTCGGGGAGCGTCTTCGAGGCGGCCAGGACCCGGAGCTTGTCCTTGACGTCCTGGTCGCCGTAGGCCTGGATCTCAATCTGGACCTTGGGGTTCGCAGCCTTGTAGGCCGCGACGACCTGCTCGAAGTACGGGGCGTAGCGCGGGTCCGAGTACTTGTGGAGGAAAGTGATCTTGCCCTCCAGCGCTCCGCCCGTGCCTCCGCTCGCCGCCGGGGTCGGCGAGGCACCGCCCCCGCAGGCCGCCACGGCGAGCGAGGCGACGACGGTGAGGGCGAGCAGCGGGAAGCTGGCCCTCGCCCGATAGTTGATTCTCACGTGCTCCTCCTTGCGCTCCAGCTCGCTGGCGCCGGGCGCGCCGTCAGGCGGCGCCCGGCGCGGCCACGGGGACGAACGGGCTCCCGTGCCCGAACGCCCCGACGTGCCCACAGGTGCTCGCCGCCGCCCGGGCGGCGGCGAGAAGGCAGGCCGCGGGATCCTCGCCACGCACGACGCCGACGAGGAAGCGGCCGATGAACGAGTCGCCGGCCCCCAGGGTGTCGACGATCTCGGTCGGGTGGACCGGCTGGCGCCAGGTGCGCCGGCCGTCGGACAGGAGCGCGGGCGCGGTGCCGCGCGTGGCCAGGGCGAGGCGTGGTCCGCGCGCGATCGCCCCCGCGAGGAGGTCGACCGTCGCCTCGTCGTCGAGATCGCTGGCCGAGAAGCAGGCGATGTCGACGTGGGGGAGGAGCGGCTCGACGTAGGCCGCCTCCCGGTGGATCGAGAAGTCGAACGAGACCGGCGCGCGCCTGGCGAGGGCGGCGACCTGGTCCTCCAGCATGCTGCAGTCCCCGGTGTGGACGAGGTCGAAGGTCGCCGCGTAGGCGAGGTCGGCCTCGTCGAGGCGGAACCGCGAGACCCCGATGTCAGCGCCGACGAAGACGCGGTCGCCGTCGACGACCTCCACCTCGGCGTAGGCGTTCGGCCCGTCGACGATCCGCAGCCGGTCGAGCTCGATGCCCTCCGCCCGGAGGCCGGCCAGGACGACCTCGCCGGCCCGGTCTGTGCCGAGGGCGCCGAGGTAGGCGGCATCTGCGCCGGCCCGGCCGGCGGCCACGGCAACGTTGAGGGCGTTGCCGCCCGGGAACATGACCCCGAGGTCGCGGTAGCGGTCGACGACGTTGTCGCCGACGCCGAGGAGGCGCATCGCCTAGTAGTCCACCCTGAACATGTAGCGCCGGATCGCGAGGTCGTGGCCGGTGGCCGCCTCGAAGTGCTGGGCGAGGCGGCTCATGACCGACGACAGGGCGAACGCCGAGACGTACGGACGCAGCGCCGGCTCGATCCCGGGCAGCGCCAGGTCGCTGGCGTCGACGAAGTGGGCCTTCTTCGTCCAGCGCTCGAGGAACGCCCTGGCGCGCTCGTCGATCGGGCGCGTCTCCTCCTCGCCGAGGAAGAGGATCACCGGCACCTCGTCGGTGACGACCTCCATGGCGCCATGGAGGAACTCGGCCGCGTCGAAGCTGGCTGCGTGCATCCACTGCATCTCCTGCAGGTAGCACATGGCGAGGGCGTACGCGGTCGCGTGGTTCGGGCCGGAGCCGAGGACGTAGATGATCGGCTCGTCCTTGAGAGCCGCGGCGATCCCGGCCAGGAGCTCTTCGCTGCCGCGGCAGGCCGCGAGGAGCGCGTCGGGCAGCGCCTCGAGCGCCCGCAGGTGAGCCGCCTGCTCCTCGGCCGAGAGGTCGCCGGTCTCGCGGAGGAGGGCCAGGCCGAGGATCGCCAGGGCGACGTGCTTGGGGTCGCCCACGCCGCGGTCGTCGCCGTAGGCGTACGCGACGTCGCTCGCCGCTGCCAGCGGGCTGTCCGCCCGGCGGGTGAAGGCGGCCACCGTTGCCCCGCGCTCCCTGGCGAACCTCGCCGCCGCCACGACCTCGGGCGTCGTTCCCGTGTTCGAGGCGACGAGGACGAGCGAGCCCGCCCCCAGCCCGACCGGACCCCGGTGGATGAGCTCGTTGGCGGACATGGCGAAGACCGGGAACCGGCTCGCCCGCCGCTCGAGCTGGTACTGGAGGGGGCCGAAGGTGATGAGGCCGCCGCCGCTGCCGGTCATGTAGACGTTGCGGAGCCCGGCCCCGACGACGCGGGCGGCGAACGCCTCGATATCGGTCCGTTGACCGAGGGCGACGTCGAGCCCGGCGCGGTGCTCGAGCGGGAGCGGCCTCAGGGGCAGGCTGCTGGCGGTCACGATGGGGCGCCTCCTTCCGGGGTCAGGGCCAGGTCGCGTCCGGGCCGGCCGCGAGGACGCGATGGCCCATGAAGACGCGCTCGTCGAGGTCGCTGATGCCGCGCAGGAGGGCCGAGTAGACGGTGAACCACTGGAGCGGCACGAGCAGGACGAACGGGGCGAGGAGCGGGTGGAGGCCCGGGTAGTCGGCGGCGTCCAGGACGAGGACCCGGGCACCGCCCTCCTCCGCGATCCGGATCGCCCGCAGCGTCATGGCGCGCGATTCGTCCGTGCCCAGCAGGGCGACGATGTCCAGCCGCTGGCGCTCGAACGCCTCAACCGGGCCGTGGCGCAGCTCGGCCGACTCGATGATCGAGCCGTTGACCCGGATGTTCTCCATGAAGACGGTCAGGGCGAACTTGTAGCCGAGGCCGTAGAGCGGACCGGCGGCCAGCACCGTCAGCGAGGTGGAGCTGAGGAACCGGCGGGCCTGCTCGAGGCCGGCGAGTTCGCCTTCGCGGTAGGCCCGGCCCAGGATCGCCGGCAGCCCCGGCAGCTGGGCGAGCGCGGCCTCGGCCTCGGCCCGCCTCGAGGAATTGGTGAGGCGGGCCAGCTCGAGCGCGAACAGGGTGACCGCGGCCAGGGGCAGGATGTAGAGGGCGGTCGAGTCGTAGTCGAGGATCTCGGCCGCTTCGGCCGCCATCGGGCCTGGCCGGCGCTTCACGATCGCCACCGTGTGGGCGCCGACACCGTTGGCGTGCCGGAGGGCGGCCAGGGTGTCCTCGGTCGCACCCGAGTACGAGGCGAGGAGGACGAGGGCCCGGCTGCCGAGGCGCGGCGGGTTGCGCCAGACGAGCTCGTAGCTCGGGAGGACGTCTGACGTCACCCGGGTCAGCCGGTCGAGCAGGTACTTGCCCGTGTACATGCTCGACCACGAGCCGCCGCTGCCGACAAAGAAGACGTGGTCGAACTCGCCGGCGGCGGTGCGCCGGGCCAGCTGCCGGACGCGCTCGCCGTGGTCGTCGAGGAAGCGCGGCAGGTCCGCCTCCAGCCGTGGCGCGGTGAAGAGCTCGCTCTGTCGGGCCGCCTCGACGAGATCTGCGAGATGCACCCCACGCTCCTCCGGTGAGAACGATCTCAACTGCGCGTTGAGAACGCTCTCACAACGGCCGGCGGCAGTCAATACCCAAGATTCGACCCACCCACGGTTCGACCGGGGGTGTTGGTGGGGTATCCGCGGTCTCCCGCCGCGGTCCCCCGCCAGGCTCCCCGCCGTCCCCTGCCAGGCTCCCCCGCCGCGCTCCCCCGCCGCGCTCCCCCGCCAGGCTCCGACGGGCCGATCGCCTGGCCGGTGCTGTCGCGTTGGCCGTGCTGGCTGTCCTGTCGCCCGGTTGCGCCGACCGGGTGTGCCGCGTGTGCCGCGGCGCAGCACGTCTTTGCGCGCCACGCCATCCTTCCTGCGCCGCGGGGTCTCGGGCGGCTGTATCCATCCGAGTTCGTGCGCGCCGCGCACAGCTTGGCGCCGGAGGCCGCCTCCCGCGCCGTTCGGGGCAGGATTCGTTGCGTGCTGCGCGAACGGGGTGTGGTCGACGGCCCGGCGCCGGCCAAGCCGGCTTCCCGGGTCGGCGGGCTGCGGCGCGAGACCGACCCTCGCCGCGGCGACCCTCTGCTGTCCGCGGGTGACGCCAGCCCGACGAGCAGCGCAGGCCGCGGAGAGACCCGGCGAGCTCGCCCTGCGGCGCCCCTGGGCCTCACCGCCCTCCTCAGCGGGTTCTTCCTGCTCAAGGGCTTCCCCTGGTCTGCCATCGGCGACCAGGGAGCCGGGCGGGGGAGCCTGGCGGGGGAGCCTGGCGGGCCGTGGCGCCCGGCCCCGGCGGGCACGCAGGTCATGAAGGTCGCGTTACTGCCGGGGAGGACGGACCGACGGCCGGGTCGGAGAACGCGGGCGGCCTCCGGGATGCAGGCGGACGGGTTGCACCAGATCGCCGCACCGTACCCGGAGATGGCGAAGTCGAACGATGCATCCGGGAAGGGCGCCCGCTCGGCGTTGCCGAGGAGGGACGGGAAGTCGAGCCCGAGCTCGTGCTGCTGGGTGACGGCCGTCGCCAGCTGGGCCAGCGAGCTGTCGATCCCGACCGGCCGCGCGCCGTGCCGGGCGAGCCAGGCCGAGACGTAGGCGGTTCCGCAGCCGGGCTCGATCGCGTCCAGGCCGGCGACGACGTCGAGCAGGTGGAGCTCCGCCTCCGGGATGCTCCAGATGCCTACCACCGCGCCAGGTGCCCCACCACCGGGCCAGGTGCCAGCTCGCGGCGAGGCCGGCCTGCCCCGCCTCGATCACGATCGTGTCGATCCGCTGCCCGCCCGCCGTCGTCGCCATCGACGCCCCCCTGCCGCTCGACGCGCCCGGTCGATACGCCCGGCGCCAGATGCAGCGACCGCACGGTCGCTGGCAAGGGGGGTGGCCCGGCGGGCCCGGCCCGCGGAACGCCCGAGGTGAAACCACGCTCTGGCCAGTCGCTGTCCGCCCCCGGGCTGCCTCGTTGGGGTGTCCATGGCGGCACTGCTGGCATTGCTATCTGACCGGGTGGCGCCGCCGGCGGATCCCACCGCCGGCGGATCCCGCTGTCAAGGCTCGTCGCCGGGCGGCTCGTCGCAGCGGGCCACCGGGGCGAGATCCGCCATTGGCCCCGGTTGATCGAGCAGCGCGGTTGCCGGCGGGGCCGGGCCGCGCCCAGCGGGGCGCTTCTGTCCGGAGCTCCTCGTGGTTCGTCGGGCGTAGCCCCTCGGATAGTGATGCCAGTGGTATGAGCACGTGCCCCTGCCGCCGCCCTCGGTGCCCCTGCCGCAAACGGCCCGCACGCACGGCGCGCGGAAGCCACCGCGGCCGACGTGGCCGGCGCGGCCGGCCGGCGGGGAGGACTGTCGGGGCGCTCCCACGGGCCGGGGCGCTCCCACGGGCCGGGGCGCTCCCACGGGCCGGGGCGCTCCCACGGGCCGGGGCGCTCCCACGGGCCGGGGCGCTCCCACGGGCCGGGGCGCTCCCACGGGCCGGGGCGCGGGCAGCCGGGACAGCCGGGACGCGGGCAGCCGGGACAGCCGGGACGCGGGCAGCGGCATGGCGCCCACGCTCGTCCCCGCGTATGATCCAGGCCTATTCACAGTGAATACGGTTTATGCGTCCAGGGGGATGGCGCCGGCGGTCCTGGGCGAAGCGGCGGGGCGCCGGCGACGGCGGTCCTGGCCGAAGCGGCGGGGCGCCGGCGACCGGCGGTCGCACCATCACCCCGCCGCCGAGATGCAGCAGGGGAGTGAGCAAGCAGATGAGCGCCACCGGGCCGAGCACGTCTGCCGTCCAGGCGGCCGGCGAGCAGCCGTTCGTCAACCAGCGCGACCCGGCCCGACGGCTCGGCCCGGACGGGAAGCCGGCCGTCTCCCGCCGCGCCCCGATCTGGGCGGACGTCCCCGACGAGAAGTGGAACGACTGGCGCTGGCAGCTGTCGAACCGGGTCAACTCGCTCGCGGAGATCGCCCGGGTTCTGAACCTCACCGACGAGGAGCGCGAGGGCCTCTCCGCCCCGGACAAGTTCCGGGTCGACATCACGCCCTACTTCGCCAGCCTCATCGACCCCGACGACCCCGACGACCCCCTCCGTCGTCAGGTCATCCCGCTCGGCCGCGAGCTGCGGGCCTTCACCGGGATGATGGAGGACTCGCTGGCCGAGGACCGCCACTCCCCGGTGCCCGGCCTCGTCCACCGCTACCCGGACCGGGTGCTGATGCTCGTCACCACCCAGTGCGCCAGCTACTGCCGCTATTGCACCCGGGCCCGGATCGTCGGCGACCCGTCCCAGAACTTCAACCGCCGCGAGCACGAGGCCCAGCTCGAGTACCTGCGCCGGACGCCGCAGGTCCGCGACGTGCTCATCTCCGGCGGCGACGGCCTGACCCTCGCCCCGAAGCTGCTCGAGTCGGTCATACGGGGCCTGCGCGAGATCCCGCACATCGAGATCGTCCGGATCGGCAGCCGCGTGCCCGTCTTCCTCCCCCAGCGGATCGACGACGAGCTGTGCGAGATGCTGGCCAGGTACCACCCGATCTGGCTCAACATCCACGTCAACCATCCCAACGAGATCACACCCGAGCTGGCCCGCGCCTGCGACCGACTCGCCCGGGCCGGGATCCCGCTCGGCAACCAGTCGGTCCTCCTGGCCGGGGTGAACGACTGCGTCCACCTCCAGCGCGAGCTCGTCCAGCGGCTGGTCGAGATCCGGGTCCGCCCCTACTACATCTACCAGTGCGACCTGGTGGAGGGCGCCGGGCACTTCCGGACGCCGGTGGGCAAGGGCCTCGAGATCATCGAGGGCCTCCGCGGCCACACCTCCGGCTTCGCCGTCCCGCAGTACATCGTCGACGCGCCCGGGGGCGGCGGCAAGATCCCGGTGATGCCCAACTACCTGGTCAGCTACAGCGACCACAAGGTCGTGCTCCGCAACTACGAGGGCTACATCACGACCTACGAGGAGCCGGTCGACTACCAGCCGCACGATCGCTCGACCTGCTCGTACTGCCGGAACCCGCGCCCGGAGCCGGGCCAGGAAGGGATCACCGCTCTGCTCGACGGACGCCGGATGTGGATCGAGCCGGCCGGCTTCGTCGAGACGCATGCTCGGGGCGCGACCGAGATGCACCGCCTCCAGGACCCGTCGAAGTGGGTGCCCTACGGGGTCGGGGCGATCGAGGGCCAGGCCGGCCAGCCGCTGCCGGTGCTCGAGCGCGGGGCGCCCGCCGAACCGGCCGACGGGGACGGCGAGGGATCGGCCGCGGGCTGAGCTCCGGCCGCGGGCCAACTGAGACACCCCGGGGCCGCCGGAGGCAAGGCCGTCCGACGGCTACTTGGCGTGGTTGAGCTCCTCCAGGCCGGCCGCGAGCTGCGCGTCCTTCGTCATCGCCACCCCGGCCGCGCCCAGGCCGGCCAGGTCGTCCGGGACGACGATGCCGACGCCGCTCGGCAGCGACGCGGTCACGTCCGGCTCGATCCCCTCCTTCCAGATGGAGCGGCCGTCCGGCGTGAACCAGCGCTGGATGCCAACCGAGACGGCCGAGCCGTCGGAGAGGTCCCAGGTGCCCAGGACGGTGCCCGTGCCGGAGGTCCGCTCCCCGACGATCCGGGCCCGGCCGGCGTCCTGGAGGGCGCCGGCGACGATCTCGGCCGAGCTCGCCGTCTGGCCGTCGACGAGGACGACGAGCGGCAGGTCGGTGGCCACCCCGCCCGGCTGCACGTCGAACGCGACCTCCGTGCCGTCCTTGTCGCGGCTGCGGTAGACGACGCCCTCGGCCAGGAACTGGCTGGCGGTCGCGACCGCCTGGTCGGTATAGCCGCCGCCGTTCGCGCGGAGATCGAACAGGATCGCCGTCGCGCCCGCCGCGCGGGCCTCGCGGAGCGCGTTGACGACGGCATCGGCGGCTCCGGTCGAGAAGGCCTCGAGTCGGACCATGGCGATCGTGGACCCGGGGACCATCGCCCACGACACGATTGGCAGGTCGAGCCGGGCGCGAACGAGCCGGAGCTCGCGCTCGGTGCCATCGGGCGCCCGGAGTGTCACCCGGACCTCGGTGCCCTCCGTCCCCCGGATGTCGCCGGCGACCTCGTCCACCGTCCGGCCGAGCGTCGTCTCGCCGTCGACCGCGACGATCCGGTCGCCGGCGGAGATGCCGCCGCGTTCCGCCGGGCTGCCGGGCAGGACCCGCAGCACCTCGATGGAGCCGTCGCGCTCGTCGACGACGACCCCGATGCCGACGAACTCGCCCGACAGGCTCTCGTTCCGCTGGAGGAGCTCCTCCGGGGTCAGGTAGAGGGTGTGGCCGGTGTCGCCGACGGCCTCGACGAGGCCGCGCACCGCGCCGCGCTCGAGCGTCACCGGGTCGAGCGACCCCCGGTCGACGTACTCGCGGTAGAGGATGTCCCACGCCTCCTGGGCGAGGCTGAAGTCGGCGGTCGGGGTGCCCGGGGCGGTGGTCGGCGCCGGTGTCGGGCTGGCGCCGGGCGAGGCCGTGGCGACCGGGCCCGGCGAGGGGAGGGACGCGCTCCCGCCCCCCAGGCGGCCGATCCCGACCCCGAGGAGGAAGACGAGGATCCCGGCCGCGACCAGGAGAAGGATCGCCGCCCGGGGGAGGCCCGCCGGGGCCCCCGTCCCCGCCGCCGGCGGCCTCGACCCGACACCCTGGCCCGGGCCGCCGGCCGGCCCCTGCCATGCCGGGTCGTGGGGGCGGGCCGAGCCATCGGCGTCCGTCCTCGTCCCGGGCTGTTCGATGCCCGGAAGGAAGCCGCCCGGGCGCGTCTGCTCGTCGTCCATGGCGCGCAGGATGCGCGCTCTTCGTCAAGGACGCGTGGCCGACCGATGAGGAATCCGCAGGCAGTGACGGGAGGCGAGCGAGGCCGCCCGCTAGCGCTGGCCGGTCTCCACCGAGGTCGGGCCGTCGTGACCGCCGCCGGCCTGGGGGCCGAGCAGCTCGTCGCGGATCGAGGCCGCCCAGCGCTCGATGGCCACCCAGTCGCGGTGGTCGCTGAAGCGGACCCGGGTCAGGCGCGACAGGACGCGGAGCCCGGTCCCGACGTGGAGCGGCTGGAGGGAGCCGGCGAACAGGGCGACGTCGCGAGGGGCGATCCGTTCGACGGCGTGGACGAGCGCCTCGGGGAGCTCCGCCTGGGACCCCGTGGGCGGTGCCTCCATGAGCCCGGAGGCGAACAGCCAGACCGGCATCCCCGACAGCTCCCGGACGTGGGCCTCGAGGAACTCCTCGGCCCCCGGGAACCAGCCGCCGCTGTAGACCGTGCAGCCCAGCACGGCCGCGCGGAACCCGCGGAGGTCGCCGACGGCGGAAACCGGCTCGAACTGGATCGGGAGCCGCGCCTGGCGGAGGACGTCCGCGATCGCCGAGGCGATCTCCCGGGTGGACTCGTGTCGGGTCGCATACGCGACCAGGATCTCGTCCTTCATCGCCCACCTCTCGCGTCCGCGGCCGCCGCCGTGACGGGCCTCCGGCGCAGGCCGGCTGCTCGCAGCCTGAGTATCCACCGGGCGTCCATCGCCGGGTAGGGTCGGCGCGCCCGTCCCGGGCGGGAGGAACGGACCGCAGCGGCCCCGGCCCGGCGGGGCGCCCCCCGGAGACGACTCGCGCCACGCCAGCCGCGTGCGCGGACCGTCCCCGTTCACCCGGCGTGCATGTTCGGGGCGATCGGGCCGCCGCCGCCTCCGCGGCGGACGTGCCGGTCGATCGTCACAGCGCCGGCGGCCACGCCGCGTGAAGGTTCCGGCCTCCGGGCGCCCGGCCGGGCCCGGCGGATCGGCGCGGGGCGCGAATCATTCACCGGGGGTGAAGCGAGGCGGGATCGCCGCAACCCAGGCCATGCCGTTCGCCGCGCCGGCGGCGGAGCGTGCCGGCATGGAGGCCGAGGACCACGAGCACGCTCGACCACGCCCGTGGGCGCGGCTGTCAGCGACCGGCCCGCGGCCCGCGCCCATACCGGGCCATGACCTGGACGACGCGCTCGCCGTCCAGGCCGTGGGCGGTGATCCCGTCGCAGCCGGTCATCGTCCCGGCGGTGAGGAGGGCGTTGACGACCGCCTCCTCGGTCGCCTCCACCGTGCCCTGGTAGAGCGGGTCGAGCGTGGTGTCGTTCAGGTAGCGCACGGTCATCTCTCGTCGCGCATCGGCGTCGAGGGCGGCCCGGGGGAGATCGCGGTTGCCCGTCGCGAAGGCCAGGAAGATGTCGCCCGAGCTGTTGCCGGCGATCGAGCCGAGCCGGGCCAGCCCGAGGCCCGCCCGCTGGGCCAGGCGGGCGCACTGGTGCGGCAGGAGCGGCGCGTCGGTGGCCACGACGACGATGACCGACCCGGTCCGGAGCGCGCGATGGCCGGGCGCCGGCGACTGGCGACCGAACCCGTCCGGCAGTGGCGAGGCGCTCATCGCCGGCGCCGCGCGCCATGGGCTGGGGAGGTCCGTGACCGGGATCTCCTGGCCGATCGGGACCCCGTCGACCCGGAGCAGCTCGCGCCGGCCGTAGTTGGCCTGGACGAGCGCGCCCACCGTCCAGCCGCCGGCCTCGTCGGGGAGGCGCCGCGAGGCCGTCCCGATGCCACCCTTGAGCTCATGGCAGATCATCCCGGTCCCGCCGCCGATCGACCCCTCGGCCACCGGCCCGGCGGCCGCTGCCGCCAGCGCGGCCTCGAGATGCTCCGGCCGGACGTGGAAGCCGTTGATGTCGTTGAGCAGGCCGTCCCAGGTCTCGCCGACGACGGGCAGCGACCAGAAGTCGGTGCCGGAGGGATGGGTCCGGGCGGCATGGGCGAGGAGGGCGTCGCGGACCACGCCCACCGAGTGGGTGTTGGTCAGGGCCACGGGCGAGCTGAGCTGGCCGGACTCGCGGACCCACTCGAGCCCGGTCAGCTCGCCATTGCCGTTCAGCCGGTGGCAGCCGGCGAAGACCGGCTCGACGAACGGGTCGCCGTCGTGGGGGACGATGACGGTGACCCCCGTCCGGACGGGACCCTCGCCGACCAGCCGTGGTCCCTCGCCCCGGACGAGCGTGCAGTGGCCGACGCGGACGCCGGCCACGTCGGTGATCGCGTTCGCCGGCCCGGGCGGCAGGAGCCCGAGGACGATCCCGTGGTCGCGTGCCCGCATCGAACCCTCGCTTTCTGGACGCTGTCAGGATAATCGCCGGAGATGCCCTCCCCTGTCTTGCCCGCCGTGTCACCCGGGGTGTCGGCCGACCCGCGGCTCGTCGTGCTCGAGCGCCTGGCGACGCTCGATGGGGCCGATCCGGCCGGCGTGGCCGAGGCCTTCCGCGGTCTGCCCGGCCTCGTCGTTCTGGACAGCGCCCGACCGGGTCGGCGGGGTCGCTGGAGCTTCCTGGCGGCCGATCCGCTCTGGGTCGAGGAGGAGGCATCGCCCGGTCCCGATCCGTTCGCCGGGCCGCGGGTCATCCTTGCCCGCCTCGCCGCCGGGCAGCCGATGGTCGAGCCAGGCGAGGGCCTCGCGCCGCCCTTCACGGGCGGGCTGATGGGGTATCTCTCGTACGACCTGGGCCGGCGCCTGGAGCGGATGCCGGCGCTGGCCGTCGCCGACCAGCCGCTGCCGGAGCTGCGGCTGGCGCTCCACGACTGGGTCGTGGCCTGGGAGCGACGGACCGGTCGGGCCTGGCTGGCCGGGCGGGCGGCCGACCGCGACAGGGCCCGGCTGGATGCGCGGCTGGGGCAGGTGCGGGCGCGCCTGGCACGGGCGGCCCGTTCTGCCGGGTCGGCGCTCGACGCTCCGTCGGAGCGCGGGACGGGCCGGGAGCCTGGCGGGGTGACCGCGGCCGGGGGTGAGTGCCCGCCCCTCGTCTTCGTCCAGGAGATGGGCCAGGGGGCATGGATCGCGGCGGTCGAGGCGGTCCGGACCGAGATCGCCCGGGGCGAGCTCTACCAGGCGAACCTCGCCCGCCGCCTGGTGGCCCCGTTCGTCGATGACCCCTGGCCGCGCTTCCGGGCCCTCCGGTCCGGAGAGCCCGCCCTCTTCGCGGCCTACCTGGACCTCGGCCCGGACCCGGCCAGCGGGGCGTCGCGGGCGATCCTGTCCGCCTCGCCGGAGCCGTTCCTGGCGGTCTCGGCGGCCGGCGTCGTGGCGACCGACCCGATCAAGGGCACCCGGCCGCGCGGCTCGTCACGGGCCGAGGAACGTGCCTTCGCCCGGGAGCTGATCGCCTCGGCCAAGGACCGGGCCGAGAACACGATGATCGTGGACGTGCTGCGCAACGACCTCGGCCGCGTCTGCCGGCCGGGGAGCGTCCGCGTCCCGCGGCTGTGGCGGCTGGAGCGGACGCCGGCGGTCCAGCACCTCGTGTCCACGGTCACCGGCGTCCTGGCGGCCGGGCGCGACGCCTTCGACCTGCTCGCGGCGGCGTTCCCCGGGGGCTCGATCAGCGGCGCGCCGAAGATCCGGGCGATGGAGCTGATCGAGTCGCTGGAGCCGGTCCGCCGCGGTCCGTACACGGGCGCGGCCCTCTGGCTGGGCCGGGACGGGGCGATGGGTTCGTCGATCCTGATCCGCACCTTCGTCGCCGACGGCCGGCGGCTGACGCTCCACGTGGGCGGGGGAATCACCTGGCGGAGCGATCCGGGCGCCGAGTGGGACGAGACGGTGGCGAAGGCCTGCGGCCCGCTGCGGGCGATCGGCGGGGTGGTGCGCGAGGATACGGGCTGAGCGGGCGGCGTCGGTGGGCACGGACGGCCGGTGACCGGCTGCCGCCGTCGGTCGGGTTGCCCCGCGCCGGCGCGGGACCGACATGGAGGTGCGCGGGTGCCAAGGGCATGGCTCGACGGGCGGCTGGTGGACGCGGACGCACCGCTCCTGCGGCTCGGCGATCGGGGCTTCCAGCTGGGCGACGGCGTGTTCGAGACGCTCCGGGTCCGGCGTGGCGTGGCGATCGACCTCGGGATCCACCTGGGCCGGCTGCGCGACGGCCTGGCCGCACTCGCCATCCCGATGCCGTTCGGGGATGAGGAGCTGGCGGCCGGGATCGGGGCGGTGGCGGCGGCGAACGCGCCCGACGACGCCGCCCTGCGGATCACCGTCAGCCGGGGGGCGATGGCCGGTCGGGGGACGCTGCCCGCGGGCTGGCGGGACGCGATCCCCACGGTCGCGATCCAGGCCTGGCCGCATCTGCCCGCCCCTGCAGCCCTCCTCGAGCGGGGTGTCCGGGCCGTCACGGCGACCGGCCGGCGCGACCCGGCGGCGCCGCTCGCCTCGGTCAAGACGATCTCGCGGGCCGACCATGTCCAGGCCAAGCTGGAGGCGGAGCTGGCGGGCGCCGACGACGCGATCACGCTGACCCTCGCCGGTGAGGTGGCCGAGGCGACGAGCGCCAACGTGGCGATCGTCGTTGGAGGCGCGTCGCGGGCCGATGGCGCGTCGCGGGCCGATGGCGCGTCGCGGGCCGATGGCGCGTCGCGGGCAGGCGGGCAGCGGCTGCTCACCCCACCGCTGTCAGCCGGCATCCTGGAGGGTACGACCCGGGACTGGCTCCTCGGCCCGGACGGCTCTGCCGCCCTCGGCCTGCCGGCCGCGGAGGTGCCCCTGCGGCCGGAGGACCTGCTCGCCGCCGATGAGGCGCTCCTGTGCAGCAGCCTGGCCGGCATCCTGCCCCTCGTCGCGCTCGACGGCCGTCCGGTCGGCGGAGGGCGGCCGGGACCGTGGGCGCGCCGGCTGCGCGAGGCCCGCGAGGCGTGGATCGTGGCGATGTCGGGCGGCTGACGCTGGCCCCGGCGCCAGAGGGCACGGCCGGCCCGGCGCTCTACACTCCGGCGGTGGTGCGTCCTGATAAGGGGGATGGGGAGACGGGTCCGCTCTGCGGACACCGCGCCCCTGACTACCAGTGACCCGAGACGAGCCGATCGAGCGGACCCGGTGCCTGGTCGCCGAGGGCGGGC
>Ga0315268_10002904_pt1 | contig 19055 bp, 15 predicted proteins | sample C1_top_MG_FD_204535 | JGI IMG/M metagenome (GOLD analysis project Ga0315268, IMG submission 204535) | Sediment microbial communities from Yellowstone Lake, YNP, Wyoming, USA - C1_top | ecosystem: Environmental > Aquatic > Freshwater > Lake > Sediment | place: USA: Wyoming | collected 2017-08-01
ATCAACCGAGCAATGGTAGACCTCTTTCAATCTTACCATCTGCCCGACAAGCGTATTGATCTTGCTTTTGTCCCTTGGCAGTACTTGGGAGATGAGTGGTATCACCCTCTTGTGGAAAAGGGAATTCAGGCCAAAAACTATGCGCCAATGCACTTTGTCGGCGATGACGCTGCGCGGATGTTCAAGGCTGTCCCGACCTACTATCCCCAGGCTATTCTGTTTCGCAAGAAAATGCAAACTTGGATCTACTCGCCGCCTGCACTGCCCATACCGCCTACGGCCACGCCTGTGCCGCCTCCGGTCACACCCAAGCTGACTGCAACGGCGACTCGGCCGCCTCTCGCTGGCAGCGGCGGGGAGTGATTGCCTTTGTCTCTAAGTGCGATGGCAACTAGGAAATCTATGTCATGCCTGCATCTGGACCGCAGGCACAGGTGAATGCGGATGGCAGCGACCAGAAACGGCTGACGAACAACAATACCGAAGATTGGGGACCTGTCTGGCGGCCCAAGTCACCCTAACGCCAAGGCACGGCAAGGAGAAGATAGAACAATGACGCACAAACTGTTGATCCTCACACTCCTTGTAGCCAGCCTGGCCGCCTGTTCCCCGACCGTGCCAATGGCTACACCGATCTCACCGACCGCCACGCCAATCCCACCGACTGCTAAGCACGTGCCGCCCACCGCGACGCCCATCCCCTCGACGGCGCCACCCATCTCCGCAACACCAACCTTTGCTCCGCCTTCTCGTCTGGCTGGCGATGGCGTGGTCAATGGCTGGGCCGTTTTGGCCGAAAAGGATAGCTATGACGACGTCAAGATGACCAACCTGCCGATTGGCTACACCAACACCCTCCAATTGCGCCAAGTCTTACTCAACTTTGGCTGGCCGGCAAGCCGCATCCGCGAGGTGCGCGAGTTTGACCGGGAGAGCCTGCGCCAGTCGCTCGATTGGCTGGCGAAAAATGCCGACGCGGACGACATTGTCTTGTTATACGTGGCCGCACACGGCAAGTACATGAGTGATGTGGTCAAGTGGATTGATTTCATCGCCGCCGATTGGGCCGCGGTGCCCAGCCAAAAGCGTGTGCTGGTGATGGATACTTGCCAGGCGGGCGCGCTGACCGCTGCCGTGAAAGGCGATTCGCGCCCGTACCTCTCCGTCGCCGCCGTGGACAAGGGCGAATATGGCTGGTCTGGCCTGGAGGAAGAAAAGCTGCCCATTATCGGCGGAGTCTTTACTCACTACTTTGCGGCAGCGTTCGCCAATCCCCAAGCGGACGCCGACGGTAACGGCCAAATCTCGGTTCAAGAGGCCGCCCGCCTGGCTGAGACACAACAGCGCGCTTACATGCACGACGTCGTCCTGGCCGTGCGCGAGTTTCTGGAGGGCTATCACACGCTCGGCAGTTACCCGGAACGCGACCCTGGCTTTCCTCACGTGATGGTGGACGATGCAATTGGCAAACCGGTCTATTTGAAACTGGACAAGTCTGCTGCGTCTGGTAAGCTGGGCGGCATCTGGACTCGCCTTGCCGACGGGATGACAATGGTCTATGTGCCAGCGGGCGAGTTCAAGATGGGCAGCGACGACGACGGTTTCAAATATGCGCAGCAGTTGTGCAAAAAGTACGGCGGCGACGATGCGATTGCTACCTGCAAGCCAGTGGCGTTCGCCGACGAACAACCGGCGCATACTGTCGTTTTGGATGGATTCTGGATTGACCGGACCGAAGTGACGAACAAGCAATACCGCCGATGCGTGGAAGCGCAAGCTTGTACCCTGCCAGTAGATAGCAGCTCGTATACTCGCAAGTCTTATTACGGCAGCAACGCCTACGACAACTATCCGGTCGTCTGGGTCAACCAGCAGCAGGCGGCAGATTACTGCAAGTGGGCTGGCGCAAGATTGCCGACGGAAGCCGAATGGGAATACGCTGCACGCGGGCCGGAAGGTCGAATCTTTCCCTGGGGAAACACGTTCGACGGCAAGCGCCTGAACTATTGCGACGCCCGCTGCGAAGCCGGCCCGAACGACAAGACCATTGACGATGGATATGCCGATACTGCGCCGGTGGGGAGTTTTCCCACGGGCGTGAGTTGGTGTGGGGCACTGGACTTGGCGGGCAACGTGCGCGAGTGGGTGGCCGATTGGTATGGGCGCTATCCTCCTGCACGACAAGTCAACCCGACCGGGCCCATCTCCGGCACATCCCGAACACCGCGCGGCGGTTGCTGGCTCGACACGCCGGATGATGTGCGAAGCACGAATCGCGGCGAGAACAGCACCGACTATACGCGGCACAAAGTGGGGTTCCGCTGCGCCAAGAATTAGGTCTGAAACGCGGATAGGGTGGAATATACCGGACAGTAACATTCACGAGGAGGGAATCACCGATGGCTCGACATCACCAACTATCACGACGCGAGTTTCTGAGGCTGGCTGGGATAACGGCTTCTGCCACCGTCTTGGGGGCGTGCGCATCCCAGACCCCGACTGTGATTGCACCCCCGGCAACAGTCGCGCCGCCTCGACCTACTCCGACAGAGGTCAAGCCCACCGAGACTGCGGCACCGTCCAAGCCTTCCCCTGCACCCACCAAGGAAACCAAACCCATTCCGCCCGAGATGGTCCTGGTGGAGGCGGGCAGCTTTCAGATGGGCTCTGCCGAAGGCGCGCCCGATGAGCGACCGGTGCACACGGTGCGCATCACCCGGCCTTTTAATGTCGCCAAGTACGAAGTGACCTTTGAGGAGTACGACCGCTTCTGCAATGACACGGTGGGGCACAAAAAGCCGCAGGATCGGGGATGGGGACGCGACAAGCAGCCTGTGATGGGCGTAGGCTGGAATGATGCCCTGGTCTACTGCAATTGGCTGAGCGAAAAAGAAGGACTGACGCCTTGTTATAGCGGCAAGGGCATACTGACCCGGTGCGATTTTACAGCCAACGGGTATCGGCTTCCCACTGAGGCCGAGTGGGAGTATGCCGCCCGTGGCGGGAACAAGAGTCGCGGATTCAAGTATGCGGGCAGCAACAAGGCCGACGAGGTGGCATGGTATGCAAACACTTCAGGCGGCCAGACTAAAATAGTCGGGCAAAAGCAGCCAAATGAGCTGGGGTTATACGACATGAGCGGCAATGCATTCGAGTGGTGTTGGGACTTGTACGACGGGGAATACTATGCCGCGTCGCCGGCCGGCGACCCAACCGGGCCTCTCTCACCTCCCAAGGGGGCGGCGCCGGACCCTCGGGGCCCCAATCGAGTGCGGCGCAGCGGCAATTGGCGCGAAAACTCGGATATCGTGCGTGTCACTTGTCGCAGCTTTGATTTTGCCGGCTATCCCGGCGAGAACGGCTTTCGCCTGGTGAGGACCAAGACGACTTAGTGACCTTTCGGTTCTGAAAGGAGATCAGGACGAAACGTGTCCGCTTGTGCCGTGTACACGCAAAGGTTGTCGCGCTGAGGCCCACGTAGCGGGCCGAAGCGTCCCCAAGCCGAGATTTCGCGCGTCTCGCACGGGGGCAGCTTGACGCCGTGGGTAAACCAAGAAGGAGTCGCCATTCATGTCTATTTTGAGGACTGCCACGGCAGTGACGATAGTTCTGATTCTAACGGCAGGCTGTGCTGGCGCTGCGCTGCCTCCCACGCCCATGTTGCCCGGTGCGACACCTGTTCCACCAACCGCCACGGCGGTGCCGCCGGCCTCTACGGCAATGCCCACGCCGACACAGACGCCTCAGGGCCAGATAGTTAGCTTTACCGCTGAAGACGGCGTCAAACTTTCGGGCACTCTATTTCTTGCCAAGGGAGATACCGCGGTCGCGCTGGCTCACATGGGCATCGCCGACCAAAAGAGCTGGCATCCCTTTGCCGGGCACATTGCCGGGCGAGGTTTTACCGCGCTCACGTTCGATTTCCGCTGCTTTGGTCTCTCGGACTGTGGCAAGATGGGACAAAGTGAGAGCCTCTTCACTCGAGATATACGTGCGGCGATTCGATTCTTGCACGAGCGTGGCTTGAAGCGGATTGCGTGCATGGGAGCCAGCATGGGCGGCACGGCCTGCATGAACGCGGCGCTCGATGAAGAGCTGGCGGGCATGGTCGTCATTGCCAGCACGGCGCCCTTGTACATGGGCAAACAGTATCCAGAAGACCTCGTCAACCCGGCTATGCCCAAGCTCTTTATCGTCGCTGATAAAGACCGTTATGCCCAGGTCATACCGGCTATCTCTTCTCTGTATGACAGGTCGCCAGAACCTAAAAAGCTCAGGACTTTTCCCAGCACGGTTCACGGCACCGAGTTATTCGGCACCGAGTATGGAGCCGAGTTGCGTGACTTGCTGACCCAATTCATGGAAGGACTGGCGACACCCGTTGTCAAGCCCGCGAGCACGCCGACGCCGACCCGGGCTCTGCCGGCGAGCCAGATGCCTGGTCTAGTCCTCCGAAAGAATAGTTTTGAATCCGGCCTCAGTCAGTGGCAGCAGCGCGTGGGCACGCTCAACCACACCACATCCGAATATCACACCGCACCCGGCGCGGCCAAGATGGTCACGACCAAGCCAGACGGCTTTGGCGGCTATACCGGAGTGTCCGGCCACTGCATTGACCTGGGCGGCGAATTGGACATCCGGCCTGGCGCAAGCGGTCAAAAGTATGTGATATTTGAAGCGTATCTGAAAACAGACGGGAGCATCATGGCCGCCAATCTCGGCGTGTACTTTCATACAGCCCAGGGATGCAAAGGAACCTATACGACCGACACATCCCCAGCAGAGATTGGTAAAGGTCAAGACTGGACACTGGTCTCTACTGCGGGCGCAATTCCCGATACCACAAAATCCCTAGACATTGTCGTTCATGCAATGGGCATGAACAATTCGGCCACGGTGTATATGGACGACGTCCAGGTCTACCTATCGGGCGCCAATTCGGTGAAACCATAGGAGGCGGGTTTGTCTGCTATCTCGCCCAGCAGGCTTGTCCTTCGAGCTTTTCTGCGCCGTTTGGGTGCAGCACTGGCAATCTTGCTGGTGATCGCCTGGCTCACCTTGTTCGGCCTCACCCTGGCCGAGAGAGGACGCGAGGGACTGCCCGCCCAACCGCTCAACGCGAGCCTTCAAGCTCTGAGCCAAACCGCCGCTTATCTGGTCAATCACCCGGCGACGTATCGCTGGCACGGGCAGGACGTTCCGGCTTTGAGATTGGTCCTCACGTTGTCAAGTCGCAGCACGGGCTTGCTGTTGTTCTCCCTTAGCATTGCTACGCTGGTTGGGGTGCCGGTCGGGATCGCCGTGGCCCAGCTTCGGCGGCTGCGGGCAGCGCCGCTAGTGTTGCTGCTTTCGGTGCTGGGCATCTCGACGCCCAGCTTTCTGCTGGCCATGTTGTTTTGGGTCGCCAATGTCCAGGCGTATCGGTGGCTGGGGCTTGACTCTGCGCCGCTGCCGCCCACCGGCTTTGGCTGGGACGCGCACCTGCTCATGCCGGCCCTGGTGCTGGCGATGCGCCCGCTCGCGCAGATTATCCAGGTCACCTATGTTTCCATGTCCAACGTGCTGACCGAGGATTACATTCGGACGGCGCAAGCTAAAGGTCTGGCGGGACGAATAGTAATCGGTCGCCATGCGCTGCGGAACATCCTGATACCGGTCTTGACTACCTTGGGGACCTCCTTGCGGTTCTCGTTGGCCAGCCTGCCGGTGGTGGAAGCGTTTTTCTTTTGGCCCGGCGTGGGGCAAGCGCTGCTGCAAGCGATCGAAGCCAGGATGTCGCTGCTGGTGACGGACTTGATCGTGTCGCTGGGATTCTTGTTCCTGCTGATCAACCGGGGACTAGAGTTCGTCTATCTGGTCGTTGACCCGCGCGTGCGGGCAAGCGACCGAGGCCAGGAACAGATAGAGGAACGAGACTCCTGGCAAAAGCAATGGAGTGACTGGCGAGATGCGCTGGTCGAATGGTGGAAAAAGCTGCCCGAGATTTTCAAGCTGCGCCGCCGACCCTCCCAACTCCCGCCGTTGCCCGGCGCAGTGACCGGCCAGTTGGAAGAGGTCTTGCCGGCCTCACGCTCGCCCTGGTGGATGCTCCGCAGTATTGGGGGCAACCCGGCGCTGCTCGTCGGTGCTCTGCTGGTTTTGGGCTTGTGCGGATTGGCCCTATGGGGCGAGCGGTTGACATCGGCCAGCCCTTTTGCGACGCACGGGATGATGACGATTGAGGGCAAAACCGGCACTCCCCCCTTTGCGCCTTCCACTGTCTTCCCGTGGGGAACCGATGCGGTCGGGCGAGACATCCAGGCCCTGGTGTTGGCCGGGGCCAAGCAGACCATGACCCTGGCGCTGTTGGGCATGGCGGCGCGAATGCTCGTGGGTACTCTCTTGGGGATACTGGCCGGATGGTGGCGAGGTGGCTGGCTGGATCGGCTGATCAACGCCGCAGTCGGCGTATGGGCCGCTTTTCCAGTCACGCTCTTTGCCATGATCCTGATCCTGGCTTTGGGCATCCAGCAAGGCATGAGTGTCTTTGTCGTGACGCTGTGCATCGTGGGTTGGGGAGAGATCGCCCAGTTTGTGCGGGGACAAGTGATGGGGCTCAAGCCACAACTCTACATCGAGGCCGCGCGGGCCATTGGGGCGCGCTCGACCCGGATCGTGGGCCGGCACGTGCTGCCGCATCTGTGGGCGCCGCTGCTGGTGCTGGCCGTGCTAGAGATGGGCAGCATCCTGATGCTGCTGGCCGAGTTGGGCTTTTTGAACATTTTCTTGGGCGGCGGTTTCAAGGCCGAGATTGGCGAAGTGGGCATGATGCAGCCTCTCATCTATTACTTTTCCGATACGCCCGAGTGGGGGGCGCTCTTGGCCAATATCCGCAATTGGTGGCGCAGCTATCCCTGGCTGGCCTGGTACCCGGGCGTGGCTTTCTTTCTGGCTATTCTGGCATTCAACTTGTGGGGCGAAGGCTTGCGCCGCTTCCTGGAAGATACCCGGCTCAACATCGGGCGGCTGATTAACCGGTACACGGTCGTAATCTCCAGCATCGTCGCGATCGGTTTGTTCTGGCTGATACGCAGCGCGACCCCGCTCGAGATGTACACCGCGCAGGCGCAAAAATTCGACGCTCGGCGAGCGATGCAAGATATTCAAACGCTGGCCTCTCCCCCATTCCAGGGCCGCGAATCCAGCACGCCAGGCGCAAAACTAGCGGCCGACTATATCGCAGCGCAGATGAAGGAAATCGGCTTGTTGCCGGCCGGTGAAGGCGGTTCTTTTCTGTATTCCCTATCCGCGCCTCGCGCTCACCTGGCCGGCATACCTCGCCTGGAGATATTGAACAATGCCACGCAAGTCGTCGAGGCGCTTACTTACCGGCAAGATTTTGTCGAGCATACTGGATCCTACCCATCGCATGAAGCAGAAGAAAAACAAGGCGCCATTGTTGGCCTGGCAATCGGCCCGGACCTGGCCGAGGGCACGCCGTTCAGCCTGCGTGAGCTCGATCTCCGTGACAAGATCGTCCTCGTGCACAAAGCAGATTTCAAATGCCCCGCAAGCAACGACCCCAAAATGCAGGGCGTATTGATCGTCAACGACGATGCCGGCCTGCTGCAACGCCGGCATCTCTTCCTGCCGCCTGTCACCACTTACTATTGCTGGGCACCTATGATGTACATTACTCCCCGGGCGGCCGACCGGCTGTTGGCGACTGCCGGATCCAGCCTGGCCCAACTGGACGAGATGGCCCGTGGACTGGAGCCTGGCAAGGTTGCCTTGACCCAGCCCGGCGCGCGAATACGCCTGGCGGTCCCCTTGGCGCCGGAAGACCTGGAGGAAAAGCACGAGTTCGTGATGGGTTTTATCCCCGGCACCGGCGCGCAGATGGGGGAAAAGGAAAGGGGGGAGGCATTTGGGGCGGATGCCATCAAGGTGCTGGATAGTAACGTCATCATCGTCAGCGCCTACTATGATGGCCTGGGCATGGGGCCCGACGGCACGCTCTACCCCGGCGCCAACGACAATGCCAGCAGCGTGGCGGCTATGCTCGAGATGGCGCGCGTGCTCAAGGCGAGCTCTTCCCAAACCAAAAAGACCATCCTGTTCGTGGCCTGGAGCGGCGGTGAGCGGCAGGAAGGCTTTAGCGTGACGTACGCCATGAGAGCCAAGCGCGGCTTTGATTTGCTGACTGTTGAAGCCGTGATTGAGCTGAGCGGGGTAGGGGCCGGCAGTGGGACTGGCATCGCGTTGGGGCCAGGCACCAGCTTTAGCCTGGTGCAGCTCTTCCAGGACGCCGCCGGCCGTATCGGCGTGCCGGTCACCACGCGCGGGCGGGGGCCACACTTTGGCCTGGAGACCCAGGCTGGCTTTGGGGGACGCTCGGCGCTGAGCGCCTACGTCAGTTGGGATGGCTCCGACCAGACGGCGCACACCGCCGCCGATACCCCAGAGGCGCTGGACCCCAACAAATTGAGGCAGGTCGGCCAGACGACGCTGCTTGTGGTCAGCGTGCTCGGCCAGGCAGAGCCTCAAAAATCCACGCTGGGGCCACTGATGCCGCCCACTAATTATCTCCAGGGGGTGCGGATGTTTGACGAGGCGCAGGCTCTGAAACACATCGAATACCTCGCCGGCGACGAGCTGGAAGGCCGCCGGACAGGCACACCCGGCGGGCAGGCCGCAGGCGACTATGTCGCCGCTCGCTTTGCAGAATACGGCCTGCAGCCGGCAGGCTCTAACGGGACGTATTTCCAGCCTTTCACTGTAGTCTATACGACCATCGTCCAGTCGCCGGTTCTCACTGCCATCCTCCCCGGCGGGGTAGAGAGCGGAGCACCCCTCACTCACACTTACGTCGCTCACGAGGACTATTGGCCCCGCATCAACGGGTACATGGGCTCAGGCGAGGCTACAGGCCCGGTGATCTGGCTGAACGAGTGCAAGCCCAGCGATTTTGCCACTGATCAAGACCTGGCCGGCAAGGTCGCCCTCTGCTACCATTCTAACTTGACAGACTATGCCCAGATGGTCGAACAAGCACCCAAACGTCAGGTGCGCGGGATATTGGTGACCATAGCGAGCAGTGGCCGATTCCCGCGCTCGGCCTTTGCCGATCCTGATACAGCCACCCTCCCCATTTTCTACGTTACCGAGCCTATCGCCCACGACCTGCTCACGGGCGCCGGTTACACATTGGACGACCTCAAGCGACAGCCCGTCATCATGCCGCTCTCCACGACGGTGCACATCGCCATGGGCATCGCGAGCCGCGTGGTGGAGGCCCGCAACGTCCTGGGGCTGCTGCCTGGCTCTGACCCGGCCCACAAAGACGAGTTCGTCATCGTCGGCGCTCATTACGACCACCTGGGGCGCGATCCGGATGGGACGCTCTATAACGGCGCCTACGTCAATGCTTCGGGCGTGGCCGAAATGCTGGAAATCGCCCGCCTGTGGCAAGCGCAAGGCTTCCGCCCGGCGCGCAGCGTGCTGTTTGCCGCTTGGGATGCCGAGACGCAAGGGTGGTGGGGCTCCAGGTACTATGTGCGGAATCCCGTCTACCCGCTCGACCACACCGTTGCCAAGCTCAATCTCAAGATGGTCGGCAGAGGCGAGGAGGTGTACATTGTCGGCGGGGGGGCTGTGGCGGACCAGCTTGCAGCCAGCGCCAGAGTCTATAGCGCCACAGTGAAATATATCCCCGTGATTGACTGGAGCGATAGCCTGCCTTTCCACGAGAGCGGCGTGCCAACCGCCATGCTGATGTGCTCTGAGGTCCCTTCCCAGACGATGGTCTATCACAGGCCCGAAGACGACGTCAAAAACATTCAATTGGGCAACCTCAGGACGACGGGCGTCCTGGCGGCTCACACGCTGGCTGCCTGGAGCGGGGGCGGGCCGACCAGGCCGCTGCCTCCCGATGGGACGACGCGTTACGTGTGGGATTTGATTCTGCCGACTCCGACTTGCCCATCGCCCTGGTCGATGGGTTCGATGACGTGCGATCACGGCCAATGGTCACGCTGAAAGCAATCTGGTTTTGACCGGGTGCGGGATCGGGTCCGCGGTGTTCAGCTTGGAGAAAACTATGCTTGCTGTTTTGCGCCAACGTAATTTCGGCCTGCTTTGGTTAGGACAGTTCATCTCTGCCATCGGCGACTGGGTGCTTTACATTGCCCTGCCGTTCTACACCTTCAGTCTCACTGGCTCGGCGCTGGCGACCGGCGCGATGTTCATGGCGTCCACCCTACCACGCTTGCTGTTTGGCTCGGTGGCGGGCGTGTTTGTCGACCGCTGGGACCGGAAAAAGACGATGATCGTCGCTGATGTGCTGCGAGCAGTCATCGTTCTGTTGCTGCTGGTCGTGCGTTCTCCGGAATGGCTGTGGCTGATCTATCTATCGTCGTTTGCGGAGGCACTGGTTTCCCAGTTCTTTGTACCGGCCAAGACCGCCATAATCCCGCGCCTGGTCAGTGAGCAAGATCTCTTGACTGCTAACTCGTTGAACGCGTTTAGTGATGCCATCACCCGGCTGCTGGGGGCCGCTTTGGGCGGCGTGTTAATGAGCTGGCTTGGCTCACAGAGCGTGATATTGTTGGACTCGGCCTCCTTTCTGGTATCCGGCACCCTGATTGTTTTGATTGTTTTGCCAGCGGCCGCTCCCTTGCCACTGGTTCCATCGCACAAGCGAGGGGGCGCTCGATGGCTGGCGGTGTGGAAGGAGTGGTTAGGCGGGCTTCGCCGGGTGAAGCAGGAACGTCTGATCGCGAGTCTCTTTGTCGTGATGGGGGTCGCTTATCTCGGCGACAGCATGTTCAGCGTTTTGATTGTGCCGTTGGTCAAGAACATCATGGGAGGTGGCGCGCTGCAACTGAGCTGGGTGATGATGGCACATGGCATCGGCGGGTTGACAGGCGGGTTGATCCTCGGTCAAATGGGCAAGTCCGTCTCGCCCTATCGTCTCAACACACTGGGGCTGGGACTAACGGGCATCATTGCTCTGATCATCATCAACTTTCCTCTGCTGCCGGTGGTGTTGCCGCTCATGCTATTCGTCGGGTTCGCGATTATGGCCTGGTCGGTCGGCACCCAAACCTTGCTCCAAATGAATATCCAGGACCAATACCGCGGGCGAATCTTTGGCACGCTCGGCACAACGATGGCATTGATGAGCCTGATCGGCATGGGATTGGCCGGGGCCTTGGCCGACCTGCTCGGCGTGGTGTTTATTTTGGACATCGCCGGAGGACTGTATCTAGTCTCGGGTGTGGTCGCCTGGGTCATGCTACACGAGCCCGCTCCGTTTGCACGATCATCGTAGGCGGAACAGTTGCCTCCCCAAGAGCCGACGATTCCGTTCTCTCGGTCTTGGCTTGAGTACCTTCTCACCAAGGCCGACCGCGAAGCGCATCGTCGGGAAGACAGGGCGGGGTCGGGTCTGTCGCTGGCTTTTGCTATGCGCGGGATGGAAGACGAAGCAGCTCCGACGTACACTACCGCTGACTTGGTGGTGTTTGCATGAAATTCGACGAAATCATCCGAGTAGAGTGTGTGCTAAAATGAGTAGACCTATGCATCGGCCCCTTTTGCTCCTTGCTCCGACGCTGTCCGAATCTGCGCCGATCCGAGCTGCTGTCGCGGACGGGCTCGCCGGGGGCGAACTGGAATTGTCAGTGTGCGGCATAGGTCAGATGTGTGCGACATCTCTGTGCGAGCGGTTGGATAGGACTGGCTGGTCGGGGTGCATAGCTTTGATCGGTTGGGCGGGCGGCTTGCGCCCGGACCTGGCCGCAGGTGATGTCGTTTTAGCCAACGCTGCTCTGAATGTTCAGGGGCAGTGTGTGCCCTGCACCCGGGTCAGCCTGCCCGGCGCGAGGGTGGGCGCGTTGCTGTCCGTGCCAGCGCCGCTGCTGACGCCGCAAGCCAAACGCACTGCTCAAGGCTGCGGCGCGCTGGCTGTTGAGATGGAAGCGTATCCCCTGGCCGCCTGGGCCTGTGCACATCACCTGCCCTTTATTCACGCGCGTGTGATCCTGGACACCGTCAACGAGGCTCTACCCGACCTTGGGGATGTGCTCGACGCCGTGGGTCGCGTGCGCCCAGGCCGGCTGGCGGCGCGATTGCTGGCGCGGCCCGGGCTTGCTCTTGATGTGTTGCATTTTGTTCGCCGCATGAAAGGACTCGATCCTATCCTGGGGATGTTGGCGCATGCTATCTCTGGCCTGGCGCTAGAATTGGGTCAAGCAGCTTAGCCAGAGTGGACTCGGGTCCGTCGAGGCCCGGCCTTATGGTCTGGGTGGCAGTTCGTCCGTCCGGGCTGGCTGCGCCGGGCTGCTTGCCGGCGACGGCTCGCTCTCCTCGCCGCTCGATGCCCCAACCGGACCCATGATGTTGTTGTAAGCTCCGGCCGAGCGCCTCTCTGTATTCGGCCAGGATTTCGGGCGAGACCAGCCATTGCATGTCGGCATGCGAAACGACGAACAGCATCACCTCTTCGGGGAGTCTGTCCTTGAGCGCTGCCGACACCAGGACGTTGGCATCAATCAAGACCTTCATCGTCCAGCCCGATAGGCCGCGATTTCAGCCGCGATGTCGTCTTCGGTGATGGCCTGGGCCTGCGGCGTTCATGAGCGCGCTTAGAAAATCGTCGGCTCGCCTGATGGGGGGGATGAAAGATTTCGAGGACGTGTTCGCTGGCGATGGATTGGATGATCAGTGGCTGTTGAGCCGAGAGGGCAACTTACCGCAAGGGTGAGTTGCCCTCGGAAAAGATTCTCCGCTCTTTCAACTGAGTGACGTCAGCAAGTCCCGTTATGATCTATAGGAGGTGCGGTGACAAAAAGCGGCTACGGGATGCGAAGCTCCTGACCTGCATAGATCAGATTTGGGTTCTTGATCTTGTCTTTGTTAGCCTCAAAGATCTCCGGCCAGCGTTTAGCGTCGCCATAGATCTCCTTGGCAATCTTGCTCAGGCTATCACCTGACTTCACCACGTAGGTGTGGGCCTTGGCTTCGGCGGCTTGTTCCATCTCGCGACGGAGTGCCTTTTCGGCTTGCAGTTCTTGCTGGAGGCGGTTCATCTCCGCCGCTGCATCGGCGTTGGCTTTGGCTTCCGCCTCTCGCCGCGCAGCGGCCTCCTGCTCGGCCTTAGCGCGAGCGGCCTGAGCATCGGCTTCGGCTGCGGCAACTTTGGCCTCAGCTTCTCGCCGCAGAGCGGCTTCCTGCTCAGCTTGAGCACGAGCAGCCTCGGCTTCCTTCTTGGCGGCTTCGGCGGCAGCTTTTTCGTCGCGGTCAGTCACCGCATTAATGATTCCGTCGAAAATACCTCTCTCTGGCATGGTAGATTTTCTCCTTGTTTTGTTCTGCTTGATCGGCTGGCTTTACGGCGTAAACACCGGCCTGCTGCCAAGATGGCCGGCCAAAGCCCGGTGCGCCAACCGACATTTCGGATGCGTGTTGCAGACTTCCTGCTTCGTTTCCACTAGACGACTTTGCGCCCGCGGATCAGGCGGTAGACCGCCACGACGATCACGGCGCCGACGATGGCCACGATCAGGCTCGTGATGTTGATGCCCGACATCATATTGACGCCGAACACGAGCGAGGTCAGCCATCCCCCAACAAAGCCGCCGACGATGCCCAGGATCATGTCGACAATGATGCTATAGTGGCCCTTCATCAGCATGCCGGTGATCCAGCCGGCCACGAGGCCGATGACGAGAGTTGCAATTATGCCCATTTTGTTCTGCCTCCCTTTAAGCAGACGGTGTGTTACTTTTTCTTCAAGAGGCCGCCGAGACCTTTGGCCACATCGGCGACTTGGGACGTTCCACCACCCAAGATGCCATCGATCTGGCTGGCGACGGGCGCCGGCAGCTTGCGCTTGAGATAACCGATCACAATCTCCACCACCTGCTTCGCCTGCGCTTCGGGAATCCCCGTCTTTTTCGTAACCAATTTAACCAACTCGTCCATTGCTTGTATCTCCTTCCTGTGAGATTTTTATGGCTTGACCAGTAGTGTCAGAGCCCGGCACGCTCTTCCCTTCAAACCATGTCTACTTTAGCGGATGAACATTGCGAATCAGATTACGGCCCCACAGTCTCATCAGGCCGAGCGAAGCAATCTCAGTCCTGCGAGATGGAGACTGCTTCGGCGCAACAGGCGCGCCTCGCAGTGACACGGAAGGCCGTTACTGCGCAGTGCCCTGGCTGCCCACCGCAGGTCCCAGCAATGTGAGCGCCTGTTGGAGACTCTTGGAAGCAGTCTCCGGATCAAGACCGGTGTGTTGAGCCAACTCTTCCGGCAGGCCGGTAGCCGCCAGGGTGCTTTTGTCAAGACGTTGACCACTGACCGCGCGCTCCAAAAGGTCCTGCATCCCCGGTCCTTCTTCCACCAGGCCCATGCGGCCGGCGGGTACTCCGCCACCTGAACCAGACATTAACTTGGCAAGCACGAAAGCGATGACGGCTTGCGCGATGGCCGGCGGCAGTCCCAGCTTTTGCGCCAAGAGATTGGCGATAGGCGCAAGAAGCGGACTGGCCCCGATGCTTGTGCTTCCGCCTCCCAGAACAGCGCCCAGAATGTCGCCAATGCCGGTTGTGCCCTGCGGCGCACCCATCGCCGCCCCCATGGAGGGAACGGAATCTTGCGCACCGCCACCCAAAACAGAACCCAGCACGTCGCCAAGGTTGCCTGCTTCCTGTGGCATGCCCATTGGCGATGCCTGGCCTTGTGGCGTCTCGCCGCCCAAAAGAGAACCGAGAATCTGGCCCAACGCATCACCCGATTGCGGCATACCGCCAGGCTGGCTGTCCCCGACTTGTTGCGACATACCGCCTGCTTGAGACATCTGTCCCAAAATGTCCGCCAGTCCGCCCGCCTGGGGCGCGCCACCGGCTTGACCGGTCACAGCTCCACCCTGCGTCAGCGCACTGAGCAAACCCGCCAGGTTCCCGGCGCCCCCTCTTGTCCCTCCGCTAAGGAAACTGCCAAGCAGTTCAGCCAATGGATCATTTGGTTCATTACTCGACATGGCACCCTCCAAAAAAGGTCAAGCCCGCATCCCGCGCAGGGCCGACCGCAAGGACGCGGGCTTTGCGGCTACAGGCCCTCCACCACGGTGGCGATAGCGAGCAGAGCAAATCCGATCACCACCAGCCAGAAGGCGAACCCAGATAAAACTGGAATGGTTACCAGGCTTGCAAGAATGCCCAGCACCCCGATGACCACGGCGATCCACCAGGTAGTCTGTTTGGGAGCGCTAAACTTCATCTCGAGTTCTCCTTTTCAGGTTAGCATTCGCTGCTGCGGCGACATCTCCGGCCCTGTGGCCGTTCGGCCAGTCATAGAGATCCTCGATTTCACCTCCCGCCAGTTTATCTGGAGGCTTCCTGCACGACACGAGCAGCGTCCAGGCGGCATGCCCCAACGAGCACCTAATAACTGATCTTGCGGGGCAGTTTTTTGGCTTGCTTGATCCAATCTTTGACCTGGACTTCTGTCGGCAGCTTGCGGACCCGCTTCTCTGCCTGGTTGACTTGTACCAGTTTGGGATGCAGGTTGGCCGGCTGCCGCTGGGCCAGCTCGACGACGGTGTCCACGCCGGCGGCTTCCAGTAAATCCGAATATTCTTCGCCGACCCCTTTGATGCGAAAGAGGTCAACGTGGTTGACCCAGCGAAGAATGAGTGTATCGCCAATGCCGGTCTTGGCGGCGATGTCCTTGCGGCCCTCGGGTGTTGCGCCGGCGGCCAGGAGAGCCTGGGTGGAGCCAATGCCAGCTTCCTTTAGCTTTTGTGCATAGACTTCACCGATCCCTTCGACGGCTATCAAGTTCGCCATTGTGACCTCCTTATTTGGTAGTGTGGATTTATAGAGATTGTATGAGAGATTAACGAAAAACACAAGTCCCCAAGTTCGGTCTGGCAAGGCAACTAGTCTCCGTAGATCCAAATTCTGTCATTCTGAGCCAAGGCCCTGAACGCAGTGAAGGGGCAGCGAAGAATCCTTCGACTTCGCTCAGGACAAGTCTCTGTCGCATGGCGTAGAAACCTTCGCTCCGCTCAGGGCGCAGCTCTTCCGCGCCATGGTCAGCGCACGGTGACCCGCTCGAACACGGGCTGTGGGTTGCCGTCCAGGTCCTCCACGATAAAGCCGACGACGTACTCACCCGCCGCAGCGTCCAGTTCCTTCCACTTCCATGGTTGATCGCCAAACGTCAGCGTCTCGCCCTGTTGCAGCGCCGTCTTGACGACGTTCCCGCGCTGATCCAGATCGAGCCACTTTTCCATGACGGTGAAGGTATCGCCGGGTTGGGGTGTAATCTCGCGCGGCGCGCCGGTCGAGTCATCGCCGTAAAAACCCAGGACCTGGCGCAAAAGCTGGTCGCGGAAATACAGGCGCGCGGGCCGCGAACCGCTGCCGTCGGCAAAGGTATAGAGGCCCTCGACGGTGTAGGTGGCTTGAGCCGCCGATGCGCCGTAGGTCTCGGGCGCAAACCGCGCGACGACAGACCGTGTGCCGTCGTTGATGGCGAACACGATCGGCTCCCACTCGAACTTGACTGTGAACTTGCCGCTCTCGGGCCAGGCGGGATAGTAAATGCCGCTCACCTCGCGGGTCTGGCTGCTCTGCAAATAGTCCTCGTCGGTGACGTTGAGCGAGTTCGCCGCCCTATCGTAGAAACCTGCAAACAACTTGACGTAGCCGACATTCTTGCCGTCAACGTCCACACTCAGCACCACCGGCTTGCCGGGCGCGGCCACCGGGTCAGAAAGCCGGACGCGCGAAACCTGGATTTGGCCCGCCCCGGGCGCGGTGATGGTGGTCCCGCGCTGCGGAACGGCGACAGAACCCGTCGTCTGCGTAAAGCGTCGCCCGGTGTAGAAATAGGCCAGGAAATCGTCCCACAGCGACTCAGTCGCAAACCGGTCGGCAATGGCCGTATACGATTCCGGTCCGGCGACCGGATTGCCGTAAAGCTGAGAATTGGGAAAGTAGATCGAGAGGCCCGTCGCGCCCGGTTTCGCGGGGCCATGCTTTTCGGCGACGACGGCCGTCTTGATCGCCGAAAGCAATTTCTGCGAAGCGTCCGCCACGGCCGGTTCGCGGCTCGAGCGCGCGAGCAACTGGACGAAATGGCCCAGGTCAACGTAGGAAGGCGGCACGGACTTGCCGAAAATGCTCGTAAAGGGCTGGGCATAGCTCCTCGCCTGGGCAATGGCTCTCTGGTCGGTCTGTTGGAGGGCAAAGGCATAATTATTCAAACCGCCCATGAGCGCCGGAATCGCTTGCAGGTCAATCGCGGTCAGTGTGACATCCTGCCCCAACTCTTGCGCTACCTGGGCAGCGCTTGGCGCAGCGCTCGCACCAAACAAGCCGCCCGTCACCGAGCCTCGACCGGCCAGCTCGGCGCGAGCCTGATCGTCCACGATCCGCTGATCGTCCACGATATAGGTCTTGACGATGGATTTGGCGAGATCGGCGCCCGTCACGTCGGGATTGGCGGTCAGTGTGTCCAGAAAGCTCGTATAGGCCCAACCCAGCGCAGGCTCTGTCTCTTCCGAGACGACGGCGTAGCGGCCATGGGGCGCCAGCATGTCCAGGACTTCGATCTGGCTCATCAGGCAGGCATCCATGCCGATCAGCTCGAACTTGTCCACGCCGGTTTGCGATCGAATCGTGCCGAGAGCTTTGTCGAGATCGTTCAAGTATAACAAGTTGCCCATTCGAGCGGCCAGGGGAATGCTCGAGTTGCCCGAGCCGGACGCCGACGGATCCGACCAGCCGCCTGGCCAGCCCATGCCGTGGTCCGAGAGGACGAGCACGTACTTGTCCGAAGGATAGGTTTTGATCGCCCAGGTGGCAAAGTCAATCAGCGTCTTGGGATCCGCCATGTTGACTCGACCCAGATCCGCCAACTGCTGCGAGTGCACCACGCGCAAATCCTGGTCGCGCGTGACATAGAACCTTTTGGCAGTAGGCCAGGCGCTGCTGCTCTGCCCGCTGCCCCGATAGCGCTCAATCTGCGAGACGATGCGCACACGGTCAGTGGAGCCTGTCCGCTCGGCCTCGTTCATGTCAACGAAAATATCCTGATCCAGCACCTTGTCGGTGGCATCCTGATAAAGCATCACCAGCCACTTCTGCCCGCTGGATGGCACAGAGGGCGCGCTCGGGGCGCGCGGCGTTCCAGTGGCGGGCAGTAGGCCCGATCCACTGGCTGCCGGGCGAGGCGTGTCAGTTGCCGGCCCGGCCAAAAAGGGCTCCGAGGTCGGAGGCGCAACGGAAATGTCTCCAGGCAGTGTTGGAGACTGGAGCATAACGTAGCCCACAAAAGCCATAGCGCAGCACGCCAGCAACAACACGACCCCCTTGAACGGCAGCGGCAGAGCAAAAAAGAGTTTGATCAGGCCCCCGATCATAGACACGGGTATGCCGCCGCCGGAAGTGTCCATCCCGCCGTCCGAGCGCTGCGGCGTCCCTGCGCCCTCGTCTTCTCGCCGGCGGCCGGGAGTTGAGGCTCGTTCGCGGCCCTGGCCGCCCTCTTCGCCCCGCCGGCGGCGAGTGACCTCCACTTCCTCTCTGTCGTCCGACATGGCAACCTCCATCCTTTCTCGTCTCTTGTCGGTGTTCAGCCAGATCCGTGGCCGGGGCAGGCCTTGCGCCGGGCCCGAGGCCGAAACATTATCTGAACGCCACTATCTTGCGGGGGCAAACATTACATGATTATTTTACCACTGTTTTAGAAGTTTAATCCACCGAGTTGCCGCAAGCCGGTTGACATTGAATGTGAGCGTAACGGGACTGGACGCTTGCCCAAGGACACGGCGCGGAGGAGCTGACTCCGCCCGGGCAGGCGATCCTGGTCAGGGGCACGGAAACCCTCACGATGATGACGCCCTACTGGCCCGACGGCGAGCGGGCGCAAAGGCTGAACGCGCTCCGGTTGGGGGAAATCGAAGCGAGTTAGAGAATTGGGCTTGCTCAGTGGCATTGGTAACAGCGGCAGCGATGATTTGGTAACAGAACCAGAGTAATTGGTAACAAAACCAATTGGTAACA
>Ga0315268_10002905_pt1 | contig 19052 bp, 16 predicted proteins | sample C1_top_MG_FD_204535 | JGI IMG/M metagenome (GOLD analysis project Ga0315268, IMG submission 204535) | Sediment microbial communities from Yellowstone Lake, YNP, Wyoming, USA - C1_top | ecosystem: Environmental > Aquatic > Freshwater > Lake > Sediment | place: USA: Wyoming | collected 2017-08-01
TGTGTAACGGCCCTTGCCGTCGGGGCCCTTGGTGTCGAAATTGTACGAGCCGCAGAAGTAATCTTCCGTGCCCGTGCCGCAGATCGTCGGGAATTCCTTGTCGCCGTCCAGGTAGAACTTGATTTCGCCTTCGCCCCACCAGCCGGTGCTGTGAACCTCCCAGGCCAGGTACGTGCCCACGTAATGGCCCTTGCCCTCCACGCCGTCCAAAATCGTATAGACACTCTTGAAGGGCAGCGGGTCAACGCGCCGGAATTGGGCGTGAAAACAGGCAGCGTCGCTTGGCACTTCGGCGCGGACGTAGTCAATCTGGTAATAGATCGTCATCTGCGCGTCGTCAATGTTCTCCAGGGTGAGCTTGGCCTTTTTGCGGAAAGGCATGGGCCAATAGCAATTGAAAGCGCTGCCCGGGTTCACACAGACCGCCAGCGAGTTGATTTGGCAATAGCGCGCCCAGCCGCAGGCAAAGAAGTCACCCAACGGGCATTCCACCGAAGGCTCCGGCTCGTCGTCCCAATAGAAGCGCAAGATGTACCAGCGGGTTTTGTCCAGCGGCGCGGGCGTAAGCCAGATGTGCTGGATGGCGCCCGGGCCTTCGATTTCCGCCAGCGTGAAGGTCGTCTTGGGCCCAACGCGGACGAAGGGCGAGACCTTCCAACCCTGCCCCAGATCGCGGGCCGCCCCTCGCGCCGGGCCATCGGTGGACATGCCGCCCTTGCCCTTCTCGCCCGTGAAATTCTCCGGGCTGATCGAGCGGGTTTTGGCATCAGAGAGGCGGTAGAGGTTGCCGAGGTTGACCGCCACGCCGTTGAAGGGGGCCTCGGCCGCGCCAGCGGTCAGGCCGCACCAACTCAAAGTCAAGGTCGCCGTCAAGAGTGCTGAGATTCGTTTCATAATGCTGAGCATGCAAAGTTCGGCGTGATTGTACACGGGTGCCGAACCAATGGCAACACCGGGCTGACACAGAAGCCGAGCCTGGCAGAGAAACCGCCCGTCGCCTCGGTCCCCGCGAAGCGTTTTGGACTGCGGCAGTCCTCTGCCGCTTTTCCGACCAGTGCGCGGGCGCAAGCGCCAGAGGACCGGGGCACTCCAAGACGCTACGCGCTAGCCGTCGCCTATCACATTCTGATCGTTCGTGGCGCTATGGGCCGTGGCATGTTGTCTGACGCAAGAGCCGTCCTCGCCCTTCGTCCGCGCCAACCGGAGATTAGGCTTCAACTCTCCGGGCCTTGGCCGTATTCTTCAGGGCGTGAAGTTGGAGTTGACGAGGCGCGCTCCAGGGCCGGCTCTTGACACGCCGCGCGGCAATGCAGCGTGGGCGCGGGGGTTCCGAAGGCCTTGTTCCCCCTCACCCCAGCGCTCTCACCCAATGGGGGAGAGGGGGGCGACATCGCGCGCCTGCGTCGTGGAATCTCCTCTCCCCCATCGGGGGAAAGGATTAAGGTGAGGGGGCGATGGCAAGTTCGGTGACAAATCTGAAAAGGATGGCGGTCGCAAAGACCTTGCGGCAGTGCAGCCTCTTCGCCGGAACATCCACGGCTGACCTGAGGCGGATTGCGTCCATCACCTTCATCAAAACGCTGGCAAAAGGCGATTACCTTTTTCATGAAGGCAACACCGTGCACGGCTTTTACCTTGTCAAGCGCGGGGCCATCAAGGTGCACAGGGTAAACCCGCTGGGCCGGGAACAGGTCATTCACATCTTTCGACCGGTGGAGTCCTTTGGCGAGGAGTCGCTGATGTCGGAGGCGGGCCATGCGGCCGAGGCGTGCGCGACCGAGCCATCGGAGGTGCTGCTCATCCAAAAGGCGGGCTTCATCGCCATGGTCAGGGGCCAGCCCGAACTGGCGTTGTGCTTGCTCCGGAGCATGAGCCGGCATTTGCAGATTCTGGTCGGTTTGCTCGATGACCTGACCCTCAAAGACGTCAAAACGCGGTTCGCCGGTTGGCTGATCCAACAGTGCCCCGACCCCGCCAGCCGCCTGCCTGTCACCATTCAACTGCCCACTACCAAGCGGGTGCTCGCCGCCGAGTTGGGCACCGTGAGCGAAACCCTTTCCCGGACCGTCGCCAAGTTCCGCGACTTGAAGCTCGTCACCGTGGACGGGAGCACAGTGACCCTGCTTTGCCCGGTGCGGCTGGCCCAACTTTACCCGCAGACGTCGGCCACGAGCACGGCCTCGGCTGCCAGCCGGTTTTGGGATTAGACTGCAAAAGCCTCTTGCGCTGCCCGGGCTTGTGTTTTACGGTCGGGGCATTGGGTAGTGACGGCACGATTGGCTGAACATCACGCCGTAGGCACGCATGGCGCTAACCACACTGGACATTGAGGTTGGCAATCCGGCCAACCCGAACGTAACAGAGCGAGTGGAATTGCTCGTGGATTCGGGCGCGGTCTATTCGGTGATCCCGCAGCCGGTGCTAGAGCGGCTGGGCATTAAACCCATCGCGACCGAGGATTTCCGGCTCGCCGACGGGAGCAAGATCACGCGCAAGAAAGGCATCGCTCTGTTCCGGTACGGAGACCGGGTCGGCGGGGCTGATGTCATTTTCGGCGAGGAGGGCGACGGGCAATTGGTGGGGGCGTTTACGTTGGAAGGGCTGGGCCTCGTGCTCGATCCGCTGCGTCGGGAGCTCAAACCGTTGCCGCTGGTGCTGGGTTGGTCGGGCGCTGCTGAAAAGACCTGACCCGCTGGTGAACGGGATGTCAGCCAGTCAGAGTCCACCGGCTCGTGGCCCAGGCTTGATTCTGCGGCGGCAGGCGTTAGGTTAGCGCCTGATGGAACCGGTCGGGACAGCAAGGTCACTGGACTTGTCGGCGGCTTGCGGGGAGCGAGGCCGCGACATCCTGGCGCGCTGCGTGGCCGCTTTGCGGCAGGCAGTGCCGGTGGAAGAAGTGTGGTTGTTTGGTTCATGCGCGCGCGGCAACGCCGCCTCTGAAAGCGACTTGGACCTGCTTGTCGTCTTAAGAGATGATCACGGCCTGGCCCGTCCCAACCTGGAATGCTACCGGGCCATCAGGCGCCTGTACAGCGGGATTCCCGCGGACGTGCTAGCGATCTCAAGCACGCAATGGCAACGCGAGCGAGCAAGCCCTCTTGGCCTGTTCGACGACGTTTGCCGGGAAGGCATAAGGTTGTGTGGTGACAGATGCCAGGAACCCCGAGAACTGCTTTGACTTCCCTGGTCGGCGCCCGCCTCAATGCGTTTGTGGACATGGCCTACCTGCATGGGCGGCGGCCGGAAGTGCTCGCGCAGCAGCTTTGCGATGGCGGGGCGGACTTGATCCAGCTCCGCGCCAAGGGACTGCCCCCGGCCGAGGTCCAACGGTTGGCCGAACGCATCCTGCCGATCACTGAGCGCGCCGGCGTAGGACTGGTCATCAACGATCACCCGGCGGTGGCGCTGGCCGTCGGCGCTCCCTATTGCCACCTTGGCCAGGACGACTTTTTCGGGGCCGGTTACACCCATGTTTCCGAGCTTCTGGCTGCCCTCTCTCAACCCTCAACCCTCAACCTTCAACTCCTTTTCGGCCTCAGCTCCCACGCTCCGGAACAAGCCCAGCGAGCAGTGGCGGCGGATGCGGCGTATCTCGGCGTCGGACCAGTATATGCCACCGGCACCAAGCCAACCGCGCGCCCGGTCACGCTCAACTACGTTCGCTGGGCCGCCCAGCACCTGCCGGTTCCATGGTTTGCGATTGGGGGAATAAACCTGGAGAACCTGGACGAAGTGTTGGCCGCCGGCGCGCGCCGGGTCTGTGTCGTCTCGGCCATTCTTAACGCGCCCGACGCTGCCCAGGCTTGCCAGCGTTTCAAGGAACGATTACTGTCGGCGCCGTTGCCTGTCACCGCGGCACCCGCAGGGGCCGGGGATTGATGGATGCTGGAGCGCGAAGCGTTTGGAGTGCGGGAGCTCGCTCCCGCTTTCACTCCGGATGCAGCCAAAAGCGCCGGCAAGCCGGCGCACTCCAGACGCTTCGCGCCATCGGAGCGGTGTAGCGCCTCGCTTGCCGCCGCACAGGATAATCGAAAATCGCTGACCAAAAACCGAAACTGACATGAGCGTCCTTGTCGTTGGCTCTACTGCGCTGGACTCGATCACGACTCCCAAGCGCCAGAACCCGCGCCTGTTGGGTGGCTCGGCCAGCCACGCGAGTGTGGCCGCGAGCTTCTTCGCCCCGGTCAAACTGGTCGGGGTTGTGGGCGATGACTTCCCGCGCCGCTACCTGGCCCTCTACCGGCGGCATGGGATTGACTTGGCGGGCCTGCAAGTCGCGCCAGGCAAAACATTTCACTGGGAAGGCCAGTACGAACTCAACATGAACGTCCGCCGCACCCTCAAGACCGAGTTGGGTGTGTTCGAGCGTTTTTCTCCGGCCCTGCCGCCAGCTTACCAACAGACGCCTTATGTGCTGCTGGGCAACATTGCGCCCTCACTCCAGCACCACGTCCTGGACCAAATGCGGCGGCCCAAGTTTGTGCTGGCCGACACCATGGACTTGTGGCTGAACACGGCGCTAGACGAACTGCTGCGCTTGCTCCGCCGCGTGGATGCCCTGGTTGTCAACGACAGCGAGGCGTGCCAACTCACGCACGAGGACAACATCGTCACCGCCGCCCGGAGAATCCACCGGCTCGGCCCCAGATTCGTCATCGTCAAAAAGGGCGAGCACGGCTCCCTCCTGTCAGGGCCAGGCGGGATGTTTATTTGCCCGGCGTACCCGCTGGAACGGGTGGTTGACCCGACCGGGGCCGGCGATTCGTTTGCGGGCGGGCTGATCGGCTATTTGGCCAGCACGCGCGGGCGGTTGGAGGCCAACCTGCGGCGCGCGATGGTTTATGGCAGCGTCGTGGCGGCTTTCTGCTGCGAAGGCTTCGGCCTGACCCGCACCACCAAAGTCACTCGCCAAGAAATCGAGGCGCGCGTGGCCCGCCTCAAAAGGATAGTGCGCTTCTGAGCGTCGGCCGCGTTGGTGGAGCACGGGCGGCGGCTGGCGCAAAGCGTCTTGGACTGCGCCGGTCCCCTGCCGCTTTCGCCGGCGCACGGCGGCTTCGAGCGGCTTGACCAAAGTGGTCTTTCCTGCTACTTGCCAGGGCGTATGAAGTGCTTTCCACGGAGGCTCTTGATCGCGTTGGCAACCCTGGTCGCCATTGCGCCGCTGGCCGCCGGTGACTGGCCCTGGTGGCGGGGCCCCAAGCGCGATGGTTGTTCCACCGACCAGGGGCTGCTGAGCGAGTGGCCGGCGGGCGGGCCGCCACTGCCTTGGAAAGCAACCGGCTGCGGTGTTGGGTATTCCGGCGTGTCGGTCGTGGGCGAGCGCCTGTTCACCATGGGCGATGGGCCCGATGGCAGCCACGTGCTCGCCTTTGACGTGAAAAGTGGCCGACTTGTCTGGAGGTCCGCGCTGGTGGGCAAGCGTGGCGGGGACCCGGCCGGGACCCGTTCCACGCCGTCGGTGGACGGCGGCTGCGTCTATGCCCTTGGCCAGTATGGCGACTTGGTGTGCCTGAACGCGGCCACAGGCAGAGAGTTTTGGCGGCGGAGTCTGACGCGGGATTTCGGCGGCCGTTATCACGATTGGCTCTACGCGGAATCGCCGCTGGTGGATCGCGAGAAAGTCGCGGTAACCCCCGGTGGGCAGCGCGGTGCCATCGTGGCACTGAACAGGCGCACGGGCGCGCTGCTCTGGCAGAGCACGGAGTTTAAGGACCCAGCCCATTACTCGTCCCTCATCGCCGCCGACATTGACGGCGTCCGCCAGTATATCCAACTGACCACCGAGAGCGTGGCGGGCGTTGCCGCCGACAACGGCAGACTCCTCTGGCGGGTGAACCGCCGCGGCGTAACCGCCGTGGTCCCCACTCCCGTCTATGCCGACCACCAAGTGTACGTGACGTCCGGCTACGGCGTGGGGTGCCAAGCGTTCAGGATCGCCGGAGAGGCCGGTGGCTTCAAGGCCGAGCCGGTCTATGCGAACCAGGTGATGGTCAACCACCATGGCGGCGTGGTTCTGCTGGCCGGCTACGTTTACGGTCACTCCGACAGCAAAGGCTGGGTCTGCCAGGACTTCAAGACCGGCGCGGTGGTTTGGTCTCACCACGGGGTCGGCAAAGGGTCACTCTGCTACGCCGATGGCCATTTGTATCTGCGTAGCGAAGGCGGGAGCGGAACCCTCGCCTTAGTCGAGGCCAGTCCCAAGGCTTATGTGGAGAAGGGCCGTTTCGAGCAGCCAGACCGGAGCGACAAAAACTGTTGGGCCCATCCCGTCGTGGCCAATGGCCGGCTTTACTTGCGCGACCAAGACGTGCTGCTCTGCTATGACGTCAAGAAACGGCAGGTGAAACGTGAAACGTGAAACGTGATGTGTGATTCCTGTGCCTTGCTTCCTGTCTCCCGCCTCGTGCTTTCGGTCTCCTGCTTCCTGACCCCTGTCCCCTGCCCTTCCACCCCCTCCGCTCCCCTACCCCTCTGCTCCCCTGCCGCCTTACCCCCAAGCAAGATCGGCGAAAACGATGTGCCTACGACATGAGATGATCCTGTGGCTGGCGGGTTCCTTGCCTGTTCTGATTGCGTGTCCAGGAGCGGCGGCGGCGTCAGCCGCTCGCACTCTCGAGTTGAAGGCGAACGCAAGCCAAGTGGCGCAGTACGAGCGGATCGAGTTCGCGCTGGATTGGACCGGCAGGTGCACGAATCCGTTCGATCCTGAGGAGGTGAACGTCACGCTGGAGGTCAAGACGCCCAGCGGAGATACCCAGATCGTGCCGGCATTCTACTGCCAGGATTACGAGCGCCTGCAGCGGGCGCATGGCGGGCGGAAGGCCGAATGGCTTTACCCCCAAGGCACGCCCACATGGAAGGCCAGGTACGCCCCGGCTGTGGCTGGCGCTTACTCCGCCGTGGCGATGGCACATGACCGGCGGGGCGCGGTTTCGTCTGCCCCGGTTGCTTTCCGGTGTGTCGCGTCAACGAACAAAGGCCCGCTTCGCGTCTCTGGCCGCGACCCCAGGTTCCTGGAACATGCGGACGGCTCGCCCTTCTTTGCCCTTGGCCAAAATGTCGCTTTCGTGACTGACACCTTCGCCCTCGAAGAAACTTTCCGCCGCATGTCCGCCCAAGGGGCCAACTTCGCCCGGATATGGACCTGCTGTGAGGACTGGGGCATGGCTATCGAGGCCAGGAAGAGCGCCTGGGGACGCAGTTGGGATTGGAACCCGCCGCTCATTCAGCTTCCCGGCCGAGAAGGCTACTTGAGTGATCGCCGCTGCCTGCGCATCGCGGGCGCGGAAGGCGCGCAAGTCACGGTCTCGCCTTCCCACCCCGTCGCCCTGCGACCTGGCACACGCTACACGCTTGCCTGGGAGGCGCGCACCGCCGAGGGCGCGAGCCTTGCCGTGGTGGCGCTCGGCGCCCGGCTCGGTGAGCCCGTCAAAAGCGCGAAGGCCTGGGGTGCGTTCCAGCGCGAGTTCACTGCCGGCACCAAGGCGTGGTGGCTGGACGAACTGCGCCTTCGGCTCCAGGAAAGAGGGACGGCCTTGGTGCGGGCGCTCTCGCTCAAGGAATCTGCCGGCGGACCTGAATTGCTTTGGGAAGCGGACCTGGACCGGCCAGTGATCGGCTACTACAACCTGCACGACTGTTACATGCTTGACAACGTCATTGAAGCTGCCGAAGCCAACGGCGTTTATCTTCAGCTCTGTTTGCTCACGCGCGACCTCTATATGGACCGGCTCCGGGACAGCAGTTCCATGGATTACGATCAAGCCATCAAGGATGCCCAGCGGCTATTGCGCTATGCTGTGGCCCGGTGGGGGTATTCGCCCAACGTGGCCGTGTGGGAGTATTTCAACGAGAACAACCCCGGCCTGCCCAATGACCGCTTCTACACCGAGCTTGGCCAATACTTGGAGCAAGTGGACATCTATCATCATTTGCGGACCACCAGCGCCTGGGCCGCCTGCCCGAAGGACTGGCATCATCCGAAACTTGATGTTGCCAATCTGCACTGGTACTTGCGCCCGGCAGAAGGCGCCCTATTCCAAGATGAGGCCGCCGCCGTGCTCGACCGCGCCAAGTTCCTCCGCCAGGAAGCCCCCAACAAACCGGCCTTTTTCGCCGAGTACGGCATCACCACCGACAACTGGCAACGCAGCCCGTACCTGGACCAGGATGCAGACTACACCCATTTGCACAACGGGCTCTGGGCCTCAGCGCTCTCCGGCCTTTCGGGCGCGGTGCTCTCCTGGTGGTGGGAAGACCTCGACAGGCATGAGGGCTATCGCCACTACCTTGCCCTGGCTCGCTTCATGCAAGAGGTGCCGCTGACCAGCGCGCAGTTGCACGAAGCCAAGGCCAAGTGCGCCGACGCGCGGTGGCGCGTGGTGGGGCTGCAAGGCGAGCGCTGCGCTTACCTATGGCTCGCCGATACCCAGGCAACCTGGTATAGAAAGGTCGTGCAGCAGGAAACACCAAGTGAATCCGCCGGCGTGAGTTTCATGCTCGAAGGCTTGGCGCCAGGCGCTTACGAGGCTCTCTGGTGGGACACTCAGAAGGGCGTCGGCGTCAGAACTAATAAGGTCCGCATCACAGACGGTGCGCTCAAGCTTGAAGCCCCCCGCTTCATTGGCAGCATCGCCTGCAAGCTGCGGCGCGAGCGAGACAGGTGAACCCAGGAACCAAGTGCGCCTGCTTGAGCGCGGCGGCCGCGGTGGTTGCGGGGCTGGCTGCGCTCCTCGGCCCCGCTGGCCTCCGCGCCGGCGCCGTGCTTAAAGCCCACGAGACGGTGGTTCTATTCCCCGCGTTGGGCGTCAGGACCAATGGCGGCTGGGAGATTGAAATCCGGGGCTGCGTCTATGAGTTGAAGAGCCGGCGCTTCTCCGCCGCGCTCCTCCGGAAGGCCGTGGGGCTGGACGACGACGAAATGACGCCAGCAGAACGGACTCTGTTTCGCCAGCGCGCCCGGCTGCTGCTGGCCGACCACAAGCATGGCGAGCGCGTCTCTGTCCGGGTTGCAGGACAGACGCTCGCCCTCGGCCCTTCCGCGCACAGCGGGCAGTTTCAAGGCCGTGTGTTCGTGCCCGACTCCGCCTGGCCGGCGCCAGTTGCGGCGCCGAAATCGGTTGACGCAGTAGTCATCGGCTCCGAGGCTGCGGCGTCTGTCCCAGCGGGGCCGGTCCACTTGCTGCCCGAGCGCGGCTTATCGGTAGTCAGCGACCTTGACGACACGATCAAGGTCAGCAACGTGCGCGACCACCGGGAGCTGATGCGCAACACTTTCTGCCGGCCGTTTCGCCCCGTGCCAGGCATGGCTGAGCTTTATCAGAAGTGGGCGGGCGAGCGGGACGCGCGGTTCCATTACGTGTCCGCCTCGCCGTGGCAACTCTTCGACGTTTTGCGGGAGTTTCTCAGCACCAGCGGCTTCCCTGCCGGCAGCCTTCACTTGCGCAATTTCCGCTTGGAGGACGGCTCGGTCCTGGCGCTGTGGAAGTCGCCCGAACAATACAAGCTCAAGGCCATCGAGCCGCTCTTGAACCGCTTTCCCGCCCGCCAGTTCGTGCTGGTGGGCGATTCAGGCGAGCGCGACCCCGAAGCCTATGCTGCCCTGGCTCGCCGCCACCCGCAGCAAGTGGTCCGGGTGCTTATCCGTGACGTGACGGGCGAAACCAGCGATGCCCCTCGTTACCGCAGACTGTTCAGCGGCCTGCCCGCCGAGCTGTGGCGCGTCTTTCAGGAACCGTCATCAGTCGAGGATGCTCTCCCATCACCCAGCCGCTAGGGGCAGTAGCGAGGCGACTGCTTGCCGGCGGCTGTGCACGTCAATTCGCTTCGTGAATAGCCGTCGAGCGGGCCCAATGCGGCTCGAAGCCGGCCGGCACCGAGGTCAGCCGCAACACCGGGCCGCTCTTCGCATTAGGATGGAGCGCCTGGAGTTCCTTGTATGGCACGGTTGAAGAAACCGCCATCGGGGTGTCGGCCAGGCGCACGATGGCCATTTCCCCATCAATGCCGTTGTCATCCGGGAAAACAGAGAAAATCACATACTTGTCATCCGGGGAGGCGCAGCTCCAATAGATGTGGCGATCGCGCTCAGCATAGATGAGTGTGCGGTCCTTGCAATCCACCGTCGCCCGCATGATCATCGTCCAGCCATAATCGTTGACCAGCCCGGGCTCGCGATGAGAATTAAGGACCTGCGCGGAGTCATGGAAATAATCAGGCGTGCAGTTTAGCTGCCTGGAAAGCAGCGTGACCTTCTCAGTCGCCAGCTCGATATTGACGATGTTCCAGTCAGCGCCGTCCACGTTGGCCACACCGCACAATCGCTTGCCGTCCGGTGACCAGATGAGCTGTTGAAAAACGCCGTAGCGCGGCAATTCGCGGACGAGGCGCTTGGTGGCCAACTCGAAGATGCGGATTTTGCCCTCTGGCTTATAGAGGCAGGCGATCTGGGTGCCGTCCGGGCTCCACGATGCCCAGGGGAATTCGCCGGCTGCGCCCTGGACGATGGGATTGTGTCCATCGGCGTCAGCCATCACCAATTCGCCAAATTGTCCGTGCAAGGTGTGATTGATCTGTTCGTTCCTGGGGATTCGGCGATATAGGATACGCTTTCCATCGGGCGAGAACCGCACATAGAACTCGTTCCAATCAGGGGTCTGGGTAATGTTCCGCAATTGCGAACCGTCTGGCCGGCAGAGATATAGGTCATAGTCGCCGTTGCCGCTTTTACCGGCAAAAGCCAGCCAGCCGAGAGTGGCCACTTCATTGGCTAGTTTCTTCACCTCTGGGTCGTCCCGCAGCGGTCTTTCCAAAGCGGCCTCAGCGCCACGCAACTCGGCTAGGAAGGCACCACAGCACGCCAACATAATCACCGCCAAGCAGGCGCCGCAAGCCCTCCTTCGGGTTTGCCTAACAACTGATGCTGGAGTTCTTCTCATGGCTGTTGGACTCGCTCCATACCCCACGCCCTATCGCTTCGGAAACTTCGCCCGTTCAGCCGCCAGCTTCTCCGGGATTCTTTGTCTGGCTTCGGCCATGACCGCCTTGATTAGTTCAGAATCCGAGCGCCAAGTGCGGGCTTTCATATCCCTTTCGCCCTCCGGCAAAAAGTGGCGCGTCGTAAGGCTCCTGGTGAACGCCCCAAGGAACTGCTTGTAGTCTTTGCCGTATAAATGATATGAGTCAGAGCAATCCACCACCCTGCCTAGACTGACTTCCTCGCCGCGTAATTCAGAGACCCGCCGAGCCAGTTTGGCGCCCAGGGTGATCAGGGCGTAATCATTCATGAAAGCCGCCCCGTAAGCATCCCGGCTCCGAAACCGCCAGTTCAAGTTCAACTTGGGTTTCCCGGTCGCCTCATCTGCATAGAATTCAAGCCCGGCTTCGGGACTCTCGCGCAGAATCCTGCCCCATATAGATTGCAGGCAAGCGGGGTCGGCGATCACCATGTCCTCCCACGGCTTCCACGTGATGACCTGCGCTCTTCTGGTCACGGGACTTTTAGCCAGGTTCTTAGCCATAACCTCAAACTGGTCCACCGGCGCCTTCAGGCCGGGCGCCTCATAGTGAAATATGCGCCCATGATAGGTGTACTCCCAGCGCGTGTCTTGCGGATCATTCGGGTCCCTGATCCAGTCATCTTTTATGCCATCTACAACCTCCTGCTTGTATTCTTCCAGGGCATCCAAGCCACCGGGGAAGTCGCGATGTATCATCGGTTCTGACAATGGCTCCTCAATAGTCATTATCATCGTGCAATCCTTGCTGGGCGGATCAATATATCCGGCGGCGTCCTTTCGGTCGTACTGCGTTCTGACAAAGACGCCGCGCGCCCACAGCGCAATCAGGGAGTTCTCCCAGGCCTCCGGCAAGTTGGCGCCAGCCGCGTAGATCACCGGTATGTTGCCACGGCCACCTGGGGAGACAAGCCCGGCCTTGCCCTCTTTCTGTCTGGCGAGAAAGTGCTCCTCCAAAGCCGCGTGCTTCTTCTGGAGGTCAGCGCAAAAGTCCATCCATTGTTTGTCAGTCATCGCGGGGACAGACTATGGGCGGTGCTCGGCTGCCGTCAAGCGTGGGGCGCCGGCTGCCGCCACTGGTGCTTGGGGTAGCGCCGCTGGAGTTCTTGTTTGATGCGCGGATAGTGCTCGCGCCAGAAGCCAGCCAAGTCTTGGGTGATCTGCACCGGGCGCATGTTCGGGGCCAGGATGTGAACCACAACGGCCACGCGGTTCATCGCCAGGCGCGGCGCGGCGGCCACGTCGAATAGCTCCTGGATGCGCAAGGCGATGTAGGGTGGCCCGTCGGCCACATAAACGACGCGAGGCGTCCGCCCGTTGGACAATGACACCCGCTCCGGGGCGTGTTTATCCACCAACTCCTGCTGGGCCGGCGAAAGCCACGACCTCACGACGCGTTTGGCGTCGCGGTCCTTGACATCCTTGGACGAGACTGCTCCGTGGCAAATCTGCTCCAGGAGATGAAGCCGGTCTGGCTCGCCAATCGGGGGCAGCGCGAGTTCTGGGCACCACTTGCTGAGCAGGTTCAGCCGCAGAATCCACTGCTCGACCGCGTTGTCCCAGCTCTTGAGCGTGAGCCGGCCCTGCCTGATTTCCTCGGCCAGCAGCTTCGCCGCAGCCTCAACTGGGAGCGGCTCCAGCCGCCGCGCGGCCAACACCAGGTCGCGGAAACAGGTCTGTTCCTCGGCGCAGACGCGCTTGGCCGCCGCGTCGAAAGAGACTCGTTGCCGGGTTTGGATGTCCTCAGGAAAAAGCTCGCGCAGCCAGTCAAGCTCGACCGCCGTGGCCAGCGAAAGCACCGTGTTGAGCGACCGCTCCGGCCCCTCAATCTCCCGCACCTCGGCGGCCACCAGCAGCCGGCTGTGTTGGACGACGCTTTCGCGCGCCAAGACCCCGCGCCGGCCATGGACCAACTCGCACCGCAGCGTGCCTTCGTCCAGCCGGCGGGCGACGCGGTCAGAGAAGCCGGTCAAGATGCACTTCTGCAAGGCTTCATCGGGGGCCGGGACGGCGCGCGCGTCGAGGCCCTCCTGCTCCGCGATGCGCACGAATTGCTCCAGCAGCGGCCTGACCTGCCGGGCGGTGAGCGCATGAACGCCCGCCTTGCGGCAGGCCTCGACGCGGAAGTTGTTTCGCGCCGCATAGTTCCACGCCCGCATCAAAATCCAGAAATCCGACGAGGCTTGTTCGCCAAACAGGGCTTCCTTGAACTCCTTTACCTCGCGGCCCGGGTTGCGAATCAACAGGTCCCTCCCCTGCGTCAGTGCGGCGACGACCGCAGCTTGATAGACGCACCCATGCTCCTGCGCCGCCAGCAGCATCCGGGCGTAGCGCGGGTGGACCGGGAACGCCAACATCTTGCGCCCGATGCCCGTAATGGCGCCGCGATGGTCCAGCGCTCCCAAGTCAGTCAGCAGTGTTTCGGCGTCGGTCAGGCTCTGCTCTGAAGGCGCCTCCAGCCAGCGGAAACGGCGCAAGTCAACGATGCCGGCTGCCTTGAGCGCGAGCACGACTTCGGACACGTCGAGCCGCTTGACTTCAGGTAGCTCGTAGGCCGCGCGCTCCTGGTGCTCACGTTGCGACCACAACCGCACGCAGCGCCCCGGCGCCGTGCGCCCCGCCCGCCCGGCCCGCTGGTCGGCCGACGCCCGGCTGATTTTCTCGATGAGCAGGGTGTTGATGCCGCGATACGGGTCATAGCGCGGGATGCGCGCCAGCCCGCTGTCAATCACCAACTGGATGCCCTCGATGGTCAGTGAAGTCTCGGCGACGTTGGTGGCGACGACGACTTTGGGCTGCTCGTAGCGGGCCACGGCGGCGTCTTGCTCGCGCGGCGGCAGCTCGCCGTGGAGCGGCAGCAGCGCGAAGCCCTTGGCCTCCGGGCAGTGGCGGAGCGCCTCAATGGTCTGCTGGATTTCATAAGCCCCGGGCATGAAAACCAGCACGTCGCCCTGGCTGCCCTCGCGCACGTGGTCCTGGAACGTCTCGGCGGCCAATTCCCACGGTGGCGGTCCCTGCGCGCCCAGCCGATGGGGCAAGTACTCGATCTCGACGGGGAACACGCGCCCGGCGGAGCTGAGCGCAGCGCAGGGCCGCAAATAGTCCTCCAGCGCCCCGGCTTGGAGCGTGGCGGACATCACCAGCAACAGCAGGTCGGGCCGGGCGCTTTCCTGCAAATCCAGCGCGCGGGCCAGCGTAATGTCGCCATAAAGGTGGCGCTCGTGAAACTCGTCGAAGATCAGGGCCTGGACGCCTTTCAGATTGGGGTCCTCAACCGTCTGCCGCAGCAGGATGCCCTCGGTCTCATACTTGATTTTGGTCTCCGGCCCCGCCACGTGCTCAAAGCGGATCTGGTAGCCGACCTCGCGGCCAAGTTCGACGCCGCATTCGCGGGCCACTCGCGCCGCCAGCAGCCGGGCGGCGATGCGGCGCGGCTGCAAGATGACCACCTGGCCTTTGTCCAAAAACCCGTGCCGGAGGAGCATCTGGGGCACTTGCGTGGATTTGCCCGAACCGGTCGGGGCTTGCAGGATCAGCCGCCGGCTCGCCGCCAACTGGCCAACGATCTCCCGCTCGATTTCGTAAATAGGCAGCCGCTCGGGCCTCACGCGCCATTCTTAGAGAAAACCAGCCCGAAGGGCGAAAACAAAATCAGGCGGTAATTGGATCTCCGAACTGTCCGCTTCTCAGCCGAGCTGTCCTCGCTTCGCCTGATCAGTCCCTTACTCTGCCGGGCTCTCTCGGCACCGTTTGCCGGAGATACTACGCCGGCTTCGGGGCGTGGTCTTGGGTCACCTGCCAGACGATGTCCAAATCCACCTGATCATAAGCATGGATGCAGCGGTCCCTCATGCCCGCGATGTCAGCCCGGGGAATCTGCCGATGCTTGGCCCTGAACTCTGCGGAAAGCCGTTTGCTGGCTTCCCCAAGCACGATGATCTGCTGGAGCACGGCGCACTGGGTCTTGAAATCGTCCAGGAACTGCTCCTTGGTCATGCCCACGACAAAGTCCTGCACGGCTTGGGCAGCGAGCAGAATGTCGGCGGCGGTGGCGTCATCCTTCCACATACACCGGTTGCGCATTCTGGAGGATGTGCTGGCGGCGAATCCAGTTGCGATGCCGCTCGACCTGGCTGCGCTCCACCAAGTCCACAGGCCGGCCCACAATCCCGGCCAGTTCCTCCGCCATGCGGTTTCGGCCCCAAGGGCCAAACGCCTGGTCCCGGTTGAAGCGCGGTCCGGCCGTGTAGAGAAAATCCATGTCGCTTCCAGCCCTGAAGTCATCCCGGAGCACTGAGCCAAAGACCTCCAGGCAGACCAGACCCCAGCGGCGACAGAACGCCGCGAGCCTCTCCGTCGGAAGCTCGATTTGCCTGAATGGGGTCGTCATCACTGCTCAATCCCTCGCGGCCCAAGAATGGCCGCACAGGCGCCAGACTTCAACCTTGAAAATGGCCCAGCGCGTCTGTCGCAAATGCGTGCGGCCATTTTCTCGCCAAGAAGGACTGCCCGCTAAACACGCAAAAGGACGCGAAAGTGAAGTGGCGCCTTGCTTTTGGCGTGTTTGGCGTGTTTCGCGGGCTCATTCCAGGTCTCCTGATTGCCTGAGTTGACGGGGCAGCGGGAGGGGATTACGGTAGCTGGCGCGTCATGGGTTCGCCGGCTTCGCGGAGCCAGACGCGCTCTCGATCTATGGTCATGACGTTCAAACACGTTTAGCAAATGGCTCTATCCGAGACATTCCCGCGGCTCCTCGAGCTCTTCGCCCTGTTCGCGCTGGGCCTGGCCGTGGTGCTTTTCTTGCCGGTGTTTTTCTTCCTGGCCCGGTGGATGCTACGCCGAGCGCGGACCATTATGGCGCGTACGGCGGTCACCTCAAGCCAGGGGCAAAGCCAAGGCGGGATCGGCCGAGGGCCCCCCCTGATCAGCATCCGAGGCTTCTTCCTGAGCGCCGCGCTCATTGGGTTGTACGTTTGGCTCCTGGCTTTCATTCTGCCGGCTATTCACGCTTCCCAGGCGCAGAAGTGGGCTCAGGTGCCCTGCGTGGTCACGTCCAGCGGTGTGGAAAGCCACCCGGGGGAGGACAGCGCATCCTACCAGCCTGTAATTGAGTACCGTTACTGGTTTGCGGAGCGGGAATACCGGTCGGCCCGCTACTCGTTCCCAACGCGTTCTTCGAGCGAGTACGCGGATGCGCGAGCGATTATCGACCAGTACCCAGCCGGCGCCGAACGATACTGCTGGGTGAATCCCAATGACCCGTCACAGGCCGTGTTGAATCGGGATGTCCACACAGAGGCGGTGTCCGTCTTGATACCCCCTCTGTTCATCGCGCTGGGCATAGGTGGCTTGGTTTGGAGCCAACGTTTCAAGTCGGTGCTCGACAGGGAATTCATGGGGCCTTCGAGTCGGGAACAAAGGTCTTGAAGACAGCGAGAGACGCTCCTGAGAAGAAGCCACCGGCGTGGTGGGATGGGGCGCTAATCGTATTCGAGGGCTACGTCGTTGCGGCGTTCGTGGTGATGGGGGCCGCCCCGCTGTTATATGACATCCCGGATACCGATGCCATTCGCGGAATTGTCCGCGGCGTCATCTATGGCTATGTTGTATCCATTGCGGGCCTTCTGGTGGGGGCGTTCGCCGCCTGGCGTCTGGGCAAGCGACGGAAGTCACCGTGGGTCGCCTTGGTCTATGCGTTATTTGGCGGGATCGTCCTAGCGGGCCTCTTACCAAACCTGCATGGCCCGTACACGAAGTGATGACTGCGGTCAGACCATGCGCCGACTGACGAAAGCGCCGAGCGAGAGAGATTAAGTGAAGGGCGGTCAGACTTCATGCCACACGCGGCGCCACAAGCGATGAAAACGGAACGGGCGGTCGCTGGCGCGCAGCGTCTTGGAGTGCGCCAGTCCTCTGGCGCTTTCCCCGGCGCACTCGCTGCGAAAGCGGCAGAGGACTGCCGCAGTCCAAGACCCTTGGCGCGCACACACTCGACCGCCATTTCCTGGTCGGTCTTTCCGGCGCGGTGCTGTGGGCTCACCTCGCCTCCAGGCTGTGTTCTTGCTTGCCAAAGCCAGTGGTTTTGGATTAGCGTTGCTGGAGCCGACGGACAAACATGCTGCCAATCGCCAGAGTCTTTTGCCCGGCCTGCACGGCGCGCGTTTCGCACCGGTTGAGCGCCATGTGTGGGCTGGGCCTGGCCACCGGTCTCGCCGCTGCGGCACGCGCGCTCGCCGGCGAGGCGCCCCCGCGCGTCGCCTTTGGTGATTTCATGCAGCAGCTTGGCTATGCGCCGGTCCAGTTGGAGGTCTCCGCCAAGAACAAGATCACGACCAAAGGCAAGCTCAACGGGGCCAAAGTGACGTTCGTGGTTGACACAGGTTGTTCGGTGAGCGTCGTGGACAAGAGCAAGGGGAAGAAGCTGCCCCGCCTGGAGAAGGGCAGACTCAAGCTCCAGGACTCGGTTTTGGGTTCGCTGCAACAGCCGGACATCGCCCTGGTAGAAAAGATCGAGCTTGGCAGCCTGGAATTCTTCAACCAGCCCTTCGGAGTGCTCGATCTGACGATGCGCTACCGGCTTCCTGGCTCCTATAGAGACTTGTGGTCTTACGTGCAAGGAACGGACTCGGAGGCCGTGCTCGGCGGGGACTTTCTGTTGCGTCACTACGCCGTCTTGAACACCCGCGAGGCGTGCCTCTAGCGGGCAAGTCAGCCCCGTGGGGCAAGTCAGTCCGACATCACGTCGCGCGGTGCAAATTCCATTGCGCCTCCTACCGGGGCCAATTATTCGATGTTCGATGTTCGACGTTTGGCGTTCGATGTTTCACAGCCGATGGTCAACGTCTCCGTCCCTCACCAAGGCACTCCGCGCACCCTCGTGAGTCGCAGAGCAGTGCCTTGTCTATACGATTCAGGCAAGGACTGCCTGCGACTATGAAAGCGATTCTCTCCACCGCCAGCCATGATTTGCGCTGGATTACTCTGGCATCGCTACTCGCTGCGGGCGCCTGGCTCGGTCGCGGCCAGACTGGCGCCGTGCTGGCGCCGGCCAGCGGTGCGGCAGCGCCGACCAACGCGCAAGTCTATGCGGTTGGCAAGAAGGTGTCGGACTTTCCGGAGGCTGAAGACCTCTCCACCCCGGAAGCGGCGTATGCGTCAATCCATCGGGCAGAAATCAAGGAAGGCGACGCCGTGCGGCAGCGACTGAGCGTGCGCGATTTGGCCGAGGACATGCCTCGCGCCCCCAGCGAACCTTTGCCTGCAGATCAAGCCAAGCGCCTGCTGGATGCGGAAGTCCTCGAAGTCCATTTCAGTGACCCCACAAACGCCTACGTCTTCGCCCGGATGCAATGGACGCAGCGAAAGGGCATTGATATCCGGCATTTCGGGCTGGAGAACGGGCGTTGGCTGAACTCCGGCAACGACGTGGCCGACACACTGGAAGACGCCCGGAAGCTCGTCGCCCGTCGGTGCGCCTTTCGCGAGGCGCAACGCAAACTCTCTTCACGCCCGCCGATCGCCAATCCCGACGCGCATCTGCTGCCGTTCGTCGAGTTCTTGATACGCGAGGCGGCTGATCCGCAGGCGTTCCTTCTGAAAGCCCTCGCGACGCGGCGCGTGGTGATTCTGGGCGAAGTCCATCATCGCCCGCGTTACTGGGCCTTCAACGCCGCGCTGGTGAAGCGGCCGGAGTTCGCGCGACACGCCGGCGTGATCTACCTAGAACTCCCGGGCAATGACCAGCCGCTGGTGGACCAGTTCCTCGCCTCGTCAAAGTGCGATCCCCAGCCGGTCATCGAGATGCTCCGCGACATGCTCTGGGTGGGCTGGCCCGACCGGCCGATGCTCGATTTCTTCAAGGCGGTCTGGGAGGCCAATCAATCGCTGCCGAAAGAAAAACGTGTTCGCATTGTTCTGGTGGACATGGCCCGGCCCTGGAAGGAAATCAAGAAGCGTGAGGACTGGCGGAAGTACGACGTCGAGCGCAACCAATACATGGCGGAGAATATCACGCGGGACTTGCAGGAGCACGCGGGC
>Ga0315268_10002906_pt1 | contig 19049 bp, 16 predicted proteins | sample C1_top_MG_FD_204535 | JGI IMG/M metagenome (GOLD analysis project Ga0315268, IMG submission 204535) | Sediment microbial communities from Yellowstone Lake, YNP, Wyoming, USA - C1_top | ecosystem: Environmental > Aquatic > Freshwater > Lake > Sediment | place: USA: Wyoming | collected 2017-08-01
TGCCTGTGAAGGGGGTCGAAGGCGATCCAGACCCATGCCTCCTTCCCCCCGATCCTTATCATGGTTTTGTCTATCAGGATGGAATGAATGCACGGAGCCCCTCTTGACCCGGAACCTGCTCGCCAGAAAGGAGAACCTGTGGGCCCACTGGCGTATGGCCTCGTGGCTCCTCTTCTGGACCGGCTCAAGAATCCTTGACGCCTTCCTCAACGACAGTGCTGAGTAATAGACATAGACCCCGTAGGCCATGACCCACAGGGACGTCCTCTCTCGCTTCATGAACTTTCTAGGTTCCATGAGACGATGAGGGGCTCCGTCCCTCCTATCCGGTCGAGGAAGATTGGTTAGACGTCCTGCTCAAATCCCTTAAGTTGACAGCGCCAGGGAGGGACAGGGGCGCTCCTATGCGTACGCCAGAGGCCTTCTCTTCCTGAGGAAGAGGTAAAGGGCTGAGAATATGAGCACGATCCCCACGAGGATGGCGTAAGTGGCGGTGTCGAGGCCGGTGCCGCCTTCCTGAGGCTTAAGCGGTGGTGCGCCCGTAAAGGAGAGGTACGCGGGAGACGACGAAGAAGAAGCTCCACTCCAACTCAGGGCTTCTACGTGGTAGTAAAAGTAGTCGGTCGTCTTAGAAAGCTGAATCTGGGCTGTGAAGTTGAAGGGTGAAATGAAGCCTGCGTCGGCCGTCTGCCAAGTCTTGTTGTCAGTTGAGTAGTGAACGACTACGCGCTGGACACCTGAAACGTCGTCCGCTACGATGGCCCTTACGTAGGCAAAGCGGGCGGTCGGGCCTTCGACGCCTTCGGAAGAGACCTGGAGGAACTGAGGCGTCGAATCGGCAGCAACCGTGGAGCCATCAATCTCAACGGACTGATGCGGCTGCAGAGTCAACGGAATCGTGAACAGGGAGTACGTGCCGCAGTCGTTAATCGTGGAGGGGGAAGCTCCAACAAACAGCGCTTGGCTAGGACCCTTGGCCAGCCTGACGGTGAGCAGGCCGCTGATGGTGACGGGCAGGTTGTTTGATGCATAAACTCGCTCGCCGTGGGTGCTACCGTTGTTAAGCTGCGTATAAGTGACGGTGAAGTCGTCCAAGTTAAAGGAGTTGATGCCTCCGTTTTGCAAGTAGTCTACACGATCGTTGTAGACCGTTAAGAACCTGAAGCCGCTGTAGGGCCGCCCGCCCGGGTAGGAATTGGGATTCACCAAAGTGAAGACGGGGCCGTTGAAGTACATGTCCTCGTGCATGTGCCCGTTGATGACGAGGGAGACGCCTTCGGCCTTCATCACGTCGTAGACCCTGTCTACGGTCAAGTTGCTGGGACTGCTCACATCGTACATAGGGTGGTGCAAGCCCACGATCTTCACTGCTGCGTCGCCGTTGGCCTTCAGCGTCGAGTCCAGCCACGAGACTTCGTCGTCCGAAATGACCCCCGCGATGCCGCCATCTCCCGTGTCGAGGTATGCTATGAGAAGAGGCCCGTAGCGCCAGGCGCCGTTGAAAGGAGAAAGGTAGTACGAGAAGTAGGGCGCCACGCCCGAATGATCGTGGTTGCCAGGCATCAAGAGGACCGGCACTTCAAGCTGGAGCATCAAGGACTTGGCCAGATTGAAGACCTCCTCCGTGGGCGACTGCACCACGTCTCCCGTTATGACCACGAGGTCAGGTTTGAGGAAGTTGGTGCGCCAGATCAGTGTCCAGAAGTTGTATTGCTGCTGTTGCAGGAGGTCGATATGGGGGTCTGAAAACCAGAACACCTTGAAGGGTGCAGCAAACGGGCCCCGAACCACCACGCTGTGCTGCTCAACCATGAGCTTGATGCCCGAAGGGGTAGAGGCTGTTACGAGGAGGTCGTACATCACAAGAGGCAGGGAACGAGGCACCTTGGTCGTCACGACGGTGAATTGACCTGATTGAGTTACGCCCTCGATTATGAGCCGATAGAGCTCAGAAGAGCCGTTGATGCTGTAGTCGAAGGAAGGCCTGATGTCGACGGTAACCGCGCTGGAGCTGAAGCTCCCCTGGAGGGTCACGTTCAGGTCGGAATTGGGGAGGACGAACGAAGGCAAGCCCAGCCTGGGCAGGACGATGCCGCTTGAAGTCAGCTGTCCTGACGGCGGAAAGAGCTGTGTGACTGAAAGGGGGGATAGCACGAGCGTAGAAATCAAGAAGAGTGCAGACCAGTTCAACTACTTTCGCCTCATAGTCCTCAAGATGCCAAGAGCCAGCAGCATCAAGACGACGACCACAGAGGTGACCAGCAGAAGAGTGTTGTCGGCTGGCCCTGACGAGGGCGGTAGGTTACTTGGACTCTTGGAGAAGGTCTGATAGGTGGTGGTGGAGTGCCCGGCAGCGTCCTGCGCCACGGCCTTAATGTAGACCGTGTCGGGAGCGCCAGGCAGACGGTAGGCTTCCACACGGTTTTCTACGCTCTCGCTGAGGGAAGACCAAGTGGAATTGTCCGTCGAGTAAAACACGTTCAGACCCACAACCCCCAGCCCGACGTCCGAATAGGCTGGCAAGAGCGTCAGCGTGCTGCCGGAGAAGGAGCCGCTCATGACGACCGAAGGGGGGCTCTCATCCGGCTTGAAGAAGACGGAGGCCAATCCGTCGAAACCAGGCGGAGCGTGGACCGTCACCTCGACGTAGGCGCCAGAAGCCCCGTAAGTCGCCATCCTGGAAAGGGCGCAGCCCTGCAAAGTGGGCTGAGACTGGTCCGGGTTCTTGAGCTTGAGCAGCAACGTCAAGTTAAGGTCCGACGGGCCGCCGTTCTTTATGTGCACCGCCCCCCCAGTGGACGAAAAGTCGTTACGTTGGAGGTACAAGGTGCTCACTTGGTCGAAGGGGACGCTGGCGTCGGTGTAGGCGATGCCGGATGAAGAGATGGTTATCCACCTGTATCCGGCAGGCATGTCGGAGAGGCTTTCGGTGACAATGCTAAGGACCGGGGTGAGAGTCATTTCGTCTCGATGAGTGTGGCCCATGAGGACGAGGTCGGCTGCGCGCTGCTGGAGGATAGCAGGAAGCACGACCTTCAGGCTGGGGGTATCTGCTTCCCAGTATGGGTGATGGAGGACCACCACCTTCCTTCCTGCGGCTGCGGCCAGAGAAGAATTCAGCCAGCTGAGCTGATCGGTGGACACGTCGCCGGTGTCTGACTGCAGCACGAAGAAGGTGACGTCGCCAAAGCTCGTCACAAAGTGGTCGGGGGCAACATACTGCTCCCAAAAGCGATAGCCGCGTTGCAGGGGAACCACGTCGTTATTGCCCTGAGCTATTATGATGGGTATTTGGAGCTTGACAAGCTGCTCCCTGATGGCAAGGAAGGCGTTCACATCGGTGGTGCCGTCGACGAGGTCTCCAGGCATCACGACGACGTCCGGCCTGAGGGAGTTAAGCGTGTCGATGGTCTGCTCGAGGATCTTCGTCGTGATGTCATAGTAGCTGCCCACGCCGAAATGCGTGTCGGAGAAGACGGCCACGTTCAGGGTGGCGGGGTAGCTGTCGCCGGATACGTAGACGCTGTTCGGCTCTTCGAAGGTGACAGGCGAATTGAGTGAGGCAAAGACCTGCGTGATCGTGAGGTTATAGAGGCCCTTCGCGGCTCCCAAAGGGACGTCGAGCTTAAGGATGGTCAAGTTGCCTGACGTCTCCTTCACCGACCAATCAAGACTGTATGTGTTGAAGGGAGAAGTGATGGCAGGCGAGTAAGTCCCTGAGCTCAGGTTGAAGACGTAGGCAAGAAAGGCTCCTCCAGAGAGCACGAAGGCGGGCGCCCCCAAGCGAGGAAACGCAATCATCGAAGATGGGAACGTCGAGTAGTCGCTAAAGGGCGCGACGGCCGAAGCCAATGATAAAAGAGAAGCAGAAGGCTGAAATATGAAGAGGAGGAGCGAAAGGCAGAGCAGGGCCACTTTCGTAGATGGCATCGTAAAGACTTGGCCGCCTGAACTTATTTAAGTTTAAGTCTCATCATTGGTGCGCGTCGCCACGTTTTTTAGGCCGAACAGCCTCTCCGTATCGTATGCAGGTTCTGAGGAAGACGCTCGCCGCCGCCGTTGTCCTGCTCATTTTATCGACACTGCTTGGACTGCTCCCAGGTCCGATGACGGCTCAGGCCTGGTGGGACGACGGTCATAAGATCATCGCTTCTCGTGCCATCGATTTCCTTCCGGAGGGATGGAGGCAGTTCTTCTCCAAGTATGAATGGGTCATCAACGAAACGACGTTGTACCCTGACACCATATACAAGAGCCTCTACGCCGACGAAGACCCGAGGCATTTTATGGACTTGGAGGTATGGAAGCCCAGCGATCCGTCCACCGGCACACTTCATCTGGCTGTGGAGGAATTCACGACTAAGATGGCAGACGCGATCAGGGCTGGAGATTGGAATTCGGCCTTGTTATATGCGGGCAGGGTCGCCCACTATGTGGCTGACATTCATCAGCCATATCACTCGACGGTGTACTACAACCCCAAGGGGCTTCATTCAGTACTGGACTCGTCCCTTGGCAAGCACATAGGGGAGATGACCCTCATCCAGCCTGGGGAGGTTGGCCCTGTGCAGCCCATTGCCAACCTGACGGAATTCATATTCGATGTGGCGTGGCAGAGCAACTCTTTCCTGCCGATCATCAACAGGACTCTGATCGACGAAGGCAAGAGTTGGAGCCCTGAGCTCACCACCATCATTCAGAACCGAACCAACGCGGCCTTCATCGACGTTGCACGTGTATGGGTGACGGCCATCGCGAGGGCTGGCATGTCGCCGCCTGCATTGCCTGGCGACAACTCGCTGACCATCGGCGTCACGGGGGGCGTTCCAGCTGGCGGCCTCCTCGACCCATCCAAGGACGCTTACGTATACCTTTTTGTCAATGACAAGCTCGGTGTGGGCTTCATCGGTACGGTAAGCGCCCAGCTGGAGACGAACCCGCTCGTCGTCTCCCCGCTGGGCCAAGACCCTGCTCCGATGGGCAAATACGTGATATATGTTCCGAAGACGGCGCTGACTGGACGTTCAGGCCAGAACGTGACCTTGACCGTATCTGCCGAAGGGCAGGGTTACGCCAAACAGACCTTGAGCTTGGGATTGGCAGTCATGGGTGCACCGCCGGCCACCATCGCCCCAGCCGATGACAGCTACTTGGTGATATTGGTGGTTGTATTGGCGGCTGTCGTCGGTGGCGGCACAATCGCTGTCGGCCGCAGACGTAAGGCCAGAGCGCGGGATGGGAAAGCGAATCAGTTGAGCCTCTTCTTGAGGAAGGACACAGTATGGTCTTCGCGGAAGCCCGTCCTCCTCATGAAGTCGATGGCCTTGAAGTTCCTGGTCTCGACTTCGGCGATGACGTCCCTGGCACCCCTGTCCTTCAGCTTGCGCTCCAGCTCCCTGTAAAGCCTGAGAGCCACACCCTTCTTCTGGAAGCGCTTAGAAACCCCTATCCACAGGAAGTATCCCGTGGACCACGAGGACCCGCTGCGCTTCAGAACGCCGCCGATGATGAACCCCACCGCCCTGCCATTATACTCGGCGACAAGACACAGGTCCGGGTTGTCGACGAATCGCGCAAGGAGCTCGTCCTCCGTCCAGAGCCTCCTGGAATATGATATCTCTCCGGTGAACAGAATCTTTCCCAGCCGCCAGACGCTGCCCAGGTCGTCCAAGGTCATGGGCCTGACGGCGACGAGCTCCGCGATGCGACGTCTCAACGCTGTATCTGGCGCGTCGCTTCGTATTTAGGCATAGCGTCCGCTGACGTCCAAAAAAAATTCCCTTGAAATGTCACTCGGAAATCTTGTTCTGGACGCCTTCGACGAACCACATCATGCTTGTGAGCAGGTCGTGGTTTGCCCTTTGGCCGGGCTGAAGCACCGTGTTGCCGTCCATGTCCTTCAGTGGGCCCGTGAATGGCTCGTAAAGGAGTTCCTTCATCTGGTTCCAGCGCTGCTTCATGAGGTTCACCGTTGCGCTGCCTATGGCGGCTTCGTTGACGGGGGCCAAGTAAATGGCGCCCCTCATGTCCTCTGCGCCCGCAGCGGGAGCTGTGTTGTCGAAGCCCGTGGGGTTGGCGACAGCCCAGCGGTAGGGCATGTAGTCGCCTGCGCGTGCGAAGATGTCGACGCTCTTCCAAGCGTTCGAGTAAGCTTGTGTGATCAAGTCGACGTAGATGGGGCCCCAGGCCACGACCTGCCCGGTGAGATGGGCGTGAGGTCCGTATTGAGTCATGTCGCTGTAGTGGCTGAAGCTCCACACCTTCTTCCCCTTGTTCTGAGTGTAGTCTTCGGCCACCTGCAGCACCGTGGGGCTATCCTCCGTGTACGCAAGCACGTCGACGTTGTTGTTGTCGACGAGGGTGTGGGCGGCCGTGCTGGCTTTGGTAGGGTTGAACCAGTCGCTTATGAGCTGCAAATAGGCCTTGATGTTGTTGCCCGTCCTGGCCTTGTAGGCCTCGTTGGCGCCGAGCACGAACGCGTTGATGTGGCGCACGACTTCGGGGATCACGTGAGCCGCCACGTAGCCGATGTTGCCCGTCTGGGAGACGGCCCCCGCGGCCAGTCCGCAGAGGTAGTAGAGCTGGTAGAAGTCAGCGAAGTAGGCGCTCATGTTGGGCGTGGCGTTGCCCGCCGCTCCTGACTTGTAGCCAGAACAATGTGCGAAGAGCTTGTCAGAGTATTTGGCGGCCGATTGCACCGTGCCGTCCATGAAGTCGAAGCTGGTTGTGAAGATGATGTCCGCTCCTTGAGAAACCAGGTTGTCGCACGCGCTTGCCGTATTTGCAGGAAGGACGCTTTCGACCTTTATCGCGTCCAACCACGGGAGACGGTTTACGGCGTACTGCCTTCCGACGTCGTGGGCATAGGTATAGCCGTAGTCACCGACAGGACCCACGTATACGAAGCCCGCCTTGATCCTCTTCGGCTTCTGCTGCTGCAGTTGCTGCTGGAGGGAGTTCACTTGATCCTGAAGCTGTTGTACCTTTTGCTGTGCTTGGGCATTGACGGACGTTCCAGCGAAGTAGCCTCCGCCCGCGCCCGCGGCGGCAGCGGCGACGGCCACTCCGGCTGCTGCGGTTGTCGAGACGCCAAGAAACTTTCGCCTAGAGAGGTGTTCAGGCATGGTGCCATGGCCTTGAGGTGACATAGTATTTAAGTTTTTGTGTGAATTTGTGATAAATCATAGAATTATAATATAAAATAGGAGATGCATACGAAATTTGCTTGTCACTTTGCGTTATTCTTCACGAGAATAAGGCAACCCGAGGGCGGCGGGGGGCGCCACCTTCTTGCGTAGTCCCCTGATCGATGCTGCGGCCAAGACCACCAGGGTCAAGGCGTAAGGCAGCATCTGAAGGAAGGAGGAGGGTATCTGTTGATACCCCACGGACATGAAGGCGTTGGGAAGGGCTGTGACTCCTCCGAAGAGGAAGGCCCCGAGGAGCGCGCGGGAGGGGTTCCAAGTGGCTAAGATGACCAGGCCGATGGCTATCCAGCCACGGCCCAAGGTCATCCCCTCGGTCCAGGCGGGATAATATCCCAAGGTTATGAGCGCCCCCGACAGCCCCGCCAAGGCTCCACCCACCAAAGTGCAAAGGTACCTGATCCCGTAGACGTTGACCCCCAGGCTGTCGGCCATGGCAGGGTTCTCGCCCACCGTGCGGATGTTGAGCCCCAGCCTGGTCCTAAAGAGCAGGAACCACATGGCCGCCACAAGCGCGTAGGCAAAGTACACAATCAGGTTCTGATCGAAGAACGCAGGACCTATCACCGGGATGGCGGAGAGGCCGGGAACGGATACGTCGGGGAGCGCAACGATGGGTCGCCCGATTATCCCCTCCCTGCGTCCGAGGAAACCGCTGAGGCCGAGGCCCAAGATGGTGATGGCAAGGCCGCTGACTATCTGGTTGGTCCTGAGGTGGATGGAAAGGACGGCGTGCACTAGGCTCAGGCTCAGGCCAGCGGCAACGGCCACCAGCACGGCCAGGACGTAGCTGGAGGTCGCCATCATGGTCAGGATGGCCATGAGGGCGCCGAAGGCCATCATTCCCTCCACCCCCAGATTCAGGACCCCCGACCTTTCGGCGTAGATTTCGCCGAGGGCTGCCAGAAGCAGGACGGTCCCCTCTTCGACCGCGATTACAAGCATCGTCTGGGCAATAACAGAGGGGTCCATCATCCCACACCTCTCCACACGATACGATACTTCTTCAGGAACTCAGACGCCAAGATGAAGACCAGGACGAGGGCCTGGAAGATGTTGGTGGTTGAAGCCGAAAGGTTGAGCGTGATCTGAAGGGTGTCGCCGCTCACGAGGAGGCCGCCGAACAGGAAGGCGGCCATCACAGCGACCAGGGGGTTGAGGCCTGCGAGCCAGGCCACGATGATGGCGGTGTATCCGGCGCCGCCCGAGAAGTTCTCCTTCATTCTACCCATTATGCCGCTCATGAACGACATGCCCGCCAGCCCAGCCAGGCCACCACCTAAGACCATGGCTAGAGCGACGACCCGGGTGTAGCTCATTCCGGCGTATCGGGAGGCACGGACGCTGTCCCCCGTGACCTTCAGCTCAAAACCGAAGGTGGTCCTGTTCATTATAATGTAGACAACTACCGAGGCGATTGCGGCTATCAGAAATCCGGAGCTGCCGCCGATGTATGGTATGGAGGGAAGTAGGGCCTCCGGCGGGTAAATTCGGCTGTTGGGGAAGCCGTGTGAGCCGGGGTCCTGCCACGGCCCGTAAATAAGGTAGTTGCCAAGCAGTATGGCGATGTAGTTGAGCATCAGCGTCGACAGGATTTCGTTGACCTGGAACTTGGCCCTGAGGAGAGCGGGGAAGACGCCGTACAGCGCCCCAAGCAGGAAGGCCGTGACGAACATGAGAGGCAGAACGATGACCTTGGGGAACGGATAGGTCGTCAGATGAAGGGTCACGATTCCCGTGGCTGCGATGGCGCCCATGTAAAGTTGGCCCTCCGCACCTATGTTCCAGAAGTTCAGCCTGAACGCCACCACAAGCCCCAGGGCAGCAAAGAGCAGCGGCGTCGCCCGTTCGATGGTGCTGGCCAGAAGGATGGGGTTGGCGAAGGACTGGCTTATCGCCCAATAGGCCGCAAGCGGGTCCACACCCACGATCGTGAACAGGACGCCCGTCACCACGAAGGCCAAGACCAAGCCGGACAGAGAGAACAGGATCGACTCCCAGCGTGGCAGGGAGGACCTGCGGATGAGCCTGATGTCCTTGAGGTTGAGGTTGAAGGGGGAGGCGACTCTCAACCACCCTTCACCTCCGCAGCTCGCCCCGCCATCATGAGGCCTATGGATTCCGGATCAAAGCGATCTCTGTCCAAGACTCCCATGATTCGGCCTTCGAACATGACGGCCAGCTCATCGCTGAGGGCAAGCAGCTCGTCCAGCTCCTCGGAGATTATGACTATGGCGCAGCCCTCGTTTCTGTACTGCAACAGCACCTTCTGGACGTACTCCGTGGCGCCGACGTCGAGCCCCCTCGTAGGATAGCTGGCCATCACGACCTTGGGGGGCTCTGTGGCCGTCACGCCTGAAAGCTCCCTCGCCAGCACGACCTTCTGAATGTTCCCTCCTGAGAGGAAAAGCGCTGGCGTTTCCACGCTTGGCGCAGCTATGTCGAACCTCTTCACCAGCTCGGAGGCGCTGGCGGCCATCTTCTCCCGGTTCAGCAAGCCTCTGTTCGAAAAGGGACGATAGCGATAGCTCTTGACGGCCAAGTTTTCAGCTACATTGAGGGTAGGAACGGCGCCGACACCAATGCGTTCTTCTGGGATGTAAGCCAGGCCCTTCTCAAACACGAACTTCGAAGGCTTATTGGTCACGTCGGCCCCACCTATGGACACCCGTCCTGAAGTGCACTTCCGCATGCCCGCAATGATTTCGGCCAGCTCCTTCTGACCGTTTCCTGCGACGCCAGCTATTCCTAAGATTTGGCCCTCGCGCACCACGAGCGAGACGTCCTTCAGGGCGGGGAGGCCCTTATCGTTGATGGCGTTCAGGCCTTCGATCACTAGCATCTCCTTCCCAGGGGGACGAGCCGTCCTCTCGGGGTGGAAGAATATCTCTCGACCCACCATGAGCTTTGCGAGCTCACGTTCGTCGGCCCCCTCAGTCCCCCTTGTGATGACGACCTTGCCCTTTCTCATGACCGTAACTCTATCGCTCAGTTCGAAGACCTCCTTCAGCTTGTGGGTGATGTAGACGACGCCCTTGCCTTCGGCGGCCATCGTCTTCAGAGACGAGAACAGCTCGTGTGTTTCCTGGGGGGTCAGGACGCTTGTGGGCTCGTCCATAATCAGGATGTCAGCGCCCCTGTACAGGACCTTCAGTATTTCGACCCTCTGCTTTTCCCCGACCGAGAGCTGCCAGATGCGGGCGAACGGGTCCACTTTCAACCCATACCTCTCAGAAATCTGCTTGACCTTCGAAGCCGCTTCCTTAAGATCGAGGAGGAAGCGGGGCTCCTTAAGGCCCAAAATGACGTTCTCCACCACGGTATGGGGCTCGACGACCTTCATGTGCTGATGGACCATGCCGATCCCCAGCGCGATGGCGTCTTTGGGCGAGCGAATGTGGACCTTCCTGCCCTTGACGTACGATTCTCCAGAGTCCGGCTTGATGATGCCGTAAAGGACGTTCATGAGGGTGGTCTTTCCCGCGCCGTTCTCGCCGAGAAGGGCATGGATCTCTCCTCTTCGGAGCTGAAAGTCCACATGGTCGTTCGCCAGTACGCCGGGGAACTGTTTCACAATTCCCCTCAGCTCGACCAGATAATCCCCAAGAGAAGAGTCGACCCTGGGGTTACCCTCCATACAAACACTTCTCCCGAACGTTATAAAAACCTTAGGGTGGCCGAGCCGTGAAGGCCGCAGCAGTCCAGGAGATGGTGTTGAGCACGCTCAAATCAAGTGAAGCAGGTTTACGAAAAGCGGGATGAAGACTATGGACAGCGTGTTGAGCAGCTTGATGAGCACGTGAAGGCTGGGTCCCGCCGTGTCCTTCAGGGGATCCCCCACGGTGTCGCCCACGACGGCCGCCTGATGAGCTGGAGAGCGCTTTCCTCCCAAGTGGCCAGCTTCGATGTACTTCTTGGCGTTGTCCCACGCCCCGCCTCCCGTGTTCATCATCAGTGCGAGGGGTATGGCCGAAAGAGTCGCGCCTATCACTAGGGCGCCCACGGCCTCTATGCCCAAGAAGACGCCCACGACGATCGGGACGATGACGACGAGGAGCCCGGGCAAGACCATTTCGCGCAGAGCCGCCTTCGTGCTGATGTCCACGGCCCTGTCGTACTGGGGCTTGGCCGTCCCCTCGAGGATGCCTGGTATCTCCCTGAACTGGCGCCTCACTTCCTCCACCATTTGGCCAGCGGCCTTGCCAACCGCGCTGATGGCCTGCGCGGAGAAGAGGAAGGGCATCATCGCGCCTATGAAGCCAGCGACTAGGACAGCAGGCTTGGAGACGTCCACGACGAAGGAAGCCACGTTGTAGTAGGCCGAAGCCTCCTCGGCGTAAGCCTGAAAGAGCAGCTGGGCAGCCAGCAGCGCGGAGCCGAGCGCAAAGCCTTTGGTGAGGGCCTTGGTGGTGTTGCCGACGGCGTCCAGTGCCTCCATAGTCTCTTCGGCCCCTTTGTCGCCTGACATCTCGGCGATGCCCGCTGCGTTGTCGGCTATCGGACCGAAGCCATCGAGTGCTAGGACCATGCCCATGACGGCCAGCATGCCCATCGTCGCAAGAGTGGTGCCGTAGACGCCCCCCTTGAAGGACCCTATGGCTGGATTGCCCATTCCAAAGAGGCTCCCAAAGTAGTACGAAGCCAGAAGGGCGGCGCCCAAGACGACGATGGGAAGGGCCGTGGTTTCAAGAGCTACGGCCAAGCCCGTGATTATGTTGGTCGCCACTCCGGTCTGGCTGGCCTCTGCGATGCGGCGGACGGGCCTTTGGTCTCTTCCAGTGTAGTAGTCGGTGATCAGGTCGATAGCTACGCTGGCAACCAAGCCAGAAAGAAGGGCCAAGTAGAGGTACATGTTGCCCAGCAGGATGTCTGTTGCGAAGAAGAAGAGGATTCCGGCCACGATTGTGGTGACAAGAAGTCCCTTTCGCAGCGCCTTCATCGGGCTCTTGGCCTCGGATGCGCTGAGCCTGACGAAGGGCATGCCCACCAGCGTTGCGAAGATGCCAAGGGCGCGTGCTATGAGCGGAAAGATCAGGAAGGCGAGGTTCCCGGTGGCGGCGCTGATTACGCCTCCAATGATCATGCCCCCAATGTTCTCACCCGTGGCGGACTCGAACAGGTCGGCGCCCCTACCCGCAGAGTCACCCACGTTGTCTCCCACGTTGTCTGCGATGGTGGCCGGGTTGCGAGGGTCATCCTCGGGTATCCCCGCCTCCACCTTGCCCACAAGGTCGGCTCCCACGTCGGCGGCCTTGGTGTAGATGCCACCGCCCAGCTGAGCGAAGAGGGCGATGAGAGAGGCGCCAAATCCCATGCCCACTATTGCTCCTGCAGCGTGGCGGCCCAGAGAGGAGGCCTGCTGCACGTTCAGGTTGCCGAAGAGGGCGCCGTAGCCGCTGTAAAGGAGGAAGAGCAGGCTCACACCGAGGAGCGAAAGGCCAACGACCGCGAAGCCCATGGTCGCTCCTCCGTAGAAAGCCGTCTTAAGGGCCTTTTCGGCGCTCTCCTTGGCGGCTGCCACGGTCCTGACGTTGGCCCTGGTGGCGTTATCCATCGCAATGTAGCCGGCGGCAAGAGAGGCCACGGCTCCAACTAGGAAGGCGAAGGCCGTTCCCGCCCCCAGCCCAAGGAACATCAGGACGAAAAGCACGGCGGTGATGACGGCGATGGTGGTGTACTGCCTCCTCAGGAAGGCGTAGGCGCCCAAGCGAATCGCGGCGGCCACTTCGACGGCTTTGGGGGAGCCGGGGCTCATTTTGCTGATCTTGTACATCAACAGCAGGGAAACGATGATGGCGATGATGCCGGCGACTGGAGCCAGCCAAAAAATGGAAGTCGAATCGAAAGTGATGCCCAGGAGGGACTGCGCTGAAAAGAGCATCAATAAACACCTCTCTGACGCAAGCACTTCTTTATGCTTGTAAATATATAGTTTCCTTTGACTGCGTGCGGCTTCTGGGAGCTACTTGGTCCTGAGCTTGATTTCGATGTTGACGGACTCGGGTATCCTGAGACGAGTGAGCTGGGCTATGGTGCGCTCGTTGGCGTCCATGTCGATCAGGCGCCTGTGGACCTTCAAGTCCCATTTATCATAGGTATGAGTGCCCTGGCCCGACGGCGCCTTGCGGGTGACAACGCGTAGCTTCTTCGTCGGAAGGGGAACAGGGCCCCTCACGTTGATTCCGGTCTTTTCGCCCAAGTCCATAATATCCTTGCTGACCCTCTCCAAGTCCTCCAAGTTGGTCGAGACAAGCTTTATCCGTGCAATTTGCGCCATGGGCGAACGACCTTACGAAGCTTCAAGAAGTCCTCTTTTAAAGTTTGTCGGGACTTGGATTAGGGGGAGCCACTGATTCCCAATAATGCTGAACAGCTTTGACCAAATGCCGAGCGCAAGTAAGCCCACCCCGCTTGTTCACGGGCGGGATAGCGAGCGAGGCCTTCAAGTATGCAGCGCCCTTCGTTATGCTGAGCCGAATCAATGGAACGAAGCCTGATGGCCAGCAAGTAAGTGAGCAGGCCCATCCGTAAGTGAGTCGGACGTCCAAATAGTCCCCAATCGAACAAGGCTCAGATCAGATCCGGAATTAAACGAAATGGGTGGGGGGAGGCTGGCGCAGATGAAAGGAAAGAGAAGGTGGCCGCAAGGCCAGACAGAGATGGCTAGTGGTAGCTTGGCGATGTGATCGATGGGACTCCGCTTGCATCGAGCCGAAGAACGAGCCAAAGGCTCTGGGCGATGAAAAGCTGACGATGAAAGAATCCCACGGATTCGACCGTGAGAGTGTCGATATAAGCCAACGGCTTCAACCGTTGGATCGGATCACTCCTCTATTACAAGGCGGCCATATTTGCCGACGTTGAGGCGCATTTCTCCCCTGAACGTGCTCACGTAGCCGTTCTCGACCTTGATCTTCGTTCCGGGCTTAACCTTGGTGGCATTTTCGTTCCACAGAGTTAATGTGGCCGTCCCCGTGTCGTCTTCTATGGTCACGTCGGCTACGGTGGCCCTTTCTCCCGTCTTGAGCGAAACCTCTCTGGGGGAAGACACTTCCTTGACCGTGGCGTCGACGAAGACCCTTCTCGAATCGGGCCTCAGTTCCTTGAGCTTCAATTTAACCTGCGCAAGTGAAAGGGAGGGTACATATTTAAACATAGCAAGAGGCTGCGTCCTACGACGAAGGCTTTTTAACGCCGCCGCCGTCAGCCTTTCACGAGCCAAGACCAGTTCATGTGGGCAGAAATCGCCGCTTCACTTGTGGCACTCCCCGCCGCCTACATCCTGACTAGGAGCTCGATCGGATATTTGCGCCGAAGGGGCATGTGCGTCCCCGATGCCCACAAGGAGGGACGGCCTCCAGTTGCGAGGCCCGGTGGGCCCGCCCTGCTGCTGGCCTTCGGAGTCAGCGCTGTCGCCATCTTCGCCCTCACTTTGGATGAAAGGGTGGCATCCGTGCTTCTTGCTGCCTGCGTGGCTGGGGCCGTCGGGCTGCTGGACGATATGAGGACGCTCAGTGGACCCGTCAAGGTTGGGCTGCTTCTCGCCGCGTCCCTTCCGATACTTCTGCTTCAGACCTACAACCCCCACCCGGTGCTGCCCTTCGTAGGGCACTTGAGGCTCACCGTGATTTATCCACTGCTCGTTCTCATCGCCATCCCCGTGACCTCCAACACCTTCAACATGGTCGACGTTTTCAACGGCTTGGTTTCTGGTTTCGCGGCCATAGCTTCGATACCTCTGCTGCTGGCGTTCGTGGTAATGGGAGACTGGACGATGGTGGCGGTGACGGCTGCCCTCTTCCTGGCGCTCGCCGGTTTCTACCCGTTCCACAGGAACCCCGCCAGGATCTTCCCCGGCGATTCGGGGAGCTTGGCCATCGGAGCGGCGTACGGCGCGATAGCTATTGTGGGGCGAGTGGAGATCGTGGGAGTCGTGGCCCTGATACCGGCCGTGCTCAATTCCTTCTTCGTCCTTTCGACCATTAGGGGTTTCATTGAGCACAGGAGGATCAAGAAGAGGCCCGTCAAGCTCACCCCTGACTTCAAGTTGGAGGCCTCCAGGGAGAAGGACGCCCCCATGACTCTGACGAGGATGATGCTGGCGGCGGGGCCGCTGCCCGAAGGGGCCATAGTCAGCTCCTTCTTAATCCTTGAAGCATTCGCCGCCCTGTTGGCCTGCACGACGTTCGCGATGGTATGGTGGTCGTAGAAGTTGCCGGCGAAACCTAAAGTCTTGATGAGCCTGATGGTGATAGTGGCGGCCTCGTGGGTGATCCTTCTCCTGAGCGCTTACCTCATATTTGCGGTAGTAACTCCCCTGGCACCACCCCAGGGTGCGCCCTATTCCGTGGAGCTCGCCTACGCCATGGGCAAGGCCCTGCTGGCGCTGCTCATAATGGGTGCATGGCTGTACTCCTTCTACCTGTTGAGGGATGCCTACGCGCGGCTCACAGCGCTAAACGAGACTCCCATTTCTTCCGCTTCTCGTCAAACACACGACGCGAATACAGAGGCTTAGCGGGCACGCCGGCCACTACGGTGTCAGGGGGGACGTCCTTCGTAACCACCGCGCCCATGGCCACCACGCTGCCCCTGCCTATCTTGACGCCCGCCTTTATGACGGCGCCGGCGCCGACGGCGGCGCCATCCTCCACCACGCAGCCCACGAGCCTCTTGCTCATGGGGTAAGGGTCGTTGGTGAAGACGGCTGCGGGCCCGATGAAGACGTCATCGCCTATGATGGTGAGGGGAGGGATGTAGACCGAGCCCTCGATGCGCGTGTTGGACCCTATCTTGACGCCGTAGTCGATGTGGGCGAGTGACCCTATGGAGACGTTATCGCCTATCTCCGTGTCGGAACCCACGTAGGCAAAGTGCCAGACCTTGACGTTCCTCCCTAGCTTGGCGCTAGGACTGACGAAGTTGGCGACCTTAGGTTCGCTCATGGTTGAGACATGCTCGGGCTCGCGCTAACTAATAACGTTTTGTAACTTAAAGCAATAGCATAGTGTCCAATGGCTCAAAGCTCCAAGTAGACTGGAAGGCCACGTTCGCTGGAGTACCTCGCCGCCTCTGCCACCTTGCTCGTCTTGATGGCGTCCCAGCCATCCACGAGCGGTCTGGAGTTCTCTTGGATGCAGCTGACGAAGGACTTGATTTCGACCAAGAGGGGCTCCTGTGACTGCAGGCGGGGGATCTCCGTCCCCCTTTCGCTGTCTATGCGCACTTCCTGCGTGATGAAGTTGACAGTGGCAACCCCTTCCGTGAAGACGGCCTCCAGAGTGCGTTCCTTCTTGGGCGTCACCCAGTTAGCCGTCAATATAGCAGAGCGGTGCCGACTGAATCCCAGCATTATGACGGCGAAGTCTTCAAACTGTCCCATGACGCGGCCCGTGCGGGCGAAGACCTGGGTGGGCTCCTCGGCGAAGATCCACCTCGCCGTGTCGATGTCGTGGACTGACGTGTCCTTCACGATGCCCACGTCCTTGATGCCACCCCAGCGGCTTTCCCTGTGGAATTCCGCCAGCAGGAGCTCCCCCATCTTCTTCTGAGATACGAGGTCTTTCAGGTAGGAGACGGCCGGATTGAACCTTTCGATGAAGCCGACGGCAAGCAGCCTCTTCTTCTCTTGGGCCAAGGTGGCCAGCATTTCGCCTTCCGCCGTGGTGGCCGCTAGAGGCTTCTCCACGAAGACATGGAGGCCCGCCTCGAGGACCCTCCTAGCGATGGAGGCGTGAGTAGTAGTGGGAGTGCAGACGTGCACAGCGTCCAGTTGCTCTGACGAGAGCATTGCCTCCAAGGAATCGTACGTGTGCGCGCCGAACCTCTTCGCGTGGAGCTCTGCCTTCGCCACGTCGATGTCGCACACGGCTCTGAGGATGCCCAGCTCGCCCAGGACCCTGGCGTGGTTCTTGCCCCAGCCACCTACGCCCACCAAACCGATGCTGGTCAACGTCCTTGACGTGCACCTGGGCCCGCTATTAAGCCTATGCGGACTCGGGAGGCAGGGAGGCCTTGATGACGACCTGTCCTGGAGTGGGGCGACCTTTCAGGTAGGCCTCGTGGTCGTGGGCGCTGCAGGTGATGACCACTTGGTAGCGCTCGGCCAGAGGCGGCCTAGAGCGGTCCCGGCCTTCGGCGTCGTAGGGGTTCCAGTATTCCACCTCGCCGAAGACTTCTCTCAGCTCGGACAGGAGCATGGACAGAAGCCTGGCCTTTTCCGCTTTCATTTCGAACTGGTCGATGGTCCAGAGGATAAGGAGGCGAGAACGAATCGCCTTGAGCCCCCTGTTTCTGATCTGCAGACGTATGTACGATTCCAACGTCTTGATGTAACCGGAGAGGGACCTCATCGCACCAGCGGCGAAATGAAGCAGGGGGTCGCCCTGAGGAAGGGCTTCCATGAGGAGCTGGATCTCGAACAGCCCCTTGGAGAGGTCCTCGACGAACAGAGGCTTCTCTGGCTTGATCGCCACCACCACATCCCTGCAGATGGACGCCTGCACGGCCTTGTCCAAGTATTCCCTCAAAGCGGCTTGCACGTAAAGCAGCTCGGCCGAATCCACATCCACCATGGCCGTGGGGAGGCCGAGGGCGGAGCAGAGCTTCCTCTGTGGCGCCTTGCCCAGAAGGCCGCTGACTGACCCGATTCCGCTGGAAAGGGACGGGGCGTAGATGTAAGTGAACTCGTCACCGGCCTTCAGGCCGCTCTGCTCCTCGAGGATCCCAACGGTGCTCTTGTTACCCTGTATGGAAAGTGGAACGATGTTGACGAGCGTGCTTCCCTTGCTGAGGCTCTGACCCACTTCTTTGAGCCTCATCAGGTGTTCGGCCCGGCCTTCGGCTCCGGATGACTTGAGCCTAGGAGCGAATACCACCACAGACGACCTGTAGATGCATTCGGAGAGCGGTACGATGGGGCTCAGGGTGTCCTCGCCAAAAAGGGAGGCGATGTTATAATGCCCAGCGCTGGGTAGGGCGACAGCCGTCTTGAGGCTTTCGTCGGCGACGGTCACGGCGTACCCCGCCGCTGCCAGCTTCCTACCGAGAAAGAAGCCGGAGTCGCTTACGCCGTAGATGGTCGCTTGGTCCAAGGCGCGCCTTCAGCCACCACGAAATCGCTTCACTGGTTACACGATGTGCGAATTTAACACTTTGCAAAAGGATATTGAAGCGCACTGAAAATGGAACCAAGACGAATGAAAAACGCTTTAAGCCGGGTCGAGCAGATGCAGCTTGACCACGAGGGAACGAGGAGTGAAAGTGTGGATCGATGCGTTGACGCCCAAGCAGCTCATCTTCTTCGATGCGGTCAGCAGGAGGCTTGCCCAGTCGGGCCACGAAGTGATCGCCACGACCAGGGACTACCACGATGCGACCTATGTTGTGAGGAGGCTGAGGCTGGAGGCCAACGTCGTGGGAAAGCACGGAGGCGCCACGCTCAGAGGTAAGCTCGACGCGAGCTTGGAGAGGGCCAGAGAGCTGGTCAAATTCGTGACGGCCTCGAAGTTCGACCTCGCCCTATCATTTAGCTCACCGGAGGCAGCCCGGGTGGCGTTCGGCCTTGGCATCCCTCACTTGGCCGTCAACGACTCGCCTCACGCGGTCGCAGTGGCGAAGCTGACCCTTCCGCTCTCTAGGCTGCTCTTTGCGCCTTACGTGATACCATTCTCAGCTTGGAGGGGTTTCGGCATCTCTAAGGAGGACATCAGGATGTACAAGGCCATCGACCCGGCCGCCTGGCTAAAACATCCAGAGAGGTGGCCTGAGCCCAATGAGGTGGAACGCCAAGCCACTGGAGCAATTGTGGTCAGGTTGGAGGAGTCGCAGGCCAGCTACCTGCTG
>Ga0315268_10002907_pt1 | contig 19046 bp, 18 predicted proteins | sample C1_top_MG_FD_204535 | JGI IMG/M metagenome (GOLD analysis project Ga0315268, IMG submission 204535) | Sediment microbial communities from Yellowstone Lake, YNP, Wyoming, USA - C1_top | ecosystem: Environmental > Aquatic > Freshwater > Lake > Sediment | place: USA: Wyoming | collected 2017-08-01
ATGACCATGGCGAGGTGGACCTTGCCGGTCAGCTGCTCCTCGTAGACGCGGATGACGAACTCCCCGTACTTGGTGGGCAGGCGCGCGCTGGCCTTGCGCTCGACGAGGCGGTCCTTGCGGCGGCGGTAGTCGATCAGGTCGGCGATGGTGACGATCTTGAGCTTGTGCTTCTTGGCGAAGCGCAGCAGGTGGCTGGTGCGCGCCATGGTGCCGTCGGGGTTGAGGATCTCGCAGATGACGCCCGCGGGGGTGAGTCCCGCCAGGCGCGCCAGGTCCACGGCGGCCTCGGTGTGGCCGGCGCGGACCAGCACGCCGCCCTCCTTGGCGCGCAGGGGGAAGATGTGGCCGGGGCGCATCAGGTCCTCGGGCTTCGTCTTCGGGTCGAGCAAAGCGGCGATGGTCGCCGCGCGGTCCTTGGCCGAGATGCCGGTGGTGGTGCCTTTCTTCGCGTCGACGGAGACCGTGAACGCCGTGTCCCGCCCGGCGCCCGGGCCGTGGACGTTGTTCGACGGGTCCACCATCGCGTGGAGCTTCAGCGCCTCCAGGCGCGAGGCGGGCAGGGGCACGCAGATCAGGCCGCGCGCGTGCACGGCCATGAAGTTGACGGCCTTGACGCCGCACATCTCCGCGGCGACGATGATGTCTCCTTCGTTCTCCCGGTCCGGGTCGTCGACGACGACGACCATCCGGCCCTTGCGGACGTCGGCGATCGCGTCCTCGATGCGGTTGAATCCTCTGGCGGGGGTCATCGGCGGCTCCTCAAAGCGGCGGCGGCGGCGTGCGCGTAGCGGGCCAGCGGGTCCGCCTCCAGGTTCACGCGGTCGCCGGGCTTGCGCGCGCCCAGCGTCGTGCGCGACAGCGTGTGCGGGACCAGCATGACTTCAAGCCAATTATTCCCGGCGGCGGTCACCGTCAAGCTGATCCCGTCGATCGCGATCGAGCCCTTGACCGCCACCAGCCCGCGCAGAACCGGGGGCAGCTCGGCGCGGAACCGCCAAAACCCTTCGCCCCAGGGCTTGAAGATCAATATTTTCGCGGTCGCGTCGACATGACCGGTCACGAAGTGCCCCCCGACTTCCTGTCCGATCCGGAGAGACGTTTCGACGTTCACCGGCTCGCCTTTCGTCGTTGATCCGAGATTCGTTCGCTTCCATGTATCGGGGCCGACGTCGAACGACAATAAATTGTTTTTCGTTTCGACCACGGTGAGGCAGCACCCGTTGATCGCGATCGAAGCCCCCAGCTTCGGCTTCGGTATCTTCGCTCTCACCGTGAGCGCCGTTCCCGTTCTCCGTTCGACGCGGCCCAATACCTCGATGATGCCGGTGAACATCAAATCGCTCCTTGAATCAGCCAATCGCCGCCGACTTTCGTCAGCCGCGGAGCTTTCAGCCGCGGCGCGGTGTTCGGGTCGTCCGCCCCGGACAGCAGCTTCGGCGCCAGGAACACGCGTGCCTCGTCCACCAGCCCCGCGCGCAGGAAGGCGGCGTGGATGGTCGGCCCGCCCTCGACGAGAAGAGTTCCCACGCCCGAGGCCGCCAGGTCGCGCAGCGCGGCGCGCAGGTCGGCGGGACGCTTGATCCGGTACACGACCGTGTCGGCCGCGCCGTCGAACACCCGCGCGTCCTTCGGCAGCGGGCGTTTGCCGGCCAGCACGACGCGCAGCGGGTTCTCGCCCGCGCCGTGGGCGGTCAAGGCGGGATCGTCGGCGAAAACGGTCCCGGCGCCGACCAGGATCGCGTCCAGCTCGGCGCGCATGTCGTGCACCGCGGCGCGCGCCTGCGGTCCCGTGACCCAGCGCGAGCGCCCCGACGCCGCGGCGGCCTTGCCGTCCAGCGACAGCGCGGTCTTGAGCACCACCCACGGCCGTCCGCGGCGCATGCGCGAGACGAAGCCGCGATTGAGCGCCTCGGCCTCGGCGGCCAGTCCTTCCAGGCGCTGGACGCGGGCGCCGGCGCGGCGCAGGATGGCCGCGCCGCGGCCCGCGACCTTGGGATTGGGATCGAGCGCCGGGAAGACCACGCGCTTGACGCCCGCGGCGGCGAGCGTCGCGGCGCAGGACGGAGTCTTCTTGCCTGGATAGGGCGCGCAGGGTTCCAGCGTCACGTAGGCCGTGGCGCCTTTCGCGCGGGCGCCGGCTTTTTTCAACGCGAGGGGTTCGGCGTGAGGCCCGCCGAAACGGCGGTGCGAGCCTTCGCCGACGATTTTCCCGTTTTTCACCAGCACGCAGCCGACGCGGGGGTTGGGGCTCGTCGCGCGGGGATGAACGCGGCCCGCCAGCGCCAAAGCGCGGCGCAGGAAAAATTCGTCGATCGAAGGCTTCATCGGCGCGCTCTGGCGACTGTTGGCGCCAACAGTTCGGGGTTGTGGACGGCGTGGATAACTCTTTTCGCCGAACTCACGGTCGCACCACCGATTTGGGAATCGACTTGTCGGCGTTTTCGGCGAAGAACTTGGGAACATCGTTGAGACGGATCTCGCCGTTGATTAGCAGATTGGTCTTGACCTTCCCTTCCGACAGGAGGCGCACGGCCTCGCGGAAATGGGGGGGGGTGTGGTGGAAGACGCCGTGGATGGCGATCTGCTTGTAGTGCACGCGGTGCAGGTCGAGCGGGATGGTGGCGCCCTGGGCGCAGCCGCCGAAGGCGCAGACCTTGCCGCCGTCGCGGACTAGCTCCAGCGCCAGCAGGTGCGTCTCGGGCTTGCCGACCGCCTCGAAGACGTGGTCGGGACCGCGGCCCGCGGCCCAGGCGCGGACGGGCACGCCGATGTCCCCGTCCTCGGAGCTGAAGACCGCCTCGGCGCCCGCGGCCTTCGACGTCGCGAGGTGCGCCTTGGAGCGGCCGATCACGGCGACGCGCGCGCCGCGCGCGGTCAGCGCGTGGACCAGCATGTGCGACATGGGACCCGCGCCGAGCACGGCGCAGAACTCGCCGTCCCGCACGCCCATGATCTCGGCGGCGTGGATGGTGGTGGAGAACGGCTCGGCCAGGGCGCCGACCTCGAACGGGACGGACGCGGGAAGCGCGTGCAGGTTGTGCGTCACGATGTGCGCCGGGACGCGGTCGTACTCGGCGTAGGCGCCGTTGTGGAGCTTCAGCTTCGGGCACAGGTGGTTCTGGCCGTGCGTGCACCAGAAGCAGTCGTCCATCGGCGCGGAGTTGGCCACCACCACGCGGTCGCCGGCCTTCACGCTCGTCACGCCTTGGCCGAGCGCGGACACGGTTCCGGCCAGCTCGTGGCCGAAGGGGGAGGGATAGTCGCCGAGCAGGACGCGGTGGCCCTGGCGGTAGGCTTTGAAGTCCGTGCCGCAGGTGAGCGCCGCGCCGACCTTCACGACGACCTCGCCCGGTCCGGGGTCGGGGACGGGCCGTTCCTCGAGGCGGATGTCGCGCGGGCCGTGGAAGATGACGGCGCGCATCGTGCCGCTCATCCCGGCACCAGGACGGATTTCAAGGTTTTGCGGGACTTCACGGCGCGCACGGCGTCGTCGAAGGCCGACAATGGAAATGTCATCGGGGACAGCGCCAGCGGATCGAATTGGCGGGAGGCGATCAGCGCGAAGGCTTCCTTGAGATCGGCCAGGCTGGGCGAATAGGAACTGATCACGGTGAGCTCTCGGAAGTAGATCTGGTTCAGGTCGAGCGGCATCACGGAGTCCGGATGGAACGAGGCGAAGACGTTGACGATCCCGCCGTCCCGAACCCAAGAGACGGATTTCCCCACCAGAGCCGGCGTGCCGGCGGAATAGACGACGGCGTCGAAGCCGCGTCCGTCGCTGGCCCGGCGCCCCGCGTCCGCGAACTCCTCTCCGTTCGTCGTCGCCTTTCCCCAGCGCGAGAAAGCCTTCGCCCGCTCCGCGTCCAGGTCCAGCCCCACCGGCGTCGCGCCGAACAAAGTCAGCAGCTGGCCGGTCATCTGGCCGATGGCGCCCAGCCCGACGATTCCCACGACGTCGCCCTTGCCCGCGCCCAGGCGCTTGACGTTGCGCAGGACGCAGGCGAGCGGCTCCGTTTGGGAGGCGGCGACGGGGTCCAGGTCGTCGTGCACGCGGAACGCGGCGTATTTCGCGTGGAGGGCGGGGACGCGGACGAAGTCGGCGAAGCCGCCGGGCTCGATGTTCGTGGCCTTGAACTGCCGGCACATGGACTCCTGGCCCTTGCGGCAGTAGTGGCAGTCCCGGCACGGCACGTGGTGGGAGACGACGATGCGCTCGCCCTCGCGGAAGGGGGCGCCGGGGCCGGCCTTGGCGACGCGGCCCACCAGCTCGTGGCCCAGCACGGCGTTTTCGGCCTTGGTGTCCAGCTTCATCACGTCCGTGCCGCACAGGCCGCAGACGTCCAAGGACAACAGGAGTTCGCCGTCGCCGATCCCGGGGACCGGGACCTCGGCCAGTGCGGCGGCGCCGTCGCGTGCGAGGAGGGCCTTCATAAAGAACTGCCCTCATGATAGGATATCCGACGCTCGTGCGACAATTGCTGATTATCCTCGCCCTGGCCGCTCCCGCCTCCGCGCGCCAAACCTCCGTCACCCCCGAGATGGACCGTCTCGTGCTGTCCGGGATCGACGGCATCTACCGGATGGACTTCGACGCCGCCGACGCGGCCGCGCGCGCCGCCATGGCGCTGGACCCGAACTACCCGCACGCGTACCTGGGCGCGGCGGCGACGGACTTCATCCGCTACGTCTACGGGCCCGCGCAGGCGGACGACCGCCTGGTGAAGTCCTTCGAGAAGAAGACCGACGCCGCCATCGGCGTCGCCGAGGCTTGGCTGAAGACCCACCCGAACGACGCCGAGGCGCTGCTGGTCCTGGGCTCCGGCTACGGCATCCGCGCGCGTCTGGCGCTGGAGCGGCGCCAGTACCTGAAGGGCTACACGAACGGCTCGCGCTCGATGAAGTACATCCGCGCGTCCCTCAAGGCCGACCCGGAGATCTACGACTCGTACCTGGGCCTGGGGATGTTCGACTACTACGTCGACACGATCCCGCGCTTCGCCGGCTGGCTGGCCAAGATCATGCTGGGCGGCGACCGCGCGCGGGGCCTGCGCGAGCTGCGCCTGGCCGCCGAGAAGGGCCATTACGCGCGCACCGCGGCGCAGCTGATCCTGGTGGAGATCGACACGCAGGACGCGTTCGGCGCGCGCGACCCGGCCGACGCGGTGCGCCTGATGTCCGGCATCCACGAAAAATATCCGTTCTCGTCCATGCTGCACTCGGCCTACGTCGTCTCGCTGTACGAGGCGGGCGACCGCGCCGCCGGCCTGCGCGAGGCGGACGAGTACCTGGCGCGCGTCCGCTCCGGCCGCTACGCGGCGGCCAACATGTCCATGGCCCGCGCGCTGACCGGGACCTTGCTGTGGGCGTCGGGCCGCAAGGAGGAGGCGCTGGCCGAGTACCGCGCCGGAACGGCCGACTCGCCCGCCACGCGCTGGAGCGTCTGGAACCGCGTGCGCGCCGGCCAGCTCCTCGACCTGCTGGGCCGCCGCGCCGAGGCGGTGACCGCCTATCGGTCCGCGTACGCCGCGCCGGACGCGTGGGGCTTCAAGGCGCTGATCAAGCCGTGCCTGGCCGCGCCGTGCGTGGGTCCGCTGTATCCCGGACAATTTTCGCCGAACTAACCGTCGTACTGATATAATCTCCGAATGCCACCCCCGAAGCCTTGGACGCTCGACGACGCCGACCAGCTCTACAACCTGCAGGGCTGGGGCCTGAATTATTTCGGCATCAACCCGAAGGGGAACGTCACCGTCCAGCCGAAGAAGACGGCCGAGGGCGCCATCGACGTGATGGACGTCGTCGAGGACGTGGCCGCGCGCGGCATCAAGATGCCGGTGCTGATCCGCTTCCAGGACATCCTGCGCCGGCGCGTGACCTTGATCAACGAGGCGTTCGCGGCGACCATCAAGGAGTACGGCTACGGCGGCCGCTACTTCGGCGTGTACCCGATCAAGGTCAACCAACTGCGCGAGGTCGTCGAGGAGATCACGGACGCCGGGCGCCCGTTCCAGTACGGGCTCGAGGCGGGCTCGAAGGGCGAACTGCTCGCGGTGCTGGCGATGAACTCGTCCGAGGCGCTGACCATCGTCAACGGCTATAAAGACGAGTCGATGATGCGCCTGGCGGTGCTGGGCCTGAAGCTGGGCCGCAAGATCGTCGTCGTCATCGAGAAGCTGTCCGAGCTCAAGCTCCTGCTGGACGCCGCGCGCGAGGGGGGCGTCAAGCCCATGATCGGCCTGCGCGTGAAGCTGCAGACGCAGGGCTCCGGCAAGTGGCGCTCGTCCACGGGGCACTTCGCGAAGTTCGGCCTCACCACGCCCGAGATCCTGGGCGTCGTCGAGATGCTGAAGGCCGAGGGCCTGACCGACTGCCTGAAGCTGGTCCACTTCCACATCGGCTCGCAGGTCTGCGACATCCGCACGCTCAAGGACGCGGTCAAGGAAGGCGCGCGCTACTACGCGAAGCTGCGCAAGATGGGCCTGGGCGTCGAGTATCTCGACTGCGGCGGCGGGCTGGGCGTGGACTACGACGGCACGCACACCGCCGTCGACTCCTCGATGAACTACAACCTGCGCGAGTACGTGGCCGACGTCGTGTACTCGGTGCAGGAGGTCTGCAAGCAGGAGAAGGTGCCCGAGCCGAACCTGGTCACCGAGTCCGGCCGCTCGATGGTCGCGCACCACGCGCTCCTCGTCGTCAACGTGTTCGGCGCCATCGAGACCGGCACCACGCCGGTCGACCTGCGCGAGACGGGCGAGGAGCACCAGGTCGTGCGCGAGCTGCGCGAGTCGCTGAAGTCCCTGTCGCCGAAGAACATCGCCGAGAGCTTCCACGACGGCCAGCAGCATCTGGAGGAGGCCTTCTCCCTGTTCAAGCTGGGCTACCTGGGCCTGGAGGACAAGGCCAAGGTCGAGCACTTGTACTGGCGGCTGTGCCTGGAAGTGGGCAAGCTCCTGCCCAAGGCCAAATTCGTGTCCGAAGATCTTCTGGAAATGCAGAAGGCGCTCAACGACCAGTACCTGTGCAACTTCTCGCTGTTCCAGTCCCTGCCGGACTCGTGGGCCATCGGCCAGCTGTTCCCGATCATGCCCCTGCACCGCCTCACCGAGGAGCCGCTGCGCCGCGCGAGCCTCGTGGACATCACCTGCGACTCCGACGGCAAGATCACGAACTTCGCCTGCCACCGCAAGGCGGGGGGGACCTTGCCCGTGCACTCGCTCGACGGCAACCCGTACTACCTGGGCTTCTTCCTGATGGGCGCCTACCAGGCCACGATGGGCGACATCCACAACCTGTTCGGCCGCGTCAACGAGGTCCACGTCTTCAAGGACGAAGAGGAGCCCAAGGGCTACTACATCGAGGAGACCATCCAGGGCCAGAGCATCCGCGACGTGCTGGAGGACATCCAGTACTCCGACTTCGAGCTGGTGAAGATGATCAAGGAAGCCGCCGACTCGCAGGTGAAGGCCGGCGCGCTGAAGCCGCGCGAGGCCGTGGAGCTGGTGGACCGCTACGAGGCCGTGCTGGCCGAGTACACCTACGTCGACCACCTGCCCTCGGTGGACGAGAACCACCCGCGCCGCCGCGCCAGCGACGTGCGCCCCGTCGACCCCGCCCCGAAGCCGATCGAGCCCGTCCCGCAGGCGTAAGGCGGGATGAAGGTCCTCAGCAACGGCATCGCCGCCGGGGAGAACGCCGACGCGTTCGTCGCCGCCCTTCGCGACGTCGAGTTCTTCCGGACCCTCGACGACGCGCAGCTGCGCAAGGTGCTCTACTTCATGAAGGCGTTCGACTTCGACGCCGGCGAGACCGTCTTCGTGAAGGACGCTCCCGGCGACGCGTTCTACCTGGTGCGCTCCGGGCGGGCGGAGGCGCGCGTGCCGGGCTTCTTCGGCTCCAAGGTCCTGGGCGTGATGGGCCCCGGCGATTTCTTCGGCGAGCTGGCGCTGCTCCTGGACCGGCCGCGCGCGGCGACGGTCGTCTGCACGGAGGCGACCGTCTGCCTCGTGCTGGCGCACGTCGACATGGTGATCATGATGGACCGCCATCCGGAGATCGCGGCGCAGATCAAGGCCGTCGCCGAGAAGCGCTCCGGACGCTGAGGCGGCGCGCTACCAGAAGACGCGGTCGTTGCGCCAGTGCATCGCGATCTCGACGGCGACCAAAGCCAAGGTCGCGAGCGCGGACAGCGCGATCCAGCGCCGGGCGCGTCCGCCGTGGCGGGGATCGCGCTTCAGCAGGACGAGGTTGGCGGCGGCCAGCGCGGCCGCGACGAGCAGCATCGGGACGCGCGCCGGGGAATGGTCGAGGCGCTCGGTCAGCGCCAGGAACGACGCCACGGGGGCGACGCCGAAGACCAGGCCCAGGACGCCGGCCAGGCCGCTGCTCAGGCAGCCCGCGCCCAGCACGGCGAGCAGCAGCGCCGTCCAGCTCGCGGGCGAGCGCGGGGACGGCGGGGTCGATTCGCCGGCGGGCGCCGGGGAAGCCGAGGCGCGCGCGCCGAGGCGGTACGCGGCGACGGGCTCGCGGAAGCCCTTGACCGCCAACGTCTCGGGCGCGGCTCCGGGATATTGCGCGGCGACCTTCTCGTAGACGGCCGACGACACGACGATCTCCCCGGCCCGGGCCTGGGACTGCAGGCGCGCGGCCAGGTTGACCGCGTCGCCGATGGCGGTGTAGTCCTTGATGTCGTCGGAGCCGAGGCGCCCCACGCGCGCGAACCCGGTCGAGATGCCGATCGAGGCGCGCAGGGGCAGGCCGAGCTTCGCCGCGTAGTCCGAAAGTCCGCGCTGAAGCTCGAAGGCGGCCGCGACGGCGGCCGCGGCGTGGTCGGCGCGCTTGACCGGGACGTTGAAGAACGCCATCACGGCGTCGCCGATATATTTATCGATGAAGGCGCCGTGCTTGGTCAGCACGCCCGACGCCAGGCGCAGGAAGCCGTCGACGATCTCGTACGTGGGCGCGGCGCCCAGCTCCTGGGTCATCGCGGTGAAGGAGGACAGGTCGGCGAAGACCACGGTGATCTCGACCAGCCCGCCTTCCTCGATGTGCGTGTTGCACTGCGTGCAGCAGTTCGGATTGCGCGAGCTGCGGCGCACGCCGGTCCAGGCGAGCAGCCGCCCCGCCAGGCCGGCCAGCGGGACGCCGCAGACCTGGCAGTGCCGGGTCAGTCCAGCCAATCCCGGTCCTTGAGCTTCTTGGGCAGGTACTGCTTGGTCAGGTACTGGAAGTCCTTGTTGGCCAGCGCGTCGAGCTCGAACTTGAGCCCGCTGGTCAGCATGCGCTTGATCTCCACCTGCCATTCCTTCTTCTGGAACCACGGGTAGGCCATCAGCTCCTTGGCGCGGCTGATGTCCTTGTCGTTGAGCTTGATGCCGACGTTGCGGGGCAGGTCGTAGTGCTCCGGGTCGGCGCTGGACAGGCCGACGAACTTCGCCTGCGGGATGGCCATGCGCTGGCTCTCGAAGGCCAGGTTGATCGAGCCCTGCTTGACCACCGAGTAGATGTAGTACCCCCACGGGTCGTTGTCGACCAGGACGTAGACGGGGAGCTTCTTCTCCTCGTTGAGGCGGCGCGCCAGGCGGCGCACGCCGCGCGGGGGCTGGCCGTTGCCGGTGAGCAGGATGCAGTTGTACTTGCGCCAGAACTTGTCCTCGGCGAGGCGGTTCCACTGCGTGCCCTTCTCGATCAGCAGCACGAAGTCGGCGGTGCACTTCTTGATCTTGAGGTACTCCTCCTCCACGATGGAGGGGACGGAATAGCCGCCCTTGCCCAGCTTCGCGCAGTCCACCGTGTCGCCGTCGTCCTCGAACACCACGGGCCCGATGATGGTGCCCGCGTTCTCCGCGCGCACGTGGAACTCCTCGCGCAGCGCCGAGAGCCCGACCTCGAGGTCCTCGATGACCGGGTCGGACTCGGCCTGGTCGTCGAAGGTGTTCTCGTGGCTGTCGCCCATCGTGTGCTTGGTGCGGTAGTAGATCTCGCGCAGGCTGGTGGTCAGGTCGGCCTTCTGGAGCTCGTTGAGCGCGTCGGCCACCAGCATGGTCTGCATGAACTTCTTGGCCATGGCCACGTTGAAGAAGGTGCGCATCTGCTTGTTGGCGCCCATCTCGATGAAGCCCTTCTTCTCGTTGAACTTGACGTTGGACAGCGAGCGCACCGGGATGGCGATGGACGGGTCCTTCTTCTTCGCCGCGGCGGCGATGACGAGGTCGGCCAGGCCGACCAGCTTCTTCTCGACGGCGGGGTGTCTTTTCGCCATGGTCTATCTCCGCTTCTTGGCCGGCTTGGATTTGGGCTTGGGCTTGGGCTTCGCCTTGGGCTTGGCTTTCGCGGCCGACTTCTTCTTGGTCGCGGGCTTCGGTTTCTTTTTCGGCTCCGGCGCGGGCTCCGGTTCCGGCGCGGCGGGCGCGGCCTCGACGGGCGCGGGCAGCGACTCGGCGGGGACCTCGCCCTCGACGCCCTCGGCGGTGACGATGATGGAGTCGGGCAGGCCGTGCGGACCCGCGTGCTTGTCGAGCAGTTCGTCGGTTTTCTGGCCGCCGGTCAGCTTCTTGGCGATGTCCAGAAGCTGGTCGCGCAGCTTCGACTCCGCGATCTTGCCGCCCTTGAGGCGGCTGCAGGCGCCCACCACTTCCTCGATGTAGAGCTCGAAGATGTTGCGGCGCTTGCTCTCGGCGTGGGCGCGCTCGCGGCGCTTGATGAACACGCCCAGGCGGCGGCCGGCCTCGCGCAGGCCGAGCGTGATCTCCTTGCGGATCTCGTCGTAGTCGGCGATGGCCTCCTTCGACTCGCTGGTGAACGGCACCCACACGGACGCCATGTGCACGAAGATGGCCATGGGGCCCTGCGGAGGCGCGCCGCGCGACTGCGAGACGCCGTAGTTCTTCCAGGTGGTGTCCAGCACGGCCTTGAAGGTGGCGCAGGCGGACTGCTGGTAGACGAGGGGGACGCGGTTGGCGTAGCGGATCACGCGCGCCATCTCGTCGTCGCCGGTGTCGTGGCTTTCGCCCTCGGCCAGCGGGGCCTTGGGCGCGGCCGCGGCGGCCGCGGCCGCCGCCTCCGGGTGGCGGCCGTACGCCAGGCCGACCTCGATGACGAACGGGTTGCCGCGGTACACGGCCGGCGGGCGGGTGACGGCGGTGTAGAACTCGCCCTTGATCTGCTTGAACAGGCCGGCCAGGATGGCCTTCTCTCCGATGGGCGTCAGGCAGTTCGTCGGCGGGGCCATCAGCTTGGTCGCCTGGATGGTCTTGTAGAGGGTCTCGGCCTCGTTGCCCATCACGTCCTTCGGGCGCTTGTGCGGGTTGAGGCCCGCGGCCTTGCAGATCTGCTCGGCGGTCTCCGCGGACACGCGCGAGAAGTCGCCGGACAGGAAGCCGGACAGCCAGTGGGACTTCGTGTCCTGCAGCATCTTCAGCATCATGCCCAGCTCGATGCCGTACGGGTGGGGCTTGATCTCCTTGGGCGGCTCGGGGTTCTGCGAGATGGTGCGCGCGTAGACCTTGGTCTCGCCGTCGGGGGAGATGTAGGTGAACTGGGCGTGCGGGTTGGAGATGGCGGACAGCTCCATGTACTCGTCCACCGACGCGCGGCCCTTCTGGTACTTGCCTTCCAGCTCGATGCTCACCTGGGTGCCGCGGTGGTGCTCCCACTCGATCTGCTTCTTCTCCAGGATGATCGGCTCGTTCTTCTTCGTGTCGATCTGGACTTCGAAGTAGTGCGCGGGGGACTTCTCGCCGGTGCGGGAGATGATCTTCACGGGCTTGCCGGTGGTGAGCTGGCCGTACATGCCGGCCGCCGAGATGCCGATGCCCTGCTGGCCGCGGCTCATGCGCAGACGGTGGAACTTGGAGCCGTACAACAGCTTGGCGAACACGCGCGGAATCTGGTCGCGCACGATGCCGGGGCCGTGGTCGATCACCGTCACGCGAAAGCGCGCGGCCTGCGACGCGGCGGGCGCGGGGGCGTCGCCCACGCCGACGGGCTCCAGCTTCACCGTGATCTCGGGCAGGAGGCCGGCTTCCTCGGAGGCGTCCAGCGCGTTGTCGACGGCCTCCTTGACGCAGGTGAGCAGGGCCTTGCGCGGATTGTCGAAGCCGAGCAGGTGCCGGTTCTTGGTGAAAAACTCGGAGACCGAGATCTCGCGCTGCTGCTTGCCCATCTCGTCGGCCGACTTGCCGGCGGCTCGGGGCTTCTCTTTGGGGGCGTCCTTGGCGCTTTTCATGGGGGACCATCCTAGGAAATGCGGGGGCCCTCGGGGTAGGGGGACCTCAAAACTCGCGCCGGCGCGAGCCGCGATCCCTTATAAAGGATCGGGACTCGCTCCGGAGCAAGTTGGAGTAGAATAGGGGCATGGCCAAGACCAAGAGCCCCGCGAAGAAGACCAAGCCCGCCGAGAGCGTGACCGGCACCTACCGCTACGACAAGGAGCGCGGCGAGATCGTCCTCGTGAGCGCCGGCACCCCGAAGGTCGCCTCGAAGGGCCGTTCCTCGGCGCCGATGACGCCGCCCTGCGGCGGCGGCGGCTGCGGCGGCGGGCGCTGCCCGCGCTGACCGCGCCCGGCGTTCCGCCCCAAACCCCGGAGAAAATGTTTTACTTGGGGCCTCGGAGGCGATCATGAACAAGATTCTTCTCGCGGCGGTCCTTTCGGCGTTCCTGTCCGGCGGCCCGGCCCGCGCGGACGCGTGGAAGTCCACCAACCCCTTCGCCGCGGAGAGCGCCCTTCCTTATCATCTCCCGCCGTTCGACAAGATCCACGACGCCGACTTCGCCCCGGCGTATGAAGAAGGCATGAGCGAGCAGCGCGCCGAGGTGGACGCCATCGCGAACAGCCCCGAGGCGCCGACCTTCGCCAACACCCTCCTGGCCCTCGAGAAGTCCGGCCGCCTGCTGGACCGCGTGTCCATGACGTTCGGCAACCTCAACGAGTCCAACACCGACGACGCCATGCAGAAGGTGGAGACCGACATGGCCCCGCGGCTGGCCGCGCACTCCGACGCGATCTACCAGAACCCCAAGCTCTTCGCCCGCGTGGACGACCTGTACAAGCGCCGCGCGGTCTTGGGCCTGGACGCCGAGTCCCTGCAGCTGCTGGAGCGCGACCACCTGAACTTCGTGCGCGCCGGCGCCGCCCTGTCCGAGACGGACAAGGCCGAGGTGCGCCGCCTCAACGAGCGCCTGTCCACGCTCGCCACCGCCTTCAAGCAGAACCTGCTGAAGGCCCGCAAGGACGGCGCCGTGGTCGTGAGCGACCGCGCCGAGCTGGACGGCATGCCCGCCGAGGACGTGGAGGCCGCCGCCGCCGCGGCCAAGGCCCGCGGACTGGACGGGAAGTGGCTGATCGCCCTGCAGAACACCACCATCCAGCCCGCGCTGACGCATCTGAAGAACCGCGCCCTGCGCCGCCGCATCGCCGAGGCCAGCGCCGCGCGCGGCGTCGGCGGCCCCGACGACGCCACCGCGATGATCGCCGAGATGGTCAAGCTCCGCGCCGAGCGCGCCAAGCTCCTCGGCTACCCGACCGCCGCCGCCTACGAGCTGGACGACGAGAACGCCGGCACGCCCCAGGCCGTCAACGACATGCTGAGGAAGATCACGCCCGCGGCGCTGTCCGCCGCCAAGCGCGAGGCCGCGGAGCTCCAGCGCCTGATCGACTCGCAGGCGAAGGCCTCGGGCCGAAAGCCGTTCAAGCTGGAGCCCTGGGACTGGGCCTACTACGCCGAGCAGGCGCGCAAGGCCCGCTTCGACTTCGACGAGGCCCAGGTCAAGCCCTACTTCGAGCTGGAGCACGTCCTCAACGACGGCCTGTTCTACGCCGCCCGCGAGCTGTACGGAATCACGCTGAAGGAGCGCAAGGACCTCCCCGCGTACCGCCCCGACGTGCGCGTGTACGAGGTGTACGACGCCGACGGCGCGCCGCTGGCGCTGTTCGTCTACGACCTGTTCGCGCGCGACAACAAGCAGGGCGGCGCGTGGATGGACTCCCTCGTCAACCAGTCGAAGCTGTTCGGCGAGAAGCCCGTCGTCATCAACAACCTGAACCTGCCCAAGCCCGCCGCCGGCCAGCCCGTGCTGATGAGCTTCGACGACGTCACCGGCATGTTCCACGAGTTCGGCCACGCCCTGCACGGCATGTTCTCGAACGTCGAGTACCCGTCGCTGTCGGGGACCAGCGTGGAGCGCGACTTCGTCGAGTACCCGTCCCAGTTCAACGAGATGTGGGCGCGCGAGCCCGCCGTCCTGGCCCACTTCGCCCGCGACTACCGCACCGGCGCGCCGATGCCCAAGGAACTGCTCGACAAGGTCCTGGCGGCCCAGAACTACGGCCAGGGCTACGCGACGCTGGAGTATCTGGAGGCCGCGATGCTCGACCAGTCCTGGCACCAGATCCCGGCCGAGCGCGCCCCGGCCCCCGCCGCCGTCATGGCCTTCGAGCGTGCCGCGCTGAAGTCCGACGGCGTCGTGTACGCCCCGGTCCCGCCGCGCTATCACTCGCCGTACTTCTCCCACATCTTCGCGGGCGGCTACTCCGCCGGCTACTACGCGTACCTGTGGAGCGAGGTGCTGGCGCGCGACTCCGGCTCCTGGTTTCACGCCCACGGCGGCCTCACGCGCGCCAACGGCGACTACTTCCGCGCTCAGGTCCTGTCCCGCGGACGCTCGCGCCCGACGAAGTCGCTGTTCCAGGACTTCTACGGCGCGACGCCGGAGATCGGGCCCCTGCTCGAGTACCGCGGCCTGAGCCTCCCGAAGACGCGCTGATCGCGGCCGCCGTCAGCGGGGCTTCGTGTTCAGGTGCTTGTGCAGGGCGGCGACGAAAGCGGGGACGCGGATCGGCTTGGGGATGAACTCGACCACGTTGGCCTCCTGACGGATCAGCCGGATCGTCGAGTCGTCGAGCGAGCTGCCGGTCACGACGAACACCGGGACGCGCGGGCCGCCCGCGGTCTGCAGGGAGCGCAGGAACTCGTAGCCGCCCTGGCCCGGCATCATCAGGTCGGTCACGATCAGGTCCGCGGGCTTCGCCTTCAGCTTCGCGGTCGCGTCGTAGCCGTCGACCGCGGTGACCACTTGAAAGCCCTGCGTCATCGCGCTCATCTCGATGAAGCTGCGCACGCCCTCGTCGTCGTCCACGACCAGGACCAGCTTCTCCGACGGCGCGGCGGGCGCGGCTTCGGCGGCGGGCGCCGCGGCGGGCGCGGGCGCCGGCGCGGCGGGCGCGGGCGGGGGGTCCGGCTCGCGCGGCTTCGGCGGCGGCATGACCAAGGTGATCTCGGCCCGCGCCGGCGGGGGCGGGGCGGGCGCCAGCGCCGCGGCGAGGTCGGCGAACGACGCCGCGGGCTTCCACGCGTCGGACGAGGCCGCGCCCACGGGGAAGACCAAGGTCGCCGCGCCGAAGCCGGGACGCTTGATCAGGTCCGCGGGCGAGAACGGGCCGATCGCGGCCTTGCCGTCGTAGAGGTAATATCCCGTCGCCATGACGCGGCTATGTTAGCAAGTGCGCGGCGCCTAGCGCGCGACGGCGACCATCACGTCGCCGGGGCCGGTCAGCGAGGCCAGCATCTCCGGCGTGCCGTTGAAGACGTCCAGGTCCACCTCGCCCGGAATCCCCGCGACCTGGCCGTGCCAGCCGTACTGCCACATCGTCCAGGACGAGCCGTCCGGCAGCGCGGGCGCCGTGTGCGACGTGTCGGCGACCCACAGCTTGTAGGAGTCGCTCTCGCCTGAGAAATATTTCGCGTAGATCGAGTAGTTCACGTAGAGGACCGGCGTCCGGCCGTACGCCGCCCGGACCTTCTCGACGAAGGCGGCCAGGTCCGCGCGGAACGCCGCCTTTCGAGGCATCGTCTTGCAGGCGGCCGACTCCTCCAGGTCGATCGTCATCGGCAGGGCGTCCGGCTCCGCCGGGACCGTCGCGACGAAGTTGGCGGCCTGCTCCGCGCCGCCCTTGCAGAAATTGTAGAAGTGGTAGGCGCCCTTGACCAGCCCCGCGCTCGTCGCGCCCCGCCAGTTGTCCGCGAACTTCGCGTCGACGAAATCCCCGCCCTCCGTGGCCTTGATGTAGACGAAGGACAGCCCGGCCGTCTTCACCTGGTCCCAGGCGATGTCGCCCTCGTAGTGCGAGATGTCCACGCCGCGGACCGCGTACGCGCTCACGTCGGGGACGGCGTCCGGGGAGAACGTCTCCGCGGTCAGGAAGCGGCCGGCGCCCATCACGCCCTGTCGGGGCAGCAGCGCCCGCGACCGGCGCGCCTGCACCTGCAGGCCCGCGAGGGCCTCGCGCAGGCCCGGGACGCCCGCGAATTCCTGGGCGGATGCGGAGACCGTCAGGGTCAGGGAGCCGAGGAGCGCCGCGATCGCGACCGTCAGGCCTCCTCGGCTCATGTGCCTAGTTTAATCGAAAGGCCCACTATGTCCGGGGCATTAGGGCCCAGGCGCATCTGGGCCTAAAGTCCTACCAGGCCGGAGGGCGCCGCCGCCGTCGCGAACGGCCTCGTTTTAAGGGAGAATAGCCCGGCGCCGGGCTGTAATGCTTTTCCCGGCTCGCCGTACCTGAGGGGGACGGCGGCGGACCCGGGCACCACGACACGACATGCGCGATTTCGCCGACATCTATGACCGCTACTTCACCCGCGTCTACAACTACGTGCGCTACCGCGTCGGCGACGCGGCCGCGGCCGACGACGTCGTCAGCCGCGTCTTCGAGAAGGCTCTCGACCGCCTGGACCGCTTCGACCCGGCGCGCGGGGCCGTCGACGCCTGGCTGTTCGCCGTCGCGCGCAACGCCGTCGTCGATCACTTCCGTGAGCGCCGGCCGCCCGGGCCGCCCCTCGACGAGGCCCTGTCTTTGCCCGACGGGGAGCCTCGCCCGGAGGACGGGCTCGAGCGCGACGAGTCGGCGCGCGGCCTGCTGGCCGCCCTGCGCCTCCTCGACGACCGTCAGCGCGAGCTTCTCGCCCTCAAGTTCGGGGCGCGCATGACCAATCGCGCCATCGCCGCCCAGACCGGCCTGACCGAAAGCCACGTGGGCGTGCTCGTTCACCGCGCGCTCAGGACCCTCCAGTCGGCCCTGGGGACGAAGCCATGAGCGATCCGGAAGACCTCGACGCGCTCGAGCGCCGCCTGGCCGCGGCCGACTTCAGCGCCGACAGCCGCGTCCGCGCCGGCCTGCGCGCGCGCCTCCTGCGGCGGCGGGCGTCGCCCTTGCCGCGGCCGGGCGCGGCGCGCGCCCTGGTTCTGGCCGCGTGCCTGCTCGCCCTCCTGGCGCCGGCGCTGAGGCGGGCGCTGCGGGCCCCGGCCGAGCCGTCGTTCTCGTACCCGCTCGGGGAGGAGGGTCTGCCCGTCCTGCCCGGACGCTTCGACTCCGCCGCGGCCCGCGCCGCCGCGCCGGTGTTCGAGGTCGCGCGCGGACGGGAGATCCTCCTGGAGAACGGCCGGGCCGTCGAGTGGAACCTGCCGGGCGCGTCGTTCCGGCTGGAGACGCGGCGGATCGCGCCCGAGGACATTTTCGATAAGCCGCGCATGAGAGGTGAGTTATGAAAGTCAAGAGAACGGGCTTGTCCCTGGCGGTCCTGGCGGTCGCGGCGCTGTCCGCCGTCTCCATCGCCGCGCAGGAGGGGAAGAAAACCGAGGCGAAGACCCGCTCGGGGATCGAGGCCGGCTACCGCGGCTTCACCTTGACCCTGCCGGGAACCCAGCTGGCCTTCCTCAATAAGGGGGACCGCGTCGACGTCCTGGTCACCTTCGAGGCGAAGATGAAGGACGACGTGAAGGAGAAGGTCACGGCGACCATCCTGCAGAACGTGGTCATCGTGGCCATCCGCCCGCCGGCCAAGTTCGAGGACAACGGCGCCGTCGAGCTGGAGGTCAACCCGAACGAGGGCCAGTACGCCGCGCTGTCCGTCCAGCAGGGCTCGGTCCACCTGCTCGTGCGCGCGGAAGGCGACACGGAGATGAAGCCCATGGAGATGGCCTCCTTCCGCAAGCTGTTCCGCTGACCGGCGACGCGAAGGCGAAGGCCCTTGACCGGGCCTTCGTTTTGGGCTACAATAAACTCTAGAAACCTTTCCAGTTTCCGAGGTTTACACGACATGACCCCGCCCGCGATCACGAACGAAAGCTCCTCCGAGACCCGCCGCCGCATCGTCGCGACCGCGCACGACCAGTTCCTGGCGTCCGGCTTCAGCGCGGTCACGATGGACGACCTGGCGCGCGAGCTGGGAATGAGCAAGAAGACGCTGTACGAGTTCTTCCCCGGCAAGCTCGACCTGCTGCGCGCCACCACGCGCCTGCGCAACGACTCCTGCGTGCGCGAGATGGGCGCCATCGCGTCGGAGAAGCTGGACTTCTTCGCGCGCGCGCGCAAGACCTTCGGCTACATCTCCCGGGTCTACTCGCAGCTCACGCCCGCGTATCTCAACGACCTGCGCCGCAGCGCGCCCGAGGTCTGGACCGAGATTCAGGAGTTCCGGCGCACGCACGTGCGGCGCAACATGCTGGACCTTCTCGACCAGGGCGTCGCCCAGGGCATCCTGCGCAAGGACCTGGACCGCGAGACCTTGGTGCGCCTGTACCTGACGATGACGAGCGCGCTGCTGAACCCGGAGATTTCGGGCTGGGCGCCGGGGGAGCAGATCTCGACGACGTTCGAGGTCTTCGTGCGCGTCTATTTCGAGGGCCTGATCACCGACGCGGGCCGCAAGCGGCTCTCGGCCAAGACGGGCTGATGCGCGAACTCATGAAAACCCTCCTCCCGCCCCGGGTCTTCCTCGCCGCCGCGCTGCTGGCCGCGGCGCCGGCGTTCGCCGCCGACGCGCCCCTGCCCGTCGGCCTGCGCGACGCGGTCGCGGCGGCGCTGGGCGGCCGCCTGGACGCGGTGCTGGCCGGCGAGCGCTCGGCGTCCGCGCGCGCCCGGGCGGTCCAGTCGGCCTCGAGCCTCCTGCCCCAGCTGACCGCCGTGCTGTCGGAGACCCGGACCTACAAGGTCAACCTCGCGGCCCAGGGCCTCACGTTTCCCGGCTTCGCCAGCGAGCTGGGCCCGTTC
>Ga0315268_10002909_pt1 | contig 19035 bp, 22 predicted proteins | sample C1_top_MG_FD_204535 | JGI IMG/M metagenome (GOLD analysis project Ga0315268, IMG submission 204535) | Sediment microbial communities from Yellowstone Lake, YNP, Wyoming, USA - C1_top | ecosystem: Environmental > Aquatic > Freshwater > Lake > Sediment | place: USA: Wyoming | collected 2017-08-01
TTACCTTTCGCAATAGTTATATATAAACGTTTCTCCTCTTTTAGCCACAATATAAATATGTGTATAACGATTCTTCTAGGGTAGCCTTCCGCCCCAAAACAGCCATAAAGAATGGGATTAACGTCGTAAAATCTTTATCTGACTAGTGGAATCCTCGGTTTTGTGTATTTTCTGCCGTTATGCTTGCCCATATTGCGAACAGCAACAACAGTTCGGTAAACTAGTTCCCTTTCAAAGTTCCTCTGCGGTTCCTTTCTTAGCCCGACTTCCAAGGGTTTCCATCCATCAACCTTCAAGGCCACGGATTTACCAATGAAAGGAGAAGCTCCTTCCGAAGGTTCAGATGCGATCTCAGTAGTTATCCTCTGAATCGGACCAGGAGCTTTGGGGATGATTCCTGTTATGTATGCAAAATATCTCTCGATCGCGGAACGGATTTCGCTTGCTTTTCTTCCAAGTGCAGTCGCGATGCTCTGAAGAGCCTGGTCATAATTTTCGTGATTTTGTTCCATATAATCGCCATTTGTAAAATAATCTTAGAAAATCTAAGATATTTCATCAATCCTTACCGCTGTCCAATTTCCCAGCATCCGAATCCTTAGCACTGCATGGCGAAGACGTTATCGGATTGCCATTGTCCAATACTGGTTCGGGTTTTGTTATCGGCCCGTTTTTACCTAAAGCCTGGACTATCCCTTCGGCGATGACTCGCTGGCCTGCCTCGTTCGGATGCGCATGATCCTTTCCGCGATAGCCTGCTTTCATCATTCCGGCTTCTGCTTCGCATGCCGGGTTAGTTATCACCAGGAGCTTGTAGGTATCGAGCACAAGGACTCCGCTCGTGTGGCGTTTCGAGAGCAGATAATCATTCAGTCTCACAGTGAACTGCTGTGCTTCGGGAGTCCATCCTTCGATGCCGCGCCACGGAGTCATCGTCATGAGCAGAAGAAGCTTCTTGTTCTGGCTTGCCATCCCCGCCATCTCATCGAAGCGTGAAAGAAGCCTCATGAATGACTTCTCCTGACCTTCGACCGGGGTTTTCGTAATCCACCAGAGCATGTCATGGAGGCCGCCCTGGACCGCGATTGTATTGGTGTCAGGGTCGGTAAGCGCATCCTTGAAATCCTTGAATATCCCGTCGCGGATGAGCTGGCCGCCTCTCGCTTTGCCGATAGCGTCGCAGCCGAGCGTTCCGCTGCACGCGCTGTCGCTATGCAGAAGTTCCGCGATCCTTTTGGCTACGACCTGGTCCGAATGGTTTTCAATGATATCATCGCCGACAATGATGAGGCGCGGCATCTTCATATCATTTCGGACATCTGTTTCGGATAATTGTTTCGAAGATGATTTGCTTTCCGGGATAGCGGAAGACGCTGGAGGAATCTTAGATGCTTCCCTGGGCGCAACCTCGATAGCTGGAGCCGGTTTCGGAGCCGCCGATACAGATGCTAGTGCAACAGGTTTATTCGTCGTATCTATCTTATCCGGAGTTGCCTTGCATGAGGAAAACGCCAAAGAAGCGATAACTGCGCAAGTACCGACACGGACTGCCTGAGTCGATAATTTGTTTTGCATAATATATATTCAGTATGAAGGGAATATAACTCTTTCGACCATGAAATACCAATGTATAATAGAATAATCTAAATGATATTAAGAAATTCTTAAAATAATATAGAAAATAGAGAAAAACATGCTTGAAAGAAAGTTCAGACTTTGTTCTTGGCAGGTTCGCTCTTGCCTGTCGGGGATGTGATTTTACGTCTGACTTGCAATTGTAGCATCGACATTGCGGCTGATCTCGGAGATATCGCGAAATCCGTATCGCCAGACCTCAAAGTCGTCGGCGCTTCATCGGGATCTGAAGCAGATGATTTTGAACCCTTTTTCTTACCCCTTTTGCTTTTATCTATGGTCTCACCGTCGACCTCTCTGATCCAACGGCCTTGGCAGCGGACGGTTGGATCAACTGCGCGTGTCATAACTGTTGTCTTCTGATCCATCAGCCCGGTATTGGCATTGTAGTGCCTTTCTGTTCTAAGGCCGATCTGTATAGGCTCTTTACCGGCGATATGAAGCTCGACAGCTCTTCCTGAAAAGCATGGCAGGCCTATTTGCTCTTCCGGCTGTTCGACTGCTTTGGCGGTCACTTTGACACCGTCTGAGATCGGATTTCTCGGATAGCGCCTCTTCAGCACCGCTTCGACCTTGGCAGGTTCGACCTTGAGCTCGTCGCAAATATACCCAATAAGCCTGTCTTTTTCTGTGAATTCGAGTGTCATAAAGATCATCCTGTTATATAATATGAATAATTGTGTTTAAATAAGTTTCCTTTTGAAGATATCATCTTTGGCCCTTCAGCGCCCGTTCTGCGGCATTCCTCACTCTCTTGAACGGGCTGCTCATAGCGATGATCCCGAGCTGGATCCGCACTATCGGATCCTTCAAGTCGACGTTTTTTATCGCTTCCAGAAGCTCGGGGGTTTTCTTAGACCATTGCGATAGCCTGATCTTGCTGTAACCTATCGGATTCTTCTCGATCTCCACGACGTGGAGCATCAGGACCAGCATGGCGTCAAACTCCTTATTCTTGGCCGGGACCGTATTCGTCACGGCTATGCTGTCTTCGAGATCAGGTTTAAGCACTTTCAGAAGGTTGTCCAACGAATTCTGGCTCACACGTCTCCCATGGTTAATGGCATTCAGCATCAATCTCATCTGACGCCGTACAACGTCCTCGCTGATTGATGGTTTCAATGCGACCCTTTCGATGCGTTTTTCCTCGACCTGTATGCCTTCGTGATGCGGGATGAATATGGTGGGCGCAACACCTTTCTCGAGCTTCCGGGGCTGGCATGTCACGTTAATCGCGCGGTCAACGATTTTTTTTATCCCCTGGCCGCTGAGCAGGCCAATGACGTCGTTTTTCGCCGCGGTGATGACAGCATCCCTATCCGTATCTTTGACCCTTGCGTCGATCATGACCTGGATATGAAGGCTCCTGAAGTAGGAATCCATCACTGTCTCGCTGCTGATTTGAAGAGGGGCGCCAGGCCTCTGTATCTCCGAGGCCATTTTCTTCGCGAATGTAAGCCTCGCATATGGTTGATAAGCCATGGATAGAATATACCGATAACATATTTTAATCTTTCTTATATTTACACTTTCAGAAACAGAATAGAAAAATACCGCAGCGCCGTGCCATCATCTTTTTTTCGCTCGGGTTTTGCTTTTCTTAGCCGCTTTAGGTCGAGCCTTGAATATTTTTTTTGGTTTGGTCGGAGCTTTGGCGCTTGTTTTCTTCTTGGCCTTTGCTTTCGGGATGATCAACGGCTCTGCCTTGATCTCCTCGCTCTTCTTCCTGAGGATCATATCGTGGAATTTCTTATCCAAATCAGTGGCGACGCCTTCGTAGTCGTCGGCTTTCACGAAAATCGTGGATCGCTCCCCGCATCTGGAGCACACGAAGAATCCGCTCATCCTGTCCATAATCCGCGGGATCTTGCCGCAGCCGGAGCATATCTCGATAGTGTCTTCCATCATTCCCCTGTCCATACCTTGAAGAGAGGTTATAAAAATGTATGTCGGTCGCAGCCGGGATAGGGTTGAATCAGATATATCGGAAAACGGATGATTGGACGGATAGCAGCCTGCCTATTCCTTGGCCAGGCCTGATTTCACCATCTGCTGGAAAATCGCGTATGGCAAAACAACGCAGACATGGGAGCCGCAAGAACTGCAGATGAAAGAGTCAGTCGCTTCTTTAGCGACTTTGCCGCAATTGGCGCACACTTCCACGGTTTTCGGTTTGGCCATGTTTCTCCTTTAATTCAGGATCTATTATATGCATTTGTACTGCCTGCTCCCGCATCTCCTCTTCAGGGGTCAATTCGTGCTTGAAGCGCGCAGTGGCGATGCCTTGCGCTTTGAGGGGCATCTCTTTCATCGATTGCCGTAAGGTTTTCCATTGGCGCTCGATCTGCTTCCGCAAATCCAAGAAGAATTCTATGACGTTGAAAGGCAACGCAGGCAAAGATAGGTCAATATGACGCTGCACATGCCCTTCTCTATGTTTTCTGATCTCTTCTGCCTGGCCCGTCCCGCGGATGAGCAGTATGTCAAGAAGTGCGATGCAGGGGATGATTATCGCCCTTTTCCTCTCATCGCAATCAGGAGAATCTATACGGATGTCCAATTGCCCCTCAGCGAGATCCTTATCGATCGGTTCCAGGTTAAGTTTCCAGAATGCCCTGACAGTAGTGGATTTGACGAGCGCTGGCTCCTGCTTATGAGTTTGCCTGGCTTGGAGGTTTTTCATGTTATTTTCTATAGCAGAAGATGTATTTAAATATTCCCCCAATCCGCTTAGTATTCAGATGAATTTCAATTTCATGCGTTTCGCTTTCGGCAGCATGTTTTTGACACTGCCGTCCTTGAGATGGCCGCAGCCAAGCGGTGAATTAAGGTACTTCAATAGGACATAGCCATCGATCACAGGACCAATCTCGCTTCTTTCCAAAATAAGATCCTCGCCCGACACGAATCTGATCGCTTTCGGGCACGTGAGCGGGATAACGCTCTTTGTTATCTTTTTGCCGAAAACTTGGAGAAGGTTCGTCGTGGGCTTGATATTCTCATCAGCCCTCGCGACCATGAGGCCGATCGTCGCCACCCTCATCCCATTCATATCCGCTTGGTCGGATCTCGGACCAAGATACAGCCGCTCCTTGACGCCGAGATAGAATGAATAATCCTTGAAAAGAGATTTATCGAGCCCGAATCTCTCTTCCAAGTAATCGAGAACGCGCGACTGTGTGAGAGCGGTCGGATTCCCTTTGACCTCGTTCTCCTCACGATTGTCCTTCCTGAAACGGCGCCCGCTCTGCTCTCCCGAATTCTTTTTGAAGCGCCTCATTTCCTCACCCCTGCCAGGAAGAAGCCGTCCGTATCGTTATGGTGCGGCCAGATCCGGATGCAGTCCTTCACTGAGCTATCGAAATCGACGCCTGCGAAGCTGGTTATCCCTTTTGCAGTCTTGAGGCCAGGTATCACAACCTTCTCGATTTTCGCATCTTCCCTTTGGCAAAGGAGATAATCCAAGACTGCCTCGTTCTCTTCCGGCGCGAAGGTGCATGTCGAATATATCATCATCCCGCCAGGGGCCAGCAGGTCGAACCCTTTCAGGATGAGCTTTTTCTGCATCTCGGCATTCTTCGCGATATATCCTTCGTCCCAGGTGAAGAATATCTTGTCGTTCTTGCGGCAGGTGCCTTCGGAGGAGCAGGGCGCGTCTATGAAGACGCAGTCGAATTGGCGCGGGGGATATTTCTGGAGGCCCATGTTCGTGATGACGGTATTGAGAACCCCGGTCTTCTCTAGGTTGAATTTCAAGGCGCGGATGCGGCTGTAGTCGCTGTCGTTCGCATATATCACGCCGCGGTTCCCCATCATCGCGGCTATCTGGGTGGTCTTGGAGCCGGGAGCGGCGCATCCATCAAGGACCAAATTGGCTCGTGAAAGTTCGTTCCGTGCGACCAGGGGAGGTAGCATGGAAGTGAGCTCCTGGATATAGATGAAACCAAGGAAATGCTCGAGGCTCATGCCGATATCGAGGTTATCCGTCACGAACGCATCATCGTACCAGGGGGTTTGGCGGATATCGATGCCGTAGGAAGCGAATCGCTCCATCACTTCTTCCCGGTTCGATTTTATCGTATTGACCCGGAAGGATTTCGGGACAGGTTTGGCAAGCGCAGCGAAGAATGCGTCCGGGTCATCAACTATCGAACCGTAACGCTCAACGAATCGTTTCGGGATGAATTTAGGGATGGGATTAGTGGTTGGATCGGAATCAGATCCAGGCATACCTGCATCTTTGATCGAATCTGCCATGTCATCTATACTCCTTATCGTCCCGGGCTTCTCGGATAGCCAATCCTCTTCGGATCACAAAGCTCGATAGCATCCTTCCAGAAATGGTCGCATTGTTTTGAACCGCAGACTCGTTGCCTTTCTTCGCCGGATATGTCATGGACAGTGTGAAAACCGCGCCTTTGGTCAGAAAAATCTTATCCTCCCGGACTGATTCTTCTTTACCTTTACCGAAGACAAATCTCCTGCTGAATCCAGGGTATCCTCTGAATTCCTCTTTCGACATGCCGCACAGTATCCCTGAACCCGGGCCCTCGCATTCTCTCCTGACATACGCTTCGAAATCCGCGAGTTTGGATGGTTTCGTATCAACCGAAACGACGAAACGCATGCGGCGATCACTCGCCTCGAACGAAATGGAATATTGGCCCGAATCCACGATTACATCCCGATCGAACCTCCAGCTTTTAGGGATGTCCAGCTCGAAATTCCCCAACGGGTCTGAGAAATGGACGAAATTTTCGGATTTCGCGGGCGCCGCGTTCGCTTGTGGTTTTTTGAAAAGCGAGAAAAAACGCTTCAACACGCCTTCATCGTTCGGCAACCCATACCACCTCGCGGGAATTCTCGTCAGCCCTCTCGTATCCGAATCCGTCATATGCCTTGATATTGCGGAATCCGCAACGCTCGAAAAGCCGTTCCATATCTTTCATGCGCAGGAAATAGAGGTCCATCTCGAATTGCGCATTGTTTTCCGGTTGGTCAAGGAAGGAAAGGGAGATCCGATAATGCGCCTGGCTCGTCTTCCTGTCATAACCCATGAACCAATCGAGATGATAATGCCTGCCATCGTCAGATACCAGATCCTCGCTCTCCAGCAGGGTCGGTGAGATGCTACGTTCGAGGTCTTCCGGTGAAGGGTTATAGATATGCAATATCAGGCGCCCGCCATCCTGCAGATGGTCGAAGAATGAACGCAATGCCATCATCCGCTCATCATCATCTTTCAGATGCAGGAAGCTGCGGTAAGGCACGATTATGAGCTTGTAGCGCCGCCCTAGGCTGAACCGGCGCATATCAGCCTTGTGGATATGCGGTAGAAATCCCAGCGTCTTCGCCTTTTTGCGCAGCTCGGAAAGCATGGCGCCCGAGCTGTCGATGCCATCAGCGTCAATGCCTTCCTGGAGGAGACGCAATAGGATCCGGCCTGTGCCGCAGGCTATCTCAAGGACAGGCCCTCGGGCGTTTTTCGCTTCGGCCAGGTAGAAAACAGTATCAATTTCATCGTTGTAGATGAGATCGTATACTTGCGCCATCCTTTCGTAGACGGCGTTATCCTTGGTATCCATTGGATTTCATTTCCCAGCGCAAGCTAAATAATGCTTCCAATAGAAACATGAGACGTGTTCATCCATATCGATATGGACTATTTCTATGCACAGGCCGAGGAGCGGCGCCGCCCGATGATGAATGGCAAGATAATAGTGGTATGCATGTATAGCGGGCGGACCCCCGATTCCGGAGTGGTGAGCTCAGTCAATTACCTGGGTCGAGCGCTTGGGATCCATGCCGGTATGCCGATAATCCAGGCTAAGAAAAGGGCCCCTCCAGCTGATTCGATTTTCCTGAGCGCGGACAGGGAATACTATGCGGAAGTGTCGGCTCATATAGATTCGGTCATTCGGGGTTCCCTCGAACGAGTCTCCCAAGCGAGCATAGATGAATGGAACGGCGAGGATAGTAAGGCCGCTAAAAAGGCTGCCGGGCTGAAAGAATCGATCCTTGGCGCGAGCGCCCTGAAATGCAGCGTCGGCGTGGCGCCATCGCCGTTAGGGGCCAAGATGGCAGCATCGAAAAGCAAGCCGGACGGCCTCTTGACCCTGGATGAACAAGGACAGCGCTCTCTTATCGAAAACTCTGACGTCGAGAAAGTCCCAGGGATAGGGCCGAAGACAGCCGCGGCATTGAATCAACTGGGGATAATCAAGGTCCGCGACCTTGGGAAGGCTGATCCTGTATCGCTATCCGAGGTTTTCGGAAAAAAGACCGGATCCTGGCTGATCGATCTCGGTGCCGGCCGATATCCGGCCGTGCTTGAAGAGGAGAAGGAGCAGGAGGAGGTCAGCAGGATAGGGACCCTGAAGGAGAAGACGCGCGACCCTTACTTGATCCTTTCGAAATTGGATGAACTGGAGAAAGAGGCCAAGCAGTGGCTCATGGAGATGAAGAAATCCTATTCCACGATGGGGATAATCTTCATAACCGATGATATGAAGACCCACACACGTTCGCTCTCGTTCAAGAAACCACGGGTCTGGAGCGAGGATACGGCAAAAGACAAGGAAGCACTGATAAAGCAATTTCTCGAAGAGGATTTGCACGAGATACGACGGATCGGCATCCGGTTCGGGAACTTCATGGATCTCGGGAAGCAGACGACATTATTCTGATATAATATTCACAATTATCCTAAAAACATAACTTTATATACCCTTTTGACCATAATAAATAACATATACCCAGATGCCGATAGGGCGCTAGGGTTAGGAGGGATATGAATGATATCGACTTTGAAGAACCTTGTGAACGGCGTCGTGAATACCGTCAAGAAGCCCCTGGGCATGTCTAAGATGGTTAAAGGCGCAAAAGGCAAGAAATGCAAGAAATGCAAGGCTTGCTGAATTCCCCTTTTTTCATTATCATAATCTATCCAGGAATTCCTGCTCCATCGGGTGCAGCTTCCCGGGTATGATGATCGCGAATGGGGGTTTCCCCAATCCTTTTCCTTTTAATTCTGCGATTTTGCCATAGGTTACCTTCTCGTCAGGCCAACCCAGTCTTGAGAGGACTACGGCGTGGCTGAACTCTGAAAGCATTTCGAGCGCTGGTTTTGCCTCCATCGGTTCGGGCTCTGTATCGAGCAGCACGAGCGTGTGGGTGTTGATTTTCTGGTTCGAACGGATGATATCCAACGAGGATGTGGGCTTGTAATTGGGCCTTGGATTGACCAGGCTGGCGGTCTTGCCGAACCTATAGATTTGGAGGCCAGAGCGGGCAGGGGCGACAGAATAGATAGAAGAGTTATGGATCGTACGGACCGTGACGCCCATGGTTTTAGCATCCATCACGAGCGTTATATGGGTAGTGGCGGTGAGCGGATCGCCCGAAACAACCAAACAAACGGTATGCGAGCGCGCCTTCTCGACAAGAAATTGGCTCTCGACCTTGTCCCGCCCAAGTTTTACCAATTTCTTCCCACAAAGGCCCTCCATCCGTTCTATGGCCACATCCTGGGCTGGATTCGTATATGTCTCGATATATGCCTCATCGCACCTTTTCAGGGCATCCAGGCCTTCCAGCGTCAAATCAAAGGCTACGCCGGCCCCAACGAGAATAAGTGTCATGATTTAGTTGATTGTCGTAATGTTTATAAATAAAAACCCTCCATAAGGGGAAATGTTCGTTTCCTTCAGTGGAAAGAACAGCATAGGGGCTACATAACCATCCCCCTGCCCCTATGCTCCCCTATTTCATCAAAACCGTTGCTCAGGACAGGTTGGCAGTGCTTTTTCCTATGACGAGGCCGTGCCGGTCCGAGAATCCCTTGTTAACCTCGAGAACATATCTGGCCGTTTCTTTTGGGGTATATATCCTGCATTTGGTGATGTTCAGGCCGCATGGCTCCATCTGGATGATCTCGGCGATAGTTCCATCCGACTTTATAAAAATCGCATCGAGCGCTATAGTAGTGTTGAGCATCCAGAAAGGCTGGATGTCCTCGGATGGGAAGATGAACAGCATGCCTGCATCCCCGTCCAATGCCTTCCTCCCCATGAGGCCTTTCATCATCTTGAACGGATTGTCTGCGATCTCGGCATCGACCTGGATCTTGGTTCCGTCAGGATTCGTTATCGTGATGTTCTTCACCGCGTTCTTCGCGACAGTGAAAGAATAGATAAGATAAAATATGGCGATAAGGATGACCGCTCCGAAGACCGCGATCCCGATATCCTGCCCATTCATATCTTCGAGAACCTGCCTTTGAACTTCTCCTGAAGTTTCGGGAGATTCGTGTATTCAAGGTCCTCTTCAGGGAGCCTGTGCGGCTCGAACGGCCCGTGCCTGCGCATATATTCGGCTATCTTGTTCGCTTTCTGCCTGGTATAGTCATACGCGACATCCTCGAAGATGTCAGCAGGGCCGACGAGCGTGCCGTTCGCCAACTGGAAACCGAGGGCAACGACACGGGGCGGCCCATCCAGACGGGTGGGCGTGGCCTGTTTCATGGAGCAAGGCATTATAGGGCCTTGGTGGGAGCCCCTCATCCAGCCAGCGACAAGATGCGGGAAGCTGAACGGCTCCAGGACCTCACCGACGGCTGGCAAGCCGGACTGGCATCTGACAATCGCAACCGGATCGTCCTTCCCGACGTATTGGCCGGCTATCTGGGAGAGCTTCTCGGTGGAAACGCATGCGACCGCCTCTTTCTCAGATACCTTGTTCCCTGGCCCGGGATAGACGCGCTTTATCACGTAACGGGAACGGGAGCCTACGAACGCGAGCATGGAGTACATCTCTTCAGGTGTCTTGAACGTTATCTTGCGCCCCTCGACCGTATCGTAGACCTCGAAATGGAAACCGCCTTGCATTGAAGGGTCTATGACAAGCCCTGGCGTGCAGAATGGGTCAGCGAACATGCGGTATATCGGGAGGTTGAAAGCGCCGGGATCAGTCTTATCCATCATAAAGACGATGACCGGTTCGCTGATCCTTTCCTCGAATTCGAGCTCAGCGACACCCGGTCCCAAGCCTTTGACATTGCCTGAAAATGCGTCGCTGAGGAGATCCTGCCCTGCCCCATAGAGCTTGAGCTTCTTCGCGACTTCAGTCCCTGCCACGAATGTGTCCCAAGCGAGCTTGTGGATATCCTTGTTGTCCACACCCTTTGTATGAGTGATAATCAGCTCGAGATCGTCGCCGCACTTCCCAACGAAGAAGTCTATGATCGCTCCTGATTTCTTTGCGGCCGACAGCTTCTCGTTCGCCACTTTGATAAGATCCGGATGCACAGACTGGTGCCCGGGGAATCCACCTATATCCGCTTTGATCACACTAAGGGTTGTCTTCATATCAATCAAGACCTCTAGAATTCTCTCGAATTGAATCCTTTTAGTACGACATTGAATATAAAGTTTGCGAATTTTTACATCCGCCCCGAATTTTGTCGCCCGCTCCCTAAGGTCTCATTTCGCTACAGCGACCTGGGACTGGAGGACCTTGTAGACATCCTCCTCGACCCCTTTGGTCTTGGCGCTTTTTCCCACATGCAGGACCTGCTCGTTTCTCGAGCCATCGCGGTATATGGTGATGCCCTTGCAGCCATTCTTCCAGGCCATGATGTAGACGTTCTCGACGTCCTCGACTGTCGCTTCTGCGGGCATGTTGATGGTCTTGCTGACAGCAAGGTCGGTATGCCTCTGGAACGCGGCCTGCATCATGACGTGCGATTCAGGTTGGATGTCATGCGAAACCCTGAAGACGTTCTTGATGTCCTCTGGAAGATCTTCCATATGCGCGATCGTGCCTTCCTCCATGACCTTCTGCATGAGCTCTTCGCTGTAGAGGCCGCGGACTTTGAGGACCTGCTCGAAGACATCGTCGCAATAGTAGTACTGGCCAGCCCTGACAGTCTTGAGGAAGGATAATGCGAAGACAGGCTCTACACCGCTGCTCGTGTTCGCGATCATTGATATCGTGCCGGTGGGCGCGATGGAGGTGCATGTCGCGTTCCTCATGGCGTCGTATTTCTCTGCCCAGACGCTGTCCTTGAAGGCAGGGAACGAGCCCCTGGCGCGGCCGAGCTCGTGGCTCATCTTCCTAGATTCATCAGTGATGAACTTCATCACCTGCTCGCCTATATCATAACCCATGTCCGAATCGTATCGTACGCCCATCTTGAAGAGCATCCTCGAGAAACCCATGACGCCGAGGCCGATGCGCCTGTTCTTCATGGTCTGTGTGCGGATCTCCGGGATCGGATATTTGTTGAGGTCGATGACATTGTCCAGGAACTGGAAACCCAGCCTGACCACATACCTGAGGCGATCCCAATCGACTTTCTTCTTCCAGTTCGTCTTGCTCCAATCAAGCTCCACGAACCTGGAGAGATTGATGCTCCCGAGGTTGCATGACTCATAGTCAGGCATAGGGACCTCGCCGCAGGGATTAGTGGCGTGTATCGGGTCTAACGGTGTCGGATTCTGGCGGTTGATCTCGTCGATGAACAGCAGGCCGGGCTCTGCGGATTTCCATGCGCTGTAGGCTATCAGCTTGAAGAGGCTGCGCGCCCCGACTTTCCTGATGATCGCGTTGTTGCGGGGATTTATGAGCTCGTACTCTGAGTTCGTCTCGACTGCCTTCATGAACTGGTCGTCAGCCATCACGCTGACATTGAAATTCTCCAGAACCCCGGGCGTCTGCTTGGCGGTTATGAACTCCTCTATATCAGGATGCCACACGTGCATCGTGGCCATGTTCGCCCCGCGGCGTTTCCCTCCCTGCTTTATTACATTGGTGGCGTTGTCGAACGCGCTCATGAACGAGAGCGGTCCGCTGGCGACGCCGGCGGTGCTCTTGACATAATCCCCCCTGGGCCTAAGGTAGGAGAAGCAGAATCCCGTCCCTCCCCCTGTCTTGTGGATGATCGCCTGGTCCCGGACAGAGCCGAAGATCTGGGCGATGTCATCCTTAACCGGAAGCACGAAGCAGGCTGCGAGCTGGCCGAGCGATGTGCCTGCGTTCATCAGCGTCGGGGAGTTGGGAAGGAACTCGAAACTGGTCATGATCTGGAAGAACGCGTCCTCGTAATACTTGGCGCCGGCTTCATCCGCCCCATAGGCAAGTTCGTTCGAAGCCAGGAAATGCCCTACCCTGCGGAACAGCGTGCTCGGGCTCTCCACAACCTTGCCGTCCTCGTCCCTCAGCAGGTATCTCTTCTCTAGGACCTGGACAGAGTTCAGCGGCAGCTTCAGGTCGTCCTGCACGCCGAGCATCTTCTTCATCTCGCGCTCGACGTTCTTGCGGTGGCGGTAGAGGATGTAGGACTTGGCGGTCATGGCATGGCCCTTGTCGATCAGGGCCTTCTCCACGATATCCTGGATCTCCTCCACAGTCGGAATATAGTCCTCGCGGTATTTCTTGTTCAGGTATTCGATCGCAAGGTCAGCGACCTTCTCGGATTCCGCGCGATCGCTGCCCCCGACAGACTGGGCCGCCTTGAATATGGCGTTTGTGATCTTGTCTTTATTGAATTCGACAACCGAGCCGTCACGTTTGCGTATCTTTAATATAGTCATTTGCCTCACCGTCGCGGCATGCGCAAGGCATGGATGAATCGATTCATGCCAAGGATAACTGCGATTTCCGCCTCAATATGCGCGCCAATAAAAGCGAGCATCCCTTCTTAGTTCGCAATCAATTTAAATGGATGCAGTGGCGACGAAGAATTCATTATCATTTTTTTATTGAACTACGACAAGCATCATCTTGGACAGATGTTCTCTGGCATTATTTTGAGCGCCGCGTTGCAAATAGTCCGCCGAATGAGCCGACAACAAAATTGGCAAGCGCGCCCATGACGATGATCCCTGCCCCGCAAAGGAACGAAATCCCGACACCGCTGGTCCCTGCAACATCGCCAACAAGCGATGCTGCCAATGTGGATTCGGTGGAATGGAAGCCAGGGATATCCACGAACTGCTTCACTACAAGGAGCCCGATCACGGATGTGATAACCAGATGGAAGGTGCCTGAGACGACGTATGAGAATGCCGATACGATGCCAGCGCCGACCGCATCCTGGCGGTATCTGCGAACAGCCCTCGCCCCTGCCCAGAGATAGATTAGCAGATAGAGCGGGAACATCGCATACATGTAGATTGTTGATATCAGCTGGAGCGTATCGTGCAGGCCGGAATCTATCAGGAAGCTTGCGACCTCGAGGCCGACCCATATTATGACAAGGACAATGCTGATGATGATAGGAAGCACAGACGCTCCCAGTATGTTTCGTATCTCGAACCGTTCCATCGATAGTCACCTTTTAGTTAAGAATGCGTTTTTCATGGAAGATTTATAAATGAAAGTCGTGCCCGGGCTCCGGGCCCGCCCTGATACGGCCGGATCCGTCATTTCCTGCTCGCTAGCCATCCGCCTAGGCACCCGACCCCGAGATTGATGCAGGCGCCGATCGCAAGCTCGAATATGTATATCACGAATGTCATAAGGGCGACCATGATCAGGAGACCGGCACCGAGCGCCCCGCCCGTCAAATTGGCAGCTGGATTGCCCGGAGCGCTTCCTCCGTTGATTTGATTCCCGTAACCGAGGAAGATGATTATCGCGAAAACGATGAAGAATGCAATCACGAGGAGCAATGAGATGATGCCGATACCGAGATATGCAGCTGCGCTGACGAGCCCGGCGCCCAGGATATCATACCCGAACTGCTTGACAGCCCGGTACCCGCTCCAGATGAACAGGGCGAGATAGAATATGAATGAGAACGCGATCAGGGCGAGCATAACGATGTCCGAAAGGGATTTGTCAGCGATCCGAGTCAGCCCGAAAAAAGCTATCAGAAGGACTATCTGCGCGACCGTGCCTATAATTATCGGCGCCTTGGCGGCTTCGAGATACTTTTTATAATCCAGATTCATTTTTGCATCCCCTTGGTCAATCTTCATGCGGTAGGTTGTTTATGCATCTTTGCATGGCTGCAGAATTCGCCTCGATCTCATTCTTTGCTGTCTCTGTGTGGAACCGCGCGCGATAGAAATGGTACTCTTCAATGGATTTCTTTACCCCCGACTTCTCGCCAAGAGTCTCTATCCAGTACGGCAGCATCCTTTCCTTGAATCCGTCCACCTTCATTATCGGAAGCTTGTCAGCATCCCAAAGGATCTTGCGCTCTATCGGGCCGTCGGTGAAATCCTTGTTGTGGAAATAGATAGCATCGCACGCTTTGTCGGCCAATTCTTCCGAAATCCTGATCGATGAGAGGAACAACCGCGCGAGTTTCGATCCCTCGGCCCCATGATCGCCATCCTTGCTCTTGCATATGTCGTGCAGCATCGCAGCGATCCAAAGGGCGTCGCTGTCAGCGTTCTCAGCAGCTGCGAGTCTTAGCGCTTCCCTAGCAGTCTCCTCCAAATGTCCCATGCGATGGAGCCCATCGTTGCCCGAGACCTGGCTTCTGGCGAAATCGATAATCTCCTTTTTCTGCGATTCAAGAAGCATAAACCTCACCGCAAGCCCATTTGTATTCAGCAGCTGAAGATGAATGTCAATTTGTCCTTTGATTTCTTGTCAAGCCTGCAGAATCCGAACCTCTCGAACTGGATTATTGTGCCGGGTTCTATTTCCATGCATGCGACCTCGCATCTTCCATGAATCACATCAAGGCTTTTATCGTCGAAATGCCCGTTCGCATCAAGCAGATCCTTCGGCACCAATACTTCGCAGTCGATTGATCCTTTCTCGCTCACCCACTGTATCTTCTTCTCGACCATCTCGTCAGGGAGCAGATCGCCGGATAGGCTTTTTGGATTCTTGCTCCGCTCTGCGAGCTTCACATTGCAAAGATCCTTCAGGCGGAAAACCTCGTTGCTATTGAGCTGTGTGGCATCGGATCCGGCGATCAGGAGCAGATTGCTTGCTTCGATAGACCTCGTACCCAGGTCTTTTTTCGGGTGCTTCTTGAGCTGGATTGTTTTGCTCTCCAATCCTTTCACTTCAAGAGGCGCAGGATCAGCTACGAAGAAATAATGCGGGGATATTGGATCCAGCAATTTCCTGTTCTTGGCAAGCAGGGCTTCCCAGGTCGGCTCGCTCTCGACTTTAGATATGCCGAAAGAGAGCACGAAATCGCGTATCGCTTCAGGCAGGATCCCCCTTCGTTCAAGCCCCGCTAACGTTGGAAGGCGCGGGTCATCCCACCCCATGAGCTTTCCGCTCTCCACGAACGGTCGGAGCAGGCGTTTGGAAATCGGCGCGTTCTTTATCGCAAGGCGTGAGATGGTGATCATGCGTGGGACGCGCAGTTTCAGCTTTTCGAGGAGGAAGACATATGCCTCGTCCCTCAATTCGTATTCCTTGGAACGTATCGGATGCGTGATCCCGAGGACGGAATCCATCACAGCGCCCTGGAAATCATAGGTCGGCCAGACCCTGTATTTCTTCCCCTGGCGGTAATGCGGGGTCGATATTATCCTGAAAATAGTCGGGTCGCGCATGACCGTGTTCTGGGATTCCATATCCCCTTTCAGTCGCACTGTGGCTTCTCCTTCTGATATCTTCCCGTCCAGCATCCTTTTCCAGGAATCAAGATTCTCTGATTTCGTCGCCGAGCCGTGCGCGCATCGCTCCATCCGCTCCCGGCTTTTGGCTATCTCGACCGACGAGCATGAGCAAATATATGCGTCTTCTTGCGAGAGAAGCTGCTCGCACAGCTTATACATCTGAGGGACGTAGTCACTGCAGTATACCTCTTCGTCCCATGCAAGGCCCAGCCATTTTATCCCTTCCCGGATCGCGTTCAAGAATTCGGGCTTCTCAGCTTCAGGATTCGTGTCATCCCATCGCAGGATGATTTTGCCATGGTAGTTTTTGGCTATCTCAGAGGAGAGGCAGAATGCTTTCGCATGGCCGATATGCGGCCATCCGTTCGGCTCTGGCGGATACCTGACCACGACCTGTCCATCCACAGCACCAGGCACCTCGATCCCTTTTGATTCTTCCTCCTTTTTCGCATAAACAAATTCCGCCATCTCTTTTTCGATCTCGGGTTTGGAGAGCTTGTTCACGCGTGCGACTTCAGCATTTATCTTAGCCATGGCGGATTTCATGTCCGACTTCGCATCAGGGAATTCCCCTATCACTTTACCGACGACAGACCCAGGGTTCACCTTCCCGTAATCGAACGCGTTCTTGAGGACATGTTTCCTGATGATGGAGCCAAGATCCGACATATAAATCACAACATTTTTCGAGAATTGCACTATAGGGTATAATCCGGCATCAGCCTTCCTATCTTGCCTTTCATGCCGACAGCCATCTTCTTGTCTTTCGGCAATTCCTCCCTCCGGTTGAGCTTCCAGGAAAGCTTTTGATAGGAATCTATCATGCAGAAATAATCCTCTTCGTTCGCTATCAATCCGTGGAGGGACGGGTTCTCTTGCACGATCTGCGCCCAACTATTTCGGAAAAGCGCGAGCTTCACAAGGTCGTAGAGCGCATTGGCATCCTTGTCATTGAGATCTGAGAGCGCGTTGTAGAACGCTTCGTTGCTGAAGGTCCACAGGTACCGGATCCTTATCCACATGCGGCGCACGTGCTCGCTGAGCTTGTATGGCGCCCGCTTCTCTTTCTTTTGCGCCGGAGCCGAATCCGTCTTTTGGGCCTTTTTCTCAGCCAAAATCGTCACCTTTCGTCATAGATGATTAAGTCGGATAACTCTTGCGTGGGATGGATTTAAATGCTTCCGCGCCTGGGAAAACGGGTTACTGATACATAGCTTTAAATATAAGTCTTGAGCGTTCATGTCTAAAAATTCATGGAGGTGTAGCACTATGGAAAGCAGAACGGCTGGAATAGCAAAGATGCCGACGCCTAATTGTTATAAGATGCACTACACCTTCGCCATCAGGTGGCATTGAGTTCCGGTTGAGAAAAGGGGGCTAAAAACCCGTGACACCCGACGCTCCTCCGGCATGAAAATAATATGTTGAGCACTTCTCGCCGCCATATAACGTGTTTTTGCGGCATTCACCGATAACCTGCATCTTAGGGGCTATGATAAGCCCTATAAAAAGTGGTGAAAAAGATGTCGGAGAGTAGCGATACAGAAGATATGGAAATGCTGGATGGTCTGGACGACCTCTCCAGCCTGGATGATGAATTGGAAGGCGAGGATGCTGTCCTCAAGGAGCGGGCAGCCTCAAGTCCGAAGAAGAGGAAGGGCAGGCCCAGGGCAGGCGTTAATGAGAAAAGGCTCACGGAAGTTCTGAGGTTGTACTTCCTCGAGAAGATGTCCATGCGCCAAGTCGCCGATATAGTCGGCGTGTCTCACATGAGCGTATACCGGATGCTGTCGGATCCGAACCTGGAGCTGTTGATATGAGAGGCATTATTGCGCTGGACGGATTCGATATCGAGGAGCCTTTAGGTCCTCCCGAAGGTCCGGAGATGCCGGACCCGGATATTTTTTGATTTTTTTAGGATTTTTATTTTATTTCCATTGGGCAGCGCTCGCGCTGAAGGAAAATAAAGAGACTCACGCTTCATCTAGAGTTAAAACATGCAATGTATTCTCTCGCACACGTCTGCATCAAATATCCACGAGTGTGAATCGTAAATATTTGGAGGTGATCTATCCGCAGGTTCCCCTACGGATACCTTGTTACGACTTAGCCCCCCTCACGCCCTCTCGGTTCGAACCCGGCATGAACCGGGGTCTCACCGAAAAAACATTTGGGTGACTTGACGGGCGGTGTGTGCAAGGAGCGGGGACACATTCACCGCGCGATAGTGACACGCGATTACTAGCCATTCCATCTTCATGAGGGTGAGTTGCAACCCTCAATCCGAACCACGGATGGGTTTAGGGGATTGGCTCCTCCTTTCGAAGTCGCAGCCCATTGTTCCATCCACTGTATGCCGCGTGTAGCCCAAAAGTTTCGGACCATACTGACCTACCGTCGCCCACTCCTTCCTCCCATTTAGCACGGGCAGTCCGTTTAGAGTACACCCCTTCCGGAGAAGGAGTTTGTAACTAAACGCATGGGTCTCGCTCGTTGCCTGACTTAACAGGACAGTTCACACCACGAGCTGACGATGGCCATGCAATACCTCTCGGCTCATCAGGCAAGATCTTTAGTCTGGCCTTCATCCTGCCGTCGCTTTTGGTGATATTTCCGGCGTTGTATCCAATTGAACCGTAGCATCCACGGCTTGTGGTGCTCCCCCGCCAATTCCTTTAAGTTTCAATCTTGCGATCGTACTCCCCAGGCGGCAGACTTAACACCTACGCTACAGCACTACGCATGATTACTCATGCGTAACACCACAGTCTGCATCATTTACAGCTGGGACTACCGGGGTATCTAA
>Ga0315268_10002910_pt1 | contig 19032 bp, 16 predicted proteins | sample C1_top_MG_FD_204535 | JGI IMG/M metagenome (GOLD analysis project Ga0315268, IMG submission 204535) | Sediment microbial communities from Yellowstone Lake, YNP, Wyoming, USA - C1_top | ecosystem: Environmental > Aquatic > Freshwater > Lake > Sediment | place: USA: Wyoming | collected 2017-08-01
GGGTCGGTTGTGCTGGCTCGCGTCCCGAGCCAGCAGCACAGGGAACTCATCTTCCGTGCGTTCTCATACAACACGGGGAGGTTGGAGACTCTCTTTTTGCTCTTCATCGAGGATTTCTACAAAGCACGAATGGCGAGAGCGTTTCTGGCTCCACTAGAGAGCGCTATCCGCCCCTCTTCATGACAAAGGCCATTCTCTCGACTATCTCGGGTCTGCTATCCCTCACCAGGGGCCTGAACCTCCTGGCGACCTCAATGTCGTTGAGGTCGATCTCGTGCTCGACGATGTCCTCATCCAGATCTTTCCCACGGGCAAGCAGCTCTCCCCTCGGATTCCAGAGCGTGCTGCCACCACCGAAAATCAGAGAGCCGTGCACGCCAACCATGTTGGAATACACAAGGAAGGCGCCGTTCTCGACTGCTCGAGCGGGCATGACCTTCTCGAAATTCGGCTTGGAGGTCGTAGGAGCAGCTGATATGTTCACAAGGATCTGCGCGCCGAGCAACGCCTCCAGCTTCGCGAGCTCAGGGAAGAACATGTCATAGCAGATCATCAGCCCGTACCTCGCATAAAGGCCCTGGGCGACCACCGCCTCCTTTCCCTCGGCGAAGAATACCTTCTCCTCGAACGGTCCGAATGTGGGCAGGTAGATCTTGTTGTACAAGTGCACACCTCCGTCCCCAGATGCCAGCACGCATGAGTTGTAGACCAAGCCTGGAACCGTTTCGTCTCTGACCGGCGCTCCGAAGATTATGTCCTTCCTGGTCTCCTTCGCGAGCCTCGAAACCCTCTTCATGCTCGGCCCAGTAAGCGGCTCAGCCTGCCTCAGAAGGTCGTCTCTAGGCATGTAGCCAGTGAGGCTAAGCTCAGGGAACACCACAACCTTGCCCCTCGTTTTCTTGACTATCTGGCTCATCCTCTTGAGATTCGCTTCCTTGTCATGCAGTTGACATGTGATCTGGGCGAGTGTGACCGTGAATCTCGACATGATAATCAAGCAATAGTGTACCCTTAGATTAGCATTTGGCACGAACATGTTCGCCAGAGAGCACCATAACGGATATATCCGCTACAAACCATCCCAACGGCGATGATACTCCCGAAGCTCAAAGAGGGCACTGAAAAGGCGATTGAAAAATTCCTGGCGGAGAAGCTAAGGAAGGTAGGCGCAAAAGGGTACGTGCTCGGCGTGAGCGGAGGGATAGACTCTGCGGTGGTGCTGGCGCTTTGCGTTCGTGCGGTCGGCAAAGACAGGGTCCTCGCGCTCCTATTGCCTGAAGAGAACTCACCTGAAAAGGACCTCGAAGATTCGAAGGAAATGTGCCGGCGGGAGGGCGTGAAGTACAAGGTTGTGGACATCACCGGACCGATCAACGCCTTCAAAAGGGCTGTCGGTGGGAAGATTGACAGGAAGTCTCTGGCGAACATCAAGGCCAGGTGCAGGATGATCGTTCTGTACCATTTCGCAAATACAGACCGGAGATTGGTCACAGGGACCAGCAACAAGAGCGAGATGCTCATGGGGTACTTCACGAAATTCGGGGACGGAGGCGCGGATCTTGAGCCGATAGGAGATCTCTACAAGACAGAGGTGCGTGAGCTCGCGGGGAAGTTGGGCATACCAAAGAGGATCATCAAGAAAGCGCCTTCGGCTGGCCTTTGGAAGGGCCAGACCGACGAGGGCGAGATGGGAATAACCTACGACCGATTGGATGCCATCCTGATGGGAATCGAGTTAGGACTAAGCGAGGCCGACATCGCGGAACGGACAGAAACTTCGGTGAAGAAGGTCAAAAGAATTGAAGAGACTGTCAGACTCACGTCGCACAAGAGGAAGCTCCCGCCGGCTGCCAAGATTGGCCTTCGGACACCTGGCCTGGATTGGAGAGAGGGGGACGAAGATATCTGAACCCACCCATCCCCGGTCAGACGCCAGGTCGGTGCTCAGCGTATAATAGAGTGTTGCAGGCACTAATTGTGTTTCCGGGATAGCGGAATGGCAATGGTCAACGACCCTCCAACATTATCACAGGTATCTCTTCGAGATCATCATCTTTGCGGCCATCTGAGGGTCTACGACCTGCGAGATCCTGAGGTCTGCTGCAACGCTCGCGATCATGTAGGCCTCCTCGAAATCGATCCCACGCCTATTAGAAATGAACCTGACAAGATCGCCGGTCGCAAGCCTCGCGGCTTCATCTAGCGTCTTGGCAGCAGCGAAGGATATCCAATGAGTCGGAGTTTCGATCATCGGTCTCTTGAGATCCAGATCATCGCATCTCGAGAAGCGCGTGGTCACCTCCGCGGATACTTCGACTCCTGTTCCACAGACCTCACCATCTCCCATGGCGGCATGGACGTCCCCCAGCGCAACATCGCCACCGTCGATGAATGTTGGCAGATATACCTTAGAGAGCTGACAGGCCTCAACCGTATCGAGATTGCCGCCGAAGTCGCCTACATGGAAGGTGGGGAACTCGCCCTCTTGAGGAGAGACTCCGATCACGCCGACGTGCGGGTTGAGATCGATCTCGAGATCCTTTCCCAGAACTGCCTTGCCTTTCCTGATGGGGACAAGCTTGGTTCTGGACCGCCTGACTTCGGATGCGAGGACGCCCAGCCCTGGTGAACACATGATACAGCCTCTGCTCCCGCACTTGATCTTCTCGATGGACACGCAAAGAACATCGCCAGCGACCAGGCCCTCAACAGCTATCGGTCCAGTGGCGGGGTTGACATCGGCCATGTCCATGTCCTCGAAGGTCATTCGCGAGCTGGCGATCTGGTCGGAGAAGGCGTCCATCGTCTCAACAACGACGCGTTCTCCGTCGGCAACAGTGTACGCAGGACGGTTCTTCCTCGAGTATGAATGAATGGTTTTCTTAGAGTTCAATCTCCTCATAGGGCTCACCATCTGGGTTGGTGAAGATGCAGGTCAGCCAATATACCTTCTGAGCGGGTCTTTCGTCCCAAACGTTTATGTAACTCGTTCCGTCTGCTTGGGTTCGCGCTCCCGTAGTGTAGTCCGGCCAATCATTCGAGCCTCTCGCGGCCGCTTCTCGCGGCAGGCCGGTGAAAGCTCGATACCCGGGTTCAAATCCCGGCGGGAGCACCTTTTTTACCCGTAAGATAGATATACTCCAGACTTTCATGTAGCCAGCCGATGAGGAAGCTGAGCGGGAGGCCAAACCAGGGCAAGACGCAGACGATCCGGGCCCGGACCGTCGATGTCTACCTGCCCACAGAGGAGCTCGTGGAGGAATGGAAGAAGGCGGCAGAGAATGCCAGCATGTCCCTCTCGAGATATGTCGTCGAGGTCATCGAACGGCATCGTCAGGGAACCCCGGAGGGGCTGGTCCCCAACTGGCAGCTTGAGGAGAGAGCAGCACAGCTGGAGAAGGAATTCAGAATTCTTTGCGAGAAATATGTGATTCTTGACAAGGCATTCAGGAAGCAGGGCGAGGACCTGAAGCATGTCTCCGAAGCACTTCAGAAGGCGTCTAGATCGAAGCTCGACACGGGATTGGCTCGCCGGATAATCCGCGTGCTTCTCGCAGCCCCTGAAGATGGCTGGGACGTGACCGAGATAGCTGAGAGAGCAGGCGTGAGGCTCGATGACAACGATGCTTTGGCCAAATCCCGTGAGATTGGCATTTTCCTGAAAGAGGCCGGACTCATCGAGACCGATATGCTGTCATGGAGGTGGAAGCTTGGAAGGCCGCCAAAGAGGCGACACACTGGCGCTGCCGGGCGAAGAGCAGCGCTCAGACGCATCCATCGCAAGCATGCTTGACGAGTTCAAGGAGGACTGCCAGCTGCGCGGGATGAGCCACGGCTCCATCCTCAGCTACCTCTCGGCGATACGGATATTCACGAGGTTCCTGTCGGGCAAGAACAAGGACTTCGATCAGGTGGACAAGACTGTGCTGAAAGCATACATCGATTACCTGCTCAACGAGAGAAAGGTCTCTTACCCGACGCTCGAGGCCCATTTCTCAGCCATATCTGCGTTCTACGATTGGCTCGTGTTCGAGGATCTCGTGCCCGCAAGCCTTGTTCTGGCGGTTAGAAAACGCTACCTGAGGAGGTACAAGAACGGCCAAGGATTGGAGAGAAGGGGCCGCAAGCTCATCACGGTAGAACAGATGGCCCGCCTGGTCAACTCGATCTTGAACTCCCGCGACAGGGCAATCGTCACCATTTTGGCGAAGACAGGCGTGAGAAGAGGCGAGCTGGTCAAGATGGATGCCCAAGACGTCGACCTCGATACCATGGCGATCAGGCTGAAGCCGGCTGCAAAGCGCACCAATAAACTCGTCTTCTTTGATGACGAGACCAAGCAGGTACTGGTAGAGTGGCTGCGGATGCGGAAGGCCTACGCGAGAGCGGATTGTCAGGCGTTGTTTGTGACCGAGGGCGGGGGACGCATCAACAAGAACCATGTCTATGACATTGTGACGAGGCATGCTGCACACCTTGGCCTACATGACCCGAACTCAGAAAACCCGGAGGACCGCTTCACGCCCCACTGCTGCAGGCACTGGTTCACCACTCACCTGCGAAGAAACGGGATGCCTCGGGAGCACATTCAGGAGCTGAGAGGCGACGCGCGGACGGACGCGATGGACATCTACTACCACATTGATTCGGAAGATCTCAGGAAATCGTATCTGGCCCACATTCCGCGGCTGGGATTGAACTGAACTCCACGGAGGCTAGGAGAATGGCGACAACGCACTCGACCGGACGCCCGATACGGGTGTCTACAAGACATCTGAGGATTGGTGATTTCGTCCGCATGATTTCGTAGGATTGCCAGCGCATGTCCTCGCGAGTATTGGACCGGTTCGAGGAACGAGACCAGCTGGCTTGTCCGTCTGAGGGACAAGCCGAAGTGGTAGGAGTAGACTGCCAGGGCCTTTGCGAGGGAGCTCTTCCTCCTGCGTTCGAAAACATGCCCACGTTCAAGTACTTCGAACAGTGTTTCCAGAATAGCCCATCCCTTCTGGTTTGCATCCACATCCCAGATGGGGTGGGCACCTCAAAACGTCAGCAGTAGCTCTACATCTCGCGCTCCACTAAGTTGACAGTCACGCACAGACCAAGACAAAGCTTAAAGTGAGTCCTGTGGATTCGCCCAGCATGGAAGGTCCTAAGGAGAAGCTCAGTGCCGCCGAGCTGACGAGGAAGTACATCGACAGGCATCCGAGCATCCGAGACTGCATCAGCAAGGACCTGATCAACTACTCTTCCCTCTCGCGCATGATCATGAAGGAGCTTGGCGTGAAGAACGAGCAAGCGGTCCTTGCAGCGAGCCGGAGATACGCGATGAAGCTCTCGAAGACCGACTTCGAGGGCGCGATCCTAAGGGTCTTCGAGGCCAGCAGGCTTGAGCTCAAGACCAAGATATGCATAGTGATCGCGAAGAACGAGTGGAGCGTGCTGAGGAACCTCGAGGACGTCGTGAAGAAGATACTGGCCGAGAAGAGTACGATGCAGGTCCTTCAGTGCACGAACGGAATCACAGTCATCTCAGAGGACAAGCATCTCCCGACGATCATACGGGCGATAGGTCAGGAGCACATCATAAGCGTCAAGGAGAACCTCGGTGAGATCACGGTGAAGAGCCCTCCGAGCATCGAGGATACGCCTGGAGCGTTCGCCTACGTCATGACAATGCTGTCGGAACAAGGCATCAACCTGCTCGAGGCCGTCAGCTGCTACACAGATACCATCTTCATCGTGAGCAGGGAGGACATGATGCGTGCGTTCGACATCCTATCCTCCACCATCGAGGACAAGATAGTCCCCGAGAATTCCCACTGACTAACCCAGGAGCGCGTCGACCGCAGAGATGTCTTTCTGCATCTCGGACAACGATTTCTTCGTGGCTTGGAGGGCGGACTCTGCTTGGCCGATCTGCTTCATCACCGCCGATTTCGACGTGCCTCCATCAATGCTCCTACGTTCGATTGCCTTGTCTATGCTGAGGTAGTCGATTTCGGGAACCTCCTCGCCCTTCAGCTTCTTCGAGATGAGCTCGTTTGCGAGTGCCAGGAATCTCTGGTCGTCCCCATTTGCCTTCATCGCGAGTCCTTTCACGATCTCGTGGGCGTCCCTAAAAGGGACGCCCCGGGTTGTGAGGAGATCGGCGAGATCGGTCGCGGTCATCAACCCGACCTCAGCCGACTTCCTCATCCTCACCTTGTCGAATTCAACTTCTGCCAGGAAGGTCTTGAGGGCATGGAGTGATGCTCCTGCGGTGTCGATCACATCGAAGAGAGACTCCTTGTCTTCCTGCAGGTCGCGGTTGTACGCGAGGGGAAGAGATTTCAACAAGGTAAGGATCGCGACGAGGTCCCCGACAGCCCTGCCGGACTTGCCTCTGACCAGTTCCGGGATGTCGGGATTGAGTTTCTGAGGCATCATGCTGGAGCCGCTGGCCAGCTGCTTCGGGAGCTTGATGTAGCCGAACTCCTTCGATGACCAGAGCACGAGCTCCTCGCTCAGGGATGACAGATGGATCTGAAGCAGCGATAGCGTGAACGCGGCCTCGGCAACGAAATCCCGGTCTGAAACAGCATCCATGGAGTTCTCAGTGATACCGTCCATTCCGAGCTCATCAGCGACGAGGTTCCTGTCGATCTTGAACGATATGCCTGCGAGGGCGCCTGAACCCAGCGGCGAGAAGTTGGTCCGATGATAGCAGTCGACGATCCTCGCAATATCTCTCTGCAGTCTCCAGAAATGGGCGAGGAGATGATGCGATAGGAGGATCGGCTGCGCGTGCTGCAAATGGGTAAGCCCAGGCAGGATCACCGTCGTGGATTCCTTGGCCTTCTTGAGCAAGACTTCCTGGAGACCGACTGCTTCCGTCGCAGCCTCTGACAGCGTCTCCCTGACACATAGCCTTACGTCGAGAGCGACCTGGTCATTCCTGCTCCGCCCAGTGTGGAGCTTGGCTCCAGCGTCGCCTATCTTGCTCCTGAGCAAGCTCTCGATGTTCATGTGTATGTCTTCGAGCTTTGGGTCGAACGCCACCTTTCCTCTCTTGATATCTTCCGCTATCGCTTTGAGCCCACCGATCATCAGCTTCTGCTCACTGGTGGTGATGACGCCCGTGGTCGCGAGCCCGTGCACGTGCGCTATGCTGCCCGCGATGTCGTACTTCCATAACCTCGAGTCGAAATGGATCGAGGCGGTGAAGTTCAGGAAAGCGTCATTTGCAGGTTGTACTGGATTCCTTTTTGACCGCGCTTTCACTTCCCCCACCGTTCCCGTTTCCCCCGGACGCCTTGACCATGGCCCCGACCTTCAAGGGCAGCCCCCACACGTAGATGAAGCCCTTTGCGGCCGAATGGTCGAACGAATCGCCTTTGTCGTACGTCGATAGCTGAGTGTTATAAAGCGAGTACGGAGACTCTCTTCCCACGACCACCGCGCTCCCCTTGAACAGCTTCAGCTTGACAGTGCCTGTGACGAGCTCCTGGGTCTTCTCGATGAACGCGTCGAGCGCCTCCTTCAGCGGAGAGAACCAGAGGCCGTTGTACACGAGGTCGGAGTAGTGCTGCTCCAGGACCTTCTTGTAGTGCAGCAGGTCCTTTGCCATTACCATGCTCTCGAGGTCCTGGTGCGCCTTGATCAGTACCAGCGCGGCAGGGGCCTCGTAGACCTCTCTCGACTTGATCCCGACGAGCCGGTTCTCGATGTGGTCTATCCTCCCGACTCCGTGGTTGCCTGCGAACTCGTTGAGCTTGTAGATGATGTTCAGGAAGTCCATGTCCTCGCCGTTCACGCTTACTGGCTTCCCCTGGACGAACCCGATCTCGACATACTCCGCCTTATCGGGGGAGTTCGCGTGACCTTTGGTCCACTCGTAGATGTCTTCTGGAGGCTCGACCCAGGCGTCTTCCAGAATTCCGCACTCGATCGCCCTGCCCCAGATGCTCTCGTCGATGCTGTACGGCTTGTCGACGGTCACCGGGATGGGTATGCCGTGCTGTTTGGCGTATTCGATCTCCTCCTCGCGGGACATCCCCCAGTCTCTCGTGGGAGCAAGGATCTTGATATCGGGTGCGAGCGCCATGATCGAGACTTCGAATCTGACCTGATCGTTCCCCTTGCCCGTGCAACCATGCGCGATCGAAGTGGCGCCGAGCCTCTTGGCCATTTCCACTAGCTTCGCGACCATCAGTGGTCTCGCGATGGCGGTGCTCAACGGGTAGTTGCCTTCGTACAGCGCGTTCGCCTTGAGCGCGGGAAGGACGTAGTCCTCCACGAACTCCTTCTTGACGTCGATGATCCATGACTTGGCAGCACCTATGGCCTTGGCCCTCCTCATCGCGTCCTTGAGGTCATCCGATTGACCGACGTCGATGGTGACGGTGACGACGTCACAACCATACTTCTCTTTCAGCCAGTGGATTGCCACTGATGTGTCCAAGCCGCCTGAGTATGCCAGAAGGATCTTCTCCTTCTCGTTCGGTTGAGCAATGCCTTCCATGTCTGCCGCCTCAGCCCGAATCAGATGGATCGGCGTATATGGGCGTAGTGACAATCGACGTACAACTCAATGTGGGGTTGTCCGGTTTCGGACAATCGGTGATTTGGCTCTTCAAGGAAGGTGAGCTCGCGCGCCCTTCAGGACAGGACAGACAAAAGGCACCGTGGTTCATCTTGGTGCGGGGTATTCGAGTGCCGGACGAGATGACCGCCGAATCGAGGATCAGACAGGAGCTTGAGAGACGCAAGGACGCGTTCACCTACTTGGCGCTGGCCCAACGTGGGCAAGTCCACATTCTTCTCAGCGCTCACGCTGGCCACAGCGCAGATCGCATCCTATCCGTTCACGACGATCCAACCCAACTGAGGGGTCGGCTACGTCCGCGGCAAGTGCCCGCATGTCGAGTTCGGCAAGCAGTGCAACGGGCTCGTCACAAACGACACGCTGAGCGGGATCAACAAGTACCAGGACTTCCTGCTCTCTGCCGCGCTCATACTCATCCTGTTCGACGGGGGCCTGTCGCTCGACGTGCGCACGGTCATCCAATCCATGAAGATCTCGACTTTCATCATCGTCATGACCCTTCTCTCGGAAATCACGATCGTAGCCCTGGCCCTCCATTTCTTCATGCACATGGACCTCCTGCTCGCGTTGGTTGTCGGGGCGATCGTCGGAGGGACGGGCGAGGCCGTGGTCATCCCGATCGCGAATCGGCTTCGAGTGAAGCCCCAGACGAAGTCAATGCTCGTCATGGAGAGCGTCATCACCGATGTCCGCGTGATAGTCATCGCGTTGACGCTGATGCAGGTCATAGTGCTCGGCGATTTCAGCCTGGTATCCCTGGCAGGGGAGCTGGCGATGATGTTCCTGTTCGGAGCCGCGTTTGGGTTCGCGGCAGGGGTCGCTTGGCTCTTCGTCCTGCAGAGGTTGCAGAACCAGCCCCTGTCCTACATGATAACGATGGGCGCCCTGCTCTTGGTCGCGGGGTTCGTCGAGCTGTCCCCAATGCAGAGCTCTGCGGCCGTGGCAGCACTTGCGTTCGGGTTGGCCATAGGAAACAGGAAGTTCATCAAGAGGCGGCTGACCTCATTGTCGTTGAAGCTATCATCGGACGAACACATCCACCAGTTCTACTCCGAGATATCGTTCTTCGTCAGGACTTTCTTCTACGTTTACTTGGGCCTCATGTTCAGGTTCTCGACCTTCACCGCACTGCATCTCATCATCGGCGTCTCGATAATAGGGATAATCGTGGTCGTGAGGAGGACAACCTCAATGATCGCATGGAAAGTGGGCGATATGGACAGGAGCGATGCAAATGCGCTCTTCAGCCTCATGCCCCGGGGCCTGGCCGCAGCGGTCCTCGCGACCCTGCCCGCGGTCCTCCTGACCACTACTTCGGTTTGGAAACCGGAGTACGATCCGCTCATCCTGAATGTGGCATTGATTGTCATTCTGGGCACGACGATCTTGACCACGGTGCTGAGCTACATGGTCGAGCGGAATATCAACCAGCAGAACAGGAAACGGCTGAGAAGGAAGTTGACAGAATCGGAATCAGCCTAGTCTAGCGATCACTTCTCTGCCGAACTCCGTCGTCCCGATGCTCCTGCTCCCGACGAGCCTTGCGAGGTCATGAGTGAGCAGCCCTTCCCCAAGCGTCCTCTCGATCCCCCTGATGACCAACCGGCTCGCAGAATCGAATCCGAGGTGCTCAAGCATCATCGATCCCGAAAGGATCAGCGAGCAGGGGTTGGCCAGGTCCTTTCCGGCGTACTTCGGTGCGGTCCCGTGGACCGCCTCGAAGGTCGCGACGCTGTCCCCGATGTTCGCGCCGGGAGCGAGCCCGAGTCCGCCCACCTGAGCAGCACAGGCGTCAGCGAGGTAGTCACCGTTGAGGTTCGGTGCTGCAAGCACAGAGTACTCGTCCGGTCGCGTCAGGATCTGCTGAAACATGTTGTCTGCGATGCGATCGTTGATCACGATCCTGGCACCTGGATCCTGTCCCTTGAGATCCGTTTCCCTAGCGACCGCATCAGGGAACTCGCGCTTCGCTAGCTCATAACCCCAATCTCTGAAAGCGCCCTCGGTGAACTTCATGATGTTGCCCTTGTGAACCAGCGTCACGGTCTTGAGGCCCTTCTTGATCGCATGCTTGATCGCTGCCCGCACGAGGCGCTTGGACGCGTACTCCGACATGGGCTTCAACCCGATCCCACTATCCTCGGGAAGCTCCACCCCCATGCTCGACCTGAGGAAATCGATCACATCCTTCGCCTCCTTGGAACCTCGCCTCCACTCGATGCCTTTGTAGACGTCCTCGGTGTTCTCTCTGAATATCACGACATTCAACTTCCCAGGCTCCTTGACCGGGCTGGGGACACCTTCGAAGTACCTCACTGGACGGACCGAAGAATAGAGATCGAGGGCTTGTCGGATGGCGACGTTCAGGCTCCTTATTCCTCCGCCGATGGGAGTCGTGAGCGGTCCTTTGAGAGCCACACCTCGGAGCTTGATGGCCTCGAGCGTCCCCGCGGGCAGGTACTCGCCCGTGGCCTTGAACGCCGCTTCGCCGGCAAGAAGTTCCTCCCACTCGATCGTGATCGCCCCCTGTGTCGATTTATCCAAAGCAGCGTCGACGACCTTCCTAGCAACTGCCATCAGCTCCGGGCCGATGCCGTCGCCAGGGATGAAAGGCACTCTGATCTCCCGGTGATCCACCATCGTTTCTGCCTCCCCCTCATTCGAGAGCGAATCCGCCGTGCTTCTTGAGGTGTGGGATGAGCCCTCCGTCCGCGAGAAGCGTCTGCATGGTCTTCGGGATGGGGGCGGACTTGACCGTCTTGCCTGTCCTCTGATCGACCACTTCGCCCTTGTCGAGATCCAATGTCAACTCGTCCCCGGCATTTATCCAGTCGGTATCGCATTCGAGCAGCGGCAGACCGATATTGAAGGAACTCCGGTAGAAGATGCGGGCGTATGATTTCGCGATCACGGCTGAAACGCCTGCGGCCTTCAATGCCCTCGGTGCCTGTTCTCGGCTGGAGCCGCATCCGAAGTTGCGCCCGGCCACGATGATGTCACCCTTCTTGACGTTCCTCGAGAAGTCGGGTGCGATGTCCTCCATTACATGCTTCGCCAGCTCGTTCATGTCGTCTATCTTGAACTTGTACCTCCCCGAGATGATGTAATCCGTGTTGATGTCGTCATTTGGATTGAACCTGTGGACCTTTCCAGTGAGCTTCAGATCATCATACCTCCCGCGGGTCGGTGATGTTACCAGTCAGAGCGGATGCCGCGACCGTCTCAGGCGATGCGAGGTAGATCCCGACGTCCTTGTTGTTGCCCATCCTTCCTTTGAAGTTCCTGTTCGCTGTTGAGATTACGTTGTCCCCGTCCGATGGGATGCCTGCATGCGTACCGACACATGGCCCGCACCCTGGCGCGACGAAACTTGCTCCAGCCTTGAGCAGTTCGGACACGATCCCCTTCTCCATCGCTTCGAGGTATATGGTCCTGGATGCCGGCGCGACGATGAACCTGATCCCTTTCTTGACGTGCTTCCCCTTCAGTATCTCGGCGGCCGCGTGAAGATCGCTCAGCCTTCCGTTCGTGCACGTCCCCAAGAATGCCTGATGTATCTGCACATCGCGGAGATCTGTCGCATCCGAGACGTTGTCCACTGCGTGTGGTTTCGAAACGATCGGAACGAGGTCGGGCGCATCGAAGTCGAAATCCTTTTCGTACTTGCAGTCGAAATCGCTCGAGACCGAAATGCCAGTGCTAATACCTCGCGATGTCAGCCAGTCGGCGGTCGTCTTGTCGAAGGCGAACGGACAGAACTTCGCGCCCATCTCGACAGAAATGTTCGCGACTGTGAATCTGCCATCCATCGCCATGGAATTGATTGCCTCGCCCGAGAATTCGATTGATTTGTAGGTGGCGCCATCTGCGGTCAGGGAGCCGATCACCCTCAGAGCAAGGTCCTTGGCCCCGACCCTCCGCACGAACCCGCCTTCGACATTGATCAGGAAAGTCTCCGGGACCTTGAACCAGAGCTTTCCGGTAAAGGCGGCCGCCGCGACATCGGCCGAGCCGAGTCCGGTCGAGCAGGCGTTCAGGGCTCCGTAAGTGCATGTGTGCGAATCCGCTCCGACGACAAGATCTCCTGGGAGGGCCTTGCCACTCTCAGGGACCACCTGATGGCAGACGCCTTCGCCGACATCGTGTATCGGGATTGATTTCGCCCTCGCGTAGTCCCTGATCGTCTTGTGAATCTTGGCGACATCGACCGACGGGCAAGGAGAGTTGTGGTCTATGACGATGGCCATGCCCCTCTTCGTTTTCGGGCCCTCGAAGCCGAGTTCCTGCAGCTCGCGGATCATCATGGTCGATGTCCCATCCTGGGACATCGCGAAGTCCACCGATGCCATCACTATGTCCCCCGCCACGCAATCCGATCCCGAATGTGAGGAGAGGACCTTCTCTGCAATCGTCTTGCCCATCGTTCAACTCCGCGTTATCATCGGCGCCATCGCCACGACTTCGGACGATATGACCGACTTGTATATGTCCATGAACTCGTCGTCGGTGATGTTTTTCTTCTTTATCTCACCGACCCTGTTCACTTCAAGCCTAAGAGTCTCCATGTCCTTGGGCGACGCTGCCAGCCCTAGCTGGTCTAGCTTGTGCTTTATGGAAGCTTTCCCGGTGTGTTTGCCCAGAGCGATCTTCCGCGTCATGCCGAGTTTAACAGGGTCGAAGGCCTCATAGAGACTCGGGTTCTTCAGCACGCCATCGACATGGATCCCCGACTTGTGGGTGAACATGTTTTCCCCGACGATCGGATGGTTGAGCGGGATGCCCAGGCCTGAGGCTTTCTCCACATGCTTGCAGAGTGGAAAAAGGTGCTCCGTCTTGTACTTGTCAACGCCATAGTGACTGTAGAGGTTCATCACGAGGACCTCGAGCGACACGTTCCCTGCCCTTTCGCCGAGTCCATTGACCGTCGTCGAGACCCACAGCTTCCGACCCTCGAACGGGGCGGCCGCCTCGCAAGCCGCGAGCGCGTTCGCGATCGCGAGACCGAAGTCGTTGTGTGCATGGAACTCAACGTCGATATCGACATTGGATATGACCGTCTCGATCAGCCTCTTCGATTTCGCGGGAGTGAGCACGCCGATCGTATCGCATATCCTGAACCTGTCGCCGCCCGCGTCCTTGCCAGCAGCGGCGAATTCGACCAAGTAGTTGAGATCGGTCCTTGTGGCATCGCCAGCATTGAAGCAAGTGTAGATCCCGTGGGATTTTGCGAACTCGACGCAGTCGATCAGCTTCTCGAGCTGCTGAGCCCGTGTCATCTTAAGCTTGTGCTCAAGAGCGATGGCCGATGTGTCTGTGGAGATCGAAACGGCATCTACGCCGTGAGCGATAGAGTCCTCGACATCGGACTTGACCATCCTGTTCCAGCCCATGATGGATATCGAGCTGGTGATGGCCTTCAACATCCTCGCGCATTTCTTGTCGCTCTCGTTGTAGGTGGCGAAGGTCTCGAGCTGCTCCACGCCCATCAGCTCCAGTATCTCTGCGATCTCGAGCTTCTCCTCCATGGTGAAGGAAATGCCAGGCATCTGCTCCCCGTCCCTGCAGGTCGTGTCCACGATACCTATCTCGCCAAGGGCCGGGTTCATAGCGCCCAGGTGCGTGGAATAGGCGTCCCTTCCATCAGCTGAGCATGCATCGACCTTCCTTCCGCCACCTTCCTTTGTGTTCAATGTTGACACCACCAGAGACCCTTTGGGTCAAGTCGACCGGCCGATGCTCGGTCGGATTCCTACCACGGGCTCCCATTGATTTTCAGCTGCCGGCAGGTCCGGCAGGAGACCGAGCGAGAGGACACACAATACGGTTCCATGAGGGCGGCTTTCCTGATTCCGGATGCGCTCATTGCCCTCCCTGCCTCGAAGGTGGATACAAGAGAGATATTATTATCATTGTGTCTATTATTGGACTCTCGACCGACTATCTGTCGAATATCTGACGAAATTGATGGTCAATTGACCACAATATTGTGAAAATAAGACGCGATTGACCCTACAAATTATTACGATCAGGTCGCAAAGCTGTCAAACGGCTAGACCAAGACGGGTGTCCATAATGCTGGCTGACCCTGTCAATTAGGCCCTATCGGCGTTTGAAAGCCTCTTTGCCCAGGAATCTAGCATTCTCGCCCAGATCCCGCTCTATCCTCAGCAAGCGGCTGTACTTAGCCACTCTCTCTCCGCGGGAGGGCGCGCCGGTCTTGATCTGTCCGGCGTTCGTGGCGACGCTGATGTCGCTTATCGATGTGTCCTCAGTCTCTCCAGATCTATGCGATACCACGCATCGATACTTCTTCGACCCGCGACAAGATGCGCTCGCGCTTAATCGCGCGCCTAACCACAACGGAATCGGGCAGGGCAAGACCTCGATGGCAGTCGAGGTCGGGTACATCGCTGATCTTGCTCGACTCGTGCGACCGCTCTTGCTCAAGCATTCTAGCGAGGGGGAACGCGGGCGTCCGCCCCTCAGATTTGAGATGCCCCTCGGAGAGGAAACGCGGAAATCAGGGAATAACGCAGGACGGTAGCGCGGGATGCCTAGTCCTCTTGCCGTGACTGTGAGCAAGAACGCACTTGAGGAGTTGAGCAAAGCTGCTATCGAGTTCGATGTGCGTCCGCACGAGCTTGTCGATGCAATCGTAGCTCACACGAATTGGGAGTCGCAGGTCGAGAAGGTCGTGAGAATCATCAGTGAGGACCGCAAGAAAGGAGTCGGGTCCCGTTTCGGGTCCGGAGTCGGGTCGCTCTCGGGTCCTCGGAGGCGAGGAATCGTAGCCTGTCCGTTCCATCACGTATTTAAACGCCTCCTCAAGCCCGCGCGGGTCGGACGGACAGTTAAGCAGCCCCTCCGGAGCATCTATTTTCGGAGTTAATCAGGCTGCCCGAGCTGTCTCGGGTGAGGAATTAAGAGCCACTTAAGCAAGTCATCGCGTTCGGATTGAAGAGGACGGCTGATGAGGGGGCGATGGGAAGGAGCTCAGAAAGAAGGACAAAACAAATCTGAATCCGAGATGCACTGTTGGGCTGTCCAATGGTTCTGACTCGGTCGGACGTGCTCATGTCCTGCAGCTGATCGAAGTGCGCGTCTCGATCACATCAAAAGCATCAAGAATAAACACGAATGGGCATCAGAATTGTGTCACGCGTCGTCGCGATGCGATCTTCAACTCCTCAAAGATGTCGTTCAAGCGACTGCTGTGGTCACCGGACAACCATTGTCCAGAATTTCTTACGGGTATATTCCGGGCCAAAATCAGCATGGGAGCAAGCGGCTTCATTCCACCTCTTCACTCAGGAGCTTCGGGCGTCAAAGGCTCGCGGCTCGCTTGCACGTCCCTTCCATGAGCACCCATTTTCGGCCCATGATCGGTCAAGAACGGACCGAGCAAGAAGACTATAAGAGCACGGGGCCTTCTGCTGTCGGGGAAGATGGTTCCGTGGATCCAGGACCCTGGCGAGGTGACCCTGACGGTTACATAGTGCATCCCATGCTGAGACCGAAGACGGTCGCTCACAGACAGTTCCAGGTCGACATAGCTGCTTCGTGCATCGAGAAGAACACCCTCGTTGTCATCCCGACCGGGCTGGGCAAGACGGTCATAGCCGCGCTCGTGATCGCCGAGAAGATGGTCAGGGACGAAGGAAGAGCGTTGTTTCTCGCTCCGTCTCGGCCTCTTGCCGATCAGCACTCGAAGACACTCTCATCCCTCGTCGCCCAGGGCCCCGTCGCGTGCCTTACAGGAACCGAAGGCCGGAAGAAAAGGGGCGCCAAGTGGAAGTTCTACCCCATCATCGCGGCCACTCCACAGGTTGCCTATAATGACATTCGGGCCGGCCTGCTTCCGAAAGACTTCTCGGTCGTTGTATTTGACGAAGCCCACAGAGCCGTTGGCGACTATGCCTATGTACCTCTCTCGAAGGAGTTGAGGGACCGCTGCCCCTCCGCGCTGTTTCTCGGCCTGACCGCCTCTCCCGGGCACGAGTTGGACCATGTCGAGGAGGTCTGCAGAAACCTGTTCGTCGAGAACGTCGTGATAAGGTCGAGGGAGGATGCCGATGTGGCCCCGTATGTCCAAGACATGACCATCGAATGGATCGAAGTGCAGCCTACCGAGGTCATCGTCAAGGTCTCGGGTTATCTGACGAAGTATTATCACGAGCGCCTGCACCAGATACGCAAGTATGGCTTTCTCCGCAGCCGCAAGGACTCCCAGGTCCGGATCAAGAATCTGAACGAGGTCGCGGGCCAGGTGTTCGCGCGGCAGAAGCAGGGGCGCGCCCCGTACCTGTTCCAGGCCAGCAGGCAGGTGAACCTCGCGAGGATGGCCCTGCACACAATCCTGTGCATAGAGCGTCAAGGCGTCGATACGTTCCTGAAATTCATCGAGCCCAAGCTGGCGAAAGGCAGGACCAAGTCCGACGCGAGCTTTGTCAAGGACCCGAGGGTACAGAGGGCCTACAAGGCCGCAAAGCGGTGGAAGGGGGCATCGCACCCGAAGCTCGAGCCGCTGCTCAAGGTCATTGCAGAGCAGACCGGAAGGAAGCCCGGTTCGAAGGTGATAGTCTTCGCAGAGCTCAGGGACACTGTGGAGTTCCTCGTGTCCCTGATCCGCTCGAGCGGGGTACGCGTGGAGCGCTTCACTGGCCAGAGCTCGAGAGAGGGGCGGAAGGGCATGACCCAGAAGCAGCAGCGGGAGGCCCTCAGGCGCTTCGCGTCAGCGGAGTTCCAGGTGCTCTGCGCGACCAGCATCGCCGAGGAGGGGCTGGACGTTCCCCAGGTCGACCTAGTCGTGTTCTACGAGCCTGTCGCGAGCGATGTCCGACTGATCCAGAGGAAGGGCAGGACCGGCAGGGACTCGCCCGGGAGCGTGGTGATACTCACCACAGACAGGACCGCTGACGAGGGATACCTCCACGCGGGCATCAGGCGCGAGAAGAGGATGAAGAGGATGGTCAAGAAGCTCGCGGAGGCACCTCCAAGGAGGGTCTCGAGAGAATGGGAGGAGCTGCCCCAGGCCGAGGCTCGAGAGCGCCCCCGGACGGGGCCGAAGGCGCGAACGACTCAAAGATCTCTCGACGAATTCCGCGAAGAGCCGGAATTGAGACCAACCAGGGGGCACATGAGATGACCCCTGGGGGAGGGATTGCGTTCGGGGAAACCCGTGTCTGCCCACATGATTCAATCCCGATTGGAATGGAATTGTTGGTGCATGGTTTGTGAAAGGTTCGAATCCCTTCGGACCCGCTTTTTTCGAGGAAATCGATAATAGAACCGAAAACCTGAGCGGCCAGCTCTAGCGTGCTCCAGTCTCACGCAATTGGGCCCACAGCATGCAGGAATCTCTGTTCCACATGATCTTGTCCAAGAAAGCCAAGGAAGTCACGCCACCGCGTGACTGTAGTCCACAGAAAGGGAGTTCCAGTCAAGATTCAGGGTCCCAACAACTTCATAGCTGATGAAGTCAGCACCGACGTTCCCGTATACATATTCATAGTCGAAGCGTAGACCAAAGTGAATATCTTCGCTATCCGAGTAGATGCTGGCATTCGCATCATACCCAACTCCGTTCGTCATACTCAGATATTGATAGTCCTTGTAGCCTTCCCATGGACCTGGAAGCTCCGAGTGAGAATTCCAAGTTATCATGATCAAGCCACTGCCGACAATCTCTAGAGCCCGTCCGTAGGGAGTCGTAACCTGTGCTGTGTTTGCGCTACCAGTGATTGAAAGGCTTGTCAGAGCTCTCGAACAGATTTCGCTTTCGGCATTGGCAGGAAATGGACACAGCAACCTGAATTGATCCGCCTTGTCTGATACAACTGCCACCGTGTAGCTGTAGTCCACATAAGGACTGAAGAACCACGGAGATTCGCGGAAGTACAATAGGCCAAAACCTACACCGACGATAATGGCTGCCACCACGGCAACCACGAAGGCCTTTTTCCGAACGGACCAAGACCTTCTCGGACGTGATTGCGACGCCACAGAATCCATTTCTACTGACGTAGCATTCCCCCATGTTCAATTCGTCCACTAATCTATCTACTTTGTCATGACCTGTCAGAGGAATCCCGGGGTTCTTTGCTCCGGGACCAGTGCGCTCATTCCTTCTGCTGAAGGCCAATAGAGAGGAAACGGGATTCGGAGAAAGGCGGGTCGCCTCTTCAACATAGAGGAAGGAAAGGCGATCCTCATCATCTACCTGTAAGAAAATGTAGCGCTAGGCGCGTCTATTTCATACCGGCAAGTATAACAACCAGCTTTAATCACCGGTAGATTCTGGGTCATAATCCGGGCCCGAGGAAAAGACCATAGGGATGGTATGTAGAAGAGGCCTCTCGCCTATATCGTATGTGGTGACAAACGATGAGGCAAGAGACCATGGTGTATGTGGGACTGGACGTACATAAAGAATTCTGCCAAGCTGC
>Ga0315268_10002911_pt1 | contig 19030 bp, 17 predicted proteins | sample C1_top_MG_FD_204535 | JGI IMG/M metagenome (GOLD analysis project Ga0315268, IMG submission 204535) | Sediment microbial communities from Yellowstone Lake, YNP, Wyoming, USA - C1_top | ecosystem: Environmental > Aquatic > Freshwater > Lake > Sediment | place: USA: Wyoming | collected 2017-08-01
CACCTATGCAGTGGTTCGTGCGCTCGAGGTCATTGGAGAAGCAGCGAAACGAGTTCCATCGTCGGTCAGAGCGCAGTACCCTGAAATTCCCTGGCGGGAAATGACGGGGATACGAGACAAGTTGATTCACGACTATTTTGGCGTGAACCTGGAAGTGGTGTGGAAGACTGCACTTGAAGATGTGCCGAATTTGGGATTGCAGGTGCGGCGCATCTTGATAGAAATGGGTCAGCAGTCGTAAGTCTGACATATCGCGCCCAGTTCTGGTCATTGCGACTGTCGCCTGTCGCCCCGCCAGTCCCCCTTCGGGCTGTGCGTGAGGCTCTCCCTCCGCCCTAATGCCGCCAGCCGGTCGAGAAGCGAGTGACCAATTCGAGGTGGGCTTGCCGCTTTCGTCGCACTCGAGGCGTTGGCAGAGTGTGGCCCACAGGGTCGGTGACGTCCGTGGGCTTACGTCAGGGGTAGGATGTCGGCTCATCGCCAGTTCCTCTTACAGCTTGCCCCGTCAACTTTTCCGTCGCGATCGCATGGTGACGCTCGCCTTTTTACCTCCTGTTCCCTTCACCTTCGGGTCCGCCTTTTTATGAGACTCAAAGAATTCTTTTTGTCGGCTGTTTCACATTACTGCTGCCTGCACGTGAACTGGCAGTGAGGACAGCAGGCCGGTTATCCTGCGTTGCTCTCGGATCGAAAAGGAGAACATCATGAAGGGGATTCCACTTCGATTGGCGATGAACGCCGGCGCCAGGTTCCTGATGCTGGTGCTGCTAACTGTATTGGGCCTGGGGCTGGTCCTGGCTGTGACAGGCTGTTCTGTCATCCGCATCACCTACGCTACGCCATCCACCCGGGTCAGCCAAGTTCCCAGCCTGAGTGCGAACGGAAGGAGAATAGCATTCTCGAGCGACTCTGATTTCCTGAACCAGGGCATCGTGACCGGCCAATTCGAAATCTGGCTTTACGATACGACCACTCTAACCTATACTCGCATCACTACCGCCTCTGCATCTAACCGAGGCAGTTACGAGCCTAGCTTGAGCGCCGAGGGGACCAAAGTAGCTTTCAAGAGTGACTCTGATTTTCTGAGCCAGGGCATCCAGGATAACCAGTACGAGATTTGGATGTACGACCTCACCACCCGACAATACACCCGTGTCACCATCTCCACGGGTTCCGCAGATCCCACCCTGCGAAGAAGCGAGTACCCAAGCCTGAGCGAGAATGGAACGAGGGTGGCCTTTGATAGCGATTCCGACATCCTGAGCCAGGGCATCGCCGAGGGCCAATTTGAAATCTGGGTGTATGATCTCACGACGATGCGTTACACTCGTGTCACTACGGCGACAGGAGGCGGTGGAGTCCGATATAGCCGGGACCCCAGCTTGAGCGCCGATGGTGCCAGGGTAGCGTTCGAGAGCAGTTCCAACTTTCCAGGTCATACGGTTACGTTTGGCAATTTCGAGATCTTTGTGTGCGACCTCGCCACCATGCAATATACCCGCGTCACCACGGCTACGGGCAGCGGCCAACGTCAGAGCCTGGAAGCCAGCTTGGACGCCGACGGGACGAGGGTGGCCTTCAGGAGTGATTCGTCGTTCCCTGGCCATACGATTCCAGATGACCAGAACGAAATCTGGGTGCACGACATTCCCACGCTGAAATACACCCGCGTCACTACGGCCACAGGCGCCGGATTCCGATTCAGCGAGAGACCCAGCCTGAATGCCGACGGCACGCGAGTGGCCTTTGATAGTGACTCTGACCTGCTGAACACTGGCACCATCACGGATAACCAATTCGAGGTCTGGCTGTACAATACCAGCGCGATGACCTATACCCTCCTCACTCAAAGTTCGGATACCACCACGCCCAGCAACCGGAACAGCCGATATCCAAGCATAAGCGCCAATGGGATATGGGTGGCTTTTCAGAGCGACTCGGATTTCTTGAGCCAGGGTATCCCGCAGGGCCAATACGAGATCTGGCTTTACGACCCACTACAGAACAAGGTCTACCTGCCAGTCGTCCTAAGGGTCAGCTAGCAGTCTGTCGGAGGAATGGTCACGCCAGCGCAAGCCGGCGTGAGACCCTAAGGGTCTGGGAGACCCTTAGGGTCTTGCCATACAACTTGCCCCGTCAACTTTTAACCCAGCTAACGCTTCCCGCCGCGACCGCGCGGTGACGCGCGCCTTTTTATGTCCTGTTCCCTTCACTTTCGGGTCTGCCTTTTGATGAGACTCCAAGAATTGTTTTGATTTCGCTACCCGGCGGGTGCGGCACCGACGGCAACAAGTTGGTTTCAGGGTCTTGTTACCAAACTGGGAATGCTTCAATTGACAAATTTGTTCTGGCGGAATAGAATTGAATCGCCTCGGGGCGGGCTTGCCGCCTTCGTCGCACTCAAGGCGTTGGCAGGGTGAGGGCTACGGGGTCGGGCACGTCCGGCGTTCACGTCGGAGGCAGGACGAAGGCGAAAACAGAGAAGGTCCGCGCCCGACAAGCACAAAACAATATGCCTCAAGCCAAGATGAACTCTAAACGCGAACATCGCATCGCGATAGAAGTCGTCGTTGATGCCTATAGCCCAGAAGAACAGGCCATGGGCTGGTATAACTACCTCGAAGAGAAGCTGCATTTTCCGTTTCTCACCAAGTGTATCGCCGAAAGGGCCATCTCGCCTTTACGCAAAGGGGACGAAGTCGAGATTGTCGGCATGGCCCCTGAAGAAGAATGCCAACACGAAATGTTTGTCGAGACGCGCTGGGAAAGGCGAAAACTTGCAGTTCCTTTGTCGCAATTAAAACCAATCGCCGCGACAGACAAAGATACAAAGGAAGCTGTAGAGGACTGGCACTACTGGATTGACCAGGGGCACATCTTGTAAGTAGCGCACCCAATTATCCGGCGGATACGGAGGTCAACGAACATGCAGAGGATTTTGGCGAAATGCGGGAACCGCTGTGATCTATGTCCCCTCTATGCTGAGAACTTTGATGTAGCCGAGAGTGATGAGATCAACGCCAGGCTCTACAAGTATCACCACAACAGCACCGGAACGCCTCCATGCTATCAGCGCGGGTGTGATGGATGCTTGAGTGGAGGGTACATTGCCAGACAGGATTGTCTCATCAGGGAATGCGTCAATCAAAGAGGTTTTCAGACCTGTGCAGAGTGTGAAGGGTTGTTCTGTGATCTTTTGGAAGCAGACATGCAGGTCATAGAAGGCGCTATCGCACGACACGGCGGCGACATGCCGCGAGAGGACTATTCCAGGTACTTGAGACCGTTCTTGATCCGAAAGACACTCTCCCAGCTTTGTTCTGAGAAAGAGGCTGGCGATGGGTCGCACCAACCGCAATGATCATCCTGAATTCGGGGCGGGCTTTCGCTCTCGTCGCGCTTATGGAGAATGACCTGTGATCAAGCAAGACCATGTGGCATTTCAAGTATCGAATATGGACAAGTCGCTCCAGTTCTATACAGAGACGGTAGGCTTGCGACTTGTCTTTCGAAACGTGAATACTGAGGAGCAAGAGGACTATGCTTTTCTGGAATTGGATGGCGGGAATCTGGAGCTGATTCAGCGCCTGGATAATGAGCCGTTTGAAAAGCCTCAGATCAAGCCGCCCTTTTGTCCCCATCTGGCCCTCACGACCGACGACATGACTCGGACTCTCAGGGCGATAGAAGAAAAACACATCTCGGTTGTCAAGGGGCCGCTTGAAATCGCCGGGGCAGAAAGGTGGATTTACATCAGCGATCCAGACAATAACGTGATCGAGTACATCCAATGGTTGTCCAAGTAGAAAGGGGCGCATTCCCCCTGCTTTGAGCGAGTCGCCGTTGGATGGTCGCCTCATCCGAAAGGATGGTCACGCAAGCGCAAGCCGACGGGACGACGGCCAGCCTCCAGGCAGTTGGAAGCCAGGGCGGCGTGGCAAGGTCAACCGCAAGCCTGAATCGTTCGGGGCCAAGAGACGTAAACAAGGAGGAACAAGATGGAGAAGAATAGAAAGATCCGAAAGGTCATCAAGAGCAAACCCACCATCGAAGGAGCCGGTGTCCACTTGAAGCGGGCATTCGCTTTTAGAGAGGTACCTGCGTTCGATCCATTCCTGCTTCTCGACGATTTTCGTTCCGACGATCCACGGTATTACATCCAAGGCTTCCCGTGGCATCCGCATCGCGGAATCGAGACCATCACGTATGTCCTGCGTGGAAATGTCGAGCACGGGGACAGTATGGGCAACAAAGGCGTGATCGGCTCCGGAGATGTGCAGTGGATGACGGCTGGCAACGGTATCATCCATCAGGAAATGCCGAAGGGAGATGAAACAGGCCACATGGGAGGTTTCCAGTTGTGGGCCAATCTCCCAGCCTCACACAAAATGATGGACCCTCGTTATCGTGACGTGAAAAGCCATCAGATACCTGAAGTCTCTGCAGGCAGCGGCGTAACGATCAGGATCATTTGCGGCGAGGTCAAGGGAACACAGGGACCTGTCCGGGACATTATCACCGATCCGGAATATCTGGATGTGACTGTCCCGGCAGAAACAGAGTTCACCCACCCGACCAAACCGGGGCACACAGTCTTTGCATATGTCATCGAGGGCAAGGCATGTTTCTGCCAGGACAAGAACCCGTTCACTTACGAGGTCGAAGGAGTGAACTATTTCGACATCCAAAGGGATCCTTTTGTGACTAACGAGGCTCTGATCCTGTTCGACGACGGAGAACAAGTGGTCGTTTCCACTGAAGATGAGCCGGTTCGCTTTCTCCTCGTATCCGGACGACCCATCGGCGAACCCGTCGCATGGTACGGTCCTATTGTGATGAACACACAACGAGAATTGCAGATCGCCTTCGAGGAGTACAGTAACGGTACATTCATCAAACATAAGAAAGCATGATTGGCCGACGTGACGACGGCCAGCCTCCAAGCAGTCGGGAGCCAGGGCGGCGTGGCAAGGTCAACTCTGGATGATGTGGCGGCTCTGCGCCACAAGAACTTGAATTGCCAGGCGTGGGTAACCTCGCACAAAACCCACACTTGATTTAGCATGGTTTCCATGCTATCATAATCGCATGGTCCGGTCATTCAGGAATATCGGCGCTGAGGACATCTTTAACGGCGATAACACAAGAGCCGCTCGCAAGACCTGCCCAGAATCCTTGTGGCAAGTCGCCGCCCGCAAATTGGACCAACTCGATTCAGTCGTTTCGCTTGACGAACTTGCCATACCACCTGGAAATCACCTTCAGGCATTGTCAGGCGACCGCAAAGGGCAACACAGCATTCGAATCAATAGGCAGTATCGCATTTGTTTTACCTGGACTGACTTGGGGCCTGACGAAGTTGAAATCGTGGATTATCATTGAGATTGCATGACGAGGTGTAAAATGATTCGCGTACCCACCCACCGCGCGCCGACTCATCCTGGCGAAATGCTGTTGGAAGAATTCCTGATTCCCATGGGCGTGACACAACGTCAACTTGCAGGCGCCATCCATGTGCCTTACCAAAGAATCAACGAGATTGTGAACGGACGCAGAGGCATAACCCCTAGCACCGCTTTGCGACTCGCCAAGTTCTTTGGCATGTCGCCAGATTTCTGGATGAATCTGCAATTGCGTTGGGACTTGTACCATACACAACAGTCTGAAGTAAGCGCCCTAAAAACAATCCGACCTCATCATCTTCCGGCACAACCAACTGCTTAATGCCGGCTATATACGCCTAGTTGTGGGTCACTGCAACCGAAAGTGATGCTCGCCGTTGAGAGACATCACCGGCTGTTCTGCCCGCCGTACGCTTGGCCCGTGAGGCCAGCACGTGCGTCACGGGCAACGGTGAGGTGTAAGGCTGCTCGGACAAGGTAGCCTCATCCAAAAGGCAACCCAACGAGGTATGCAGGGTCAACACATCTCTGTATGCGAGGCTTGACAACTGCGATAACGTAACTGGCGCTGGCCCGATTCGTCTCAATAAGGAGGGTATGATGAAACCAAGGCAAAGCCTGGGTGCGCTCTTTGTCACGGCGTTTCTGGCTGCCACCTGCGCTGGCCCGGCGGGAGCAGTCCCTATGAGCACGTACACGTCGAGCGATCTATTGGGAAATGGCCCGTACGTCAATGCCTCCACCCCCACCCCGCCCGGCGCATGGTTCGGCCAGTACTATGACAACATGTTTTTGCAAGGCCTGCCGGACGTGACCCGCGATGACGCGGCGATTGACTTTGATTGGGGCGATGGCTCGCCGGACCCGCGTATTTCGAGAGACTATTTCTCGGCGCGCTGGACGCGCAGCCTGTGGCTAAGCACGGGCACGTGGCGCTTTACGACGAGGACCGACGATGGCGTGCGGCTGTGGGTGGACAACATGCTGGTGATAGACAATTGGCACGATCAACCGGCGGCGACGCGCACAGTCAACGTGCCGCTGATGGCAGGTTATCACAATGTCATCATGGAGTACTTTGATTTGACGGGCACTGCTTCAGCGCGCATGAGCTATGAATTATGGAGTGACTCGTGCGTCAGTTGTCCCCCACCCGTCCCGCTCAGCTCCTGTCTCCCCGCCATCCAGGCCGGCCCCTGGCAGGGCCAATACTATGACAACATGTTTTTGCAAGGCCTGCCGGACGTGACCCGCGATGACGCGGCGATTGATTTCGATTGGGGCCAAGGCTCGCCAGACCCGCGTATTTCGAGAGATTATTTCTCGGTGCGCTGGACGCGCAACGTGTGGTTGAGCACCGGCACGTGGCGCTTTACGATGACGACCGACGATGGCGTGCGGTTTTGGGTGGACAATATGCTGATGATTGACGAATGGCATGACCAACCGGCCATAACGTACGTTGCCGACGTGTCGCTGGGCGAAGGATATCACACCTTCCGAATGGAGTACTATGACTCGCTGGGCTGGGCAGTGGCGCACTTGGATTATCAATCACTGAACGCCACGTGCCCCGGTTGTCCCGGCGTCGTCTCGACCGGCCCCTGGCTGGGCCAGTACTATGACACCCTGCTCCCACAGGGCAGCCCGGACGTGACCCGAACCGACGCGGCGATTGACTTTGATTGGGACCAAGGTGCACCCGACGCGCGGATCCCGAAAGACTATTTCTCAGCGCGCTGGACGCAGACGGCCCATTTTGATTCCGGAATCTATCGCTTCCACGCCATCGTGGACGACGGCGTCCGGCTATACGTGGACGGCAGGCTGGTGATTGACGAGTGGGAAAACAATCCCAGTACCGAGTTCACCGCCGACGTCAAGCTGAGCGCCAGGAACCACGCCATCAAGGTAGAGTACTATGATTTCACTCGTGACGCCAAGATCAAGGTGTGGTGGGAAAAGATCAACTGCTAGCAATGTCTATACCGGCGGTGCGCTGTTATCGCTCTGCTTTTTGGCTTTGCGCGCGCGCAGGCCCACCATGCGCTCGGTGCCCTGGCGCAATCGCTTGATGTTGGGCCGTAATGCCCAGACCACCGCGGCGGCTGCCGCCGTTGCGTAACCCACGTACCACCAATTCGGGTCCGCCTGCAGCGCTGCTCGCACGGCAAATGTTATCAACACCATCCCGGCGATGATCAGCGAGGTCACCGATGCATAGCCGATCAGGTACAAGCCGAGCGGGACCATCGGCGCCAGGTATAGCCCGGCGATAGGCCAGAAAGCAATGGCAGCCCCAATATTCGGTGCAGTCCCAGCTCCGCCCTTGAAGCCTAAATACACCGACCAGTTGTGACCGACCACAGCGGCCAGCCCGGCGAGCACAGCCGCCAATGTGCCGATGGTCGTCGCCAACACCTCCGGGCCGACGACCAACCGCGCCAACGTGACAGCGGCATAGCCTTTGAAAGCATCTCCCACAGAGGTGAGGATTCCTGCAACTGGCCCACCTGCACGCAGTGCATTCGTGCCACCCGTGCGCCCACTGCCGTGCGAGCGAATGTCCTCACCTTTCATCAGGCGGATGATCAGATACCCCATTGGAATAGATCCAACCAAGTAGCCGATCACAGCCGCCAGCAAGATCATCCACCACATAGTCTCTCCCCGTCCCTGGACAAGATTAGTCGAATCTCCCCATTAAGAAAACACCTTGCAGCCTGCCAAGTTTCGCATCACGCCGCCGCGCGCAAGCCGCAAAACACTTCATAGTCTATCAGTTGGTCAATCGTCGGGTGATCGCCACATAATTCACAATCTAGGCGCCGCTTCACTTCGACCGTGTCGGCCTCCCCAGCCAGCCCGTCCAGGATCAACAGCCGCCCTGCCATCAGCTCGCCGATGTTCGCCAGCACTTTGATGGCCTCCAACGCTTGCCAACTCCCCATCACGCCGACGAGCGCCCCCAGCACGCCCGCTTCCACGCACGAGGGTACACTGCCCGGCGGCGGCGGGGCAGGAAAGATGCAACGGTAACACGGTCCGCGATGAGGCAGCACGACCGACATCTGCCCATCGAACTGGAACACTGCGCCCCACACGAGCGGTTTGTTGGCAAGAACACAGGCATCGTTCGCAAGATATTTGGACGGAAAGTTGTCGCTGCACTCGACCACCAAGTCATATCCAGCAACAAGCGCCATCGCGTTGGCCGAAGAAAAGGTAATTTGATGCTGGATGACATTCACATCGGGATTGAGCGCGCGCAGCGCATCAGCGCCTGAGGCGACTTTGGACCGTCCCACGTCTGCATTGCGATGGACAATTTGCCGCTGCAAGTTGGACACATCCACTTGGTCATTGTCCACCAAGCCAATCGTGCCGACGCCAGCAGCGGCCAGGTACAGGCTCACGGGCGAGCCCAAGCCCCCTACCCCAACGATGAGGACACGCGAGTCGAGCAACTTGCGCTGACCTTTGCCACCCAGTTGTGGCAGCACGATGTGACGGGCGTAGCGATAAATCTGCTCTTCGGTGAATCCAAACATGTCACTCTACCATCCTCACTTTCCTGAAAACTATGTCCTGAGCACCGCGAAGGATCAGCTTTCGGGAAGGTCGCTAATCTGCAGCCCGACCTCGGTCACATCGCCACCCACGATGCGAAACGCCCGCACGCTCGGCGGCTCTTGCGCTAACGAGATGATCACATAGATCGAGTCCGGATAAAAGGACTGGGCCACGTCCGTTGGCGAAGGGGCAGGAGGGCCGGCCGGGTGGGAATGATAGATGCCCATCGGCTCAAAATCGCAGGCGGTCATTGCGTCTGCCAGATCTTGGTTATCCATCCGGTAAGCCACGGGGCTGTGCAGAACGTTCGGCACGGGCAGCACGCGCGTCACGCGTCCGTGGTGCCCAGCCAACAGCCCGCACGTCTCCAACGGTGCGTCGGCGCGCACCTGGGCAAGCATCTGCTCCAAATGCTCACGAGAGACCCGCAAGGAATCCATCCTAATCGCGATTATGCCGCAATTTTATGATACGCGCCAGTGAGGGTAATCGGGTCACTTTGATTATGGTGCATCTTGTGCTAAAATCCTTATCAGCGCCCCAAACGGCCATGGTCGCCAGCGCAAGTCATTCACTTGTCCATCGCGTCACTCTGCTCCCAAAGCCTATCTCAAACCGCCGAGACGCCAAAACCCGGCGTTGTCAGCTTCCTCCGCAGCCAGCGGAGGGAGTTGATCTCTCGCGGCCACGCGACTGCGTGCCCGAAGAATTCGGAGGGCTAAAGTGAAAGACACAAACAAGACTAGAGCTCAACTCTTGAGTGAACTGGCTGACGTGCGCCGGCACGTTGCTGAATTGGAAGCGGCAGAAGTCCAGCGCAAGCAGGTGGAGGTGGCGCTGCGTGAGAGCGAAGAGCGCTACCGGACCCTGGTGGAAAACCAGGGGGAAGGTATCGGTATCGTGGATTTGGAAGAGCGCTTTAGATTTGCCAACCCGGCGGCAGAAGAGCTCTTCGGTGTGCCCCCTGGAGGCCTCATTGGTCGGAGCCTGGAAGAGTTTACCACCCCGGAACAGTTTGCACTCGTCCGGACGCAAAAGGAGAAGCGCAGTGCCGGAGAAAGAAGCAGCTATGAGCTTGAGATCACCCGCCTGGACCGGGTAAAACGCAGCATACGTGTGACGGCCACCCCACAATTCGACCATGCAAAACGGTTCACGGGTGCATTTGGGATTTTCTATGACGTCACCGAGCGCAAGCAGGCCGAGGAGGAACTCTATCGTTCCCGCCAGATGCTCCAGCTGGTTTTGGACAACATCCCGCAGCGCGTATTCTGGAAGGATCGAAACTTTGCCTACTTGGGGTGCAACAAGGCTTTTGCGCAAGACGCCGGCTTTGACGACTCGAATGCCCTCATCGGCAAGAACGATTTCGAGCTTTCGTGGATAGATACCGCAGAATTGTATCGAGCCGACGACCGGCTTGTAATGGAGTCTGATTCGCCCAAGCTCAACTATGAAGAACCACAAAGCAGGCCAGATGGAAGCCAGCTCTGGCTGAGAACAAACAAGGTCCCCTTGCATGATCGAGAAGGGAATGTCATCGGAGTTCTTGGCACATATGAAGACATCACCGAACATAAGCAGGCGCGGGAAGCGCTGGCACGCCGTGCGCGAGAGATGACTGCGCTTTACGAAACCTCGTTAGAGATCAACTCCCAGTTAGATGTCTCTGCGCTGCTTCACGCTATCGTCCGGCGAGCGGCTGAACTGTTGGAAGCGCGAATGGGCGCGCTATACCTGATGAGGCCAGATAACGAGACGCTGGAATTGGTAGTCAGCCATAACCTGCCCGGCAACTATGTCGGCATGACACTACTCCTGGGACAAGGGCTATCCGGCCGGATTGCCCAGACCAGGCAGCCCATGATGGTGGCCGATTACGGGCGATGGGAAGGACGGGCGGCGATATATGCCGACAGTCCCTTCCGCCGCGTGTTGGGGGTGCCGCTCAAGCGCCAAGGCCAAGTGATCGGCGTGATCAACATTACCGACGATAAAAGGACGGGCCTGTTTGACGAGCAAGAGGTCCGGCTCGTAAGTCTGTTCGCGGATCAAGCGGCCATCGCCGTCGAAAACGCCCGGCTATACGAGGCAGCCCAAGGTGAACTGGCCGAACGCAAGCAGGTAGAAGAAGCACTGCGCTATCGCATTGAATTGGAGAAACTCGTCTCCAATATTTCGACAAACTTTATCAACTTGCCATCCAATGAGATTGACAGCGCAATCGTCAAGTCCCTGCGTGCCATTGGGAGCTTTGTCGGCGCGGACCGCAGTTACGTCTTTCAATTGTCCGAAGACAGGGCTACGGTGACCAACACACACGAGTGGTGCGCCGAGGGCGTCGAGCCACAGATCAGCAAATTGCAAAAGGTGCCCGCCAGTCTCATACCCTGGTCCCTCCGAAAACTCGGCCAATTCGAGGCCGTACACGTCTCACGTGTAGACGACTTGTCAACCGAAGCGGGTGCCGACAAGAGCCTTTTTCAAGCGCAAGGCATCATCTCGCTTGTCCTCGTGCCTCTGGTGTACAGCAACTCTCTCGTCGGGTTTATGGGCCTGGATTCCGTGCGAGCGGAAAGGGCATGGGCTGACGAAGACACGGCTCTACTCCAGACGGCGGGGGAGGTTTTCATCAATGCGCTCGAGCGTAAGCGAGCAGATGAGGCGCTGAGTCGTCATGCCACCGAGCTCCAAGCGCGCAATGAGGAGCTAGATGCTTTTGCCCACACGGTCGCCCACGACCTCAAAAACCCGCTGGGGCTGCTCACGGGCTTTGCCGAGGTATTGGAGACCAACTACACTCTGTTAACGGATGAGGAGCGGCAGCGATCCTGCCGCAGCATTGCGCAGAGCGCACGCAAGATGGGCAACATCATCGAAGAGTTGCTCTTGCTGGCCGGCGTGCGCAAGATGGATGTAGACATCCGTCCACTGGACATGAGAAGCATCGTGGACGAAGCTAAACAGCGCCTGGGAGACATGATCGAGAAACGCCAGGCTGAGGTCATCTTACCAGATAGGTGGCCGCGAGCGTCAGGATATGCCCCCTGGATCGAAGAAGTGTGGGTCAACTATTTGAGTAACGCGATCCAGTATGGAGGTCATCCTCCACGAGTGGAATTGGGCGCCGAGACCTTGCCGAACGGGATAGTGCGCTTCTGGGTGCGCGATAACGGCAGCGGCCTGACGCTCGAAGATCAGACTCGCCTGTTTACACCCTTCACCCGGCTGGACCAAGCACGAGTCAAGGGGTACGGGCTAGGGTTATCTATTGTGCGGCGCATTATAGGCAAATTGGGTGGGCAAGTGGGAGTGGAAAGTGACGGCGTGCCGGGCCACGGGAGTGTCTTTTACTTTACGCTGCCCGGCAGCAAGTAGGCCATGCTCCGCGCTTGCCTACGCTGTCCTGTGGTACGATTCGCCGGATGACTCGGGTTCTGGATCGGTAGGGCGCAGATATAAAGATGTGCTATAATATTTGCCACCGATTAGAGTGCTGAGGGGAACATCGAATGCTCAAGAATCTGTTGAGCCGGGCAATGGGCGACCCTTCTGAACGTGAGGTGGCCCGGCTCAAGCCTATTGTGGATGAAGTAAATCGCCTGGCTGGTGAATTCGAGGTCATGAGCGAGGCTGACCTGCGCGAGTTGACTGCCGAGTTTCGCGCTCAGGTGGTCGACGGCACTCCAGTCGAGCGGCAACGACTGGCCGATCTGCACGCCGCAATCGCGGCCGAAGAAGACGCCGACCGTCGCCGGCGACTGGACTTTGACCTCAAGCAGGCACAAGCAGAACTGGACAAAGCCGAAGGTGCAGTCCTGCGACAGATTCTCCCCCGCGCGTTTGCCGCTGTGCGCGAAGCGGGCCGACGCACCATCGGACTGCGCCACTTTGATGTGCAACTTATCGGCGGCATCATCTTGCACGAAGGCAAGATCGCCGAGATGAAAACCGGCGAAGGCAAGACGCTTGTCGCTACTCTGCCACTCTACCTCAACGCACTAACCGGCCATGGCGCGCACCTCATCACACCCAACGATTACCTGTCCAAGATCGGTGCGCAGTGGATGGGGCCCGTCTACCACCTGTTGGGCATGAAAGTTGGCGTCATCCAGCACGAAAGCGCGTTCGTGTATGACCCAGATTTCAGGGCCGCCGACGACCGCTACAACCGTCTGCGCCCCGTCGCGCGCCGCGAGGCCTACGCAGCCGACATCACCTATGGCACTAACCACGAGTTCGGCTTTGACTACCTGCGTGACAATATGGCGTGGGAGCTGTCACAGTGTGTGCAGCGCGAGCTACACTATGCCATCGTGGACGAGGTAGACAACATTCTGATTGACGAAGCCCGCACGCCGCTTATCATCTCCGGCCCGGCAGAAGAATCGTCTGACTATTACACCAAATTCGCACAGATCGTGCGCCAGCTACGCCCATCCACTTTTGAGCCCAAACCCGGCGAGGAGGCTGACGGCGATTACTATATCGAAGAAAAAGCGCGCAACGCCGTGCTGACCGAGCGCGGCATCGAAAAAGTCGAGCGCGTCCTGGGTATTGACAACCTGTTCAGCCCGGAACACTCGGACCTGACGCCGTACCTGGACAACGCTCTGCGCGCCCACGCCATATACAAGAAAGACAAGGATTACATCGTCAAGAGTGGCGAAGTCATCATCGTGGACGAGTTCACGGGCCGGCTGATGTACGGCCGCCGCTACAGCGAAGGTTTGCATCAGGCCATTGAAGCGAAAGAAGGCGTCACCGTCCAGCGCGAACAGCTCACGTATGCCACGATCACCTTTCAAAACTATTTCCGCATGTACCACAAGCTGGCGGGCATGACGGGCACAGCCAAGACCGAAGAAGAAGAGTTTCGCAAGATTTACAATCTCGAAGTGGTTGTCATCCCTACCCACCGCCCCATGATCCGCGAGGATTATCCGGACGTGGTGCACAAGACCGCCGAGGCCAAGTTTCGCGCAGTTGTACGCGAAATCGAAGAATGTTACAGGGCGCAGCGCCCGGTGCTCGTCGGCACGGTCGCTATCGAAACATCCGAGATGCTCTCAGAGCAGCTCAAGCGGCACGGCATCGAGCATCAGGTCCTCAACGCCAAGCAGCACGAAAAGGAAGCTGGGGTCATCGTGCAGGCCGGACGGCCGGGCCTGGTGACGATTGCGACTAACATGGCTGGCCGCGGCGTGGACATTTTGCTCGGCGGCAACCCGGAAGGGATGGCGCGCGAACTGCTCCGCAAGCAAGGCGTGGACCTCAGCCAGGTCTCGCCCGAGCAATTCCAAGCGGCACTGGCCGAAGCCGAAAAAACTTGCGCTGCCGACAAGGAGAAGGTAATCGCTTTGGGAGGGTTGCACATCATCGGCACCGAACGGCACGAGGCGCGGCGGATTGACAACCAACTGCGTGGACGCGCGGGCCGCCAGGGCGATCCCGGCTCGTCGCGCTTTTACGTCTCACTCGAAGACGACCTGATGCGCCGCTTTGGCGGCGACCGCGTCAAGGGTTTTATGGACTGGGCACAGATGGGCGAGGACGAGCCGCTGGAACACAACTTGCTCAGTAAGTCCATCGAGCAATCTCAGGTGCGTGTCGAAGGTTACAACTTTGACATCCGCAAGCACGTCCTGGACTTTGACGATGTGGTGAACAAGCAGCGCACAGTCATCTACGACCAACGACGCCGCATCTTGACCGAATCGAACCTCAAGCCCATCATCATGGAGATCATCGAGCAGAAAATTGGCGCGGCGGTTATTGAGCACTGTTCCGGGCGTGACCGGGACGAGTGGGATCTCGCCGGGCTCATCAGTACCATGCGCGTGATGATGCCGCTGCCTGTCACACTCAAGCCAGCCAAGTGGCAAAGTTTGTCCACCGATGAAATCGAGAGTCAGCTCGCCGAGTTTGCCGAGTCTGCCTACGCGGAAAAGGAAAAGCAGATCGGCGAGGGTGTCATGCGGCAGGCCGAGCGCATCACCATGTTGCGCGCGTTTGACAATTTATGGGTGCGCCATCTAACCGACCTGGACGCGCTGCGGGAGGGTATCGGCTTACGGGCTTATGGGCAACAAGACCCGCTTGTGGCATATCGCAAAGAAGCTTTTGAGATGTACGAAGGCCTGCTGGAAGGCGTGCGCGAAGCTGTGGCTCGGGACATCTTTCGCGTGCAAGTAGCGCCAGCGGCACCGCCGCCACGCGCTGCGCTGCGCACGAATCTCTTGGAAGGTGGCGTCGGCCGCAAGCCGGTCAAGACCGCTACATCGCAAACGATTGGCCGAAACGACCCGTGCCCGTGTGGCAGCGGGAAAAAATACAAATATTGTCATGGCAAGTCTGGCGCGCCTGCATTGACCGGCGCCCCCATCCCTCAGCCCGTAGCGCAAAGCGTCACGGCCCGTCCTGGCCCATCATCTGGCCGCGTCAAGCGTCGCCGATGAACTGTAGCTGAAATGAGCGGAGGAGTCTATCAATGGCAAGCAATGATCTGGCTGCGCGTTTGATGGGCGACATGGCCCCACAGTTACTCGAGTTCCTCAAGACCAAAGTCAACTCGTTCGTGAAATGGGACCTGGTACGCTTTTTCCACGAAAACCCGAACACTACCGACACAGCGGAAAACATTGCTCGCTACGCCGGCCGAGATGCGACAGCGATCGAGGCGGAGCTTGGTGAGCTGGTCGGCGCGGGCGTGTTGGAACGTCAGCGCATCGGTGACTTGACCGTGTACTCGCTCGCAAAGGACCCGGCGATGCGCTCATTGGTTGAGCAATTTGTTCTGGCTTGTGACGACCGACAGTTCCGCGTCAAAGCCATTTATCACATTATTCGAGGGATGCGGTGACGATCCGTGCAGCACACCACATTCAGCCAGCGGCACGGGCGGCGGCGCCGTATGCCGCGTGAATGGATGGAGGAACAACATGAACCGCGTGAAAACCGGCATCAAAGGATTAGACGAAATGCTCGCCGGCGGTTTCTTGGCCGAAACGGCCAATCTCGTCGAGGGCGCGCCCGGCACCGGCAAGACTACCCTGGGAATGCAGTTCATCTACAGTGGCATCACCCAGTTCGGCGAGCCAGGGCTTATTATGACGTTTGAAGAGTTTCCACAGCAGTACTATCGTGATGCGGAAGCCCTGGGGTGGAACTTTCGCGAGCTGGAACAGGCCGACAAACTGCGCGTTATTATGACCAGCCCAGAAGTGAGCAAAGCTGACCTGGAGCATGCCAGTGGCCGCATCGGAGCGATGGCGCGCGAGGTCGGCGCCAGACGCATCTTGGTGGATAGTCTATCCCACTTTGAACGCCTCTCCAGCGATCCGGTGGAACTGCGCAACGTGCTCTATGGCTTTATTAACGCCCTCAAGCGAGAAGGGCTGACCAGCGTGCTCACGCGTGAATCGCCCGCTCTCATCGGCGAAAGCGACAGCGCCGAAGAGGACGTCGCCTTTATCGTCGACTCGTATATTCTGCTCCGGTATGTGGAGATTGAAAGTGCCATTCGCAAAGCACTGTTGGTGCTCAAAGTTCGCGGCAGTGATCACGCCAAAGACATCCGCCAGTTTGAGATCACAACAGGCGGCATCGAAGTGCGCAGCAAGTTTGAGGGCCGTGAGGGTATCATGAGTGGCAGCCCACGCCGTATGTCTGAGTCTTTCATCGAGGCTTTTGTCCGCCGCTAGTTCTCTCGTCGAGCAGTCAGATGGTCGAATAGCCTGACCACGACACTGCTCGACAAGACCAATGCACACATGGACTTGATAGGCAGTATCCTCACATTAGTCGCCTGGGGTGGAGTAGGTGTGTTGCTATTCATGCTCTACCGTATCGCACACTTTTACCAGGCAACCTCGGGCCAGTCCACCCATTACCGGTTGTTCCTCGTCCCGCTGGCGTTGTTGTTGTTGGGTGGTGCACGTTATGTCGTGGTTGGCGGTCTGGCGGGCGACGTCATCGGCGACAGCCTGCAATTGGCAGGCGGTATACTCGTCATCCTCTTGGGTACATCGCTGGTACAGATGATGACAGGAGGCCGCCGATGAGTGTGCTGGTGACACCGCTGGGCGTCGTCGGACTGATCGCGGTGGTATACCTGGTCTACATCTTTGCAAATCTCAGCCAGCGGCTGGGCGCTGTCACCAAGATGCCCCCCTACTTTCGCAGCTTTTATGTGGCAATGGTGCTGCTCAGCATCTCGACCTTGGCGCGTATAATCCGCAGTAATCCGACTCTCGCGACACAATCGAGCACAGGCTGGTTGAACAGCCCCACTTTTGATCTGGCCGTTTATCACGCCCCGTTTGTCGTTGCCGTCGCCATCAGCGTGGGCGTGGCCTGGCGCTACTGGAGTTGGCTGTTTAAGGAGAAACTGACGTGAGCGCGGCAAGGCCGCGGGATCGTCCAGCGAGGGACCGCGGGGTCGCCGCCTTGCGTTCCGCGCAATCCTCCCGCCACTCTCTTTCACCTCCCTCGTTGACCGTAGGCAAGAAGGAGGCGGCTGTCATCCTCGACAGCGACGGTCACTGTGTGCAGGTCAACCGACTAGCCGCCACATTGCTAGGCTACAGCCGGGCGGACCTGAGCGGGCAGCCGTTTGCCGATCTGCTGACTGCCGAGTCACGCCCGGCCTGGAACGCCTTGCTCGCCCGCTTGCGAAGCGGCGAATCCGAGGTGCGTGAGGCGCTGATCCTTCAACGAGCTGACGGCACCGAAACGCACATTGAGTTTGTGGGCCATCCAGAATGCAACCGCCATCAATGTGTCGCCGTCCGCGGCACGCTGCGCCTGCTGGCCGAAGCAGACCGGTCAGTGGGCTATTGGCAAGAAATCTTTGACAGCCTGCACAGCCCAGCGTACCTAGTGGACGGACAGGGCATCATCCACCACGCCAACTCGGCCAGTTCCTGGCTGGGCTGCCCGCGCGACAAAATCGTAGGCCGCTCACTCTTCGAGTTCTTCTCCGCCCCATCGACTGTACTCCTGGCCGCGATCCAGAAAGGGCAATCCGGCCTCTTCGAAACTGAGGCCGTCCGGCACCATGGCAGGCCAGTGCCTGTCAGCCTGTCGTACTCGCGGTTCGGCCACCGGGACGAATATGTTGTGATTGTCCACGACCTCTCCCAACGCACGACCTTGCAGGACTCGCTGCGACGGCATCAGGCTGCCCTGGAAGCTATCTGCGCTGTGACGGCTTCTGCCGGCTTGGACGTGAACGCTGTGCTACAAGTGGCATTGAACGAAGCCATGCGCATCACCGGTGCCAGTCGGGGTGTCGCGTTCATCATCAATTGCGACACAGGCTACTTTGAGCCGCGCGTATTGCAGGGGCTTTCTAAGCGTGCCGCGCGCCAGGTCCAGTCCACGCCTCCTCAGCTGACCCAGGGTCTCAATGGCTGCGCCTACCGCTCACGACAGATTGTCCTGTGTGATAATGTGCGAGATTCCCCGGACTATGTTGCTCTGACGCCCGCCAATTGTGTGCTTTCCGAGTTGGTCATTCCGCTGGTACGTAGTCGTAGCCCCTCGAAGGAAAACGGACCTCTATCAGGAGAGGTCAACGTACTGGGCACCATTGACTTACAAAGCTCTCGCCTGGCCGCGTTCACTGCGGTGGACGTTTCACTCATGCAGGCCATGGCCGACCAGATTGCTATAGCCGTGGAGAACGCACAGTTATACCAAGAGACCTTACGTCGAGCCGAGGGACTCGCAGCGCTCAATGCCGTGGCCTCTGCTGTGAGTCAATCGCTTGACCTGGAAGCCACACTCCACATGGCGTTGGACAAGGCATTAGAAGTCATCGGCGTAGAGGCCGGCGCAATTACGCTGGTCAATGAGACGGCTGACGAGCTGGTGATGCGCGCTCACCGGGGGTGGCGGCGCCCAGACCTGGCTGAGCGTATTCGGATCGCGCTGAACGCCGGGCTTTCTGGTCAAGCCATTGCTACGGGCAGACCCATAGTAACCGGCGATGTAACGGGCGACCCGCGCTTGGCCGTGCCAGAGTTTGCAGAAGAAGGTGTCCAGGCAATGGT
>Ga0315268_10002912_pt1 | contig 19026 bp, 15 predicted proteins | sample C1_top_MG_FD_204535 | JGI IMG/M metagenome (GOLD analysis project Ga0315268, IMG submission 204535) | Sediment microbial communities from Yellowstone Lake, YNP, Wyoming, USA - C1_top | ecosystem: Environmental > Aquatic > Freshwater > Lake > Sediment | place: USA: Wyoming | collected 2017-08-01
ACCAAGAGTAGATTTTTTCGTTTCATGGTGTCATCCTTTTGTTATCTTATTTTCCCCCATCCCATGATTCCTTCATATTGGATGATTCACCTATTACATAATGAGTGGAACTACGTAATACTCACTGTCACAATGGACAGTATCCTCGCCCATGAACTACTGCTAAACATGGTGAAAATACTAGGAGTTCTCAATATGGATTAATTCATCCGCAGATTTCGCTGATTACGCAGAAAAGGCATTAAAAAATCTGCTGAATCTGCGCCATCTGCGGATAAGGGTTTTTCATAGTAAGTTCCTTACAGGTGACAGCCGCCCTCGCGAAGCACTCCCGAAGTGAAACGAGGGAGCACCCCCAACGAATGGCTATCACTTTCAAACTTTCAAACTTTCAAACTTGAAAACATTCCCCGCCAAATCCCACGCCTCCGCCACTATCGTTCCATCCTTTGATGAAACATACTCCCACCATTCTGAGCCTGCCACCTGTACCGCATCGCCCTGCTCCAGCGTCTTCCCATCCGCATCCAGAATCGTCACTCGCACCTTCGCCACCATCACATTATCGCTGGCTTCCACGCGGATCAGCCCATCCTTCCGCTCAATGTTATGGATCACCGGCGGATTGAACCAATCTGAAAGCGCCCAGTTATACGGACTCTTGACCGTCCCCGTCGCCAACTGCGCGTAAATGGGATGCCTCTTCGCCGCCTCGCGTGCGTACGCCGTCGCCTCTTTAAAGCGGCTTTGGTGGCTCTTCTGCCCCTGGCTGAACTTTCGGCGGCTGAAGTCTGGCTTCCCGCTCACCCAAGTCTCTCCCCCCGGCAACTGACGGAATACCATATTCCCAATACTCCCGCTGATTCCTCTCACAATCGGGTTGCTTATTACCTTTGCCATTCGCTCGTCCTCCAATCGTTGTTCGACTATCATCCGTAGTTTCTATATGGTCTCTATATGGTCTCCATAATCTAAGTCCAGTATACCTCCCATCAAGCTGGCTGGTTCGTCCAATTAGGAGATGAAATGGCTAAACCCGTGGGTTAGTCACAAAATCTCAAAGACACAAACCTTTTAGGCGCTCACAGCAGAATTACGCATTACGCATTGGTTTCAGCGAAAATTCGCGGTCAGAGCAATGTCATTCTGAGGAGCGAAGCGACGAAGAATCTCGGATTACGAAGCAAGCTATCTTATAGAATCGAGATTATTCGCTCCCGCAGTTTACCCTGAGCCTGTTGAAGGGTCGCTCACACTGTCTCGGTGTCCTTCGGGAGAATGACATGGTAGTAGCTTGGGTTAATCTAACACTTCTCTTATGAAGTTAAGATAATTTGAAAATGCGATTTTGTTATAATCTGCCCTGTCCAAAGACCTTGAAGGTCTGCCTATGGAAAGGACTAACTCTTATGATGCGATTTGACCGATTTACCGAACGAGCGCAGGAAGCCGCCCAACGCGCGGCGGAAATTATCCAGCGCTATGGACACAACCAGATTGATACCGAACATATCCTGCTCGCGCTGATCGAACAGCCGGGCGGGGTGATCCCACAGATTCTGGAAAAAATGAGTGTGAACGCCGAAGCCTTAACCGAACGGCTGGATGCCACTTTGCGCGCCAGTCCCAAGGCGAATATTTTCGGCGGGGGCGCTGGGCAGATATTTATCACGCCGCGCGTCAAGCGGATCATTGACCTTGCCAACGAAGAAGCCAACCGTCTGAAAGACGAATACATCTCAACCGAACATATTTTTCTTGCGATCCTTACCGAACGCAACACACCTGCCGCTCGCATCTTGGAATCCGCGGGGCTGACGCGTGACCGCGTCTACGACGTGGTGCATGATCTGCGCGGCGGTCAGCGCGTGACCGATCCGCAAGCCGAGACGCGTTACCGCGTGCTCGAAAAATATTCGCGTGACTTAACTCAGCTTGCGCGCGAAGGCAAGCTGGACCCGGTCATTGGTCGCGATAAAGAGATTTTGCGCTTGATCCAAATCCTTTCGCGCCGCACCAAAAACAATCCAGTCTTGATCGGTGAAGCCGGCGTTGGTAAGACCGCGATTGCCGAAGGTCTCGCGCAGAAGATTGCCAGCAACGACATCCCGGAAATTCTTTCAGGCAAGCGCGTGGTGGCGTTAGACCTCGGTGCAATGATCGCCGGTTCGCGCTTCCGCGGTGAATTTGAAGAACGCCTCAAAGCGGTCATGGAAGAAGTCCAACGCGCGCAAGGCGACGTGATCCTGATGATTGACGAATTACACACAGTCATCGGCGCGGGCGCGGCACAAGGCGCAATGGATGCGAGCAACATGCTCAAGCCGGCTCTGGCGCGCGGCGAACTGCGTTGTATCGGCGCGACCACGCTGGATGAATTCCACAAACACATCGAAAAAGACGCCGCGCTGGAACGCCGTTTCGCGCCCATCTATGTAGATGAACCAAGCGTGGAAGATACGATCAAGATGTTACATGGTTTACGCGATCGTTATGAGGCGCATCACAAAGTCCACTTCTCAGATGAAGCATTGACAGCCGCGGCGCAACTTTCTGATCGTTACGTCGCAGACCGTCATTTGCCGGATAAGGCGATTGACTTGATAGATGAAGCCGCCGCGAAATTGCGCGTGGCGTTATATTCCCTGCCTGCCGATCTCAAGGCAATGAAGAATGAATTGGATCGTATGCGCGCCGAGGAAGAACACGCCGGAACCGAACGCGACTATGAACGCGCCGCGCAGAAAAAAGCCGAACGCCTGCGCCTTGAACAGGATTTCAATACCAAGCGCGATGAATGGGAAGCCGATCATCACCTTGACGAAGTGGTTGACGTAAATGACATTGCCGAAGTTGTCCATCAATGGACGGGCATTCCCATGAATCAGATGATGGAAACTGAATCTGTAAAACTTTTGCACATGGAAGCGCGTCTGCATGAACGCATCATCGGACAGGATGAAGCCATTCACGCCATCTCAGACGCCATCCGCCGCGCGCGCTCCGGTCTGAAAGATCCGTCCAGACCCATCGGTTCGTTCATCTTTATTGGTCCGTCAGGCGTTGGTAAGACCGAACTTGCAAAAGCCCTGGCTTGGTTCATGTTCGATGATGAAGAAGCTCTCGTGCGTATTGATATGTCTGAATATCGCGAACAGCATACGGTCAGCCGTCTCTTCGGCGCGCCTCCCGGATATGTCGGTTATGAAGAAGGCGGACAATTAACTGAAGCTGTCCGCCGCCGACCATATCGCGTGGTGTTGTTTGATGAAATCGAAAAAGCGCATCCCGAAGTATGGAATGCTTTGCTTCAAATTATGGATGACGGACGTTTGACGGATGGTCAGGGAAAAATAGTGGACTTCCGCAACACGGTTCTAATCATGACCTCGAACCTGGGTACCGAGTATGTGAAAAAAGGCGGCACCCTGGGCTTCCTCCAGCAAAAAGCGACGAATGAGGAACGCGAGTCGCATGAGAAGATTGAGAAGGCGCTCAAGTCGGCTTTTAGACCTGAATTCCTAAACCGCGTGGATGAAACTATCATGTTTTCGCCGCTCTCGCTGGAACAAATGGAAGAGATTGTTGTTTTGCAGATGAAGGAAGTGCAAGATAGATTGAACGAACACAATATCACGGTCCAATTGAGCGACGCGGCGCGCGTTTGGCTTGCCAAAGAAGGTTATGATTCCGCTTTCGGCGCGCGTCCGCTTCGCAGAGCTATCCAGAAATATGTCGAGAGTCCGCTTTCGGTGGAATTGCTCGGCGGAAATTATAAAGATGGCGTGACGGTTCTGATGGACGTTGACTCGCAGAATAACAAGTTGACATTCCAAACCGAAAAGCAGGTTGCCAAAACCAAACAGCCTGCCGAAGCGTAAGAGACTGTTTATCAAAGACGCAAAGAAAAAACGAGATGTCGTTGCGAACCGCCGTTCTTGTTCTTAGGCGGTGAAGCAATCCCCATATTATTGAGAGAGATTGCTTCGGGCAAAGAACAAGTGCGCCCTCGCAACGACATCAGTTCCTTTCACTTTATCACACCCAATTTTTTCCCGACCTTCGCGAACGCATCCAGACCTTTTCCAAGATCGTCATTATCATGCGCGGCAGAGATCATGACTCTAATACGCGCCTTGCCTTTTGGAACTGTCGGGAAACCAAGCGCCATGGCAAATACGCCTTCTTCAAATAACTCGCGGCTGAACTGTTGAGCCAGCGGCGCTTCGCCCAACATTACAGGGGTAATCGGCGTTTCACTCACGCCGGTATCAAAGCCAAGTTTTTTCATTTCAGCCTTGAAGTATTTTGCGTTTGCCCATAATTTATCAACCAACGCGGTTGACTCTTCCAATACATCCACCGCCGCTAAACATGCTCCCGCGTCTGGCGCGGTCATCGCGGACGAAAACAGGAACGGGCGTCCGCGTTGTCTCAGCCATTCGATGATGATTTTGTTACCAGCCACAATTCCGCCCATCACGCCAAACGCTTTGGACATGGTGCCAACTTCGATGTCAATTTTTCCGTGCAAGCCGAAATGATCCACAATGCCGCGTCCGCCTTTGCCTAATACGCCTTCGCCATGCGCGTCATCCACCATAAAAAGAATATCGTATTTCTTCGCGACTTCATATAATGCTGGCAATGGCGCGATGTCGCCGTCCATGCTGAAGACACCGTCGGTGATGATCAAGGCGCGTCGGTAGGTCTTGGCATTTTCTTTGATGACAACTTCAAGCGCGGCAGGATCGTTATGGTCATACGGTACGATGCGCGCGCCGGAGAGTCTGCTTCCGTCAATGATCGAAGCGTGATTCAATCGGTCTGAAAAAATTACATCTTCCTTGCCAACCAGCGCCGAGATCGTTCCAAGATTCGCGGTGAAGCCGGATTGAAATGTAATAACATCTTCCGCGCCTTTGAATTTCGCCAACCGTTTTTCCAACTCCACGTGCAAGTCGGTTGTGCCGGCGATGGAACGCACCGCGGCAGGACCGACGCCATATTTTTTTACTGCCTCTTGCGCGGCTTCGACAATCTTCGGATGGTTCGCCAATCCGAGATAATTGTTCGAGCAAAAATTGAGCGCGTGTTTTCCATCCACGGTCAGCCATGCGCCTTGCGCCGAGCCAATCGTGCGGATGCGGTTATACAAGCCTTGTTCTTTCAGGCTGTCAATCTCTTGCGTGAGCCAATCGAGTTTGGACATTTGATTCTCCTGTGTATAAATTTATTATAACGAATTAAAAATAAAATGATTGTCACGAATTTCCATGACAATCATTCATTCTTTCGGCTTTCATCTTCCGCCAGAAAACCCAACTCGGTCAGCGCCTCCATTATTTTTTGGATGGCTCCGCTTTTGACGATTACCGTTGTTGGACTTAAGACTTCGCCTAAAAATTTCGCCGCTTTGGATTTACGCAACTCTTTCAAAATCTCCGGCTTGCTGACTCGTAAAATGACTTGAGTCTCAGCCCGAACTTCGGCGCCGTTAACTTCCCAGCGTTTGAGCGCTTTGACCAGAACCGGCGGAATCCCTCCGCTGTGTTTTGCAAGCAAAGGCAATAAATGTTCAACCTTCAAGCCCGCGTCTTTTGCTTTCATCAAAGAACGCGGCGTGATGTGATAACGATATTCGTCTGTTTTGGTCTCGATATGTCCCTTCGGCGCTACTCGACCACCATCCTCATCCCATTCGCAGAAGCGCGCGATCTGATAACGAACTGCGCGCGGCGCCAGCCGCGGAACGGTTATTTTGCCTTGTGATGAAATATGTAATTTTTCTTTTTCGATATTCGATATTCGAGAATCGGGAGTCGTGATTCGAAAAGACGTTGCAACGCCGCTTTCCTCTGCAAATCCCAAATCAACTTGTCCCAGCCAATGTAAAACATCTGTAATGAAATAACGGATCAACGCGCCGTCCACTTCATCCCAATGTTCAAAGCCGCGCAGGTAGACGCCGTCTGACGCGCGTTTGATGAACCACGAATCATAATCGCTGGCGGGTCTTTGGAAATCGGGATATTTTTCTTTGATTGCCTTTACAAATGAATTTAGATTCCACCATTTATTTTGAGGGACTGTTTGCAGGAATCTGAATAGTAAATTCCGCGTATCAAGCGGCGCGTTCGTCCATTCGCCTTCGCAGATGACGGCGGGCATTAAACGCAATTCATCAAATGTGGTTGATAGCCGCCATGTTTCAACGAGCATGTTAAGCGCGTCCGCGCGCAGGGCTTCGAGAAAAGCCTTTACTTTTTCAGTCTGTGGAATGTTTTTCTTCAGTAAACCAGCGGCACGGAGTAATGCCATTAACTTCAAATCAAGTTTTGTTTCGCGGACTAAACGAAGAGCGGCTAATAAAGTTGTGGCGTCGTCAAGGATATGGTCGTTAGCTGGGATGACGCGTATTTTTTCGGCGGGCGTAGATTCGCGTCCAAGTAATGGCGGGTCGCGATCCGCCCCTAACAGCATAATTGAAGCGGATTGTGATCTGCCTTTACGCGATTGAATCAATGATAATAAATCATCGGGAATATAGGCAAATTCCTGTGGACCTTTTTCTGTGTCGAAGAAAGCGCGCGCCAGCAGTCCGCGGTAGAACAAGGCTTCGGCAATGGATGCAGGTTTGAGATGCGGTCGTTCGCGGTCGCGTTTGCCAGCGCCCATTTCGCGAATATCTCCGTATTGACGCGTGAAGGTTGACCAGGCGATTCGTCCGTCGGAATTGGCGAGGGTCGTGACGGCGGTCTGCGCGGTGGGGGAGAGCGAGTCCATTAATTCGGCGACCAGCTCAAAGTCGAGGAGAGAAGCGGATAGTTCTTCGCGGGCTGCATCCGTTTCATTGAATTCCAGTTCGAGTCCCCATAATCCCGCGATGATTCGTAGATGTCCAAGATCGTGGTTGAGGAGGGAAGTAATGAGGTCTGGCATACATTACGCATTATAAACGTATTGCGTAATCCGTATTACGTAACACGGATTACGCAATACGGACTAACCTTTAACCACTTTCAACGCGTTCGGCAAAATTTCAAAACTAACTTTCCGAAGGTTGCTTCCGAAGCTGGTAAAAATTTCGCCGTCGGCGTGAATGTAAAGCGGACGGTCAGATATCATTGTAAATTTTTTGCAGACGCCCATGCGGATTTCTTTCGTGAAGCGGCGATGTGTGCCATTCATAAATTCAGGCACGAGGCGAAACATCATGGCGCGCGAGACTTTTCGGACGGTGAGATATTCAAGTATGCCGTCCGTCATTTTTGAATCAGGCGAAAGCATGAAGCCGCCGCCTTCGCGTCCGCCATTACAAATTGTGGTCATCAATACTTGATCTTCCCATTTTTCGTTGTCTGTTTCAAATTGAGTAAACGCCGGATCGTGGTTAAGCAAAATGGTTTGAATTACGGCTGTGAGATATATAAGAAAGCCGCGCAGGATGGGAAGTTTATGCGAGCGAATGGTGACGATCGCATCGAAGCCGATGCCGAGGGTGTTATCGAAATATTCCTTGCGTCCATGTTCGTCAGTCATTAAGCCAAGGTCAATTGCGGACGCTTCGTTTTTGAGCGCGTGGGCGAGAGCATGATCGGATTTTTGCGGAATATTATTGGCGTACGCGAAGTCGTTGCCTGAGCCGACTGGCACAACTCCGAGCATGGGACGTTTATTTTCAGGGACTTGCATCAGTCCGTTGACAACCTCATGCACGGTTCCGTCTCCGCCCATGGCGATGACCATATCATAGCCTTGTTCGCCCGCTTGTTTTGCGAGTTCAATGGCATGACCAGGGTAGACCGTTCCATTCCAGTCTGCGTTGCCGTATTCGAGTGTGATAGGACGCAGGTCGCGGGCGACGCGCCAGGCATTGCCCATATCGGCTGTTGGGTTCAAGATGATCTTTACTTTGCGAGACATGAGGTTCCTCCAAAAACTTGTAACAGTCAGAGAGTGTGTTTATAGTTAGTATAACCCCGGAAAATAAAAACAGAGGTTGTGAGCCTCTGCTATTCATCTGTCTTTGGAAATGCTATCGGACTAAGCGGACCGGTCGCGCCTTTCGCAAATACAAAACTACCGCGGTAATATTTTTTGGCGACATATAGCGCGGCATCGGCGGCGCGTAGTAAGTCCATGCTGTTGCGCGCATGAGCTGGGTACATGGCAATGCCGCCCGAAACGCCAAGTTTAATCTCCTGTCCATTCTGCATGGCGTACCTGTACTCACTCATTTTTTCAAGCAATTTATCCGTAACCGCTTTGGCGGCTTCTGCGTCGGTTTGACGGAGGATGAGGGTTAATTCATCGCCGCCGTATCTGGCGAGAAAATCGTCGGCGCGCATGTTGGTCGCAAGGAAATTGAAAGCGGTTTTTAATATTTTATCTCCAAACGCATGTCCATGCGCATCGTTAACAACTTTAAATCCGTCAAGGTCCATCATAATGACCGCGAATTGGGATTTTGTGCGTTGCGCGAATAAAACTTCATGTTCCAGATGTTCGTCCAACGCGCGCCGATTGGGCAGTCCCGTGACGATATCGCTCATGGCTTGCTTGCTGACCATTTGATGCAGGCTGGCGTTTGAAATCGCCACCGCGGCTTGATCTGAAAGTAAGCTGAGCAATCTTAATTCAGAAGATGTAAACCCGCCGATGCTGGAGCGTGAGAGATTCATTACGCCTACCACCTTATTGTCAATCTTGAGCGGGATGCCGATAATTGAACCGGTCCAGTTTGGTTTCGTTGGGATATTTTGGTAAAGCGGGTGCTTGGACATATCCTCCACCACAATCGTTTCCCCTTTTTGGGCGACCGTATAGGTCAATCCGCTTTTACGCGGTATCGAAACTACCTTGTTGCGGACTCCTTCATAGTTAAGCGCGGCGCCAAATTCAAGGGAGTTATTTCTAAACAGAAAAATATGAACTACTCTGGCGTTTTTTACCAGACGCATGGCTTCGCTGACGACAGCGTCCAATACGGTTTGCAGGTCCAAGCTGGAGGTGAGGTTTAAGCTGAGTTTTTTCAAGGCGTCCAATTCATCAGCCTGTTGTTTTAAAAGGGAAAGAAGCGCGTGGCGCGTTGTGACTTTTCCACGTTCCCCGCGCGGCACATCGTTGGATGTCGCCGCATAATCGCGCACAGCCGTGGCTATAATGTCTATCATTTTAAGGAGGTCCCTTTGCTCGGCAGATGTTATCTTTCTATCATCTCTGACGAGATTACGAGCTTTTTCCAGAATCTCCAGACGGTGGTCTACTTTTGGCATTTGAATTTATGCCTGATACTATATCCTTCCATGCTTTTTGTTGCAACTAATCTTTTGTCCTATAACGCGGACGCATCCGACACGGACGTTTTCCATTATATTCAGAACTTTCGCTTGACGGAGTCCGAAGTCTCCAGACTTTGAGCAAAATCAGGAGATTTTGCACTCCAAGCAAAAGCCCTGATATTATAAAGGCTTTTGGGCTGGTTTTTAGATTGTGTTAGAATGACCAAACTAATATCTCAATTTGGAGGCAAATGTGCCTGAAAAAAAAACCTTTCCAACGCCATTGAATCCCCGCGCCCGCGCGATCATTATCGGCGCTTCGGGCGGAATCGGAGCGGCAGTCAGCCGCCGTCTGGCGCAGGCAGGATATACGCTGGCTCTCGTGGATTTAAATGAAAGAGCGCTGAAAAGCCTGAGTAACGAGATCAACCAAAAGTCCGGTGAGACGCGGGCAAGTTATTATGTTCATAATGTCACCGAATATGATTCCGTCCCCGACACACTGCGCCGCATCATTGCCGATCTTGGCGGGATAGACCTCTTCATTTATATTGCCGGTGTGATTCATTTTCCGGCGCTGGATGAATATAATTTTCCTGAAGATCATAAAATGGTGGAAGTGAATTTACTTGGCGCCATGGCTTGGCTGAGTCAGGTCGCGCCGCTTTTCAAAAGCATGAAAGCTGGACAAATTGTAGGCGTTTCATCCGTGGCTGGCGAACGCGGACGAATCGGCAACCCCGGTTACAACGCGTCCAAAGCCGGTTTCACCGCGTATCTTGAGGCTCTTCGCAACCGCTTGACGCGTCATGGCGTGAATGTGATCACGATCAAGCCGGGCATGGTCAAAACAGATATGCTCACTTTGCCAGGCGCGCCGCGTCCCATGTTTGCCGTCACGCCTGAAAAAGCCGCCGACTTAATTTGGAATGCCATTCACAAACGCAAACAAGTCGCGTATGTTACCGGCATCTGGTATTGGATCATGCTGGTCGTGCGTAATATTCCGTCGTTTATTTTTCGGCGGCTAAATTTTTAAAAAGACTCCTATGATTACTACAACTCTACAAAACTTCACAACTTTGGAAAACTTCGGTCACTCTCTGAGAGCGCCGTCCTATTTGTTTAAACCGACCACCGCAGAAGAAATCCACCAAGCCTTTAAGCTGGCAAAAAAAGTTGGGCTTGAAATTTCGACGCGCGGCGCGGGACGCAGTTACAACGACGCGGCGCTTAACGGCGGCGGCATTGTATTGGATATGACGGACATGAATCGCATCCTTAAATGGGACCCGAAAACTGGTCTCGTTACAGCCGAGCCTGGTCTTACTCTTGAGACTCTCTGGCAACGCGTGGAACCGGAAGGTTGGTGGCCGCCAGTTGTCTCTGGCACAATGAAGACCACGCTGGGCGGTTGTCTCAGCGCGAACATTCACGGCAAGAATAATTTCAAAATGGGTACCATCGGCGAGCATGTCGTTGAGTTCACTGCTATCCTGCCGACCGGCGCGGAGATTACCTGCACGCCAAAAAAGAATGCGGATTTGTTTTACGCCATGATTGGCGGGCTTGGAATGTTGGGCGTTTTTACTTCCATTACCTTGCAGATGAAACGCATCCAATCCGGACTTATAGAGGTGGACGCGTTACCCGTGCGGAATCTGCACGAACACCTTTCCTGCCTGCTTGACCGCGCGCCAGATCATGATTACATCGTCGGTTGGCTGGATACAACGAACGGCGGAAAAAGCCTCGGTCGCGGACAAATTCACGCCGCAAACTATTTGCATGAAGGCGAAGACTCCGATCCGCAGAAAACCATGTTGCTAAAAAATCAATCGTTGCCGCCGCGTATCTTTGGCGTTTTTCCAAAATCCATACTGTATCTTTTCATGATGCCATTTGGGAACAATCTGGGCTGGTCAGGCGTCAATGCAGCGAAATATATTGCGTCGCTTCGCTCGCATACTTTCCGCCAATCTCATGCGGCGTTTCACTTCCTACTTGATTATGTCCCGAACTGGGAATTATCTTATGGGCGCGGCGGATTGATCCAGTATCAATCTTTCCTGCCGAAGGAAACGGCAGAAGACGCGTGGCGCGAGATATTGACCATGTCTTTGAAGCGCGGCATACCGTCTTATCTGGGTGTGACCAAACGTCACCGCCCCGATAAATTTCTGCTCAGCTACGCGATGGATGGATTCTCACTCGCGATGGATTTCAAGGTCACAAACGGCAACCGCGCAAGACTCGGCGAAATGTTGCAGGAATTTGACCGCATCATTTTGCAGGCAGGCGGTCGTTTTTACTTTGCCAAGAATAGCGAAACGACAGCCGAGACCGCGCAAAAGTTTTTAGGCATGGAAACGATAGCGCGTTTCAAGAAATTGAAAAAACGCTGCGACCCGAACAACTTGCTCGAGTCAGATTTATATCGGCGTGTGTTTGGAAGTTTATAAGTTGGTAATTGGATGAAATATTAATTGCCGTATTTGAAGATATATTGATAGATAATTTGTTGCAATTGACTTTTTAGCAAGAACCTTGTACACTAAGCGAAATTATCCTGTTGTCTTTGTGGAGGAAAAATGGCTCAATTTCAACTCGTGATGCGTTCAGGACCAACTCCCGGCGCTACCTATCCATTGGAAGGCGACCAATTAACTATCGGCAGGGATTCGGCTAATGGCGTTTCTATTAATGATGCGGAAATGTCTCGTAAGCATGCTCGTCTTACTTTTCAAGGCGGCAAATATGTAATCGAAGACCTTGGCTCTACAAATGGAACCTTTGTAAATGGACAACGCCTAAGCGGTCCTTTTGTGCTTAAAGGCGGCGACGTCGTTTCATTCGGCGAACAGATCGTGCTGATGTATGATGTTATGTCCGGCGACCCGGGCGCAACCGTTGCATCTCCGCGCAGACAATCTGCTCGTGTGCAGTCGCCTGTAGCGCCGCCGGTTCAAGTTTATTCAGGTCAGGTTGCTCCCGGTCCTGCTCCAGCCCAGAAGAGCAATATGATTCCCATCTTTATTATTGTAGGCGTACTTTTATTTATCTGCTTGTGCGCGGTCTTCTTTTGGTATGTGGATCGAAACTTCCTTTGGTGTACGATATTCCCCTTCCTGGGTGGTTGTTAGCTCTAACCGATATTGCCCCCGCGGGATAACTCTCTCGCGGGGGTATTTTATTGCAAGTTTAAAATACGATTATGCCTGCTAAAAAGAAACCTACTGAAAGCCAAATCGAAACTCAACCCGAATCTGGACCTTCGCCTGCATGGGATTCCAGCACGAAACTTCTCATCGGCTTGACGTTAATCGCGCTTCTCGCCGCGCTGATTTGGCGTTTCTCCAATTTGGTAACGCCATTAATGATGGTGTTCATCATTGTTTATTTACTGCATCCGGTCACCGCCTTTGTCAGCCGCATTTTACACGTTTCATGGGGCGCGGCAGTAACGATCATTTATCTCTTAACGATCATCATCGCGTTGGGCTTACTAACCATCAGCGGCATGGGATTGGTGCAACAGGTACAAAGTCTCATCGCATCTGTGCAGGATATTATCGCCAACCTGCCCGCTTATATGGATACTTTTACAAGTACCGTCTATCACCCCTTTAATCTCTTCACCATTGACCTCACGAAACTCGATCTTAACACAGCCGGCAGGGAATTGATCTCTTATATACAGCCTATACTTGGACAAACAGGGACATTGGTCAGTACACTTGCCACCAGCGCGGCAGAGAGCATCGGCTGGGCGGCATTCATTTTAATGGTTTCCTTTTTTGTGATGCTGGAAAGCAGCGGCATGAGACGCGATATTATCAAAGTTGAAATCCCGGGTTATCAGGAAGACGTCAATCGTATCATGCGCGAACTCGCGTTGATCTGGAATGCCTTTCTACGCGGACAACTCATCATCTTCTTTTTGGCGCTCACAGTGTATTCCATTTTACTGCCCATCTTTGGCGTGCGTTATTCGCTGGGCATCGCGCTGATGGCGGCGCTTGCAAAATTCCTGCCGTATATTGGTCCAGGCATTACATGGACAGTGTTGGGCTTGGTATCATTCTTTCAAGCCGAGCATCCTTTCGGATTGGACCCTCTTGTATATACCTTGCTGGTGCTGGGCATAATATTGTCCATTGACCAGATTATTGACAATCTGATTGCGCCGCGCATTATGGCAGACGCGCTTAAGGTACATCCCGCCGCAGTCCTGGTAGCCATTATCATAGGAGCAAGTTTGTTTGGATTGCTTGGCGTTGTCATTGCCGCGCCCCTGCTTGCAACATTCACATTGTTAATTCGTTACGCCTTGCGTAAGATGTTTGATCTTGAGCCGTGGGATGGCGAAAAAGCCCGTCCTGCGCCATCGTTCTATTCCAATTTGATCGGTCGCATACGCCGCTTCTTGCAAACCCTTGGCTTGAAGCGCGATAAATCCACTAATCCGCCCGAAGGAGAATCCCATGTCCAATAACAATAATAACGAACCCAGCACTGAAACTTTGGCTGAAACAGAGAACTACATCGTCTGGAAAGCCGAAGAACCGGATGGTGAAACGACTTTTCACATCGAGCTTAACAATGTCACCTTGCACTTTTTTGAAGACGAGTGGAAGGAATTTATTGAACTGGCGCGCATACTTTCATAAAGGATTACGGACGCTTAATACCGCCCATTTTGTCTATGAATTTAAAGAACTCCATCACCGATGTGCACGGCATTGAAGTCGGTCACGCGCAAGATGACTCCGCTTTGACGGGTTGCACGGTCATCCTTTCGCGCAAAGGCGCTGTCGCCGGTGTGGATGTGCGCGGCGGCGCGCCCGGTACGCGTGAGACCGATCTGCTCAACCCGATCAACCTTGTGGATAAAGTCCACGCGGTGATGTTGGCTGGCGGCTCCGCTTTTGGTTTGGACGCGGCGTCAGGCGTCATGCGTTATTTGGATGAGAAAAAAATCGGCTTTAATACTGGCGCAGCCAAAGTGCCGATTGTGCCAGCCGCGATTCTGTTTGACTTGAATATTGGACGCGCGGATGTGCGTCCCGATTTAGAGATGGGATATCGCGCTTGTTTAGCCGCGTCGTCCAAAGTTGTGGATGAAGGGAATGTGGGGGCAGGAACAGGCGCGAGTGTTGGTAAGTTAATGGGGGCGAAGCAGGCTATGAAGTCTGGGTTGGGAAGCGCAAGTATTTCCATCGGTTCTGGTGTGGTCGTTGGCGCGTTGGCTGTGGCTAACACGTTTGGCGATGTCATAGATCCAAATACAGGTGAGATTATTGCAGGTCTTCGTTCTGCCAAAATCGGTCCTTTACAAATTGGCGCGCCGGGTTATTTTGCAGATACGTTACAAATGATGAAGACGTTTTTCGGAAAGACCGTGTTGGGTTTTGCTGCGCATTCAAATACGTTGTTGGGCGTGGTGGCTGTCAACGCAGCGCTGACCAAATCTGAAATGACGAAGGTCGCGCAGATGGCTCAAGATGGTGTCGCGCGTTCGACGCGCCCGGCGCATACCATGCTTGATGGCGATACGGTTTTCGCGCTCGCAACTGGCGGCAAAAAAGTGGACGCTTCCACGGTCGGCGCGTTTGCCGCGGAAGCATTAGCTCAAGCCATTGTGCGCGCGGTACGCGCATCTCATTCAGCGGGCGGTTTGCCAGGCGCGGCGGGGTAGATAAATTTATATAAGAATAAAAAGCGACTGCAGATGCAGTCGCTTTTTATTCTTAAAAACCATTTAACTTTTTCTGCCCTTCAACTCATCTTTCAAGATCAGGGTCATTATCACGCTGACAATCGAGATAACCAGTCCGCCAAGGAAGGCAGACCAAAAGCCGTCAATCAACATGTAAATGCCAAAGGCATGACCAACCCGACTTGTGAGCCAGAATAAAAAGGTATTAATGAACAAAGTGAATAAACCTAAAGTTAGAAGGATCAGCGGGCAGGTGAGAAAATTCAAAAGCGGGCGCACGAAGGCATTGATCAATCCGAAGATCAATGCAAGCCAAAGCACCGAAACCCATCCGCTTTGCAGGTCAATGCCGGGGACGATTAGAATCGCCGCGTAAATGGCTACAATGTTGATCATCCAGCGTAAGATAAATTTTGTCATTTTTTTCTCCTTTGATAAGAATACGAAATTGATGTCAGGAAGTTGCGCCGGGCGCTTGCATCCAGATGAGAGTACGTTGAGCGCTGAACCCAGCCGACTGGATAGCTTCCGCCGCGTTTCCTGCGGGATATTCGAGAGTCAGATAACGGCGATGTGACAGTTCCTTGCGCGCGGTCAGCAACAGGACCTTGAGGGCTGTTGCGTTGCCATCCGGGTTCATCGCCATCCAAAGCGGATCCGCATATCTGCCGCCGATTGGCATCCATGATAGAACCGCTAGAAGAGTTCCGTTTTTTGACGCCGCCCATTGACGTATCTCAGCTTCGACGAAGAGACGATATAGCCAGTTCCATAAGCCCGGTTCAAGCGATTTCCAATCCCAGTTACGATGCCATAATAGTTCATCGGGGTAAAGGCGCTGTAACCATTCGCGTTGTTGAAGCCAGAAGCGCGGATGACGCGCGGTGACGTCGAATCCGGTTTCGGGTTGAAGAAGAAGCGGATCGGTATGGGCTTGCCATGTCGTACGGCGGACGCGTTCCACGAATCCCAAATCCGAATAAAGCTTGATTGCGCCGGGGTTGTCGTCTCTAACATGAAGCCAGATGGAGTCCGCTTTTTTTTGGCGCGCGTTCTGCATGGCTCTTTCGGTGAGAGCGCGCGCGATGCCGCGGCGGCGGTAATCGGGATGCGCGGCTACATTGGCGATGAGATATATCTTTTGTTTGTTGCGCTTAAATGGAATGAGGCTGGCGTTTCCCACGATCCTGCCGTTTTCTTCCCATACGAATCCGCTGAGGGGCAGGGATGCGGTCTCGGTCATTTTGTTTGCCCAACTCATGAAGTAACTGTCGCGGCTGGCGTCGCGCATTTGCTTGACGTAAGCGCGTCCATCGTTATCCATTGTGTTGGAAAAGCATAATTCCACCAGGTCTGCCACGCCGGGCAGATCGCGTAAGATGTTGAGCGGGCGCAAGTTCGGATGTATTTCGCCGCGAGACTGCAAAGTGATGGATGTCATTTGAGGCATTATACCATTGCAAAAACTCCCGACCCTCGTTATAATGTCAGTCCTTCGGGCGGGTAGCTCAGTTGGTTAGAGCACTGCTTTGACATAGCAGAGGTCGTAGGTTCGAGCCCTATTCCGCCCACAGGTATAAGTTGCAAGCAGTAAGTAAAAACGTAATGACCAAGACGAGTAGGTGATATTTGTTCTGACAGAGAGAAGAAGCTATTGGTTGAGAGCCTCTTCCAGAAACGATCACCGAAAACCACTTGCGAGCGTTGAACAGAACGTAGGGGCGAAGAGCGCTTCGCCCGTACAAGTAAGTGAAACGGGTTGCTCCGTTAGAGGCTCAAGAGATATTCATCAGTTGGTCTCGATACGCCCTCGACTTGCACTCGGGCTACTCGACCAACAGGGAATAAATCGGGTGGAACCGCGTGAGATCAAACTCTCGTCCCGTTATTGGGCGAGAGTTTTTTGTTTTTGGACGATAGACGATAGACCGTGGACGGTGGAAAACGGTCTGTAGTCTATGGTCTACCGTCAAAGAAAAGAAAAGGAGTAAAAATGGCACAACAAGTTCAGGAACGTTACGAGGATTCGCAGTTGTATAAGATCCGTCATTCGGCGGCGCATGTGATGGCGCAGGCTGTATTGGAGATGTTCCCCGATGGCAAGGTGACGATTGGTCCGCCGGTGGAGAACGGCTTCTACTATGATTTCGACTTGCCGCGCGCGCTCACGCCGGAAGACCTGCAACTGATTGAGAAGCGGATGAGGCAGATCGTGCAGAGCAAGCATGAATTCACGAAGAAGGTCGTTTCGGTGGAAGAGGCGCGTCAGATTTTTGCAGACCAGCCGTATAAGTTGGAACTGATCGAAGGCTTGGAAAAAGGCGGACTGGATGAGTACGGCAATCCGCTTAAGGAAAAGCTTGAGATTTCCATCTATCAGCAGGATACGTTCAAGGACTTGTGCCGCGGTCCGCATGTGCAAACGACAAAAGAGATCAAGCAGGACGCGTTCAAATTGATGTCCATTGCGGGGGCGTATTGGCGCGGCGATGAGAATAACAAAATGCTTCAACGCATCTATGGCACGGCTTGGGAATCGGCGCAACAACTAAAAGATTATCTGGCGCAGTTGGAAGAAGCCAAGAAGCGCGACCATCGCAAGCTGGGCAGGGAATTGGAAATCTTCATGTTCGATGAAGAAGTCGGTCCCGGCTTGCCACTGTGGCTTCCGAACGGCGGCGTAATGATCGAAGAGTTGGAGAAGCTGGCGAAGGAGATGGAAGATAAAGCCGGCTATGTGCGTGTCAAGACGCCGCATCTGACGAAGGAAGATTTATTTATCCGTTCGGGGCATCTGCCGTATTACGCTGAGAGCATGTATCCGCCAATGGAGTTGGAAGGCGTGAAGTATTATGTCAAGCCGATGAACTGTCCGATGCACCATAAGATATTCGGGTCGAAGGGACGTTCTTACCGCGACCTGCCTGTGCGCCTGGCGGAGTATGGGACGTGTTATCGGTATGAGAAATCAGGCGAGTTGTTCGGCTTGATGCGCGTGCGTTCGATGCAGATGAACGACGCACACATCTACTGCGCGGAGGAACAGTTCGAGCAGGAGTTTATGGGCGTGATCGCTCTGTACCATAAATACTTTGAAATCTTCGGCATCGAGAAGTATGTCATGCGTTTTAGCTTGCACGGCAAGGAAGGTCTGGGCAAGAAATACGTGGACAACCAACGCCTGTGGCTAAAGACAGAGGACATGGTGCGCCGCGCCATGACGAATGGCAACATCCCGTTTGTGGAAGCCGAGGACGAAGCCGCTTTCTACGGTCCCAAGATTGACGTGCAGATTTGGAGCGCCATCGGTAAGGAGTTCTCGCTGGCGACGAACCAGGTGGACTTCGCCGTCCCTGAACGGTTCGACTTGAAGTTCACAAATAAAGAAGGTCACGATGAAATCCCGTTGTGCATCCACCGTGCGCCGCTGTCTACGCATGAGCGGATGGTGGGATTCCTGATCGAGCATTACGCGGGCAACTTCCCGGTGTGGCTGTCGCCCGAACAGGCGCGCGTGATCCCGATCACGGACGAGCAGAACGAGTACGCGCATGGACTGGTCCAGCAGCTACGTGAGCAGGGCATCCGCGCGAGCGCAGACATCAGCGCGCAGAGGATGAACGCCAAGATCAGGCAGGCGCAGTTGATGAAGGTTCCGTATATGCTGGTGGTCGGTGAGAACGAGATGAAGGCGGGGCAGGTATCATTGCGCGCGCGTGACGGCAGTCAGCAGAATAATATTTCGCTGACTGAGTTTGTGACGCGGGCGAAGGATAAGATTGGGAAACGGTCAAGTCAATTATAGAGATTGATGGGGGACGGTAGACAATGGACGGTGGACGATGGCAGGCGGAGGAGAACCCTCTGCCTGCCTTTTTGTATTGGCTCTTGATTGGACGAATCAGCTAGCTTGATGGGAGGTATACTGGACTTAGATTATGGAGACCATATAGAGACCATATAGAAACTACGGATGATAGTCGAACAACGATTGGAGGACGAGCGAATGGCAAAGGTAATAAG
>Ga0315268_10002913_pt1 | contig 19026 bp, 18 predicted proteins | sample C1_top_MG_FD_204535 | JGI IMG/M metagenome (GOLD analysis project Ga0315268, IMG submission 204535) | Sediment microbial communities from Yellowstone Lake, YNP, Wyoming, USA - C1_top | ecosystem: Environmental > Aquatic > Freshwater > Lake > Sediment | place: USA: Wyoming | collected 2017-08-01
AAATGGAACCCTTTTCCAAGAGACTCAAAATGGGGTTTTAAAAAACGGGCTGCATAAAATCTCTGGAACTTAAGATAAGCTTTTTTAATAAAATATGGCCGGTGGTCTTTTATCAAGCGGGATCAACCTCAAAAGATTAAAATTTTGCCACGAAGATCACGAAGAACACAAAGAAGAAAAAAATATAAAATCATCAATTAAATATGCAGAATATGAGGTTTATGTTTTGAACCGACAAGTCTGCATATGTTGTCTTTTAAGTTGGAATCCGTAGAAGAAATGCCGGTCAGGTCCCACGAGTCATGGGAAAAAAGCCTGCCGGCAGGCGTAAGATTATAAATGGCATCAGCCGCCATGAGAACACCGGCGTTTGTCCATGTGATTTTTTCTACAGGCCATATGGTCATATCGGGCACAGTAAAGCCGCACCAGTATGACCCGTCTTCATATTTTTTGCCGCAAATCCATCCGAATAAAATTTGTGAAAGATTGAAATTTCCAATCGCTGAAAGGGCAAGAGAAAGTTCGCAGGTTTCCGCAATTGTCACCCAGGGCTCGTCCGATACACACCTAATACCCTGACCTTTAACAATAAATTTTTTCCATGATCTGCTTATTCTCTTCTGCGCTTCAATGCCCGTGATTGCGCCGGTCAGCACCGGATAGAACCAGTCCATGGAAAAGCGTGATTTTGTCATATTAAATAGATAAGGTTTATTTTTGATGGCGTTTTCAAGCTTTAAAAGCGCATCGGTCCAGCCGGAGGTTTTACGGCCAAGTATCTGAGAAATAGCTACGGCGCATTTTAAGCTCATATATATCGAGCTTGAGCCGGTTAGCAAAGCCATTCGGTCAACTTTGCCGTCAGGGCTTATAGCCCAGTATATTTCACCCCCCGGAGCCTGCAGCCCGACGGCAAATTCGATCGCGCGTTTCACGGTTTTCCACATCTTATCCAGAAAACCGGCATCGCCGGTTGCAAGGTAATAATGAAAAACCCCCACCGCAATATATGAAGACATATTTGCATCACGGGTTTTATCTTCGGGAATACCGTTCATATATGACGAATACCAGCTCCCATCCGGAAGCTGCGTGCCTGCAAGCCATTCGAATGCAAGCTGAGCCTCTTTAAAACACCCACCTGTAGTAAGCCCTATTGCAGACTCGACATGATCCCACGGGTCGGTTTTCTGGCCGGGACTCCATGGAATTTCTCCGCTTTGCCTCTGTGTTTTCACAATCAGGTCTGTAATTGCAGAAATATCAACGGAAAGATCCTGCTTGAATTTTGAAACCCTGTATTCCATTTTCCTCTTCTCTAATTATTTAAAGGGGTTTTCAATAGCCAAAAACCTGATTGTATGCAAGAATAATTTTAGGTTCTTCTCCCGTACCCTTTAAGAAGCCGTCAATCATGATGGACTCGTAAAAAATCGAAATTCAGACGGCAAAGTAAAAAACTCATTATGCAAGGCGCACGAACCGAAACAGCGAGCGCATTCTCCGCTGCTTGAAGCGGGATTAGCGAGCGAATCTAAAACCGATTAATATTCCTTACGGTCGAAGATTCACCGCTGCTTGCGGCGGTGAGCTTCAATCTTGAGGAATGAAGCGTACTTACTGGTACGCTGCAATGACGAAAGATGAAGTGCAACACAGCAGAATGACTTTTTACGAAGCCGTCAATCATGGTCAAAAATATAGCCGACTACCCTTAAGCTTTTAAAATATCGCGGCTTCTTCGGATCGATCTCGAAATATTTCCTGAACCGGACAATAAAATTATCTACAGTTCTTGTCGTAACGGCGCCGGTATATCCCCATCCTATTTCAAGGAGTTTTCTTCGCGAAAGAGGTTTCCCCTTGTTTGCAATAAATAGTTTCAACAGCTTCAGTTCCTGTTCCGTGAGGGTGACTTTACCGACTCTGCATATTGCCGTGGATTTTTCAAAATCGACTATATTATCCCCGAACCTGTATGCGCCGGAGAAGATTTTTCCAGTTCCCGCTCTTTCTTCTTTTAATGACCAGGAAGCCCTGACCAGAAGGCGTTCAACTCTTAAGAGAAACTCCTCAAGATTGAAGGGCTTCGAAAGATAGTCGTCAACACCGAAGGAAAGGCCCATTATCCTGTCATGGGCCTCTGATTTTGCCGATATTATCAGGACTGGGATCTGCTCATCCTCAAGGCGGATATTCTGAAGAATTGATAATCCGTCAATTCCGGGGAGCATTATATCAAGCACTATGAGATGCGGGCTCCATTCTTTCCATTCGTTAAGGCCCGAAATTCCGTCTTTTGCAGTCATGACATCATATCCCTGAAGGGAAAGATTAAGTTTAAGCCCTTCAGCTATATGAATGTCGTCTTCTATGACAAGGATCCGCTTTTTTCCGGAATTTTTCATAATGATAATTTATTATATGAAACATCAATTAGTTATAATGGCAATATAAGAGTAAAAACCGACCCCTTACCGTTTCCTTTGCTTTCTGCAACAACTCTTCCCTTATGGATACGCGCTATGTTCTGAACAAGATGGAGACCGAGACCGCTTCCCTTGGCAGTCATATCCTTATACTGGCCGACCTGGTAAAATTTTCTAAAGATCTTCTTTATCTGGGTCTTTTCAATTCCGATCCCGTTATCTTCAAACCTTAAGTTCATACTCTGTTTATGCAAGTCAAAGGTAATGTCTATCCTGGGCGACTCTGAACTATTATATTTAACCGCATTCGTCAGAAGGTTCATGAGAAGCATTTCAAAGAGATAGACGTTAACCGGATAATTAAATGATTTTTCTGCAGGGTTATGAATATTTATTTCACATCCCGGGAAAAGATGCCCGTTTGTTTCACAAAAAATTCCGACAACAGCAACAAGATCGGACTCTACGAACTCGCCCGGGTAGCTTTTGCTCTCAATCCTCGCAAGGTCAAGTATGCGCCCTATATTATCGGACAATCTGTTAACATCCTGTATCATATATCCGATATATTTGAGCTGCTCTGCGCGTGAAAGCTCGTGTTTAGAAAGCGTCTCAAGGAAAAGCTTCAAAGAAGTTACAGGAGTTTTGAGTTCGTGTGTAAAATTATTTATAAAGTTCTGCTGAAGCCGGTATAACTGATAAGTCTTAAGATTATACACGAATATGGTAAATATCCCGAGGAGTATTATCCCGACAAGAAGGGATAATACCAGAATAACTACCCAAGTGCGTGATTCGAGAACAACCGACGGCTCAAGGTTAAACCTGGCAACAACCGCCTCAAGACCTGTGCTGACCTCCATATACCAGTAAATAAACAGGAAAAGCGAGGCGGCCAGAGCAAGAACGGAAAAAATAAAAACAATAATCGGATAAAACCATTTTGACTGGTCCATAATATAGCAAGTTACTACAACACCTTATATTTTATGTCAACGCCCGAATATTTCACTTTTTTAACCCAGCCTTGCCTTTGTAAAACTTTTGTAAAATTTCAGATTACTGTTTTATTTCCTGCTTGTTTTAATTATCCTTGACGCAATACATAAGACGCTATCTTAATTCTTTTTTCATCAGATAATCCGTATGTATGGGCATAAAATGAAAAACATTTTACTTGTATATCCCGAAGTACCGGGCAACACCTACTGGAGCTTCAAGCATGCGCTTAAATTCGTGCACAAGAAAAGCTCTATGCCTCCCCTCGGACTCATTACCATAGCAGCTCTTATTCCTGAAAAATATAATCTCAGACTTATCGATATGAATACCGGACCTCTTATAGAAAAGGACATTCTCTGGGCGGATGCCGTATTTATATCCGCGATGATCATCCAGAAAGAATCCTTTATTAAAGCCGTTTCGGCCTGCAAGCGCCTTAATGTTCCGGTTGTTGCAGGCGGCCCTTACCCGACCTCAGGTTATAATGAGATAGAAGATGTAGATCACTTTGTGCTTGGAGAGGTCGAAGATACCCTGAAAATATTCCTCGACGATTATGAGAACGGGTGCGCAAAAAAAATATATTTACCCGGCGGCCGTCCTGATCTGTCAAATTCCGCAACCCCGAGGTTTGATCTTCTTGACATGAAAGCATACTCCTCGATGTCCGTACAATATTCCCGTGGATGCCCTTTCAAGTGCGAATTCTGTGATATCTGGAAATCATACGGAAATACCCCGAGGCTAAAACCGGCAAATAATATAATTCTTGAACTCGAATCACTATATGATCTTGGATGGCAGGGACCGGTTTTTATTGTAGATGATAACTTTATAGGAAATAAAAAACGGGTAAAGAGTGAGCTGCTTCCCATCCTTATTGAATGGCAGAAAAAACACGGCCATGTTTTCAGGTTTTTCACCGAGGCAAGCATAAACCTGGCAGATGATGCAAAGCTTATGGAGCAAATGAAAAATGCGGGGTTTAATGAAGTCTTTATCGGAATCGAAACACCTTCACGTGAATCCTTGAAGGAAACCGGAAAATATCATAATCTTAAAACCGACCTGCATAAGGCTGTTCTCACAATCCAGAAGCACGGAATGGAGGTCATGGCAGGTTTTATAGTCGGATTTGACAGCGACAGGGAAGACATCTTCGACCGTCAGATCTCTTTTGTTCAGAAAGCCGGGATTCCCAAGGCTATGGTAGGTCTCCTTATTGCGCTGCCCAACACATCCCTTTTTTCAAGATTAAAACAGGAAGGCAGAATAATATGTGAACCTATCGGTAACAACACACATGGGATGAGCACCAATTTTGCCACCAAAATGGATATTATAAAATTAAAAGAAGGTTACAAGAAGGTCCTGGATAATATATACGACTCAAACCTGAAAAATTACTTTGCCCGATGCAGCATGCTGCTTGATAATCTGGGGAATACTGCTTTTTTTCAAAGAAAAGTCCGTTTCACGGAAATAAGAATATTTATTGAATCATTATTCCGGCAGATCTTCACCCGGTATGGTTTTCAATATATGAAATTTCTTGCAAGAAATTTCATAAAGCACAGGAATATATTTGCCGAGACTATCCGTTTCGGAATTGTCGGTCATCATTTCCACGTAATTACAAGGGAAATGCTCAAAATGGATAGAATATATTCATCTCTTGAAACATCTTACTGCAACTTTCGGGAACAGATTAAGAAGTATCAGGAAACAGTAAAGGTAAATTCCAGAGAAGCCATCATGAGAGCAACTTCACTTTTAAATCAAAGCAGGCAAAATTTTGAGGAATTGAAGAAAAAAGCAGGCAAAATTGATGCGGACTTCCGGGATGAGATAATCAGCAAGTTCAACGAGGTTTCAAAAAAGACGGAAGATCTGTTTAAAGAATTTGAACGCTCATGTCCGGCAATTCCGTTAAAAGTCCGGGAAAACCCTCTTCCCTGACGCAGGAGAGGAAAGGAAAACAATTATGCTCAGTTTTTTACCGGGATACCTTCGCGGCGCAATATCGGTAATGATTTATGCGGTCAATACAGTTTTCTGGACAACGCTCCTTTTTATTGTTGCATTTTTAAAGCTGATCATGCCGTTCTGGAAAAAGCATTATAACAGGCTGCTTAACTGGATTGCCGACAAGTGGATATTTGTCAATACAATCAACCAGAAACTTATGAACAATGTACGATGGGAGGTTAAAGGGCTTGAAAATCTAAGGCCTGACGGATGGTATCTGGTCGTATCCAACCACCAGTCATGGACTGATATCCTCGTTCTGCAGAGAATTTTTCACAGAAAAATTCCTTTTCTTAAGTTTTTTTTAAAGAAAGAACTGATATGGGTGCCGTTTTTAGGGCTTGCATGGTGGGCACTCGACTTTCCTTTCATGAAGAGATATTCCAAGGCTTTCCTTGATAAGTATCCGCACTTGAAAGGAAAAGACATAGAAATTACAAAAAAGGCCTGCGAAAAATTCAAGACAATCCCTGTATCCGTAATGAATTTTGTTGAAGGAACCCGGTTTACCGCTGAAAAACACAGGAGGCAGAAATCCCCGTATGCCAACCTGCTTAATCCCAAGGCCGGAGGAGTAGCCTTTGTTCTTTCTGCAATGGGCGAGCAGTTGCATAAGATAGTGAATGTGACGATCGTATATCCCGATGGGGCAAAGAGCTTCTGGGATTTCCTGTGCGGGAAAATCGGGGAAATAAAAGTAATAGTCGAGACCTTGCCGGTTAATAGAGAAATAATCGGGGACTATGTCAACAATGCGGAATTCAGGGAGAATTTCCAGAAATGGATCAACTCGGTCTGGGAAGAAAAAGACATGCGAATTGATGCAATGCTCAAATCATAAAGAGACCGTCGAATAGCACCCCGTTAAGGGCCGGGGTATGGGCTTATGCGAGCCGCCGGAAATTTATGAGGAAACATAATCAACGCCCCCGGTTGGTCAACAAAGATCAGACAGGCAGATAAGAAACATGGCTTCGTGAACATTTCCCCTTTGGGGCTATCCGGATCTGATGGATGCGGATCTGCTGCCGTTGCAGGAAAAAGGAAAAGATTCCGGCGGCTCGCATAAGCCCATACCCCGGCCCTTAACGCCGGTACTTTTTGTAGCCCGCAGCAACCCAACTTAAGCCCCATCCCAGGAATACCGGTCCTGCGCCTATATAACAGAAAGTAATCAGATTTTTATTCCACGGCTCGAAAAAGAAAGCCGAAGCGATAATCCACAAAATGGAAAGAAATATTGCAAGGCGCACGCGTCCGTGAACTACAAGTGTTTTCTTTGCCGGTTTGACAAATGTTACCTCCCGCCTTTTACCGGCTCTCATCCTTGGTATAAAAAATATTGCGAACGCTATAACGGCGATAAGAGCTATCTCATTTATTCCCGAACCCATCTTCCTCCGTGTTATATCCGTTTCCGGTCGTCAATTATGACGGCAAAGCAAAAAGTCTCATAAATCAGTATTTTTAGAATCATAGGAAGCGCGGCAGGGGTATGGGCGTAAGCGAATCGCAGGATTTTTCTCTGCCTTTCGTCAACAGCAGCATATCCGTAACCATCAGACCTGACAGCCCCAAAGGATAAATGCCCACGAAGTCTTATATCGTCTCTGCCTGTATGGCCTTTATCGACCACCCGGGGGCGTCGATAAGTCTCCTCACAGATTTCCTGCGGTTCGCTTACGCCCATACCCCTGCCGCGCCTCCTATTAACGCTTAAATTATAATATCCGGCGGATAAAGTAATTCTTTACTCAATTATCCGGATTCTAGCACAAATAAATAATATGGGCAAGCCGCCCGGCAAAAACCGGGACATTTGCCTTTTTACGAGTTTATCAATGCTCTCATATTGATAAAGACAGTTTTGACTTGACCGGGCGGCGTTTGGTGTTATTTATGATCATATGAAATTCATCAAAAAATTTTTATTCCGGTCATCATTTTGCGCTGGATTATTAATAATCCTCTTATTGACCATTTACCTTTTACTTCCAAAATTTATAAACGAAGAATATCTTAAAGCCGGAATAACCGGCTACGTATCCGAAAAAACAGGATTTGAAATCAGCCTCCAGAATGTCGACGTGATTTTCTTTCCGCGCCTGCATGCTCAGATCCGCAACGCAAGCCTGTCTGTCCCGGAGAATTTTTCCGTAAACATAAATTTAATAAGAGCGTATCCCGAAATCCTGCCTTTGTTTAAAGGAGAGGTGAAGGTAAACAAGCTTGATCTTGACGCTCCCCGCATAAAAATATTCATGCCTGAAAAAGTGTCTGAACAGACTGAATTATTTAAGAATATTACTTTTCAGAAGATTGAAAATGAACTCAAAGTTCTACTTGAACATCAATTGCTGAAAGAAACAGATCTTGCTGTTCAGATCAGAAACGCAGGAATAGATCTTTATACAGGAAACCAACGTTCTTTCGTATTTGATTGGATATCTTTACATTTATGGTTAAAGCAGGGCCGTATTAAAATAGCATTGACCGGCAAATCAAATATCTGTGAAAAGATATCGATTAACGGGCAATTTTCCCCCGATAGTTCGACCGGTGAAGGGCGTATTGAATTGCTGAAGCTAAACCCAGGGCCTCTTTTTGATTATTATTTCCCCGGTTCCGGTTTAAAACTCAATGATTCGCAAGCAAATATTAAAGCAAATTTCATTAAGGAAGGGTTTTTAAAGTTTTCTTCAAAATTCGAAGGGGAAATACCACTTCTTTCATTTCAGAGAAATGCTGAAAATTTAATTATCAACGCAAGATCATTCTCCGGTAATATAAACGCCGATAAAGATAAAACCATCATTACCATAAGTAAGCTCGATCTGATTAACCCGGAATTGAGTCTTGCCGGAAATATTTTCACGAGCGACTCCCTTTCCCTTGTAAAATTTGATCTGGACGGAACAAATATCGATATTAATACAACCAGGAAGGCAGCCCTTTTCCTTGAAGGGAATTCAGGCACTGCTAAAAATATATTTGATATCATAAAAGGCGGGAAGGTGCCTTTCCTCAACATAACCGCCAAAGCGCAGTCGCTGTCAGAGCTGGGGAATATTGAAAATATATCGATCAAAGGAAATATTCTTGACGGGAAAATCACAGTCCCGGAGCCGTCTCTTGAGCTTGAAAACGTCAAAGGGGATGTGACGGTTTCACTTGGTATTCTTGAGGGAAACAACCTTGAAGGCCGTCTCGGGAATTCCACTGCAAAACAGGGTGTGCTGAAACTTGGCTTATCGGATAACAGAGATCTATTCTATCTGAACACATACATTCATGCCGATCTTTCACGGCTGCCTTCCGTTCTTGAGCAGGTTGTGAAAGATAAAACTTTTCTGCATGAGCTTTCCTTAATCAAAAAATGCGAGGGACAGGCAGACGGGAAATTAACCATAAATGACAGCAGAGGCTCAACTCATGTCAAGGTAGATGTTTCCAAATTTAATCTGCGAGCCATATATGAAAGATTCCCGACCCCGATTGCAGTCAGCGGTGAAAAATTTTTCCTTGACGATTCAATGATTTATTTCAAACTTACAAATGCTCTATGCGGCAAATCCTCGATCTCGAACCTGTCGGCCGGATTCAGACATGATAAAGATAATTCCTTTAAAATTATATCTGAAAAATCAAGAATCCACGCAAAAGAGATCAATCCGTTTATTCTCTCCTTTCAAAGCGCCAAAACAGCCTTGAAAAATATTTCATTCCCCGGGGGTACGATAAACCTGAATAATCTTGAGTTAAACGGACCCCTTTTTGCCCCGCAGGAATGGAGCTTAAGTACTTCCGGTAAAATTGAAAATCTGATCATAGATTATGATGATCTTTTCAGAGAGCCTGTTACAATAACAAGCCTGACATTTAAAACCCCCGAAAAAAAACCTCAGAAACGACTCATGGGAAGCAGGATCGTAATAGAAGAATGCAAAATAGCATCCGGCAAGAGCAATATAGCCTTTAATGGAAACGCAGTTTTGTCAAAAGACAAATTGCAGCTTGATGTGAATGCTACGGCCGATTTTCTGGAGTGGTCAAGCATCAAGGAGTTTGCAGATAACAAATTATTTCAAAGTGGCGAGGCTAAAAAGAGTTCAACTAATTCCTTCCTTTCAGGAATAATAAAGGCAAAAGTAAAATATTTAAAATATGGGGATCTGACATTGAGCCCTGTTCATGCCGATATAACTCTCGGTGCAGGAAATATTTCCATTGCTTTGGTTGACGCGGATCTTTGCGGTGTTTCGCTTACCGGAATCATTGAAACAGCGCGTAATAAATTCGACTTCAGGATATTTCCCTTTGCCCGTGATGAAAAACTCGATTCTTCCATTAACTGCTTTTTTAACAAGCGACAGGTGGCAACCGGTTCTTTCAGTTTGGACGGCGAAATATTTACAAAGGGTAAAGGAGCCGAAATCACAGGACTGCTAAACGGAACACTCGATTTTACAGCAAAGGAAGGAAGAATATACCAACTCGGGTTTTTGTCGAAAATATTCGCACTTCTGAATCTGACCGAAATTTTCAGGGGCAATATTCCCGACCTTGTTGGTGAAGGCTTTGCCTATAACTCAATAACTGCGTCCGGAAAACTGGAAAAAGGTAATTTTGTTATTACCGGATTTGTTATCGACGGCGCTTCGATGGCAATAGTCTGCACCGGTAATATCGATCTTAATAAAGAGAGCGTCGACCTTGTCGTTCTGATCTCTCCGTTTAAAACCGTCGATCTTATTATTAAATATATTCCTCTAGTCAACCGGATCCTGGACGGCAACATAATATCCATTCCGTTCAGGGTCACAGGAAAGCTGGAAGATCCTGATGTTATACCCCTTTCACCGACGGCGGTCGGTTCCGGGTTGTTGAAAATGCTGCAAAGAACAATCGAGCTTCCGATCAAAATAATGCAACCGATGTTCCAGGATTGAAGCTCCCCGCTGCAATCCGCCTCAGGCGGACTGAGGCGGATTCGACCGCAGGGAATAGTGTCTGTTTTAAATTCGCTCGCTAACTCCGCCGCAAGTAGCGGAGATTCGCTCGCTGTTTCGGTTAAAACGGAGTTATTTTTTTCAGCCTGACCGCAAGCCTGTCCGCAATATCCGTTATCTCTTTTATCCTGAAGATATAGCCTGCAGAAATAAATACGACTGCAAACAAGGCGGAAAGAAACGCTGCCATTAAAAGGCTGCCTGAAAAAGCAGTAACATCAAAACCATCTAAAAACTTTCCCTTGAACCACTCGAGCAGAATTCCCATTACAGCGCTGAGCAGACAAATTTTCACGAAGAACAGATATACCTCCCTGCTGTAAACGTTCCTGCTTCGTTTATTCCACAGAGCATACAGAATGACAACCTGGATAAACGCGGAAAGAGAGAGCGCAAGAGCTATGCCGTTTACCCCCATAACCTCCATCCCGTAATAGTAAATGGGTACGCTGACAAGTACCGCCATAGTTCCGAAAACTGCAGGAAAAAGGGTGTTCTGCATCGCATAAAACCCTCTAACGACAACTGTCTGGGCCGCAAATGCAAAAGTGCCTGCAAGAAGAAAGACAAGAATGCCGGAAGTCAGTTCCGTTGCGGCAGCATCAAACCTTCCTCTCTGAAATATGATCAGAACAATCTCATGCCTCAGAACCATCGCAAGCACTGAAAAAGGCACAACCACAGAAAGTCCGCGCAAAGTGTCATTAAGCAGGCGGTTCATCTCTTCCAGCCTGTTTTCAGCCGCAAGGCGCGCCATGAAGGGATATGCAGCCGTTCCAACAGCCTGGCCGAACAAACCGACCAGGATAAACATTATCCTGAGGCCATAATTGAGCGCTGCAATGCTTCCACCGGGCATGAAGCTGCCGAAGAATTTTAAAAAAAATTCGGTTGAAAATGTCATCGTCAGTCCGAACATAAGCGGCAAGGTCAAAAATACATACTTCTTAAAATCCGGATGCCTGAAATCAAAAGAAAGCTTGTATTTCATTCCGGCTTTCTTTGCACCGAGATATTGCAGGACAAAATTCCCGATAAAAGCCCCTCCTAAAACCCCCCATGAAAAAGCTTCCATGCCTATACAGGGGCCGAGAAGCATACCGCCTGCAATAATTCCCAGGTTATATAAAAGCGGGGCCAGAGCCGGAACAAAGAACCTCTCCTTTGCAAACTGGACAGCCATAAAAAGACCGCCTGAAAAAAAGAAAAACTGGGCAGGAAGAATTATTCTCGTCATCCGGACAGCTTTTGAAAATATTACAGGATCTCTCAGCCCCGGTGCTATTGCGGAAACAAGTATCGGTGCAAAAGCAACGGCTGCAAGTATGAACAAAATCAGAATCGCTCCAAAGCATGTCATGATCAGCGAAAAAACACGCCAGCCTTCCTCTTCGTCTCTATTAACCAGATAACCTGAAAAGATGGGTATAAAAGTTATTGAAAGGAAACCGCTTGCGGCAACATGATTCAGTATTTCAGGAACAACAAACGCAATCTGATAAGCATCAACGTCTCCGCCCGCTCCTCCGGCAAAGGCAATCGCCATTTCCCTGAAAAGGCCTATTCCGCGGCTTAAAAAAACCGACACCATCATAATGGCCGAAGCGACCCCGATTTTTTTATAAAGACCTGGAGACATGATTTATTAAACCCGCCCGGGATACAGTTTGAAAATGTACAATAAAAAAGCCCTGTTCTTCAGATTCAGAATGTTGCCATACCATATAACCAGGCAAAAATACAAAATATGTTTGTACCTGAAAGACGGCTTCAGCTTTTAAGCTTGCAACCATAATTATTACAATGTAGTTTGTCTATGGTATGCCTGTTTAAAAAAGGAGGTTTTATGCCTGACCAGTACTTGACAACCATACTCAGTATCGGGATTATCGTCGTTGCCATAACTTTTCTTGCGGCTGTTTTTCTTCTCATATACTCTTTCATTCAGATAAAAAAAGCCGCAACCGCTTTGACCGATTTTCTTACGGCAACCGACCTGAAAATAAACCCGGTGCTTAAAGAAGCCGAAGAAACATTAAAAAGTATAAGGACTGTTTGTGATGATATCGGCTCCGCCACATCAAACATCAGAAATATATCCGGCACCCTTTCCGATGTGGCTCTCCAGGTCAGGACATTCGGATTATTGACGGAAGACCTTCAGAACCGGCTCGCAGTCAGAATAACGGGCATTAAAGCAGGAATAAAGGCGGCTCTCGGTGTGCTGCTCAATCAGAAAAACAAAGGAGGAGTATAATATGGATGACAGAGGTTATGACACAGGATCTTTGGTCGCTTCATTTCTTTTGGGAGGCATAGTCGGCGCAGGAATCGCCATTTTGCTTGCCCCTCAGTCCGGACGTGAAACAAGAGAAAAAATAAAAGAGTTTGCGGAAACGGTAAAAGAAAAGATGTCTGCTTCCGTCGAAACCGCAAAGGATATCCTGGAAGAAAAAAAATCCGTTCTTTCAGCCGTAGTTGAGGCTGGGAAAGAGGCATACAATAAGGAAGTAAATAAATAATCAGTCGGGATCGACCGGAATGCCGCATTTATTGCATCGCTTTGCACCCCTGAAGAGTTTATGCTTGCAGCCGGGGCAAAGGTACCGGGATTCTTCATCCTCAATCCATTTTCCCGTGCCATGCTCCCGCCAGTAGGGAACAGATCTTAATATAACCTTTTTCCCTACAGGCATCGGGAAATTATCAATCTGCTTGCAGGGAAAATCGTCGCATTTATTGCATCCTTCATACCCCCTGCCCTGAACGCAATCCCTTATCCCGCATATCCTGCAAAATATGGATTTCCTGTCCGAAAGGCACCCGTCACACAGCAGGTCTTCAGGAGTCAGATTATCCATCCCCGGAATATTTGATTTATATACATTTACAAGCTTTTCAAGAAACTTTCTGTTGTCGTCCCTTGTAGCAAAATAGACACCGCATACTCCGCAATACAACCCGCACGGGGCAATAAGTTCTGGATTTATTTCCATATGCACAACTTCTCTTAATGGGATGGCCATTTGAGCGTACCTGACAAAGGGACATCCTCTTTATTCCTATAACTATTTACACTTATCTATCCATTTTCCACTCAAGCTGCTGCTCATTTTGCCCTCACCCCCGCCCTGGTTCGGAAAGGTCATATTCATAACACCTTCGTATGTATTGCCTTTATATGTTATTTTGCCGCTCCCTTTTGTTGTGCCTTCCTTACCGCTGCATTTTACGGTCCAGGATACTGTGTTGCCGTTTATGGTCACATTTACCTTCTCGCATTGCTCCCCTTTTTCGGACTTCTGGGGTACAAAATCATTTTTTGTAAGACACTGTGTATACTTGACCGGGGGCATCGGCATTGTCATTCCCGGCATTTCCATTTTTGATGTAACGGTTACCTCCCACAAGCCTTCCTTCATATCGGGCGCAGCAACTGCAAACGATGCACAGATAAGCGATAACATGATAATAAGAGACAATAAGAATTTTTTGTTCATTTTTTTCCTCCGGGATCTTTGTTTTAACCTAACCTCGATAAACGGGACTTTTTTCATTACCCCCTTGAGGGGTGTAAGTAAGTTTACGAGATTATTTCCTGCCACTCTTTTCAGTACCCCCTTGAGAGGTAGAAAAACGCAGGAAATAATCTCTTACTTACTAAACGGCAAGCAGATTAATAAACATACTGACATCCTGTATATTACGACATCAACCGAATAAAAACCATCGGCTTGGTATCATGTAAAATATCTTCATGTCCAGAACAAATTGCTTAGGGATATCTCCGCTTAAGGCTGTTGAAGGACTTTTTAAGAGTTTGTCATTTATGATCATGTTCAAATCGCCTCACTCTTTCTTCCGTCAGAGGATGCGTAGACAGGTAACCCGTCCATGCCCCTGCTGACGTTTTTGAATCCGATTTTTTTTTTTTATCAATCCGGCGCATCAGATTGGCCAAATGAACTGTCGGTATGTTATGAGACCGGAGGTAATCAACGGCGTAATCATCAGCTTCGCGCTCAAAGTTCCTTGAATATGAAAGCTGCGTCAATATGACCGGAAGACCGAGAAACAGCTCGGATGATCCGGTTATATCGCCGGTAATTGCCAGAAGGACAAAAGAAAGCAGGGAGTCCTGTATTACTGTGCGCAAGGCATGGCGATGGACCTCATGACCGGCCTCATGAACCAGCACCGCAAGCATTTCATCGTCGTGGCCGGAGATTTTGACCATCTCATCGGTAAAGACAACTGTTCCGGGTGGAAGCGCAAATGCATTAGGACCGACCCTGCCGCCTTTTCTGAACAGAATATTCAGCCCGTATACCGCATGGTCATCGATAACCGGCCGGAAATGATTTGTAAGGCGGAGTTTCACATCTTCATCCAGATCTGAAGGTTTAAATACCGACCTGTCCAGGATTTCAAGAGTCTGCCTGCCTGCGTATCCGGCGGTTGAAGGCGGAAGGCGGAAGGCGATGCCTTTCGAAACAGCCGGAACACCGAATTTTACGGCTCCGAACATAAAAAGAAGTACTGCGGCAAGGCAGATAAACACGTAGAGTCTGCGCTTTTCCAGATGGTGGACCGCCTGCATCCATGATCGGCGCTTCAGCCGTTCCAGCACGCGGTCAACCGCTTCATTCTCTTCCGTCTCAAATTTTTCACCGGTTGAAAAATATAAGTACCTGGGCGTTTCGGCAAGGCGGGGAGAAACCGATATTCCGAAACCGGGAACCGTCTTTAACACCTTTCCGTCTTCGGATCGCTCAATCCCGATTGCGCCGTTATCATAAACACGGAAAACAGCCGCCGTCTGTGCCGAAGTTCTGCCGTCGTACCAGTATCCTTTAATTGCAATCATAGGCCGAAATCAATATCCATGAAATCGGTTGCTTCAGACCCAACCGCGCTTATCTGTCTCTGGGACTCGGCGATAAAACCGTCGAGATCCCCTTTTGGAGCAAGTTTAAGATGCTCAACCTTATACCGCAGGCTTCGCACCTTTGCCCACGGATGGAACAGCCCGAAAGTAACGGCTGTTGCAAGGGAATTCGTCAGAACAAGAATGAAATAATCTTTCAGCTTCATGTCGGCTTCGAAACGGTGGCCGGCCAGGATGCTTGAGTTGTAAAGGAGATTTCCGGTCTTAACCGATATGCAGGCAAAAACATAAAGGTAGAGGGTAAGAGCGACAAGGATAAAAAGAGGAGGAAAGAGAAAAAAAGATCCCAGGATCAGAAGCCCTCCCAGCAGAACAGGAACAAGAAGACCGAGAAATATACGGTTGTAATCCTTTCGTGTCGCATTGAATTTAAAACCGGTAGTGCCGTAACCGGAGTTCTCCACCATGAATTTTCTCTGCCTGAAGTAGGCATAAGGAAACAGGAAACCGAGTGTCAGCAATGCAACCATCGGCCACAGCAGGTATGCTTTTGCAGCTTCTTTGTAAGATCCGTTAAAGGAAAAACGGATATTTCTCAGGGAGCTGTTTCTTGCATTGAAAGCAAGGGAACGGACAACCAGCCATGGAAGGACTATGACAAAGGTTATGCTCAGCACAGCCCCTGCAATCGGCAATATTTTCGACAACACACCCTGAAGCAAAAAAAAGCCTGCAACTATAAGACGGCCTTTCAGGATATTGGAAGGCTTTGCCAGGTATTCGAAGCTTGCTCCGCCGATTCTGGTGTTGCCGTAGAGATACTGGTTTTTACGGACTTTGGCCCAGGCGGAATAGATTCCCAGGGTAATTATCGAAAGAAGGATGTTGACAAGCCATATACGGAAATATTCAGAACCGCTCCCATGGAATTCAAACGGGATTTTATCCGGTTTCTTTTCTGCGGCCGGGGGTTCTGCTGCCTGCGGCTTCACCCCGATTTCCATAATATCTGCAGCACCGGCAAATACGGGCTTTCTTTCATCCGCCGGTTTCTGTATCAATAGAGTTTCGGAAGGCTTCTGCTCCTGAATGCCGGCCTGAACCTGCACCGGCTCCTGAAATATCTGCAATCCCGCTTTTTTGAGAACTTCGGCATATTTTCCGGCTGTCCGCTCATCCAGGTCTTTTTTTAAAATAATCCGCTTTCGCGCAAGAATCTGCCCGGCTTTTTCCTCGCTTATTGAAAACAGCCTGGAAAGATTCCGTTTAACATTACCGGGCTCACAACCGGCCATGATTTCGCCGCTGAATACGATATTATACCTGATTTCAGCCATACTTTCCTTTTCTTAAAAAGCCTTCACCCGCTCCTGTTTTTATTCTTTGCCGCTTCATCCCGGAACCCTGAAGTCAGTGCGGCGATCTTTGCTTTCTGAGAAACGGTCAGAGAACTAAACGGCGAGTTATCAAAGGTCGTATTCCTGTTCTCGACGATCAGCACCTTCGCGTCCGTACTTAAAGTGTGCGTATGCCAGACCGACTTTTTAACGTTGTAGATCTTAAACGGCTGCATATTCTCCGCAAAAATATCCGTGACTTTCTTATCTCCTTCACCGATAAAGAGTATGCAGCGGCCGCGAAGCAAAACGAATACCTCGTCTGTTTCATCATGGCGCTGCATGGCTGTGATATTTTCGGGTAAAAGGTCGTTGCTGAAGTTCAAGACGGCGACCCGCCATTCGGCGTAGTCAACCACAGGACTGTAGCCCTCCTTGACATAATCGCGCACTTCGAGCAATTTATCGCTGATTGCCGAACTCATGATTTATTTCTCCCGACTGAACATTTTTTTTCACAGAATATGTTTTACTCTCCCTACTATCCCGCTTTCAAGACGCACTTTAATTCCATGAGGATGTTTGGGAGAATTCGTCAAAATATCTTTTACTGTCCCTTCGGTCAGCGCACCGGTCCGCTGGTCTTGTTTCATTACAACGGATACCCTGATCCCGGGTTTTATTGCCGCCCTTACAGTTCCATCCATATCATATTCTCCGGTTCATGTTACACCCGCTCTGACTATCGGCAAAGCCGGAAAGATCCATAAGCGGAATGTTATAAAATTAAACTTTTAAAAACAATTGATTTGATTGGAATTATCATTTTTCAGGATGGATGTCCAGTTAAACGCTAAAGCCGGCAGACAACTTTCTCTTCCATCAACCGCCCGCACTGCTATACGACCAATAACGAAGTGCATGAAGAAACTACAGAAGTAAAGGGTGTCCTGCAAGCCCCGCCCGCCCTGAAAAGCGGGCTTCCCGGTCATTAAACAGGTTCATCCGACTGCTGTTAAGCAACACCCATATCAGATTTTATCCCTTAATTTCTTGACATAATGGAGATAAATCGCCTAATAAGATATTCGTACGGAAAAAATAAAAATTGTTGCGCCGGATTTATTTTAACTATGTGAAGCGAGGCCTTTAATGACACTCCCTTTTCATGGTCAAAGTTGACAGCTTCGTAAAAAGTCATTCTGTCCGCCGCAGCGCATTGCGCTTCATTCCTCAAGATTCGCGCGCTTTGCATAATGATTTTTTTTCTTTGCCGTCTGAATTTTGATTTTTTTATGAGTTATTCAAAATCAGATGTTCTTCAAAGGGCCCGAAACTATAAAGCAATAACAGATATCATGTCTCCGGAACTGAAGGAATCGCATATTCTTCAAAAGAAGCTGTCGTTTAAAGAGAGATTGTCATATTCTCATATGCCGATTCGTGTTAAACTTGCCATTGCCATCACACTTATCATCCTGCTGACCATAATAATTTTAAGCTACGTTATTCTGACAAGACAGAAGGAGAGCCTTTATCAGCATACCGTAAAAATGGGCAAGACCAGTCTTAACTATTTCGTGAATAACGCACGTCACCCGTTGGTTAAAGAAAGCATCCTTGAGTTGAATACCCTGATAAATGAGGCTGCATCAGTAGAAGGAATTCTCTACGCACTCATAGTCGACCGGGAAGGTGTAATAAAGGCGCATACTGATATTGCCATGGTCGGCAAACCTTACCAGTTGCTTGAAAAAACAGATCATTTAAATACAGAGGGTGACGTAACGTACTTCAATTACACCAATGGCGCAGGTTCGAAAGTTCTTAATTTATCGCGGCCCGTAGCTTTCAAAAAAGTGGAACTCGGTGTGGTGCATGTAGGCATATCGCTGGATTTTATTGAAAAGCAGATACGCAAAGAAAGCTTATTTATTATAGTGCTGAGTTTGTTTATGGTCGTGGTCGGAATCGTGAGTGCGGTTTTGATAGGAGTCCAGTTCGCCCGCCCGATATCCAAACTGGTTATGGCGACGAAGGAAGTTGGTAAGGGCAATTTCCAATACCAGCTTGAGATGACAAATAGAGATGAATTCGGCGACCTTTCAAATTCGTTTAATTATATGACACAGGCACTATGGAAGAATTCGATCATGCAGAAATCCTTCGGCCGGTATGTCTCTCCGGAAGTAGTTGATATGATTATGGCTAATCCGGAAGAATCATGGCTGAAAGGCAAGCGCAGTGAGGCAACGATACTATTCTCTGATATCAGGGGCTTCACCGCCTATTCAGAGGGCAGAGAACCTGAAGAGGTGGTTGAAGCATTA
>Ga0315268_10002914_pt1 | contig 19019 bp, 16 predicted proteins | sample C1_top_MG_FD_204535 | JGI IMG/M metagenome (GOLD analysis project Ga0315268, IMG submission 204535) | Sediment microbial communities from Yellowstone Lake, YNP, Wyoming, USA - C1_top | ecosystem: Environmental > Aquatic > Freshwater > Lake > Sediment | place: USA: Wyoming | collected 2017-08-01
GAAGGAAGAAGAGGCGAAGGCCCTGATCGCACAGATCAAGGGCGGCGCCAGCTTCGAAGAGCTTGCGAAGAAGAACTCCAAGGACCCGGGATCGGGACAGAACGGCGGCGATCTCGATTTCGCAAACCCTGGCGCTTACGTCCCCGAGTTTTCACAGGCCATGGTGAAGCTGAAGAAGGGCGAGATGACGGACTCGCCCGTCAAGTCGCAGTTCGGCTATCACATCATCAAGCTCGAAGACACGCGTGAGGCCAAGCTGCCGCCGCTCGAAGAAGTCAAGCCGCAGATTCAGCAGCGCCTGAGCCAGATGAAGATGGCCAAGTTCCGCGACGACATTCGCGCCAAGGCCAAGACCGACTACAAGTTCGCGAACTAGGAGCCTGGGCGCGCGGGGTTCTCGGGCGCGCCGCGGCGCCGCGGCTACAGCCTCGCGGCGTCGAGTTCGAGCCGACCCGCTTCGATGCGCAGTTGCCGGTCGCAGCGGGACGCGATTCCCGGGTCGTGCGTCACGAGCACGAGTGTGGTGCCGATCTCGCGATTGAGTTCGAACATCAATTCCATCACGGTCTCGCCGGTCGCGAAATCCAGGCTGCCGGTGGGCTCATCGGCCAGCAGCACCGCAGGGCGAACCACAAACGCGCGCGCCAGGGCCACACGCTGCTGCTCGCCGCCCGACAACACCTTGGGGTAGTGGCCGAGGCGCTCGCGCAGGCCGACGCGCGTGAGCATTTCAGTGGCCCTCGCGCGCGCGTCGCTGCGCCCTTGCAACTCGAGCGCAAGCATCACGTTTTCCAACGCCGTCAGGTTGCCGAGCAACTGGAAACTCTGAAACACGAAACCCAGCTTGTCGGCGCGCAAACCGGCGCGCCCGTCTTCGTCCAGCGCGAACAGGTCCACACCCGCGAGATGCACCGTACCCGTGGTGGGAGTGTCCAGGCCGGCGATGATCGACAGCAGCGTGCTCTTGCCCGAACCCGACGCACCGACGATGGCAACCGACTCGCGTGGGGCAAGCTCGAAATTGATCTGGTGGAGAATTGTGAGTGTGCCTGTCGAATCGCGCACTTGTTTGCTCAGGCCTCGAACGGCAATGATGGATTGCGACGCTTGCGACATGGATACGCGTGTGTTTCGAATCGGTTGCTCACGCCGGGATTGGCTGTCGCACTTTAGCGTGCTGGTGGCAGGCCTGCCTGCCCTGCGGGTTCACGCTGCTGCGCGCCGGCGCCTGATTCTGATTGTTGGCAACAGTCTCTCGGCCGAGTACGGCTTGAAGCGCGGCAGCGGCTGGGTCGCTCTGCTTGAGCAGCGCCTGGCGCGTGAGCGCATCGATGCCGACCTCGTCAATGCGAGCATCAGCGGCGACACCACTTCGGGCGGCCGGTCGCGCCTGCCGGCATTGCTGCGAGAACATCGACCCACGCATGTGATGATCGAACTCGGGGGCAACGATGCATTGCGGGGTCTGCCGCTCGACTTGACGCGCACCAACCTGGTCGCCATGACGCGCGCTGCGGCGGGCAACGGTGCCAGCGTGATGCTGCTCGGCATGCAGGTGCCGCCGAACTATGGGCGCAAGTACAGCCAGGACTTCGCGAATCTGTTCGCAGGCGTGGCCAAACAGGAGGGCGCGTTGCTGGTGCCATTCCTGCTCAAAGGCGTGGCCGACGTGCCTCAGACCGAATCGATGTTCCAGAGCGATCGCATCCATCCCACGGAAGCGGCGCAGGCATCGATACTCGACAACGTCTGGCCTGTGCTGAAGCCCTTGCTGAAGTAGCGCCGCGCGGCCTCAGTTTTGTTGCGCCCGATCGCGCGCATCGCGGTGATGGTCTTGCCGTTGCGGCTCGGCGCGCTCGCGCTGCTGCGGCTCGGCGGGCCGCGTGTGTGGCGCTGCTTCTTCGGCACGAGCCGGCGCTTGCCGCACAGCGGGGTTGCTGCGCTGCGCGGCGCCAGGTGTTGGCGCCGCGGCAGGAGGTCTCACCTCGGCGTTGGCCGCAGGTGCCGCAACTTCGGTGCCAGGCGGCCGCTGAGGATTGCCGCGAACCCCCTTGGGGGGCCATGCATGCGCCGAACCCTCGGCCCGCCCATTCGTCGTCGCCGGCGGCGGCATCACAGAGCGCGGCACCGGGACGGCTGGAACGGAATTGGCCGGCGCCGTTGGAACGGCAGGGCGCGCCATGATTGTGGACGGGGTTGGCGCAAGCGCTGGATTGGGTGGGTTGGTCGAACTCGAAGTCGGTGCGGCCGGTGCAGCAGGTGCGCCCTGTACAGCGGGTGCGCCACGAACAATCGAATTTTCAGGGTGCTGAGGCGCGCTCGGCCGTTGCAGTGTCGTCACCGTCTGCGCAGCCGGCGCGACGGGTGTGACGAGCCCGGCCGCAGGGCCAGGCAGCGCGCGCTCCGCGCCCCGGGACTGATCATCCGTGCGCAGCCAGGGGCGGGCTATTTGGCTCGGACCGACGGCGCGATCGGCCGGCGACGAGCGCCCCGCGGCCCCGGCATTGCCGATTCCGGGCGCCGTGATCGACTGTGCTTCCAGGGTGCGAACCGCGGGCGCCTGCACCGGCGCGGCGACCAGCGTCGCGCCGCGCGCGAGGCCTTGCGTCAGTTCGCGCACGTCGGAGCGCTCACGCAAACCGAGGGCGGCAGGGGCCACAGGTTGGCGCTGCGTGAACACGCCGGCCGGAACGACCGTCACCGCATGTGCGAACTTGCGATTGCTGAAGTCGCGCTGTTCGACCGCACCCTGCGGGTTACCGACGTACTGGGTGATGTTGGTGATGTTCGTGACATGGGTGTAATTGACTTCGCGCACATAGCGCGGGCTGACACGGTAACTCGGCACATACACCTCGCGCGGTGCGAGCGGGAACCAGCCAACCACGGGACCGCCGATGTTCACGGAAACACTGACATGTGGCCCGCCGACCCAGGCGACCAGTGCCGGCGCATAGACCGGACGGTGCACGCGGGTGCCGGGCGCCCAGCACCAGTTGGAGCGGTAGTAAACCCAGCGTCCGTAGTGGAATGGCGCGAAACCCCAGGGTGCGTCGTCGACCCAGGTCCAACCCCAGGGTCTGATCCAGACCCAATGCCCCGTGCTGTACGGTGCCCAGCCGGCGCCAACGCTGTAGGGAGTCCACAGGTCGCCGTACTCGTCGCTGCGTTCCCAGCGGCCATGGCGGTCGAGCTCTTCGACGCCGGTCATTTCGGGTGAGACATATTGCGTCGAGGCGCTGCGGTCGTCGCTGCGGTCGCGTGTGCTGCTCCACGCAGCGAAGGCGTCGCGTTTGGGTTCCGCCAACGTGTACTGGGCGGCGTTCTTGGCGTCGATCCAGAATTCAGCACGCTGGCCGCTGTTGACGGTGAGTGCGCTTCCCGGACCTTCGTATACCGCAGAACCGCTGTTCACCGTCAGGTGGCTCGATTCGTCAATTCGATCGATCCGGTAGCGGCCGGTGCGCAGCGCGCGAAATCGACCCTCACCGGTGCGAACTGCGAACTCAGCGACCGCCTCGCGGCTGCGCAGGCGAGCCGAGATCGAGCCGTTGTGCAGCAGCAACTCGATATGTGAGTCGTCGATGCGCACAACCTCGAGTTCGCTGCCGGAGTCGAGCCCCACCGTCGTCGAACCGATGCGGACCTCGGCACGCGCTGCCCCTTCCGTGGCCAGGCGGTCCCCGCTCGTGATCGGGCGATTGCGTACGGCATCGAGCCATTCGCCTTCGCCCGGGCTGAAGAGCCAGACCTTGCCGGTCATCTCGGACAAGCGGCCGACGCGGCCGGGTGGATCGACTTCTTGGTCTTTGGCGTTCAGCTCCTGTGCTGCGCAAGCGCCGGCCAGCGCAGCGCACACCAGCCCAGCGAAGAACTTCGCGCTCAGGGTCCCAAGGCGTTTGCGTGATTCAATGGCCAAGTTCATGGTGCGAACCTCTTGTGTTGCGGCGGTGGGTGGCGTGCACCTGACGCTGCAATGCCGGCGCGAAACCGCGCCCATGTCCACAACGCTCAATCCTGCGTCCGCGCCGACACACGATCGCTGGCCAGGCCCAGGTTTACATCGCGAAACATGCTCTTGCCGAATCTCGCGTTGTACTCGTGCCGTGGGCCGACTCCAGTACCGCGACCCAGAGATTTCGAAACATGAAACCGCGTCTTCGGCCCGATGGCGTCGTTGCAAGCCTTGCAGGCCGCGCTGGGCCTGAGGCCCAGCCCCTCGCTTGGCGAGCGCAGTCCGCGGGGACTGCGCACGTCCGGGCTCGGCCTCGCGATACCACAAGGTATCGCTGCGGTTTGCGCCTAGCCCTCGAACCGAATCCGTCGCTTTCATCTTGTTCCGAAACCTCTGGGCCGCGATACTAGTCGTCCGCATTCGGCTCCAGGTCGGGAAACAGCACGCTGGTGAAGCCGAAGCGGCTGAAATCGCGGATTCGCATCGGGTAGAGCACGCCGACCAGATGGTCGCACTCATGTTGCACGACGCGTGCGTGGAAGCCCTCGGCTTCGCGCGCGATGCGCCGGCCCTGGGCGTCAAAGCCGCTGTAGCGAATTCGCGCGAACCGGGGCACCACGCCACGCAGCGTCGGTACCGACAGGCAACCTTCCCATCCTTCTTCCTGCTCCTGGCCTAGCGCCTCGACTTGCGGATTGATCAGAACAGTCTCCGGGACCGGCGGCGCATCGGGATAACGCTGGTTCTGGGAGAAACCGAAGATCACGACCGACAAGTCGACACCGATCTGCGGCGCCGCCAGGCCCGCGCCGTCGGCGGCGCGCATCGTCTCGAACATGTCGTCGATCAAGGCATGCAGCTCGTGCGTATCGAACGCCAGCACCGGCTGCGCCACGCGCAGCAGGCGCGGGTCACCCATCTTCAAAATTTCGCGAATCGTCATGTCTGCAAGGCGGTAAACGCCGCGATCACTTCCGGCGTTGCCTGCACGAGCTCGATCAGCACGCCTTCGCCGCCGAACGGGTATTCAGCATTGCCAACGGGGTGCAGGAAGCAAATATCGTAGCCGGTCGCTCCCTTGCGTATGCCGCCTGGAGCAACACGCACACCGTTGGCAGCGAGCCACTCCACGGCACGTGGCAAGTTGTCGACCCACAGGCCGATGTGATTCAGCGCTGGAATATTCACCGCGGGTTTCCGGTCCGGGTCCAGGGGTTGCATCAAATCGACTTCCACCTTGAACGGGCCCGACCCCAAGGCACAGATGTCTTCATCCACGTTCTCACGCTCGCTGCGGTAGGTGCCGGTCGGCGTGAGGCCAAGTTTGTCGACCCAGAGCGCGCGCAGGCGCTCTTTGCTGGTGCCGCCGATCGCGACTTGCTGCAGCCCCAGGACCTTGAAGGGCCGCGTCATTCGAACTCCATGATGACCTGATCGACCGCCAAGCTCTCGCCCTTCGTCGCAACGATCTTGGCGACGACTCCGTCATGCTGGGCGAGGAGGATGTTCTCCATCTTCATGGCTTCGATGACGGCAAGCCTCTCGCCCGTGCGCACCGTCTGGCCGGGTGCGACGGCGACATCCACCAGCAAGCCCGGCATCGGCGACAGCAGGAATCTGGACAGATCGGGCGCCACCTTGACGGGCATCAACGCCAGCAACTCCGCCGCACGCGCCGTCAGCACCCGGGCTTGCATCTGCATGCCGTTGTGGGTGATGCTCAGGTCCAGTCCGATGCGTTCGACCTGGGCGCTGAATGGCAGGCCGTCGAATTCGCCGTGCACGGCAATGTCGCGCAACGGGCCGCGAAAGCGCAACGTTGATGTCTTGTCGTCGATGGTGATTCGATAGCCGTCGCCAGCGTTGCTCACCTTCACCGGCGTTTGCTGGCGCCGGCCACCGCTGCCGGCGTGCACGACCACATAATCCTGGCCAAGCTGCAATTCATGGCCGGGCAGCTGCCCGGAGATGCGTGCCGCACGCTCGCGACTGCGGCGATGCGCGGCGGCAGCCAGAGCGGTCAGAAAGCGCGGATCGTCAAGAGCACCCAAAGCCACCGAAAACCCGCTCGGGTATTGCTCGGCGATGAAGCCCGTATTGAAGTCAGCCGCGATGAATTTGGGATGTGCAAGCAGCGCCGACTGGAAAGCGATGTTGCTCGCCACGCCTCGAATCACGAACGCGTTCAGCGCCTCGCGCATGCGCCGCATCGCGTCCGCGCGGTCATGGCCGTGCACGATCAGCTTGGCGATCATCGAATCGTAGTGGATCGGGATTTCGCCCCCTTCCGCAAAGCCGGTGTCGACGCGAATTCCGCCGTCTTCGGGCACGGCCTGCGCGGCGTGCATGGTTTGCGCTGGAGGCTGGTATTTCACGAGCCGGCCGGTGGAGGGCAAGAAGCCGCGCAGCGGGTCCTCGGCGTTGATGCGGCATTCCATCGCCCAGCCGCGCCGGGCGATGTCGGACTGGCCAAACGCGAGTGGTTCGCCCGCGGCGACCCGAATCATCTGCTCCACCAGGTCGAGCCCGGTGATGCACTCCGTCACCGGGTGCTCGACCTGAAGGCGTGTGTTCATCTCGAGAAAGTAAAAGCTCTGATCCTTTCCGACCACAAACTCCACCGTCCCGGCACTTTGGTAGTTCACTGCCTTGGCCAGGGCCACAGCCTGTTCACCCATGGCCTTGCGTGTCGCTTCGCTGATGAACGGCGACGGCGCTTCTTCGATCACTTTCTGGTGTCGGCGCTGGATCGAGCATTCGCGTTCGTGCAGATAGACGCAGTTACCGTGTGCGTCGCCCAGGATCTGGATCTCGATGTGACGCGGTTGTTCGACGAATTTTTCGATGAAGACCCGGTCGTCGCCAAAACTGGCGCGCGCTTCGTTGCGGCAGGCGGCGTAGCCCTCGAGAGCGCCTTTGTCGTCGTGCGCCACGCGCAAGCCCTTGCCGCCACCGCCGGCGCTGGCCTTGATCATGACCGGATAGCCGATGTCCTTCGCAATCTGAACCGCTTGCTGCGCGGTCTCGATGGCCGCGTTGTGACCCGGAATCGTATTCACCTTGGCCGCGGCCGCGAGATTCTTCGAAGCAATCTTGTCGCCCATCGCGGCGATCGACGCGTGTTTCGGCCCGATGAAAACAATGCCCTGCTCCTCGACGCGCCGCGCGAACTCTGCGTTCTCGCTCAAGAAGCCGTAGCCGGGGTGCACCGCCTGCGCCCCCGTGTGCCGGCACGCGGCGATGATCTTGTCGATCACCAGGTACGACTCGCGGCTCGGCGACGGGCCGATGAACACCGCTTCGTCGGCGAGTTCCACGTGCAGCGCATCGCGGTCGGCTTCCGAGTAAACCGCCACGGTCGCGATTCCCAACTTGCGCGCCGTCTTCATGACACGGCAGGCAATCTCTGCGCGGTTTGCAATCAAGATCTTGGTGAACATCTTGATCGGTCTCAGAGCGGAATGTTGCCGTGCTTGCGCCACGGGTTTTCGAGCTTCTTCTGCGCCAGCATCGCCAGCGAGCGGCAGATGCGCCTGCGCGTTTCGTGCGGCTGGATCACGTCGTCGATGTAACCCCGTGCGCCGGCGACGAAAGGATTCGCAAACTGCTCCTTGTACTCAGCCTCGCGCGCGGCCAGTTTGGCCGGGTCACCCTTGTCTTCGCGGAAGATGATCTCCACGGCGCCCTTCGCGCCCATGACGGCGATCTCGGCGTTCGGCCAGGCGAAATTGACGTCGCCGCGCAGGTGCTTGGAGCTCATCACGTCGTAGGCGCCGCCGTACGCCTTGCGCGTGATCACGGTCACCTTGGGCACAGTGCACTCGGCGTAGGCGTAGAGCAGCTTCGCGCCGTGTTTGATGATGCCGCCGTGCTCTTGCGATGTCCCGGGCATGAAACCGGGCACATCGACGAAGGTGATGACCGGAATGTTGAACGCGTCGCAGAACCGCACGAAGCGCGCGGCCTTGATCGCGCTCTTGATGTCCAGGCATCCTGCCAGCACCAGCGGCTGGTTGGCGACGATGCCGACACTTTGACCGTCCATGCGCGCGAAGCCGATGACGATGTTCTTCGCGAAGTCGGGTTGCAGTTCGAAGAAGTCGGCGTCGTCGACGCTCTTGACGATCAGCTCCTTCATGTCGTACGGCTGGTTCGGGTTGTCGGGGACGAGCGTGTCGAGCGACATGTCCAGGCGTTCGGCAGGGTCGTCGCCGCGTCGCAGCGGCGCCCGTTCGCGGTTGTTCAGCGGCAGGTAGTTGTACAGGCGCCGCAGCATCAGCAGCGCGTCGACGTCGTTGTCGAACGCCAGGTCGGCCACGCCGCTCTTGGTGGTGTGCGTCACTGCGCCGCCCAGGTCTTCGGCACTCACCTCTTCATGCGTCACCGTCTTCACGACTTCAGGCCCGGTGACGAACATGTAGGAGCTGTTTCTCACCATGAAGATGAAGTCGGTCATCGCCGGCGAATACACAGCGCCTCCGGCGCATGGGCCCATCACCATGCTGATCTGCGGCACGACACCCGATGCCATCACGTTGCGCTGGAATACCTCGGCGTAACCGCCGAGCGACGCGACCCCTTCCTGGATGCGCGCGCCACCCGAATCGTTCAGGCCGATGACCGGGGCGCCGACCTTCATCGCCTGGTCCATGATCTTGCAGATCTTCTCGGCGTGCGCTTCCGACAGTGCGCCGCCGAATACGGTGAAGTCCTGGCTGAACACGAACACCAGACGGCCGTTGATCATGCCGTAGCCGATGACGACGCCGTCACCCGGAATCTTCTGCTGCGCCATGCCGAAGTCGGCGCAGCGGTGCTCGACAAACATGTCCCATTCTTCGAACGTGCCTTCGTCGAGCAGCAACTCCAGGCGTTCGCGCGCCGTCAGCTTGCCTTTGGCGTGCTGCGCCGCAATCCGCTTCTCGCCGCCGCCCAAACGCGCCTTGGCACGTTTGGCCTCCAGCTTCTGAATGATGTCGTGCATAGGGGCAGTGTCTCCTCAACGCGGGTTCGTTCGATACAGATCGAGCAGGGCGCGCGCCGCGGTCGACGGCGCGATGCGTTGCTGCGACACGTCATCCAGCAGTTGCGGCAACCTGCGGCGCACGGCGGGGTGTTCATTGAATTCGGCTCGCAGGCGCGCGTGCACGATGTCCCACACCCAGCACAGGGCCTGCTCTCGGCGCCTCGCGCTGAATTCGCCGCTCGCTTCACGCTGGGCGCGAAACGCGCCGATCGCATCCCACACCGCTGCGATGCCCTGGCCTTGCAAGGCGCTGACCTGCATCACCTGTGTCTGCCTGCGGATCGATGAACCGTACGAGTTGAGCACCAGCATGGCGCTCGCGATATGCGCTTGCGCGCGCGTGGCCGCGGCGGGGTCGAGATCGGCCTTGCTGATGAGCACCAGGTCCGCCAGCTCCATCACGCCTTTCTTGATCGCCTGCAAGTCATCACCCGCGTTCGGAAGTTGCAGCAAGATGAACATGTCGGTCATGCTGGAAACGGCTGCCTCGCTCTGGCCCACGCCGACTGTTTCGACGATGACGATATCGTGGCCCGCAGCCTCGCACAGCAGTATCGCTTCGCGCGTCTTTTCCGCGACACCGCCGAGCGTTCCCGAAGCCGGGCTCGGCCGGATGTAGGCTTGCGCGTGCACCGACAAACGCTCCATGCGCGTCTTGTCACCCAGAATGGACCCGCCGGACAGGCTGGACGATGGGTCGACGGCAAGCACCGCGATGCGCCGCCCCTGGGCGATCGAATGCAAACCCAGCGCCTCGATGAAAGTCGATTTGCCGACACCCGGGACACCTGAAATGCCCAGGCGCATCGATTTCCCGGTGTCAGGCAGCAGCGCGTTGAGCAGGGCATCGCCACGAGCGCGGTGCTCGCCTCGCGTCGATTCGAGCAGTGTGATGGCCTTGGCAAGCGCGCGCCGATCGCCGCCGCGTACGCCGTCCGCCAAGGCTTGATCGTGGGCACTCAACGTCACGCGGCGTCACCTGCTGGAGAGGTTCGCCTTGATGTGTTCGAGCACGTCTTTTGCACTCGCCGGGATCGGCGTTCCAGGTCCGTAGATGCCCTTCACGCCGGCCGCAAGCAGAAACTCATAGTCCTGGCGCGGGATCACGCCGCCGACGAAAACGATGATCTCGCCCGCGCCCTGTTCGCGCAGGCTCTTCAGGATGGCCGGCACGAGCGTCTTGTGTCCGGCGGCGAGTGTGCTGACGCCCACGGCATGCACGTCGTTCTCGATCGCCTGACGCGCGCACTCTTCGGCGGTCTGAAACAGCGGGCCGATATCGACGTCAAAGCCCAGGTCGGCAAACGCAGTCGCAACCACTTTGGCGCCGCGGTCATGCCCGTCCTGGCCGAGCTTGGCGATCAGCACGCGCGGCTGGCGACCCTGCTCTTTGGCGAACTCGGCAACTTCGCGCTTCAGCTTGTCCCAGCCTTCAGCACTGTCATAAGCGGCTGCATACACACCCGTCACCTTTTGCGTATTGGCGCGGTGGCGCCCCCAGGCCTTCTCCAGAGCATCGGAAACCTCGCCGACTGTGGCGCGCAGGCGCATCGCCTGAATCGCCAGCTGCAGCAGATTTTGCGGCTCTGCGCCCGCGCCGCCATCGGTTTGCGCGCATCGGGTCAACGCATCGAGTGCCGCATTCAACGCTTCCGCGTCGCGTGCCGCGCGCAAGGCGCGCAGCCGCTCGATCTGGCCGTCGCGCACTGCATGATTGTCGACCTCGCGGAACTCGATTTGCTCTTCCTGGGCCAACTTGTACCTGTTGACGCCCACGATCACGTCCTGGCCTGAGTCGATGCGCGCCTGCTTTTGCGCAGCGCTGGCTTCGATCTTCAGCTTCGCCCAACCGCTGTCGACGCAGCGCACCATGCCGCCCTGCGCATCGACTTCCTGGATGATCGCCCAGGCCTTGTCGAGCATGTCCTGCGTCAACCTCTCCATCATGTAGCTGCCGGCCCAGGGATCGACCACGTTCGTGATGTGGGTCTCTTCCTGGATGATGAGTTGCGTGTTGCGGGCGATGCGCGCGCTGAATTCGCTGGGCAAGGCAATCGCTTCGTCGAGCGCGTTCGTGTGCAGGCTTTGGGTGCCGCCGAACACCGCTGCCAGCGCCTCGATCGTGGTGCGCACGACATTGTTGTAGGGGTCTTGCTCGGTCAGGCTCCAGCCCGAGGTCTGGCTATGGGTGCGCAGCATCAGGCTCTTTGGATTCTTTGCGCCGAAGGCCTGCATGATGCGCCACCACAGCACCCGCGCCGCGCGCATCTTGGCGACTTCCAGATAGAAGTTCATGCCGATCGCCCAGAAGAAGCTGAGCCGCGGCGCGAAATCATCGACATCCAATCCCTTGGCCAGGGCCGTCTTCACATACTCCTTGCCATCGGCCAGCGTGAAGGCGAGTTCCAGCGCCTGGTTCGCTCCCGCTTCCTGCATGTGATAACCCGAAATCGAAATCGAGTTGAACTTCGGCATGTGTTTTGACGTGTATTCGATGATGTCGCCGACGATTCGCATCGACGGCTGCGGCGGATAGATGTAGGTGTTGCGGACCATGAACTCCTTCAGGATGTCGTTCTGGATGGTCCCGCTCAAGCATTCCTGGGCAACGCCCTGCTCCTGCGCCGCAACCACATACGCGGCCAGGATCGGCAACACGGCTCCATTCATCGTCATCGACACCGACACCTTGTCCAGCGCGATGCCGTCGAACAGGATCTTCATGTCTTCCACGCTGTCGATCGCGACCCCGGCTTTGCCGACGTCGCCCGTGACTCGCGGGTGGTCGCTGTCATAGCCGCGGTGCGTGGCCAGATCGAACGCGACGCTGATCCCTTGGGCGCCGCCGGCCAGCGCCTGGCGATAGAAAGCGTTCGACGCCTGTGCGGTCGAAAACCCCGCGTACTGGCGAATCGTCCATGGCCGCACCGCGTACATCGTCGCTTGCGGCCCGCGCAGATAGGGCGCGAAACCCGGCAGCGTGTCGACATGTTCAAGGCCTTGCAGATCAGCGGCGGTATACAGCGGCTTGACGCAGATGCCCTCGGGCGTGACCCAATTCAGGGACTCGAGCGTGCCACCGGGCGCGGACTTCGCGGCCACCTCTTCCCAGGCGGACAAGGATCGGGCGGCAGAGTCGGGACCGGAGTCGGGAGCGACGTCGGGTTTGGCGGGCATCGTGAGCTTTCGATCGGTGGCGGGCGAGGCCGGCAGCGGCCCGTTCCAGCACCGTGGTTCAAGACCGGATCATATTGCTCGGCATGGCATCGCAGCCGACCCGGCCGCGCCTCGCCCCGGCCGCCAGGCGCGTCGAAGCGCCGCTTGCCTGATTCCGAGGAGCCTGGGTGAGTCGAGATCAGACCCTGCCAGAGTTCGCCCGCCAATGCACCGCTGCGACAATCGCCGCATGCCACGCCCTCGCCTCGCTTTGATCGCCGCCGTCGCACGCAACGGTGCGATCGGCAAAGACAACGCCCTGCTGCTGCATCTGCCCGGCGATCTGCCGCGCTTCAAGCGCCTGACGCTGGGCGGCGCCATCATCATGGGACGCAAGACCTGGGAGTCGATCGGCAGGCCGTTGCCGGGCCGGCACAATATCGTCCTGACGCGAAATCCTCGCTGGCACGCGGCAGGCGCCGATGTGGCGCCGTCGTTGCAGGCCGCGCTTGCGCTGGCCTCAACAGCACCCAAGGCGTTCGTGATCGGCGGCGCACAGGCCTGGGCCGAAGCCCTGCCGCTCGCGGACGAGTTGATCCTCACTGAAATCGACGCGGACCTCGAAGGCGATGCATTCTTCCCGCCGTGGGACAGGAGCAAGTTTGAAGAAACGGCGCGCGAGGCCGGCACCGACAGTCGCGGCCTGAAGTTCAGTTTCGTCACCTACGCAAGAAAACAAGGAGAGTGAGATGTCAGGAGATGGTTTTCACGTGCACGGCCCGCACGATCATGAACTCGAACATGCTGCGCAACACGAGCCGGAAGGCTTTGCCGGAAGGCTGGCGATGGCGACGGCAGTCATCGCGACTGTCGGCGCCCTGTTTTCCTATCAGGGGGGTGCAACCCAGGCGAATGCCGGCCTGTTCAAGAACAACGCAGCGATCAAGAAGACCGAGGCATCGAACCAATGGAACTACTACCAGGCCAAGAGCAGCAAGCAAAACCTTGCAGAACTCGCAGTAGAACTCGCTCCGGACTCGCGCAAGGCGTTCTACGTTGAAGAAGTGAAACGCTACAAGACCGAGAAGGCCGAGATCATGGTCGTGGCGAAGAAATTCGAAGACGAATCAACCGACTGGGACAAACGCAGCGACGAGCAGATTCACCAACACCACCGCTGGGCCCAGGCGACCACGGCATTGCAGATTGCGATTGCAATGGCCGCAATCGCGCTGCTCACGAAGAGCAGGGGTTTGCAGTATGGCGTCTACGCCATGAGCGCGATTGGCACAGTCCTGGGTGGACTGGCCTTTTTCCATATCTGAACTTGGAAGCAGGCTTCTAGGCACTGATGTTGATCACAACACCGGTGCCCGAGACCATCGGCGTCGTGCGGTGCGCGCCCAGACCCTGCGCCAAGCTGTTCAGGAAACTGGCCAAACTCGGTGCCGCGGCTTCGGCCGGCGATGGGTTCGGATCGAGTGAACGCAGCACGCGCATCAAGGCCTCGAACGCTTGGCCCAGTGGACTTTCTGGTTGCGCCGGGCTCGGGCTTGGTATCTTGGCCGGCGCGGGTTTGTTGGTCTGGACGACCGGAGGCGGCATCTGCTGCGAAGCCGACGCCGCACCAAGGTCGGCAATCACAGGCGACGGACTGTTTCCGACGGTGCTTGCATCCAGACGAACTGCGAGCGCTTCCAGGCGTGTCACAAGCCCGGAGTAGCCACGCGACATGCCGTAACCCTGGTCGTCGCGCCGAGGTCCATCATGGGCACCGTGATCGTCGTTCTGGCGCGGCTCGCTGCGCGAACGGTCGGCATCGCCGGCCCGCAGCTCCTGCCACAACGCATGGGTGAACGAAAATACGATGTCTTCCGCGCTCGGGGCCGGTGCGCGAGGCCCGGCAGAGACAACCGTGGTGCCGGCGTTTGCTGGGGTCATGTGTGTCGTCACGGCTGGATCCGCAGCAGCAGCCGTCGCGGGGACCTGAATCGGCACTGGAACCGTGCCGACAGTCGGCGCCGTCAAGCCCGTTGTCGCCGGTCGCCGCGGGGCCACGGTCAGCCCCATTTTCTCCAGTGCCACCAGCATCGCTTCATACAGCACATTGCGCCGACCGGGGTCGCGTCCGTACGCCTCACCAGAATGGGTGGTCGCACCTCTGTTGTCATTCACCGCGGGAGCAGCCGGCGCCGCCGCAACGCCTGACGGCGCCGGGCCGACCTGGCTGAAGAGCGCCAACGAACTTGGAGAGAGGGACATGACAAGACCCTTGCAATCTTCCGGTGCATGATTCGATTGCAGCCGTACTCACGTTTTCGGCCTGGCGCTCGACCAACTTCAAATGGATCACGCAACGCCAGGTAACCGCGGTGCAGAATGACATCCGGCAACGCACATGAAACTCGCCACCTGGAACGTCAACTCACTCACGGTTCGCCTGCCGCAAGTGCTGGCCTGGCTGGCTGCGCACAATCCGGACGCGCTTTGCCTGCAGGAAACCAAATTGATCGATGAGAAGTTCCCGCTCGCCGAGATTGCGTCGATAGGCTATCGCGCTCAGTTCTTCGGTCAGAAAACCTACAACGGCGTGGCCTTGCTGACGCGCGAAGCGGCGAGCGACGTGGTGAAAAACATTCCGGGGTTTGACGATGCGTCAGCCCGCGTCATCACCGGCACGGTATCTGGAGTGCGCGTGATCGGCGCCTACATGCCCAACGGCGAGGCGCCCGAAAGCGAGAAATTCAGCTACAAGATGCGCTGGCTCGACGCCTTGCATGACTGGCTCAAGCTCGAATGCGCAGACCACCCGAAGCTGGCGCTGCTCGGTGACTTCAACATTGCTCCGGAAGACCGCGATGTTTACGACCCCGTGGCCCTGGCCGGCCAAATTCACTGCACAGACCGCGAGCGCGCCCAGTTCGCACGTCTGCTCAGCCTGGGCCTGCACGATGGGTTTCGTCTGTTCGAGCAGCCACCCAAGAGTTGGAGCTGGTGGGACTACCGCAACCTCGCGTTTCGCAAGAACCAGGGGCTTCGGATCGACCATATTCTGGTGAGCGGCGCTTTGCGCTCGAGCGTCGCCTCGTGCACGATCGACAAGCTGACACGCAAGAACGAACGCCCCAGCGATCACGCCCCGGTGTGGCTCGAACTCGACCCTCAGGCTTTGAGCCCGAGCTCCTGAATTTTCCGGGAGATCGTGTTGCGCCCGATGCCCAGGCGCTGCGCGGCTTCGATGCGGCGTCCACGCGTGATCTCAAGCGCCGTCTGAATCAGCCGTGCTTCGACCTTGTGCGTCAACTCATCCCAGGTATCGGCTGCCCCGGAAAGCAGCAATGCGCGGGCTTCGTCTTCAAAACCGACGAGCCAATGTGTCGGGAGCGCGGCCTGCAGCGGCGCGGCGCTGGCTTGCGCCGATGGCGCCACTGCTGGCGAGCCGGGCAAATCAGCGCTCGCGCTGGCCGCGACACCCGCGGCTTCAACGCCTGCGGCGACAGGGGCCTCAGCCGGCGGATTGAACCGCTGCAACTCGGGCGGAAGATCGCCTGCGTCGATGCGTTGCGACGGTGCCATCACCATCAACCAATGGCAAATGTTCTCGAGCTGGCGCACGTTGCCCGGATAGTCGAACTGCGTCAGTCGCGTCAGCGCGGCATCGCTGAACTGTTTTGTATCCACACCCAGGTCTTTGGCGCTCTTCTGCAGGAAGAACTTGGCCAGCATCGGGATGTCTTCGCGGCGCTCCCGAAGCGCCGGCAGGCGCAGCCGGATCACGTTCAGGCGGTGGAACAGGTCTTCGCGGAACGAGCCGGCGCGCACTCGCTGCTCCAGATCTTGATGCGTCGCGGCGATCACACGCACGTTGCTGCGCATCGGGTTGTGGCCGCCGACGCGATAGAACTGGCCGTCGGACAGCACGCGCAGAAGCCGCGTCTGCAGGTCGAAGGGCATGTCGCCGATCTCATCGAGAAACAGGGTCCCGCCGTCGGCCTGCTCGAAGCGCCCGCGACGCGTCGACTGGGCTCCGGTGAACGCGCCCCGTTCATGGCCGAACAGTTCCGATTCAAGCAGGTCTTTCGGAATCGCTGCCGTGTTGATCGCGACGAAAGGCCCATTGCTGCCGGCTTCGCCGCGCGGGCTGTGCCGGTGCAGCGCTTTCGCGACGAGTTCCTTGCCGGAACCCGACTCGCCGGTGATGAGCACGGTGACGGTGCTCTGACGCAAGCGCCCGATCGCGCGAAACACGTCTTGCATCGCCCTGGCCTGCCCCAGCATTTCGGGCACCTGGGCCGAGCCTTCGTCGCGCAACGGTTCGCGCAGGCTTTCGTCAAGCGCGCGCCGGATCAGCTCGACTGCCTTGGGAACGTCGAATGGCTTGGGCAGGTATTCGAAGGCGCCGCTTTGAAACGCGCCGACCGCGCTGTCGAGGTCGGAATACGCGGTCATGATGATGACCGGCAGGCCCGGGTGCTTGAGCTTGACGCGAGACAACAAGTCGATGCCCGAGCCTCCGGGCATGCGAATGTCCGACACCAGCACTTGCGGCTGTTCGGATTCGAGCGCGGCCAGCACGTCGCGCGCATTGCTGAAGCTGCGCACCGCAAGACTTTCGCGTGCCAGGGCACGCTCCAGCACGAAGCGGATGGATTGGTCGTCGTCGGCGATCCAGATGGGTTTCATGCGGGGACTGCGGGTTGGACACCCGGTTCCGCCAGCCGTCGGCGGCTTGCGGTTCAGGGCAGAGGGATCAGTATCTTGAAGACCGTATTGCCGGGCTCGCTTTCGAATTCCAAGCTGCCATGGTGCTGCTGAACGAAGGTCTGCGCCAGCGTCAGCCCCAGGCCCGACCCGCCGTCACGCCCCGTGACCAGCGGATAGAAGATTCGCTCGCGCAGCGCCTGCGGTACGCCGCCGCCGTTGTCTCGAACATGCAATTCCAATGCCAGACGATAGCGTTGCTTGCCCAGCGTCACCTGGCGCGCGATGCGCGAGCTCAAGGTGATCCTGGCGTCGCCGCAGGCAATTCGCTCGACGAGAGCCTGGGCGCTGTTTTGCGCGATGTTCAACAGCGCCTGGATCAGCTGCTCGCGGTCGCCGCGAAATTCGGGAATCGACACGTCGTAGTCGCGCCGCACCTCCAGGCCCTGCGGGTATTCGGCCAGGATCAGCGAGCGCACCCGTTCGCACACCTCATGAATGTTCACATCGCCCACGACGTGGGGCAGCCGGTGCGGAGCGAGCAAGCGGTCCACCAGCAACTGCAGGCGGTCGGCCTCGGCAACAATGACGCGGGTGTAGTCGCTCAGGTTCTTCGAGGGCAGTTCCATCTCGAGCAGCTGCGCCGCGCCGCGAATTCCGCCGAGTGGATTCTTGATTTCATGCGCGAGGTTTCGGATCAACTCCTTGTTCGCCTGGACCTGCTCGAAGGCTCGCTCCTCACGTTCCAGGCGCGCCTGTTGCTCGACCAGAACCAGTTCAACCAAAAGGTGCGCGGTGGCCTCGATCGGGCTCACGATCACGTGCACGGGCCAGGCCTCGCCCGGCGTCGGGCCTGGCCGGCGCAGATGCGCGTCGAGCCGACTTGCGGAAAACTTGTTGGCCGCCACGGCCAGAACCGTGTCGCGCACGGGTTGCGCATCGACAAACCAGTCGAAAAGCGTGGAGCGCTGCACGTTGCGCCGTGCCATGCCGATCGTCTGCTCGAACGCCGCGTTGGCGAAGATGCATTCGCCGGCGGCGTCGATCACGGCGACCATGCTCACCAGGTGATCGAACGCGGCGTAGGCTTGTGGCCCTCCAGTGCATTGCGCCGAGGCCGGATCGGGCGTGACTCTCACTGCGGCAATTTGGCCAGTTCGCGCTTCAAGGCCGCGATGTCATCTTCCTTGCGAGCGATGCTGGCTTTCAACTCGGCGACACGATCCAGGTACTTCTGGAAGTTGCGCTCTTCGCCACGCCGCTCGGGCTCGCCGTTGTTGTATTCCTTTTGCAGCGACGCCAGCCGTTCGGTCTCTGTGCTCAGCTCGGCCTCGAGGATTCGGCGTGCGTCGCTGTCGCGCAAGCGTTGGTCATTGGGATCGACTTTCGCTTCGCTGCGGCCTTTCGAAGCTCGCGCCGTGGACCCGGCCTGCGCCGGAACCGGCTTGCTTTCGGTGCGCGGGGGGACCGACTGGATCACGGTCACCGGCGCCCCTTCGAGGGTTCGGCAGCCCCGTTCCTGGGCTTCCTTGGCGCTGATCGTGTCGGTGTACACATTGCCGGGGCAGCGGTAGACCGTATTGGCCGCCTGCACGTCGAACAGCGCCAGGCTGCACAACACGGCGAACGACGCACCGCACGATCCAAGGTCAATCTTCATGTCAACCCGTCCTTGGCCTTCGAACGCCCTGGATGGCCTGGGCGCCGACCGGCTCGGGCAGATTGTCTCGCAGCTTTGCGCCCGGCCCGCCAGGCCGCAGCCTGGCCGCGGTCGACGCGCCAGAAAGAAGGGACGGCAGTTGCCGTCCCTTTCCTTGGAGCCGTGCTGCGATGCAGGCGCTTGGCCTGGTCTTGGGCCGAGTCTCAGAGGCTGTAATACATGTCGAACTCGACCGGGTGCGTCGTCATGCGAAAGCGCGTCACTTCCTGCATCTTTAGCTCGATGTAGGCGTCGATGAAAGCGTCGGTGAACACGCCTCCCTTGGTCAGAAAGGCGCGGCCCTTGTCGAGGTAGTCCAGCGCCTGGTCCAGGCTGTGGCACACCGTGGGTATCTTTGCATCTTCTTCGGGCGGCAAGTGGTACAGGTCCTTGGTTGAGGCATCGCCAGGGTGGATCTTGTTCTCGATGCCGTCCAGCCCGGCCATCAGCATTGCCGAGAAACCGAGATAGGGGTTGGTCTG
>Ga0315268_10002916_pt1 | contig 19009 bp, 17 predicted proteins | sample C1_top_MG_FD_204535 | JGI IMG/M metagenome (GOLD analysis project Ga0315268, IMG submission 204535) | Sediment microbial communities from Yellowstone Lake, YNP, Wyoming, USA - C1_top | ecosystem: Environmental > Aquatic > Freshwater > Lake > Sediment | place: USA: Wyoming | collected 2017-08-01
TTCAAAGCCCGGCAGTGACGGGCTTTTCGCAGGCGTCAGCAGCGGCCTTGCGTCGCCGCTTCGCCACGTGTCGAACGCCCACGCCATGTGCCTCACTGGTTAAGTCATCGCTTCGTCAGGGACGGCTTCTCCTCCGCGAAAATCAACGCCCCCGTCGGGCAATGCTCCACGCACTCGGCGGCAACCTTTTGCAATCCCTCTTCAATCCGACGATTGAACGGCGCCGCCATCTTCACATCAAACCCGCGCCCGATGAATGTCAATCCCAGCGGCTCGGCGGCCATTTCGGTCAGTTTCACGCAAATGCCGCACAGGATGCACTTGCCCGGCTCGAAAATGATCCCGCCGGGTTGCAGCTGTTGTTCGAATTTCTTTCGCTCGGCGCGGAAACGGTTCGCATCTGCGCCATACACGTGGGCCCAGTGCTGCAGCACGCAATTGCCCGAAGAACGGCAGTCGCAATGCAGACAGCGCGAGGATTCCAAGGCAGCCTCGTCGCGATTATGGCCCAGACAGCGGTCGCACGGCGAAACTTTGCCCGCATTGTTTGCGCTGCGCAGAAATTCACGCAACTCGCCGGAATCGAGTCGTCCCATTACGCTGGAAAAGGTCTTTTCCGGCCGGCGCGGCGTGCGACCCAGCAAGTGCAGTTGCACACACTCGGCCACCGCGCGGCCCTCGGCCATCGCCCGGACGAGTTGTTTCACGGGCTTGACCGCGCTGCCGGCGGCAAACACGTTCCGCGCGCTGGTCCAGCCGGTGTTCGGATCGCTTTCAATGCCTGAAGGTCCGAGCACCACGCCCAAGTTGTGCGTTTCATGCGAGGGAATTTCGCCGATAGTCAACAGCACCGCGTCAAATCCCCGGGTCAGTCCTTCCAAATTCAAATCGCGGCCTAATTCCACGTTCAACTTGAATTCAATTCCTAGCCGTTCAAGTTGCGCAAGTTCGGCTTCCAGCACTGACCGGGGAAGCTCCGCTTCGCTGACGTTACGCAACGCGCCACCGGCCCTTTCGTGACGGTCCGCCACTGTGACCGTATGACCTTCGCGAGCGAGAAAATGCGCAGCGGCCAAACCCGCCGGCCCCGCGCCGATGATCGCGACCGATTTGCCGGTGGATGGTTTGCGAGGCGGGACATAAGGCTCGGCCGATTTGAGATCGTGGTCTGCGACAAACCGTTCCATGTCGCGAATGGCCGCTGGGTCGTCCCATGAATTGCGCCGGCAACCCTGCTCACACGGATGATGGCAAAGCCGGCCCAACACTGCCGGCAACGCCAGCGCCTGACGTACGCCAACGATCGCTTCGGGAAGCCTGCCCGCTTGAATGTGCCGCAGCATGATGGGCACGTTGAGTTGCAGCGGGCAAAGCCGATTGCAGGGCGAGAGGCAGTCCCCCACGTGATCGCTGAACAACAGCTCCAGCGCCGTCCGACGCGCCTCGTGCACCTCAACCGTTTCGCTCTCGATCACCATCCCCGGGGCAACCTTCGTTCCGCACGAGGGGACGAGCTTGTTGTTCGCTTTCACTAAACAAACCTGGCAGGTGTTCAACGGTCCACACTTTTCCAGGTAACAAAGCGTCGGAATATCGAGGCCCACCTTGCGCGTCACCGCCAGCACGCTTTCGCCGATCTGGGCTTCAACCGTGCGTCCGTCAATCGTGATGGTGAATTTCTCGCTCATTTCACCTCCACCGCGTCATGCGGACAAACCTGTCGGCACGTATCGCAGCGCGTGCACTTGGCGTCGTCAACCTCATGCTTTGCGTAAGGTGTCATCGGAATCGCATCCACCGGGCAATGCTGCGAACAGATCGTGCAGCCGGTGCAATCCGTGCTGATCGTGTAATGAATCAGCGCGGTGCATTTGCGAGCCGGGCAGCGACCTTGCACGTGCGCCTCATACTCGTCGCGGAAATAACGCAGCGTCGTAAGCACCGGGTTGGGTGCCGTCTTGCCGAGGCCGCACAAACTCCCGGCGCTGACTTGGTGAGACAAGCGTTCCAATTCATCAAGGCTCTGTTTGGTCGCCTTGCCGGTGCAGAGACGGTCGAGAATGTCGAGCATCCGCTTCGTGCCGATGCGGCAGAACGTGCACTTGCCACACGACTGGTCTTGCGTGAACTGGAGGAAATACCGCGCGATGTCCACCATGCAGCTCGAATCATCCAGCATCACCAGCCCGCCGCTGCCCATGATCGCGCCCACCTCGCGCAAACTCTCAAAATCCACGGGCGTGTCCGCCAACCGCGCTGGCACGCAGCCACCGCTCGGCCCGCCGATTTGCACGGCTTTGAATCGCTGCCCCTCCGCTGCCCCACCACCGATTTCCTCGACGATTTCGCGGATCGTCGTCCCCATCGGAATTTCGATCAGCCCGCCGCGACGGATCTTTCCAGCAAGCGCGAAAACTTTCGTGCCTTTGCTTTTCGCCGTACCGATGGCAGCGAATTTTTCCGGGCCGTTGCGCAAAATCCATGGCACCATCGCCAGCGTCTCGACGTTGTTGATGAGCGTGGGTTTGCCCCACAACCCTTCCTGCGCCGGAAATGGCGGTCGAAGTTCTGGCATTCCGCGCCGTCCTTCAATCGAAGCAATCAACGCCGTCTCTTCGCCGCAAATGAAAGCCCCGGCGCCTTCAAAAAACGTCAGTTTGAACGGCGGACCTGCACCGAGCAGTTTCTCGCCAAGCCAACCGCGCCGCTCCAGTTCAGCAATCGCCGCGCGCACCCGTTTCACCGCGAGTGGATACTCGCGCCGCACGTAGAAAATTCCCTCGCGCGCGCCGACCGCCACCGCTGCAATTGCCAGCCCCTCGATCACGCGGAACGGAAATGATTCGAGAATCATCCGGTCCATGAACGCGCCTGGATCGCCTTCGTCGCCGTTGCAGATGACGTATTTCACATCCTCGGGTTGCGCGCGCACGACGCGCCACTTTTGTGCCGTTGGAAAACCTGCTCCACCACGCCCGCGCAGGCCGGACTGCTCAATGAGGGAAATGATTTCCTGCGGCGTAGTGGCGCAAGCCTCCGGCTTGCGTTCGTGCCGCCGACCCTCTGGGTTGGCGTTGTTGTTGTCCGCAGACTGCAAGCCAGAGGCTTGCAGCACATCCGCAACCTGCAAGGTTGCGCCACAACATTTCGCCAGCGCCGCAAACCCGCCATGCGCCAGATATTCATCCAAATCCAGAGGGTCAATCTTCCCAAAATGCTCGGTCGCGATGTGAACCTGCTTGTCCAAAAACGCCCGCACGTTCGGGTCGCGCTTGCTCATCGAAAACCGCTGCACGCTCTGTTCCTCGTGCGTGTTGTCGAGCAGCAGGCCGTCCAACGCGCGCACCCAGACGCGCGACGCGCGTTGCAGCAAGCCGCGCGGTTTGAAATGCCGTTGCACCAGCGCGCGCGCCTGCGCCGCCGTCAGGTCCGCGTAAAACGTGCCCGGCTTGCCCGGCTCGGCGACTTCGATCATCGGCGTGCGATGACACATTCCCACGCAACCCACGCGCTTTACCACCACGCTGCCGCCGCAGGCCGCTGCGCTGGCGTTCAATGCATGAAACAGCTTGTCGCTACCCTTGGCCATGCAACACGAGCCAAGACCGACGTGGATTTCAGCCACGTCGCCGTTGCCGGTGCGCTTGCGGACTTCCTCCGTGCTCTGGGTTGCTTCTGCCTCGGCTTGCATCTCGAGGAAGTTCCGAAGGGCCTCTGGCACGTGTTCTGGAGCGGCATGCCCGATGGTCGTTTCGCCGATTCGCACCGTCGGCGCGAGCGTGCAGGTGCCAAGACAGGCGACCTGTTCGACGGTAAATTGCCCGTCACGATCCGTGTCCGCGCCGTTGGGAATCTTCAAATGCCGTCGCAACGCATCCTCCACCCGTTCCGCGCCTGCCACGTGACACGCCGTCCCACGGCAAACGCGCACGATATGTTTGCCCGCCGGCTGCATCCGGAACATGTCGTAGAACGACGCCACACCGGCGATGGCGGCGAGCGTGATCTCGCTCGCCTCGCACACTCGATGCAGCGCTTCCTCCGGCAAATAACCGTAGTGCTCCTGCAGCGCCTGGAGAACCGGGATGACCGCCTCCGGCTTCCGGCCGATGCGGGCCACGGCTTCGTCTGCGTATGTCAGGTCAACAGGCATGATTCAAATGAAGAACGTTGAATGAAGAATGAAGAAAGCCGCAGTTCGTTGCTGCCACGTTCTGAGTTAATTCTTCATTTTTCATTCTGCCTTCTTCCTTTCGCCTAGACACCACAAGTTCGTCGCTCCGCGCAAATAAACGCAGCCGTTCGCGAATGCCGGACTGGCGAGAAATCCATCCGTAAGTTCGCTACGGGCGACCTCCTTGAACTGGCGTCCGGCTTCGACCACGACCGCGACGCCTTTCGTCCCAAGCACCAACAACCGGTTGCCCACAATCGCCGGTGACGACTGCACTTCCATTTCGAAGTCTTTCTCCCAAATCTTTTTGCCATCCTTGGCATCGAAGCACGTCAGCACGCCGCTGCTGGTCGCGGTGAAAATCAGTTCGCCGCTGCCCACCGGACTTGTGACATCAGGGATGTTGTCCTCGACAGTCCACGCGACGTGGGACTTCGTGACGTCGCCCGCGCCGTCAGGGCGAATGGCGATGAGTTTCGCCGACGGGCTGACAACGATCACGAATCCGCCCGCGAAAATCGGCGAGGGTGTGATTTCGCCTTCGAGCAATTCTGCGCGCCACAGCTCGTTGCCATCCGCGAGCGAATAGCTGATGACGAATGGCAGCGCGAGCGTGATGATCTGCGTCTTGCCTGCGGCCTCGATAATGATCGGCGTGGCCCATGAACCGTGCGTCGGTTTGCTGCGTTCCCAAAGCACGCGCCCGGTGGCGCAATCGAACGCCAGCAGTTTCGAGCCGCCGGGCGCGCCCTCATCCTGATCGAACTGCACGATAAGTTTGCCCGGCCAGATCGCCAGTGACGCGGCGTGGCCATAAGTGTTTTTCGGCACGCCAATGTTTTTGGACCACACCGGCGCGCCATCGAGCGCGAGTGCGGCGAGATCGCCGTTGGCGAACATCACAAACACGCGGCGACCATCGCCGGCCATCGTGGGCGAAGCGAAGCCGGTCATTTCGGGAATCTCCGGTTGGGTGGCTGGACTGCCGGGAACGTTTGCAATGGCGCGCTGCCAGAGAAGTTTCCCGTCCGTCGCGTCGAAGCAGAACACCTCGCGTTTCACCGCGTCGCCGCCAGAGAGGAACACGCGATTGCTCCAAACGACGGGCGAGCCATGACCGGGCGCGGGCACGGGAGATTTCCAAAGCACGTTCGCGCCGGATTTCTCATCCCACGTCAAAGGAACGTTCGTGAACGCCGAGCCGCCGCCGCCATCCGGGCCACGAAAGCGCGGCCAATTGGCTTGGAATTCTGCAAGCGATGGCGCGTTCGCGGCGGTATCACCCTCGGGCGCAAGGTCCAGCAGTTTGTCAATGTCAGCCGCTGATCTCGGCAGCGGCGAACTTGCCGTAAACGCCAGCATCGCAAATCCAGCCACGGCGACGGTGCTGATACCGGTAACCGACCAACAGGATTGGGCGGTAATTCGTCGGGCTGTACTGTTCGCGTCGGGTTTCAGTTTTGGCAGCCACGGTCTGGCTTGAAGTTTCGCAACTTGTTGTGCCGCCAGTAGCATCACGGCCATTCCGCCGACCAGCAGCCAGCCACCTGTCCGATTGAGCGACAGCCGACGCACGTAGCGTTCACGAAATTCGAGATCCAGCCGGCGAATTTCCGTTTTCAACGTTTCATCCACGGGCGCGGCGCGAAGCTGTTCCTTGAGCTTGAGCAGTTGCGGTGATTTCCACGGGTCGCGCTGCGCCGCGACTGAATGCTGGTAGAGCATCGCCACGCTGACGAGCAGGCAAAAGGCGGCGGCCACCCACGCGGCGCGTGAAAACTCCAACCCGCGGAGCGCGGACCGCTGAGTCCGCGCGTTGCTGCCCTCATTTTGGAAACGCGCGGACTCAGCGGTCCGCGCTCCTTCGGATGCGTCTTGGCGACTTCGCGTCTTTGAGTTTGAAGTCGTCATGTCTTTGCAGTTGCTGCAACTGGCACTGCTGGCAGTTCACTCGCTGGCATCAGGCCGACGCGCACCAGTTCATTCGGGCAGTAACGGAAGCATCGCGCGCAGGCGAAACACGCGCCGCGGTCCGGTTCAAAATCGGTACGAAGTGTTCGTAGCGAGAGGCTGACGAGTTTCACGCCGATGACCAGTCCAACCCACCCGCCGAAAATCATGCACGCGAGCGTGAATCGGTGACGCAAGTCGGCGGCGGATTTCAAAAGCACTTCCGGGTCGCGCTCGGCGCGCTGGAGTGAAAGCGTTTCCGGCGTCATTACTCCGTAGTCCACCGGTGACTTCTGTTGGTTGATGTATCGCTCGGCGAGTTCAACGGTGGGATTCAGTTTGGAAACCGGTGTGCCAAGGTGGTTGCCAATCCATGCGCCGCCGGCAATCAGCAACGGTAAGAGCAACAACAATCCGCCGAGCCGGCGGCGATCCGGCACGAGAAATTTAGGTTCGACCGTGCCGGCCGAAGGTTCGCGCATCGCGCCGAAGGGACAGGAATTTTCGCACAGCCGGCATTGTGTGCAGTAGTCGGGCGTCACGCGCACGCGCCATTTCGAGGCGAGCGCGGCGAGTTTGAGCAACGCGCCGTAAGGACAAAGAAAGCGGCAGTATGGCCGACCGACAAACATCCCAAGCAGAAGCGTGACCGCAGCCAGCGTGATCATGAGGGTCGGGCCGTTGAGGCGGAAGATCGGCACGATGGGATCGTAGCGGCAAATCGGAAAGCCCGTGCCCGTCGCAGCGAAAGCGAGTCCGAAGCCGAGGAAGATGAATGGCAGAACGCCGAGCGCGTGTTCGAGCCACGCCGGAACTTTCAGCGGTTTGATGAGGAGCAAATCTTGCAACGCACCGTGTGGGCAAACGCCGGCGCAAAACGCGCGCCCGGCAAACAGCGCCACGATGAGCGGCAACGCGAAGAACGCGATGACCGTCAGTGGCACTGTGTAGTTCGCCGCGCACAGGCCGAGGATGATGTTTTGCGGCGCACCGATGGCGCACACACAGCCCTTCCGCCAGAAGCCGAAGTAGGCAATCGAGAAGATGCCAAGCCAGAAAAGCCCCCGACGCGAGCGTTGCTTGTAGATGAACCAAACCGCAACGCCAAGGCACGCGGCGAGCACGGCGACATCAAGGTACTGCAGCCATTCAGCGCGCGCGGGCGGTGTGGTGGTGATGGGAAGCTGGTGGCCGGTCTCGCTGAAGTCGGGTGGAGGGAAGCGTTGTTCGGCGAGGGTGGAGGTGTTTTGGCAAAGGACGACCGCAAACGAAACGACGGTTAGGAGCACGCGAAGCAATTTGCGATTTACGATGTACGATTTGCGAACGAACCGGTGGAAGGCGCGTAAATCGTAAATCGTAAATCGTAAATCACACATGGTCAGTGCGCGTGAGTGGTCTTGAGAAGATAAGGTTGCTTGGCCGGCACGCGACGGAACGCATCGCCAGCGCAAGTGCGGGCGATGGAGCACTCGTTGCAGTGGACGCAGCGGTCGTGGCGGATTTGCAGAAAGAGCGAGCCGTTGCCGAAACGATTGCAACCCTCGACGCATTTCGCGCAACCAATGCATAGTTTCTCGTCAATCGTGTATTCGTAATAAGGGTCTTCGACGAAAGAGCGTTTGATCGCGCTGGTCGGGCAAAGCTGGTTTTCGGCGGCGGTTGTGAGCGCGTTCGGTTCCGGCTCGAAGTAGCCAGTGCAAAGGTTGCAGTAACCGCAAATCGCAAAGGCATGCACACACTTCACGGCGGACTGTTCGAGGACGCACTCAGTGGCGCAGTTGCCGCACCGCAAACATTTCTGCGGATCAATCTGCCAGACCCAGCCTTCCGCCGTGCTGCGGGTGGCGACCACCCCGGCCAGCGCGCCAAGTCCCGTCATCGCGGCGATGCGTGAGCCGTTGCGCAGAAATGTGCGGCGCGTTACGGGTGGCTCGGTTTTCGGTTTCTCGTTCATGCCTTGCGTTTCATCACGTGCACGTCGCCCGTTACGAAATCCAAAATGAAAATCCGCCCTTGCGAGTCCACGACGGCGTCCAAACCGCCGGCGGTGCAATCGGACGGGCCGCAGGCTTTGCCGTTCTCGGCGAAAGACTCCACGCCGGCCACGACGGATTCAAACTCGCCGCTCGCGCTATAAATTTTCACACGCGGCAAACCTTTTTCGCAGGTGACGAAGCGTCCGTCCGCCAGTAGCGCGAGGTTGATGGGATTGCAGCAACCGCAGAATCCTGTGATACCCATCGAGACCGCGCCCCATGAACCTTCGAAATCGCCGTCCGAAGTGTAAGTTTCAACGCGATGGCGGCCCGGGTTGTTGACGCGGAGCAAACCGTCGCGGGCGATCTCCACGTCGAGGAACGGACTGGGGATGATGAAGCCGGGTATATTCCGCTCTTTGTTCTTCTCGCCGATGCGGCGGACGAGCTTGCCGGATTTGTCGTAGCGCAGGATCACACGGTTTCCAGAGTCGGCGGCGAATACATCGTTCTCCGTCACGGCGAGGCCGGTGAGCCACGGTTTTTTGCCCGGCGAATCCCATGTTGCCTGGCGTGCGCCCTTCGCATCGAAGATTTCGATATGGTCGCGCAGGCCGATGAAGATTGCGCCGTCTTTCGCCACTGCGACACAGCGCGGCGGTTCGGCAAGCGCAATCTCAGTGCAGCGCTCACCGGATTGATTCATGACGGTGACGTAATTGCCGGAGCAGATGTAAAGCGCGTCGTCATGAGCAATCGCCATCCGCCTTGCTTCCGGGTGCGGCGCTTTCCAACGCGCGGTTTCCTCGTAAGCGATGAGCTTGGGGTCGGTCTTCTGAAGGTGGGAAATGTCGTAGGCGAAAGGATTAGGTGAGCCTCTTTGCCCGGCTTGGCCGCGTTGGGCGGCGATCGCGCTCAAGGCCGCAAGCGCACCGGCACTTTGACCGAAAAAATCACGGCGGGATGAAAGGCGGAATTCACGTTTCATAAGGGCCTCCGGGTCTGGGTTGCTTGTTTGAAGGAGAGCGCCTGGGGCAAACCGCAGTCGCTGACGGCGCCGCAGCCGCGGCAGATGCCCTCATTGATGCAAGTCTGGTCCGGCAAACTCGCGCCACGCCGTTTAACCAACACCGCCGACACCGCCGCCAATCCGGCCAGCAAGGCGTAACGCGCGCCGCCACGCAGGAATTCACGCCGGTTGGCCGTTTCGTTGGGCCGCGCTGTCTTCATAGTAATGCAACGTCAGGCGGTTCAGCCCCAATACAAACACATCTCGCGCCTATGCGATAAATGCCAGCCAGACTTCACTCAAAACCTTGCGTCTGCCCGGCACGGGCTGCTTGTTCGGTCTTGGCAAAAGCTAACCGTTTTTTGCCTGTGGGGATTTGATTTTGGTCAACTTCCGCGCAGCCATGGATTATAAGGTTCACGACAGCAGAAGAAGCCAGACGCTGATCCTACTTTCCGCCGACATCGAGGCAAACCAAATGGGTGAGATCGCGAGCGACTAGGCGGTCGCCGGCCAAGGCCATCGGCGCCCACGATTCGCGGCCCTTCAGAATCTGCGCCTGACCGAGGAGGCTGAAGCGCGCGGGCGTGGCTTCAATCAAACTCAACTTGCCGTTGTCGTTTAGCGCGAAGATCAAGCCTCCGCCGAGCAGGAATGAACCCAACCCGAACGTTTCACCCGGACCGCTGGTCCAAACGACTTGTCCACCCAGCCCAAGACAAACAAACCGTCCGTCCGCGCGCACGCCGTAGAGATAACCGGCCTTCAAAATCGGCGTGTGCTGTGTGGCGCCGAATACTTCGGGTGGGAGTTTGAAGACTTGCCGACAGGAGAATGAGGCGGTTGATGCTGACTTGGAGTCTGAACCCACCCCTGACCCCTCCAAGGAGGGGAACTGGGCAGCGGGCGACTTCCGCAGCTCCCCTCCCTGAAGGGGTTGGGGGTGGGTCGGCCCGTCGGTACGGCTTGCGACCAGTTGCAGCATGAGACTGCCCGCATTGTAGCCGCCGGTGAGAAAAATTTTCCCGTCAGACAACGGCAGCGGCGAAGGCACGGTGGCGATGCTAATTTTCCAATCGCTCGTCTCCCAGAGCAACGCGCCGTCCCCGGCATCCACACCCACCACTCCCCGGCTGGCGCAATAGGCGTAGAGGCGGCGGCCCGCGAAATCCATCGGCATGATGGAAGAGTGGGTCATTTTCCAGCCGCGCGGATTGGGCGTCTGCCATTGCGACTTGCTGGTGGCGAGGTCCACGGCGAGGAGTAACGCGTCCTTGCCGCCGGGCGCGAGAATGACTTTGTCGCCGTCCACGAGCGGGCATTGACCGGCATACCAATCGGGAATGGTCGCGCCGAATTCGCGGACGAGGCTGATAGTCCACCGCAGTTCTCCAGTCGCGGCGTCGAGGCACAGGACGTTGCACTTTGAGTCGAGCGCGACGACGAACTTGTCCGTGACGGTGGGGACGGTGCGCGTCATGCCGTGGTTGCGTTTGATGGTCAGGGGGTAGCTGAAGCGCCAGATTTCTTTTCCGTCGGCGAGCGAGAGACAGCGCAGTGCACTTTGCTTCGCGTCGCGGTCGTAGTCGAGAAGGTAAACGCGCCCGCTGTGGACGGCGACGCCGGCGTAACCCTCGCCGACATCGAGTGACCAGAGTTCGCGTGGCGGAGAGGTTTTCCAGTCACGGGAATATTTGGCGGCGTTGGTGGAAATGCCGTCACGATTCGGTCCGCGGAATTGTGGCCAATTGCCGGGCAGATCCGGGGGTTGGCCAACGCCGCCGATGAGTTTGCCCGCGAGCACTGGATTTGTTCCACCGCTCTCGCCTCCGGGTGCGGAGTCGGTGCCGGGGATGCGAAGTTTGAGGCCCTCGCCGGTGCGTGAAGTCCACCAAAGCGCGAGCGTCACCACTGCCACGGCTAAGACGAGCAGCGGCAGGATGGGCAGGAATTTGTTCGAGTTGGCTTTCACCGGAGCGCCAATGCACGGTAAATCAGAATCGCCGCCTCAAACAATGTTTATTCGCCGGGTACCGTTTGACCGAGACGTTGCGTCACTGAAAGGGCGGGGCAGAATTTTTTAGAAGCGGCTTCCCGGGCGCAGCGCTGGGAAAACGGGAGACGGTTGGAAAGGTTGAGCGCGGCCTTCGAGTGCTGGTGGCCGTGCGCCAGCACCTGCGGTTCGCGGTTCGCATGCAGCCCTGCTCACTCAAGTCACGCCCAGTGAAATGTTTGAAGTTTCGCGCCGGGTGCGCCGCGTGAGCCTTGATAAAATCCATTTTCGAAACGTCTTTCGTGCCGCAAAATCAATCGTTGCCTTGTTCCGCCAACGCTCGTCCGGCAATCCAGCCGGTCGTCCACGCGGCCTGAAAATTGAATCCGCCCGTGATTCCGTCAATGTCCAGCACTTCGCCTGCGAAAAACAATCCGGGGCAAACCCGGCTCTCCATTGTTTTGAAATTCACCTCGCTCAAACGAACTCCGCCGCAGGTCACGAACTCATCCTTGTTCAGACTCTTTCCGGTGACTTGAAATTCCGTGCGAAGCAATTGCTGGATGAGTTTGTGTTGCGCCGAACGCGCGAGCACCGACCAGCGCGCGTCGCGCCCCACGCCCGCAGCGAGAACCAACTGCTCCCAAAGCCGCGCCGGCAGCGGCGCGATGGGCAAATTCACGATCCGTTTCGCCGGTTGCGAATCGCGCCGCGCCTGGAATTCCGCCGCAAGCTTTTCCGCGTTCAAGTGTGGCAGCCAGTTCACGTGCAGCGCGAAGCGATAATCTGTTTCGTGCAACGCCCGGGCACCCCACGCCGACAACCGAAGAATCACCGGCCCGCTCAGGCCCCAATGCGTGATGAGCAGCGCCCCGCGCTCGTGGAGTCTGCTTTCCGCGACTGATGCTTTGACCATCTCAACCGAAATTCCCGCCAACTCCCGCAGCCACGGCGTCGCGATGTGAAACGTGAACAGCGACGGCACCGGCGCTTCGAGCGAGTGACCCAGCGAAACCGCCAATTGTCCGAGCGCAGGCGTTCGGCAACCGCCTGTGGCGATCAGCAATTGGTCGCAAGACAAAGTCTCGCCGTCCGAGCACGACAGTTCAAAACCACCTCCCGATCTTCTGGCGGCGATGTCAACGCCGCAATTCGCCATCAATTTCACGCCCGTCTTGCGCGCCGCATTCAGCAGACAATCAACGATCGTTTGTGAAGAATCAGTCGTGGGAAACATCCGCCCGTCGCTCTCGGTCTTGAGTTTCACCCCGCGCGCCGTGAACCACTCCACGGTGTCACTTGCTTGAAATCGTTTGAATGGAGCGATCAAGGCCTGCTCACCGCGCGGAAAATGCGTGGCAAATTCGCGCTCATTGAAACACGCATGAGTGACATTGCACCGCCCGCCGCCGGAGATTTTTACTTTGGCCAGAAACTGCGGCCCGCGTTCGAGCATGATGACCTCCGTTCCCGGCGCGACCTCCGCACAGGTGATGGCGGCGAAAAACCCCGCCGCCCCTCCACCGACGATGACGATACGCCGCGAATTCATTCGCGCGACGATAACGAATCGGCAGGTGTTTCACAAACCGACAGCGCAAGGACGGTGGGAAAGGTTGAGCGCGGCCCGCGGGGGCTGGTGGGACGCAAGTACCTGTGGATGGTGGCTTCTCTTTTTCCGTTTGGAAGATGAGCAACAGGTTTGTTTCAATTACTGCGGAAGTTGGGAGTTGTTTTCGTGTCGCACGACGCTTTCAACCAGGAAAGTCGGGCGGCCTCGGGTTTGTTCGTAGATGCGGCCAAGGTATTCGCCCATGATGCCCAACACCATCAATTGCAGACCGCCCATGAAGACGACCGTAATCAGCAAGCTGGCCCAGCCTGGTGGAGTTGTTCCAACGAACATCCAGGAGTATAGCGCGTAGAGGAGAAGCAGAAAGCCGGCGAACACCGTAACCGAGCCGATCAGTGTTGCAAACATCAGTGGCTTGAGGCTCGAAGAAATGATCCCGTCCAGCGCCAGCGCCACCAGCTTTCGTAGCGGGTATTTCGTCTCGCCTGCGAAGCGCGCGTCCCGGTCATAGAGGATCGCCTCCTGACGGTAGCCCACCCAACTGACCATGCCGCGGATGAAACGGTGCCGCTCGGGCATCGCCACGATCTGGTCGCACACGCGACGGCTGATGAGTCGGAAATCGCCGGTGTCGAGAGGAATATGAGCGTCGGCCAAACGATCGAGCAGGCGGTAAAATACCGCACAGAAAAACCGCTTGATCGGCGCGTCACCGGGCCGGCTCCGGCGTTGGGCATACACAACTTCCACACCTTCGTCCATCTTCCGGAGCATATCGGGGAGCAACTCCGGCGGATCCTGAAGATCCGCGTCCATGATGAGGATGCGTTCGCCCCGCGCGAATGAGAGTCCGGCGGAAATGGCAAGCTGGTGACCGTGATTGCGGGAGAGGTTCACGGCCACGAGATGAGAGTCTTCCTTTGCGATTTGCAGCAGGATTGCCCAGGTGCCGTCCCGGGAACCGTCATTGACGACAACAATCTCGTAGGGCTTGTCGAGACTTTGGCAGACTGCCGCGATGCGTCGGTGGGTTTCGCGGATTACCTGACTTTCGTTGTAGCACGGAAGAACAACCGATAAATAAGGCGCTGATTGCGCGGCGATGCGGTCAATGGGCGGGGGGGGCGGGTTCATAGGGAAACGGCGGTTGGTTCGTCTGGTCTGTTATTAGGACCACCGGGACTGAAAACTTGCCACGCGATTATCAGCAGGAATCCAAGCGTCATCGCCGGATGCCAGGCAAGCGAAAAGTAGTGCCCGAAAAACGGATGCAGCAGATTCGGGAGCAGACCCATCGTGAGCGCCATTGCGGCAAAGAGCCAGCCGAGTCTCTTCGAGCCTCGGTCGAGTTCCCACCAAGCCATCAAGCCCAACACCGGCGCGAAGATGACGTAGCTGTTGGCCTCTGTCATTGGATTGAACAGCATGAGGAAACCACCCGCCGCGCTCAGAAAAATCAGCGCTCGGCGTGGTTCTGTTTCTCGACGCGAGACCCTCCAGCATAGAAGCATCAGCAGCATCCCGGCCAACGCGCGGACGGCGAGAGAAGCCTTGTCCGTGAGCGGGATCCCGAAAGTGCGGAGCAGTCCGTTCAAGTCGGCGAAGCGGTGCTGAGTCACCTCGGAGCACCGGCGCAGGTTTTCCCATGCACCGAGATACTGCCCCCAAACATAGGCGGGTGGACCGAAAAGGAATGGGAACCCCAGGAACACAGGTAGTCCAATCGCGAGGCGCCACCACAGGTGCGGGTAAGTTGCCCAGGCTAGGCCTATCGCAGCCAGTCCGAGCGGCTTGATGCAGGTGGCCACCCAAAGGAGTGCGACCGCCGAGTTCCATCGCTTCGTCTTGAGACACCAAGCCGCCAAAAGTAGGGCGGCGCCGAGATGGGCATTAGCCTGGCCGTTTTGCAGTGCTATTAACGCCAATGGAAGCGAGATCGCACTGACAATCACGAACGCGCGAACGCGATCCGATTCGCTGATTCCTCGACAGAAAAACCACAGCCCGGCGGCGAGTCCGGCGGCAGCCGTCCAGCGCCAGAAGATGCCGCCAACCACGCGACCCGCGGCATGATACGGCCCATACAACACGGCGAAATGCGGCAGGTAGTTTATGCCAGAGGGGCCTTTGTAGAGTGGCTGTTGTGCCCACCAATTCTGAACTGTCTCTTCGTACAGTGGTGTGAGCGTGCGCTTGTTCGGCCGGGCGATGACTAATCCGGCGATCACCAGCATCGGCACCAGCCACAGGACCCACGCAATAACCCGCCAGCGGCCAAACCGATCGCTGATTGCAGTTGGTGGATTGGGGATTGACGTGTCCACGTGGTTGTCAGTTCTTGCCGATGCCAAGTTCCTCTTCAAAATTCTCGATCTCGCTGATCTGCGTGGGGCACCAGCGGCTGGAGCAAACGCGGAACGCGGAGTTCGGAGTGCGAAATAGAAGAGACGCGCTCATTCAGTTGCTGACTGTAGCCAGTCCCTCCTCAAAATCCACAACTTCTTTGATCTGCACTAAAAACCAGCGGTCAATTTTCGCGAGGTTGAAAATCTCCTCGATGATGAGGCCGTCGCGGACGGCGTGGCGGATAAAGAAGATGCCTTCGGCGTTGGGCACGCTCAAGCTGGCGGCTGATTAGCAGCGCGGGGAAAGCAGGAGACGGTTGCAAAGATTGAGCGCGACCCGCGAATACGGGTGGCCGTGCGCAAGTACCTGCGGTTGGGGCTTTGCACACAACCGTGCTCCGCAAACGACGCGCGCCAGGTCGCGGTGAATTATTCTGAAACCAACTTTGTGACAACGGCTCCAAACGAGTCATGGACATCCCCGGCGTAATCAACGACAATAACTGTGTTCCCGCCTAGCGAGCCGGATCTAGGAATCGTTTCCGACTGAATGATCTTATGATTAACACACCAGAAGCCATCGCGCCGGCGACCCGCCAGCCCGTGACCAGCGAAACCGAACAGCAGCGGTTCGAGCGCATCTTGTTGCGCCCTCAATTCAAACCGCTCAAAGCCGTGTTCGACAACCTCGGCATTGCCGTCCCGGTCATGCAAGGGGCGATCGTCACTACGAATTCCTACCAGATGTTTCTGGGCAAGCTTGGTTATCGCGTCGTGCTCGTGAAACAGATCCACGAGAGTGATTGCTACGCCCGCCTCGGACCCAAAGGCGGCATCCGGGCCGTGCTGCCGGTTCACGACATGGCCACTTACAGCACCATGGTCACGCTCGTGAACTTCGATTCCACGGTGACCACCACTGCCAACTCCATCAATTACTACGACGACCAACTGGCCAAATTCAAAGTACAATTGATGAGCCGCTCCGGAAACGCCGGGTGAATTGACTGAGCGCAGGGAAAGTGACAAAGCAAAGGCGGGCGGCGGACAGGAACTCGGCTGAACGCCACGCTCTGGGCGCAGCGCGGGGAAAACCGGGAGACAGTGGGAAATGTTGAGCGCGGCCTGCAACTGCTGGTAGCCGTGTACGAGCCACCTCGCTCCACCCAATGCCAGATTAAATCCGGACAGAGGATTATTCGACCGTCACCTTCGCGTCTTCAATCAGCACTTTGTATTTGTAGCCCGCGCCGAAATCCTTGTCTGTCCCTACCGTGCCTTCGATCAACACCGTGTCGCCGGGTTTGGCCTCGCCTTTGGTGGTGACGAGGAGGTCGTTGCTGCCGGCACTGCCGGTACCGTCCTGGATATGCAGCCAGTTCTTGCCCATGATATTGGCGTTATACTTCACCACCTTGCCGCGGACCTTGACGGACTTGCCCGCAAGCTTGGCGCTGGCTGCAAAGATTTCCGCGACCGTCTTGCCATCCTTGGCCGGTTTTAGCCCGGTGAAATCCATTTTTGCCGGCGCCGTTTTGCCAGCCGTCGAGGGATGGCCGGCGGGAAGACCGCCAGCCGCACCGTCGCTTATGGCCGGATGCCCCGGAGGCAGTTTCTCCGCACCCGGCTTGCCGCCATTCACCGTGATGTTGCCGGCGAAATAGATGACTGGGAAAGTCCGGTTCAACGACTTGCTTTGGAAATCGGTCATTTGCATCGAATCGGGCACCGCCACCAAATCGCCCTTCTTGACCTGAAACTTCGTAGCGGCGGCCCAGAGTTTGTTCGTGCCGGTGTCCACGAGCACATAGGTATAACCGCCGGCGTCCATGGTTTCAGCCACTTTGCCGGAAAAACCTCCCGGCCCGGCAACCGCCGGCGAACAAGCCAGAGCCGCGACGAACAATAGCGATGCAACCGATGATGCGATGTGTTTCATAAAAATTAAACAGCCACCCAGAGCCTGACCCGTCTGCAGCCCTAAATCAATGACGGAACAATGGAATACGGCGCTTCGCGTCCCGGATGTTGCGTAACCACTCAGCAGGCCTATATTCTCCGAGGAAAACAAAACAACATGTTTGAGTTATGCGCCCGATTGATCTCCTATACGCCACGATCTGCTGTGGAACTATTGCTTATTTGGCCTACAATTTTCCGGCCCTCAGCCAGGGCATCATCATTGCCGTGCTCAGCGCCCTTTGGCTCACCTATCTCCATAGCACCGTAACAAGGCTGCGCCACCGCTGACCGCGAGCCAGATCGGGCGCCGCCAGGGATGGAGCACGGTTTCGAGATTCGGCGAAAGCAATCCGCAATGAAAACTTCCACGGTCTTTTTGTCCTCCATCCATGCCCAACAAAGACCCGCGCGTTGACGCCTACATCGCCAAGTCCGCCGATTTTGCGAAACCGATTTTGAATCGCATCCGCAAGCTTGTTCACGCTAACTTGAAACCTATGACCACAATCAATGAAATCGCCCCAGACCTATTCCGTCTTTCCATCTACGTTCCTGACTTCGACATGCAGTTCAATCACTTCCTCGTGCGCGACGAAGAGCCGCTGCTGTTTCACGCCGGGTTCAAGGGCATGTTCCCGGCCTTGCGCGAAGCCGTCGCCACGCTGATTGATCCTACAAAACTCCGGCACATCGCCTGGAGCCACTTTGAGTCTGACGAAATCGGCGCACTCAATCACTGGCTGGAACTCGCGCCTCAGGCCCAACCCGTCTGCACGCTCGTCGGCAAGCTCGTCACCGTGGACGATTTCGCCATCCGCCCAGCACGCGGCATGACGGCGGACGATGTCCTCACTACGGGCAAGTATCGCTACCGGTTTCATCGTTCGCCGCATCTGCCGCACGGGTGGGACGCGGGCGTGCTGTTCGAGGAAACGCGCAAGACGCTCTTCTGTTCCGACCTCTTTCATCATTTCGGCAACGTCGCTCCCGTGACTTCGTCGGACCTGATTGAGCCGGCGCGGAAGGCGATGCAACAAATGCAGAAAGGACCGCTCGCTGACTACATGCCTTACACCAGTCAGACGGCAGGCGTCCTGCGCGGGCTGGCCGATCTTAAACCGGAAACGCTGGCCGTGATGCACGGCTCGTCCTACATCGGCAAGAGCGACAAGCTGCTCACCGACCTGGCCGGTGTGATCAAGGAAAGCTTCAACAACGGGCAATGATGCAGGCCAAAGAACCAGCCCTGACGATCGAGGTCAAACACACTGGCGAACGACTCACGCTCCGTCGTATCAGGAATGCGAACGGCGTCGAAGAATTGCATTTGTCTGGAACGCTCCCGCCGCATCGGCAAGGTCCGCCACTCCATATCCATTTTGCCGAGGACGAACATGGCGAAGTGATTTCCGGCGTCCTCTCCGCTTCGCTGGACGGAAAGACCTTTCGGGTTGAGGCTGGCGGTCGCGCGCGTTTTCCCATCGGGAGCACGCATCGGTGGTGGAATGACGGCGACAAGGAACTGGTGCTTCAAGGCGTCGCGACGCCTGCGGTTGATCTGGACCGATACCTCCAAGCGCTCTTCGAAGTGCTCAACGCCGGCCCGGAGCGACGACCGCCGATGTTTTACATGGCCCATGTCCTCCATCGCCATCGGCACACGCAACTGGCTTTGGTCATCCCGCGCCCGGTTCAACGCGTGCTCTTTCCCATCATCATTTTGCTCGGGTCAGTGCTCGGCAAATACCGTGGGACTGACTGGCCGGGTTGCCCAACCCGATGCGCTGGCGCGCCGTTGACATCCGATGGTCCGCAAGCCGAATGAGATGGCAACCGCTCTCCAACCGCAACGCGGTTGCAGCCTTCAGCCCCGTAGCAGCCGACGTGAGTCGGCTCAAACTTCTCCGGGGAAAGAATGGAGCGGACTCACGTCCGCTGCTACAGGGATAAGAAACAACGCCTTCAGCGTTGAAAACATTTTGGGGAAGGGCCGCTAAATTGCCGAGTCACTTTGATGGAGGGCT
>Ga0315268_10002917_pt1 | contig 19005 bp, 13 predicted proteins | sample C1_top_MG_FD_204535 | JGI IMG/M metagenome (GOLD analysis project Ga0315268, IMG submission 204535) | Sediment microbial communities from Yellowstone Lake, YNP, Wyoming, USA - C1_top | ecosystem: Environmental > Aquatic > Freshwater > Lake > Sediment | place: USA: Wyoming | collected 2017-08-01
GTTTTCTGGCAGCCCGTTGGGCTGTGGGCAGTGCGCCACTACTCCTTCCCAATCCGATACAAGTGCGTGTCCGTCCGCAGGAAAATGGTCCGGTCGAGGATGGCGGGAGTTGCCGTGACTTGTCCTTCGATCTGGTTCTCGGCGAGCTTTTCAAATTTCTTGCCGGCCTTGATCACGGTGGATTTCCCGTCGTTACCAAAAAAATAAATCCGCCCTTCGGCCAGCAGCGGCGAGGCATAATGCTTTCCGCCCAGGCGCTCCTGCCAGTGGACTTCACCGCTCCGGGCATCGGAGCAATTCGCCATGCCGTCGTCGGAAATCCAGTAAATCTCGTCACCGGCCAGCACCGGCGAAGACAGGATCGGCACCTGGCGCGTCGTTTTCCAGGCAATGTGCGTCGCGGTCACGTCGTCCTCGCCATCCGCGCGGACCGCCCAAAGTTGCGGCTTCATGCAGCCGGTGCTGAAGAACACCATGCCGTCGCCGAACACGGGACAGGAACCGATGGAGAATCCCATGCCGTGGCGCACCCGCCAGAGTTCCTTCCCGCTGGCGGGATCGTAGGAAACCACCCAGTGCGCTCCCGGGGAGATCAATTGCGTGCGGCCCGCGGCTTTGACAAGCAAAGGCGTGACGAAAGATTTCTTTTGATTGCCGCTGGATGTGGTGATCGGCGGGCGATTTGTTTTCCAAACCTCTTTGCCGGTTCGCTTGTCGAGCGCCGCCAAGTATTGGGCATCGCGACCGTCGCGGACCAACACCAGCAAGTTCTGGCAAAGCACCGGCGAGCTTCCCGGCCCAACCTGGTGGTCCACTGGTAGCCGTGTCTTCCAGAAAATCTTGCCCGTCTTTGCGTTCAGGCAAGCGGTGCCGAACGTGCCGAAGTCGCAGTAAAGGCGTCCCGGTTCGACGACGGGTGTGGGCGTGGCCCAACTGTTGAGCCAATGGACCGGGTCGGGATTGTTCACATCGAACAAGGGGGCGCGCCAAAGAATGTTGCCCTTGGCGCGGTCGAGGCAAGCCGCCTCCAGTGAAACATGCTCCGCCGTTTGCATGTCATCGCCCGCGATCTGCTTCCGCACGACGCCCTTTTCAACCGCCAGCGTCAGCCAGATGCGATCGCCCAGCACCACGGGCGATGATCGGCCCCGGCCGGGCAAGCTGACCTTCCACACAAGATTGCTGGTTTCGCTCCAAGCCACGGGGACGTGTTTAGCGGAGCTGTCGCCATCGCCGCGCGGGCCGCGAAATTGCGGCCAGCCGGGTTCCGCCCCGGCGACGCCGCTGGCCAGCATTGCCGCGAACACGCCTGAGTAGAAAAAACGCATCACGGATTTTGTAATTTGATACACTTGAATTTGATTTGTCGAGGAGTTGAATGAGTCTCCTGCGTGGCGGGCGGAGTCGAAAGAAAGAAAAGAAAAGTCGGGCTGACTTCAGAATTTTCGGTTGATTTAAGCCCGAACGTCAATAATTTTGCCACCCGCGAATGCCTGATTCGTTGAAGCTGATTCGACGCCGCTTTCGAGAGCGCGTCGCCGCCGGGCTTTCCTCAACGCAAATTTGAGGGGATCCGCCCGCCAGACACACCAAAATGATGAAGATTCTTGGAGTCCACACAGGGCATGACAGCAACGCCGCACTGGTTGTGGATGGACGCATCGTGGCCGACGTGGCTGAGGAACGCTTCTCGCGCATCAAGCACGATGCCGGGCTGCCGCTCCGCAGCGTTGATTACTGCCTCAGGTCGCAACAACTCACAATGGCGGACATTGACGCGGTGGCTGTGCCCGACAGTGGTTGCGTCGAAGCACTGAACTTCATGCTCGATCTCAAGGGCGGATGCCGTGAAAAGCCCTCCCGGCGTCGCGCCGCCATTGAAACTTTGCGCGAGTGGCTCAACAAACCCGGCCTTAAACCACCGCTTTACTTCAAGAATTTTTCCGCGCGCGACAACCTGCCCATCGTCCACGTGAACCATCATCTGGCGCATGCGTCTTCGGCTTATTACACGAGCGGCTTCGCGGACAAACAGTTGATCGTCACGATTGACGGCATCGGCGAGAACATCTCTTGCGCGGTGTGGCGTGGCGACAAGGGCAGGATCGAGCTGCTGAAACCGTGGGGGCGCGACGCGTCGCTCGGCTGGTTTTACAGCAACGTCACCGAAGCGCTTGGCTGGTGGCACGGCGATGGCGAGGGCAAAACCATGGGCCTGGCACCCTACGGCGATTTCAACAAGTGCAAGGGCGTGCTCGACAAGTTCTATCCCAAGTTCAGCGGCGGCGAACTGGTTGAGCCGCACGACTTCGGGCGCAATTTTTCGTGGCACGAGCGCGGTTCAATCCAATGGCACTTCGACGAAGCCTATGCCATTCACGACCTTGTGGCGAAGCATGGCCGCGAACACATCGCCGCTGAAGGCCAGCGCGTATTGGAGGAACAGGTCAAGGCCATCGTTTATCCATGGCTGGAAAAGGAGCAGACGCGCAATCTCTCCTGCTCCGGCGGCGTGTTTCTGAACGTGAAGCTTAATCAGCGTCTCTGGGACGAGGGCAAAGTCGCGCGGCACCACATTTATCCGAACCCCGGCGACTCTGGCTTGGCGGCAGGCGCGGCGCTTTACGCGTTTTATCAGGCGAATCCCGGCGCGCCGATTCATGCGATTCAAGATCTCTATTGGGGGCCGGAATATTCCGCGAAGGAAATCGAAGACATCCTCAAGTCGCGCAACCTCACCTACCGCCGCGTGGATAACATTGAAGAATTCACCGCGCAACAGCTTGCCGGGAACAAAATCGTGGCGTGGTTGCAGGGCCGGATGGAAAGCGGCCCGCGCGCGTTGGGCAATCGCTCCATCCTCATGAGCGCCAACCGCGCCGAGAACAAAGACATCATCAATGCCCGCGTGAAATTTCGCGAGGCGTTCCGGCCGTTTTGCCCGTCATTGCTGTGGGAGAAGCGCCACGAATATCTGCAAAACGCGCGCGACGAATTTTTCATGATCACGTCGTTCACCGCACAGAAGGACAAGTGGGACAAAGTGCCTGCCGTGGTTCACGCGGACAAGACGCTGCGTCCGCAGACGGTGAACCAGGAATTCAACCGCCGCTTCTGGAATCTCATCAACGAATTTGGCAGGCAGACCGGAGAGTATTTGCTGCTCAACACCTCGTTCAACATCATGGGTGAGCCGATCATCTGCGGCCCACGCGAAGCCATCCGCTGTTTCTACGATAATGGCTTGGACATGCTGGTGATGGACGATTTTGTTTTGGAGAAAAGCCCGTAAAGCCTGATTCACACCCATTCCGAACATGCCTGACCACGCTGATGTCCATGTTCCGCAATTCGAACTGGCTACTCCGATTCTTTTCAACTATTAGGTCGCCGTGAGCAACGAATCAATTGTTAGCCTGGCACGGCTGTTTTCCAGGCTTATGCGAGCCACCTCTCCCCTTTGGCGGCTGGAAGCGCGGATCAAAGGCGTGGAGTTCCTTGGTCGGTCCGAATTTCTCGGCCGGCCAATGATCAGTCGAGTCGGGAACTCCCGGATCGTGCTCGGCGCTGGCGTGCGGATATACAGCGCGGTGCGGTCGAACCCGCTTGGGTGTCCGCAACCCAGCGCGTTGCGGACGCTTGCTCCCGGCGCTCAATTGATTCTTGGCCCGGACGTGGGCATAAGTGGCGTTGCCTTGTGTGCGGGCGCCGCCATAGAAATCGGCGAGGGCAGTATTCTCGGATCGGCGGCCATGGTCTTCGACAACGACTTTCACTCGCCTGCCGGTCCGTGGAGTTGGCGTCCCGATTACAGCACGGGCGCTCGGCCGATCAAAATCGGCCGGGGGGTCTTCGTCGGCGCCCGGGCCATCATCTTGAAAGGCGTCACTATCGGCGACCGGGCCATGATCGGTGCCGGCGCGGTAGTCACCAAGGATGTGCCGCCGTTCCATTGCGCCGTGGGAAATCCCGCGCGGATCTTCCCACTGAACAATCAAGGCCAGCCGCCCAAATAGATCAATTGCATGTTTATGAGATGCTTTGGATCACCCAGGAATTTGGCTTGCTCCGGAGACGGCTTTCCGCTGACTTGAACGCCCGATGACTCAACTGCAAACCATGGACGAGGCCAGATTCAACACTGGCACTCTTTCCTGCGTGTCGGCGGCGGGGCGATTCCATGGGGAGGCGCTGCATGTATAAAGGTCTCAAAGTCGCCGTCGTCACCCCGGCCTACTGCGAAGAAGGCCGGATTGGCAACGTCATCCGCGAGTTGCCCGCCTGGGTGGATCATATCGTGGTGGTGGACGACAAGTCGGGAGACGACACCTTTGGCGCAATTCAGCGCCTGGGTGATCCGCGTGTGACGGCACTTCGGCACGAAGAGAATCAAGGGGTTGGCGGCGCGACCATCACGGGGTTCGACCGGGCCTGTGCGTTGGGCGCGGACATCATCGTGAAAATGGACGGCGATGGGCAGATGGACCCCGGAGGGTTGTCGGCCATGATCGAACCCATTCGGTTGCGCGAGGCTGACTTCACCAAGGGGAATCGTTTCCTACACACCCGGCAGTTGGTGCAAATGCCCTTTATGCGACGGATCGGCAACGTGGGTTTGTCCTTCATGGCCAAGGCCGCCTCCGGTTATTGGTCTAATTTCGACCCCACGAACGGCTACCTGGCGATGCACGCGACCGTCTGGAGAATTTTGGATCACCAGCGTTTGCAGCGGCGCTTCTTTTTCGAAAACAGCCTGCTGCTTGAATTGGGCCTGACCCGGGCCGTGGTGCGCGATGTTTACATGCCGGCACGCTACGGGGACAAGGTGAGTCATCTTTCCGAGCGAAAGGCTTTGTTGGAGTTTCCACGGTTGTTGCTGCGAGGTTTCTTGCGCAGAATCCTGCTGCAGTACTTCATCCGCGATTTTTCAGCGGTATCACTGTTTTTGCTAAGCGGCATCTTTGCGTGCGCCTTCGGCTTGGCTTGGGGGCTGTATCACTGGTGGCACTTTGCGCAATTGCAGATCCCCACCCCGGTAGGCACCGTCATGATCGCCGTATTGCCCTTGGTGATCGGGTTGCAGTTGTTGCTGCAGGCTTTGGTGATGGACATCCAGAACGTTCCGCGTGAGCCTGTCCAGCGTGAACACGGCCTGGCGGGTGATGGAGTGAATCTGTCGGCGTGAACCGGCGGAAGTTTGGTGCTATATGAAGTCAAAAGTATTAGTGACCGGCGGCGCGGGATTTCTCGGGTCGCATGTGGCGGACGAATTGATCGAAAGGTTCGATGTCGTCGTGTTGGATGACCTGAGCGGTGGTTTCCCCGACAATGTGAATCCGCGCGCCACGTTCGTTCAGGGCAGCATCCTGGACCACGCGCTGGTTGACCAACTGTTCCGCGAACACAAGTTCAAGCATGTGTTCCACCTGGCGGCTTACGCCGCCGAGGGCCTGAGCCATTTCATCAAGCGGTTCAACTACGAAAACAACCTTATCGGCAGCGTGAATCTCATCAATGCCAGCGTGAATAACGGCGTTGAGTGTTTTGTATTCACCTCGTCCATCGCCGTGTATGGCGCGGGCCAATTGCCCATGAGCGAAGATATGATCCCGCAGCCGGAGGATTCGTATGGCATATCGAAGTTCGCCGTGGAGCAGGAACTCAAAGCCAGCCATCATCTCTTCGGTCTCGATTACGTGGTTTTTCGTCCGCACAACGTCTATGGCGAGCGCCAGAATCTCGGGGACCCGTACCGCAACGTCATCGGCATTTTCATGAATCAAATCATGCAGAACAAATCACTTACGGTGTTTGGCGACGGCGAACAGACGCGCGCTTTCACGCATGTCTGCGACATTGCCCCCGTGATTGCGGCGGCGGCGGACAACCAGAAGGCCCGCGGCCACGTCTTCAATGTTGGCGCGGACCGGCCATATTCTGTGAATCAACTAGTGGCCAGCGTCGGCAAAGCCATGGATGCCACACCGAAGGTGACGCATCTCGAGGCGCGCAAGGAAGTCGTCCACGCCTATTCTACGCACGACAAGGTGCGGAAGTTCTTCAATTGTCCACCGGAAACCTCGCTACAAGATGGTTTGAATCGCATGGCGGGCTGGGCGCGGAAGGCGGGCGCCCGACAGGGTAAACCGTTTACGAGCATCGAGATCGAACGGGAACTTCCCCCGTCGTGGCGGCGGTTGATCGGTTGAGGCCGCTTTCGGGCATCGCCATGGTTTCCTTCCCGAAGAACGCGGACCCGCAAGGTCCTGACGCCAGCATCATCACGGTCAATACGAACGAGAAGCACCGGATGCTACTCTATATGCCCTCGGTCTGGGCGACGCGCGGAAACTTCGAGGTGATCATCGCGGACAACGGGTCCACCGATGGCAGCATCGAGTACATCGAGGAACGGTTCCCCATGACCCGGATCATCAGGAACGGGAAGAATCTCGGGTTTGCCGGGGCGAACAACCGGGGGGCCGAGCACGCGCGGTCGAACATCTTGGTTTTTCTGAATCCGGACACGACTGTTGAACCGGACTGGCTGGTCGAATTGCTCAGACCATTCAAAGATCCCAGGGTGGGACTGACGACCTCCAAGATCTTGCTCATGCCGGATCCGCAAAAGTTAAACACCTGCGGCAACAACGTGCACATCAGCGGGCTGACCTTGTGTCGCGGCATGAACCAGCCCCGGGAGAATTATCCGAACTCGGAAGAAGTGGCGGCGGTTTCGGGGGCGGCGTTTGCCATCCGGCGCGAAATTTTCGAGCAGGTGGGCGGGTTCAACGAAAGTTTCTTCATCTACCTGGAAGAGACGGCGCTGTCGTTGGAATCCTGGCTGCGCGGCTGGCGATGTGTTTATGCGCCGAAGAGCGTCATTCATCACGATTACGCGCTGCGATTCGGCCCGCGAAAGGTTTTGTTCCAGGAACGCAATCGTTACCTGCTGCAGCTGCAGCTTTACAAATGGCCGACGTTGATCGTTTTGCTGCCGACGCTGCTGTTGGCGGAGGTGGTGACCTGGGGATTTGTGATTACGCGCGATCGCGGGAACTGGACGAACAAGTTCAAGGCTTACGCGGGCGTGATCGGTAACTGGCCCGCAGTGATGGCCAAGCGCCGGCTCAATCAATCCCAGCGGAAGGTGACGGATCGCGTGATGCTGAAACACACCACACACCAACTGGATTTTGGACAGGTCGCCAAAGGCGGCTTGGGCGGCTTGGCGGCGTGCGTGTTTAACCCGTTGTTCTGGCTGCTGCGCGCGATTACGCTGGCGCTGGTGCATTGGTAACCGGGCGCGGGAAGTTTGTTATGTTGCAATATCATTTGATCAATCGCTTCAGCGGCTTGTTGCGCTGGTATCGGACGAGCCTGCTCATTGACATGAAGCACCTCAGCTCCTATTTGCCGGTGAAGGGGCGGTTGCTGGATGTCGGTTGCGGTGTGGGTTCGGTGGATTACGAACTTGGCCGGCGACATCCGGCGCTGCGCGTGCTGGGAATTGACATCACCCCGGCCAGCATCGAGTGGGCGAAGAAACGTCATGCGCTGCCCAACGTCGAATACGCCTGCCAGCGGCTCGAGAGCATTGCGGGCCACTTTGACTGCGTGTTGTTTATTGACGTGTTTCACCATGTGCCGCCGGAGCACCGTGACTCTTTGTTGCAGGCGGCGACGCGCCTGCTTACGCCTACGGGATATGTGTTGATCAAGGATATCGAGCGCCGCCACGGCTGGTGCAGTTGGGTGTTGGATCGCTATGTTTCGCGCTGTCCGGCAAATGAAATTTTCTTGCAAAACTGTGAAGACCTCGTCACGCTGGTTTCGAAGTCTTTGAAAGTCGTGAAGAGCGAAGTTCGATTCCGCGTCCCGTTCCCGCATTACTATATCAAAGCGACGCTGAAAAGTTTTTGAAGACCCTCTCCCCAAGCATGCTGAACTTCTTTGACGAACGCAAACCGTGGGTGCCGCCGGCGGTGGTGGCTGTGCTGACATTCATCTGCCACCTGGCCTTCAGTATCTGGTTTTATACCGCCTCGCCCACCAACGCGCCAAAAACCACCGCACATCTCAGCGGCGAAGCCTATCTGGCCAGCTACCCTGGTTGGGACACCGAACATGAAGGCGACGGCGCATTTTATAACCGGGGCGCCGTGGAAGTGTTGCGCACCGGCATCCCTCGCACGAAGTCGGGTTTGTTCATGGAGCATGCGCCGCTTTACGCCTACTTCCTTGCCGCGTGCTACAAGTTGGGCGGGCTGCGTCTGCTGGCGATGGCGATCCCGCAGGCGGCGTTGTCCGGACTGACGGCGTTGCTGGTGGGTCTAATGGCCAGCCGGTTGGCGTCGCGTTACCGTGGCCTTGCCGGATTTGCTGCGGCGTCCTTGGTTCTGATCAACGTGCGGCTGGCTGGCTATGCGGGTTATCCGGGTCCGACGAGTTTGCTGCTCTTCCTGTTTGCGCTGGCGGTGTGGGCGCTTGTTCGGGCGCAAAGCCCCAAAGCTTACACGCTGTTCTTCGGCGCGATGATTTTGGGGATCTACACTCAGGCTGCGTTCTTCATCATCGCCTCTGGCGTCGGTTTGTGGGCGTTGCTCGCGTTTTGGCGGCAGCGGGAGCGGGCTTTGCTGGTCGGAGCGATTGTGCTGGCGGCATTCGCGATTGCCAAGCCGGCGATTTCCCTTTCCATGGATCGTAGCCGGGAAACGCATTCCAGCGAGGCGCCAACCACAGTCTTGTGGGAAGCGAACAATCCATACTACGAAAGTATGACCGCGCTCAGCCTGTGGGAGCGGCGTCCGGGCAACAACTGGTCGAAATGGAAAATCACCCCCGAGCAGACCGCGCGGTTCAACGACTACCTCCAGCGCGCCGGCGGCAACGATACGCGGGCGGCACTGCTCTGGATTCGGGAGAATCCGCGGGACTACCTGGAACTTTGCTGTGTGCGGCTTAGGGCCGTGCTTGGGCCGATCACCGGGCAAATGTCGCCGTTGAACAAGATGATTTGCATTGTGACGTGGTTGCTGATCTTTCCCGCCGGCTTTATCGGACTGTGGCGGTTGCGACAGACGCGATTTGCCGGGCTGGCATTATTGGTGGCGCTGGTGCAGGTGGCGTTTGAAACGCTGGTGATAGCCGGCTGGGCGCCGCGTTACCGGCTGCCGATTGATCTCATGCTCTGCGCGGCGGCGGGGACGATTTACGCGGTATGGTTTGGCGGTTCTCTCCGCGGCTCGTCACCTGCGCCCGACAAAACGTTGGCCCAAGCCGGATGACGCGCCAATATTCCACGGATTTCGCTTGAAAGAGGCCGTGTTGTGAACTAAATACCCGGCTAATATGCCGCGCAAGCTGTATTTTCTGGCAGCGTTTTTTTTGGCCGCCGCGTTTCCAAGTTCCGCCCAGAATCTGGTCGCCAATGCATCGTTTGAATCAGGGGTTGGTTCGCCTACCAACTGGGTTTTCAATGATCCCGCGTATTGCCGGTGGGAGGCGTTTGGGCGGACGGGAGACCGGTGCGTATCGGTGACAAACTACGATGCTGTTTGCCGCGGCATGCAATGGCGCAGCGCTTCTTTCGCCGTCCAGCCGGGCAAACCCTACCTGGTAAATTGTTGGGCTGTTTCGAGCAACGCGCCCGAGGTGGCTCGCATTGTGATTGGCCTTGCCACTACAGCCAACTTGGGGTTAAACGAGCGCTACGTTTATCCGCCGGCAAACTGGGTTTCTTTTCCCTTCGTTGCCCTCTCTCCGCGCAACCAGAGCAGTTTGATCCTTCACCTCATTAGTTGTCAGGGCGCCGGGACAACCAGCTTCGACGACGTGGAAGTTATGCCAGTGGAACCGGCTCATTCATTGGATAGCGGGAGGCCGCTGGGCATCGGCGAGTGCGTCAGCCCCGGCAAATACCAATTCTCGACCAGTTTGCGCGACTTGGGGCTGGGTTATTCGACTCCGGAACCCACATTGCGTGACTTGGGGCAGGGCTATTATTTAGGAAACTATGCGCGCCCCGCTTACGATTGCACGGCGTATTTCAGCCCCTTCTACTATTGGTACATGGGCGCTGGCACGCAGTTCGTTTACCGCCACGACTTGGGCGGCGCGTTGTTCACCAATGCGGTGGCTAAAGTGGTGAGTTACTACGCTGGCGGCGGTGCTTTGAACATCGAGTTTAGCGGCGATGGAACGAACTGGCTGACAGGAACGAATTTCGCTCCCGGTTTAATAGGCTACAAGACTTGCACCAATGTGGTAGTGGCCCCCGCCGCTCTGATGCCCACCACGAATTTGTTTGTGCGCGCACGGATTGACTCGGGTGGTTTATATTACGTCAGCGGATATTCGTTTGAAGCCGACGTGCCGGACAACGCCGCAACCTCGACCGGTAACTCACTGCTCTTCGCGCAGCGGGTGGCGCGGCAGGGCGTGGAACTGGTGGGCCTTTCCAACGATGTCACGCAAGTCGTTCTCTCCCTCGCCAACACCAATCCCGCCCCACGCTCGTTTGCGCTGAACTGGAACGTCCTCGGCCCCGCCGGTTTAAGGACGTGGGGGTTGACAAACACGGTCAGCGCGGCGGCCACCAATCAGATCGCGCTGCCCTTCGTTGGCATGAGTTGGGGCGAAAACACGTTGAACGTGCAGGTGGTGGATTTGGTTTCGGGCATCACAAACTTCTTTGGCTCGGCGATTTTTCGGGAAAATGTCATCCACGATTCCAGCTTCGGCGCGCTGCTGCCGGGCACGAACAATTGCGCGCTTTGGTGGTGTGAGGGCACCTACAAGGTCGGCCGCAACCGCGTGTTGCCGGTGGCGAGCAATTTGAACGTGTCCCTCGCGGCGGCGCGGAACGAGTATGAACCCTTCCAGCTTGTCCTTCGCCCCGATGTGACCCTGACCAACACCACGATCTCCATCACTCCATTCTCGGCGCTGGACACCAACAATCCCGTCACCATCGCCGCCACGAACGTCGAGTTCTTTGTGGTCGAGTATGTGCCGGTGGTGCAACCGACGGACCCTATCAGCGTGGCTGGCGATTATCCCGACCCGCTCATTCCGTGGACCGCGCCAGTGACCTTCGCGGCGGGCTCAAACCAGCCGCTGTGGGCCACGGTTTACGTGCCGCGCGGGACGCCCGCCGGACAATATCAGGCCACGGTCACCATTCAATCGGACGCCGTCACGCTTCAAGCGCAGGTGGGATTGCGCGTTTTTGATTTCACTCTCTCCGAGATCAATCACACGAAGGCCAGCATCAACTGCAACGTGGTCGATTACTGGCACGCCTCCGCGAACAACGACCAGCGTTCGGCCATCTACGACCTCTACATGCAGAATTTCCGCAAGCACCGCGTCACCGCGCTGAAGCCACACAATTATGCGCCGCTGAACTGGACGCAGTTGACCGGTTCGAACGGCATTTACTACCAGTTCAACTTCACGAATTTTGATGCGGCCATTGAGCGTTACCTGGGCGAATTCGGCTTCAACTCGCTCCGGCTCGACAGCGAAATCGTCCCCGGCTGGCTCAACGGCCAACCGCAATTTACTCAAGCGTACCGCGACCTTTACCGGCGGTTCATCTCCCCGGTCATGGCGCATCTCCGCGAGAAAGGCTGGCTGCGCGACACCTACTGTTTTTGGATTGATGAGCCGAATGACTCGCTCGTCACTTCCACGGTGATTCCCGGCATGCAAACCATCGGCGACGCCGCGCCCGGCTTACGCCGTTTTCTCACGCGCGAAACGATCCCGGCGTTGTATGGACTGGTTGACACTTGGTGTCCCTACGCCTCGTGGCTGGTGATGTCGCAAATGCCGGCGCGACAAGCCTACGGCGAGGACTTCTGGTGGTATGTCTCCGGCGCTCCGGGTTATCCGTACGCAATGTATTACACCGATCACCCCGCCGTAATGCCGCGCTTGCGATTCTGGCAGGGAGAGAGGCTTGGTTTTGAAGGAGAGATTTACTGGAACACTGTCTGGTGGACCACCACGGGCAACTTGCCCATCAGCCCATATACCAACGCCATGACGCGGATGTTCGATGGCAGCATCCAGGGCAACGGCAACGGTGTGCTCCTCTACCCGCCCACCAAAACGCCGCCCGTGAGCCTTCTGATCGCCCCGCCCGTCAGCAGTCTGCGCTGGGAAATGATCCGCGAAGGCATTGAAGACCGCGAATACTTCTGGCTGCTCGATCAATATCTCCAGCGCCGTGAACCATTACTCGGCACCAATCATCCCGCCGTGCTGCAGGCCGTGAACGCCCGGGCCTCCGCGCTCAGCATTGTTCTCTCGCGCACCTACTACGACACCGACCCGCAGAAGATTTACTCCGGACGCCTCGCGGTGGCCGAGGCCATTGAAGCGCTCGACGATGGCGCGCCCATGATCACAAGGGATCCGCTGTCGCAGGTGGTTCTGGCAGGCAGCAATGTGGTATTGCGCGCCGAGGCCGTCGGCTGGCCGGAGCCGGTCTATCAATGGCAGCATGAAGGCACAAACGTACCAGGCGCGACCACAGCCGTGTTGACCCTGACGAATTTCAACGATAGCCATCTGGGTGGCTGGTGCATGGTTGCCAGCAACAATGTCGGCGTCGTGGCCAGCGCGGTTGCGAATCTTGCCGGCTATTGGGTGTCAACGCCTCAAATCATCGCCTTCAGTACGGGCGACAACCGCCGCGTCGGTGACCGGACCGTTCTGGAGGTGACGGCCGTGAGCGCCTTGCCGATGACGTATCAGTGGTATTTGAACGGTGTGTTGCTGGCAAATGTGACGAACAACGCGTGGGCGATAACGAATCTATCGGCCGACAACGCCGGCGTTTACACGGTCACGGCTAGCAACGCAGCCGGGGTGGCGACGAGCGGGCCCATTGTCGTTTCGACCATGCCGGCGTACACCTCGCAACCGCCAACCTTCAGTGGTAACTGGGCTGGCCCGGATGCCGGCTTCCAACTGCAGCTACCGGTGGACAACCGGTCGCGTTCGGTGCTCGCGTCCACAGACTTGTTGAACTGGTCCACCCAATTCGTGGTCGCACCCACCGGCTTGCCCCAGTTCTTGAACGATTTCGGAGCGACGAATTATTCGTATCGCTTCTACCGTGTGCGGGCGGAGTGAACCGCGCGGTTCAATCAGGACAGGCTTTTTGTGATCTGTCACGCGGGCATGAATTGTCTCTCGTTAGCTACACCAAACACAAAGATACGGCGGGTGGTGTAGGTTTGTTTTCAACCACAAATATCATCGTGGCGGGCAGCGCCTTTTTCTTGGCTTGCCGACGCGGACACGTTATTTTCCCGCAACAATGCCATGGCTGATTGTCCCCTAACTGTTGCGTGGTTCTCCTATTTTCCCGTGGAGTGGCTGTCCGGCGTGCCCGAGCCGGTGGCCCGGCTGTCGCGCCAGCATCCGGCCTCATGGCAACGCGTGTTGCTGGCCGAGCTTGAAAAAAAGCCGGCTCTGCGTCTGCACGTCATTGTCTTGCGGAAACAGTTTGAGCGCAACCTCACCTTCCAGCGCAATGGTGTCACTTTTCACCTGGTCAAAACGCCCGGCGGCCTGCGTGCGACGTCGTTGTTCTGGTTGGACACGGTCCTGATCGGACGCGTGCTGCGCACGGTGAAACCGGATGTCGTCCACGCCTGGGGCACGGAGCAGGGCGCGGCGCTCGTGGCCGAGCGGCTCGGGTATCCGCGCGTGACGACGATCCAAGGCCTGATCTCGTGGTATGCCAAGGTGTCGCCACCGAGTTGGCACGACCGCGTGGCCAGCTTCCTCGAAAATTATGCGCTGCGACATGTGCCGCTGGTGACGACTGAGGCGCGGTTTTCCGTGCAATATTTGCGGCATCGGTTTCCGCGCTTGCACGTCGAGCAGGTGGAGCACGCACCTGATCCGGTGTTTCATCAGATCGTCCGCGAGCCGCAAACGTCGCCGCTGCGGTTCATTTTCGTCGGCGCATTCGATCATCGCAAAGGCGGCGACTTGTTGCTGAGCTCGCTGGATCAATTGAAGAACGAACTACGGTTCGAGCTGATTGTCGTCGGCAAGCCGCGCGGAACATTCCTGCAATCGTTGCAGGCCGGCGTTTCGCCCGAATTCTGGCGGCGCATTATTTTCAAGGAGCGCCTCACGCACGTGGAGGTGGCGCAGGAATTGAGCACCGCAACGATGATGCTTTGCCCGTCGCGCGCGGATGTCAGCCCCAACGCGGTAAAGGAGGCCGTGGTGGCGGGCGTGCCGGTCATTGGCACGGCGGTGGGAGGAATTCCTGATTACGTTTTCCCCGGACGCAACGGCGTATTGTGTTCCCCGGACAGCCTCGCCGAACTCGTTGAAGCCATCCGCGCGGCCTGCCGCCATCCGCAATTCTCGCGCGGGCAGGTGGACATGCCCACGCTCGCGCAGACGCGTGCCTATCTCTCGCCGCAGTTGATGGGAGAGAAGTTTTTGGGAATATATCAGCGTTTGCACGAGAGCCGGAGATGAAGTCTGCAAGACAGCGACGCCGTTGAAATGAACGAAGAATGCAATCGGGAAAGCATCCGGATTACAGATCACCCTGTTGGGCGCGGAGGGGACTGTCTCGTTCACTTGGTGGTTCATCATGCTGACGCGCGTCGTGGGGAACCGCCACATGACGGGGCGTCACCACTTCGTTCTTTCCTTCTGCCTAGTCACGATTCTCGCCCGGAGCATTAACTATTTGGTGACAATAAATTGATGGTTTGCCTTTGGGAAAAGGTTTGCGAGGCAGTCCTAAGTGCGCTTCAATTAAGCTTGAATGGCCAACACATCTGTTGTTTCGCGCAATCGTCTGATTTTCGGATTGTGTCTGCCGCTGGCGATCTTGCTGGGCTATCTGCTGGCCGAACCACTGGCGTCGAGCAGCCTGGCCATCGTGACAATGGTGGTAAGCGTGCTGTCGGTGCCGTTGATTTTGAGGTGGTACCACCCGCTGCTGATCTTTTCCTGGAACGCGACGATTTACCTGGGGCTCTTGCCGGGACGGCCGTACTTGTGGATGTTGCTGGCGTTTGTGAGTTTCTTGCTAGCGGTGCCGGGTCGGGCGGCGAATCCCGACCGCAAGTTTCTTCACGTGCCTGCGATGACCTGGTCGCTCGGGTGTTTCATGGCGGTCGTGGTTACGACCGCGTGCTTGACGGGTGGGTTTGGTCTCCAAACGCTGGGATCGGATCGAATTGGGGGCAGGGGTTATTTTTACATGTTGGCGGCCGTGACGGGATATTTTGCGCTGACGAGCCAACCGATTCCCCTGCAACGGGCGCGGCTTTACATTGCCTTGTTTTTCCTATCCGGCTTGACCGCGATGGTCGGCCAGTTGATCTACTTTACCCCGGCTTTTTATTTCCTTTACTACTGGTTTCCGCCGGAAATGGCACTGGGCCAGGCCATGGCGGATTACTCGTTTGTGGATAACGCAGTACGAATCAGCGGAATGTCAGTGGGCGCGCTTGCCGTCAATGCTTTTCTCCTGGCGCGTTACGGCCTTACCGGCGTGTTCGATTTGGCGCGCCCTTGGCGTCTGGCGCTGCTGTTGAGCGCGGGGTTCGCCAGCACGTACGGGGGGTTTCGTTCCGCCGTACTGTTCCAGGTGTTGTTGTTGTTGGTTCTGTTCACCGTCGAGGGCCTGTGGCGCACCCGGTATCTTTTGATTGCGATTGTCACCGCCCTGGTGGTTGGCGGGGGGTTGGTGATGTTTGTGGATAGAATGCCGCTGGCAGTGCAGCGGTCGGTCAGCTTCCTGCCGATCAAGGTGGATCCGTGGGTCAAAATGACGGCCCAATCGTCCACCGAATGGCGATTGGAAATGTGGCGAACGCTCCTTCCGGAAGTGCCCAATTATCTTTTCAAAGGTAAGGGGTATGCCCTCAACCCGCAGGAACTCTCCATGGTGGCCGACCTTGCGGACAGAGGAACGGCTGCCGACGCTGCAGTGGCGGCCGCTTACGCCGGCGATTATCACAACGGTCCGCTGTCGGTGCTGATTCCGTTTGGTGTTTGCGGCGCGGCGACGTTTCTTTGGTTTTTGGCGGCGGGCGGTTGGGTTTTGTGCCAGAATCACCGCTACGGCGACCCTGCGTTGCGCACGGTCAACTCTTTTCTGCTCGCCTGTTACGTAACGCGGATCATTTTCTTCTTCTTCATTTTCGGCGCGTTGTACAACGATCTTTACTACTTTACTGGGTTGGCGGGTTTGAGCGTTTCCTTGAATGGCGGGGTCAGCCGCCCGTGCCCGGAGTTGGAACCAACTATGGATGGATCTGAAAGTTAATCGTAAGTTATCATAAGACTGGGCGAAGTCGCCTGCAACAGAGATGTCGAACACGCTATCAATCATTCGCTCGCTGATCATCTACAGCTTGTGCCTGCCTTTGGCAGTCTGGCTGGGCTATCTGCTGGCCATGCCGATGGATATGACGAGCTTCATCATCGTGGCTCTGGCGTTGTTTCTGCCCTTGGTGCCGGTGCTTTTGCGCTGGCATCATTTTCTGTTGATTGCCAGTTGGAACTTCGCCGCCGTGCTGTTTTTCCTGCCCGGTCGCCCCAATGTATGGATCGTCATGTCTCTTGTAAGCATGCTGCTCTCGATCCTGCAACACATTCTGAGTAGCGAAAAAAAGCTGTTGTCGGTGCCATCGGTGGCGCGACCGCTGATTTTTCTGTTCCTGGTTATTCTGGCTACGGGCGAGTTGGCCGGGGGCCTTGGGTTCAAATCGTTCGGCAGCGAAGCGTATGGGGGCAAACGTTATGTCCTGGTGCTGACGGCGATCATCGGGTATTTCGCGATCTCCAGCCAGCGCATCCCCCGCGGACGTGAGGTTTTGTACGTGTCGATATTTCTGTTAAGTGGCGCCTCCTCGATAATCGGCAATCTGGCCGGGTTCGTTCCTTCTTTTCTTAACTTTATCTTCCTGTTTTTTCCCGTGCAGGATGTGATGGCGCTCCACGGTGAGGCGCCGACAGACGTTTCGACGTACCGATTTGTAGGACTGGTGCCTGCCGGCAGCGCAGTGGTTTGGTACGGACTCGCGCGGTACGGTCTGGGCGGCGTGTTTCGGCTGAGCGAACCTTGGAATTTCCCGCCGTTCCGAATCCGTGGCGGGTTTCAGATCAACCAGCCGTGGCGCGCGGGACTGGTGCTCCTGGCCACGTTGATGAGTTTGCAAGGTGGGTTTAGATCGGCGGTAATCTTTTTTGCGATGATCTTTCTTCTTCACTTTTTCATCGAGCGTTTGTACCGCAGTCGTGCCTTGCCGTTCATCCTCGTGATGGCCACTCTGTCGGTCGCAATTAGTCTGCCGATGGCGTCCAAACTGCCGCCGATGATTCAGCGGGCGATCAGCTTCCTTCCCTTGGAAATTGATCCGCTGATCCGCATGAGTGCTGAGTCGTCCACTGAATGGCGGCTGAGAATGTGGCAAGCCGTCCTCCCCACAGTGCCTCAATTCCTGCTGGTCGGAAAAGGTTACTCCATTGATCCGGCGGCAATGGAGATGGCCGGGGGGAGCATGAGCCGTGATGATACCGAAGCCATGATTGTTTCAGGCGATTATCACAACGGCCCGCTCACTCTGCTTATCCCGCTGGGAATCTGGGGTGTGATCGGGTTCCTGTGGTTTCTCGGCGCTGGCTTTCGCGTCCTGCACCGGAACTACCGGTACGGAGCCCCGGAACTGCGCCGGATCAATACCTTCCTGCTCATGTACTTTCTGATTAAAGTCTTCTTCTATTTCTTCATCTTTGGTTCGTTCCACGTGGAGTTCTTCATTTTCACAGGTCTGGTCGCATTGAGCATCAGCGTCAACGGTGGCGTGCGCGGCCCAGTGCCGGTCGTGTCCCCCCAGCCGACCTTCAATCGTCTCCAACTAGCCCGGGTGGGGCGATGAACCGTTAACGGCGATGGGGGGAGGGGGTGGACGACGTTCCCGGAAACGAGACCGACGTCAACCGGGCACGAAGTCACCGAAGTGCGACCGGGCAAATCTCCTTGCGCTGGAGCGCCAGAACTGGAATGGATTGACGGTGATGTCCGGTTAAAATCGTCTCCATTTATCCTGTGCGCATCTCGATCATCACCCCCAGTTTCCGCAATTCCGATTGGCTGAAGTTGTGTATCGCCTCCGTCGCCGACCAGGAGGTGGGTGCGGAGCATATCGTCCAAGACGCCGGGTCGGACGATGGCACGTTGGATTGGCTGCTCCAGGACAAGCGCGTGCGGACCTTCGTAGAGAAAGATGAGAGTATGTACGACGCCATCAATCGCGGCATGCGTCGCTCGACCGGAGACGTTCTCGCCTACTTGAATTGCGACGAGCAATACCTGCCGGGCGCGCTGGCTACCGTCATGGAATTCTTTGAAGCTAATCCGCAAATTGAAATGCTGTTCGGTGACATCGTTTTAGTGAACGGTCAGGGCGCGTACGTTGGCCACCGCAAAGTCCAGGCGCCGCTGCTTTATCACACGTGGACTTGCCACCTCTCCACGCTGTCGTGCGCCACCTTTTTCCGCCGTCGGGCGGTCTTCGACCACGGTGAATTCTTTGATCCGCGCTTGCGTGCTGGCGGAGATGGCGAATGGATGGTGCGGTTGTTGCGCCGCCGCGTGCGCATGGCAGTGTTGGGCCGATTTACGTCCATTTTTACTCTGACCGGGGACAATATGAGCCAGAAACCAAATGCGTTGCGTGAAGCGCATGAGTTGCACCGCACGGCGCCGGCGTGGGCACGCTTCGCAAAGCCGGGCATCATTCTCCATCACCGGTTGCGGCGGTTGGTTGGCGGGATGTATTCCCAACCACCTTTCAGTTTTTCGCTCTACACCCGGAACAGCCCGACCGGACGTGAGTTGCGCGAAGTGCGTCAACCGACCATTCGATGCGGACAATAGATCCGGCGCGCGGTCAGGTCGAAACCGGCAGGCTTTACACCGAATCCAGCGCCCATTAATCTCGT
>Ga0315268_10002919_pt1 | contig 18999 bp, 17 predicted proteins | sample C1_top_MG_FD_204535 | JGI IMG/M metagenome (GOLD analysis project Ga0315268, IMG submission 204535) | Sediment microbial communities from Yellowstone Lake, YNP, Wyoming, USA - C1_top | ecosystem: Environmental > Aquatic > Freshwater > Lake > Sediment | place: USA: Wyoming | collected 2017-08-01
CCGTTGCCACATTTTCGTCAGGCAGCCTGCTGAATAACTTTGGATGGCAATCAGTCAATTTGGCCGTGCTGCCTTTCCTGGCAATAGCTTTGTTAATGATCACCGCGTTGGGGGTGCGTCAGAAACGCGCTGTGGTTAACGTTTGAAGAGGATTGCCATCAATCAGTACATAAGGCTGGAACACGTACGGGCGTTATTTAACGTTGTGAAGGAATTTAACTTTCGAGTGCCGGGGCGTCTGCGTCATCTGCGTTAAATGTTGATTTCATCCCCTTCCCGTGCCAGCCTGATGTCCAGTTTGTTGCAGGCATGGCGGGCCACCGCTTCGCCAAATACCTTTTCCAGATCATCGTCGCTGCGGGTGGGCTCGTGGTGAGTGCAATATAAAATTTTTGCGCCGGCCGCTTTGGCCAATTCGATGCAACTGTCAAAAGTGCCATGCCCCCAGCCCTTTTTGGACGGATATTCACCCAGGGTATATGAGGAATCGGCGATCAGTATGTCTACTCCTTTGATGGCGTCCACGATGGCTTGACTCTGCTCGTCAATCATGGTCTGGTAGTCCGCATAGCCGTCATCGGCAGGTTCGTAGATATTGTAGTGGGGTTCGTGGTCGCCGGTGAAAAATATCGATTTCCCCTTGCATTCGATACGATATCCAAGATTAACGACGGGATGGCTGAGCAGGGTGGGAGTGATGCTGGTCTTGCCTATCTTGATCACTTCATGCGGCATCACGGTCAGGTAGTGAATGCGGGATTGTATTTCTGCCTCTCGCACCGGAAAGTAACTGTACTGCATCTGGATATTCATGATTCGCTCCGGCCCTGCTCCCGAGATGGGGTCGAAGGCACCGTACAGATGTATCGTATTGCCCGGTATAAAAATAGGAATGAAAAATGGCAGGCCCTGTATGTGGTCCCAATGACTGTGAGTATTGAAAATATGCGCAGTGATGGGCAGCTCTTTGAGAAGAGTTTGTGCCAATGTAAAAATGCCGGTGCCGCCATCCAGTATGATCAGGTTGTTATCATCGGTGCGCACTTCGATGCAGGTTGTATTGCCGCCGTAACGCTGGGTATCGGGTCCAGGTGAAGGTATGGATCCGCGAACCCCCCAGAATTTAATTTTCATGATTGAATCTCTTTGCTGGTCTGTGCGAAGGCTTGTGCTTCGGCGTATATGTTGGACAGGTCGCCCAATTGTACGATGATTTCATTCAGATTGCCGCCAAAACGTTGTGCGATGGCGGGAGGAGGCTCAACCATCGCTCCACTGCCGTTGTTGCCAAACGATACATGTTTGCTTAGCTGGTCCGCCACAAACAGGCAGTTTTGCAGGGTCGAATGCGGCAATACCCCATCGTGGTGATGGCGGATGGCATCGCACAGGTTTTTTGGAAATTGCCATCTTTCCACCAGCATTGCACCAACCACGCTGTGGTCAACCCCGATGATATGCTGTTCGGCGATATACAGCGGAACATTGTTGTCGGCGCTGTAAATTAATGCTTGCCTGAATTCTTCGGGCAGAAACTGCGAAAATACCACTTTGCCAAAATCGTGCAGCAGGCCAGCAAGATTGCAGTCGCCCGGATCGGTTCCGTCCTTGTTGAATTTCTGGCACAAGATGCGCGCAAGGCTGGCTGTGATGAGAGAGTGCATCAGGTAGCGCTGCATGTCGTAACCGGCGGCATTTTTCTGCGGCAGGGCGCCTATGATGGCAAACGATAATGCCATGTTTTTAATGGTATTTAATCCCAAAAAAACGATGGACTGGCTTACCGAGGTAATCTGTTTGGGAAAGCTGTAATAGGCGGAATTGATTATGCGCAGCAGCTTCATCGTCATTACCGGATCTTTTTCGATGACCGAGACCAGCTCTTTGGGCGAACAGTTTATATCGCGGGAGAGTTCCAGAATGCGCTGCACGCTCTTGGGGAAAGCTGGCATCTTCTCGACGGCATCGGATAGTTTTTTGCTGAGCGCTGAAGAGATTTCTGTCATAAATGCTGAGTCACATTCACATTGTTGTTATGGCTTATTTTGACCAATAGTACTCTTGTCTTGCGAACTACACCTTGCGCAGGCAATCAGCCCAATTATTGGGTGTTTCGTACAGGCGTACCCGTTCCAGGGTCAGGCGATTGTTATAAGTGTCGCGATAAGCGTGGTCAAGCAGGTTGAACGCAACCAGTGCCAGATTTTCCGCCGTCGGCACGACATCCAGCACGACAGTCTTGTGTCCCGGCATGGTTTGCAGGAATTCGAATACCAGGGTATCGCCGCGATACACCAAAAAGGCGTGATCCCATACACCTACCACTTGTTCTGTGGCAATGCGCTTGACATCGGAAAAATCCATCACCATGCCCTGCTCGGAGACGCCCTCCTGCGTGATGATGTCGCCGGACAGGGTTATTTCCAGAGCATAACGGTGGCCGTGCAGATGCTTGCACTGGCTATTGTGATTGGGGATGCGGTGGCCCGCGTCAAATTCCAGGCGGCGTGTGATCTGCATAATGATTTTAAATAATTTACCGGGATTGTCACGGGAGCAGAAATACTGGCTGCCATGGGCAGTCACCCGTATTTCCGGCTGTGGCGCAATTATATCTTGAATGCACGTATTGCGCGGCGCAAGGCGAGCAAGTCCCCCTCATCGGCCTGCCCGCTGTAGCGCAAGCCGGTGTAGCGCGCGCTGATATCGTTGATGGCAGCGGCAAGCTGCGGTTTGCTGCGTGCAGCGCGTTCAGCGAAATTCTGCGGCCCTTCATAAGCGGCGCGCACGATGCCGTGCCGGGCCAGTTTCTTGCAGAACCGGAGATACAGTACCTGCGCCGCATCGGTTTGCCGCGCATATAGCCTGCGCAGCAGCATCAATGCAATCAGCCCGACCAGCACTGCAATCCCGATCAACAGGTTGAGCGCCATTTTTTGCCAGGTGATGTCCTGCATGCCGAGGCGGCTGAGGAAGGCAAGCTGGCGTTCGCTGTTGTAGCCCAACACCCATTGGTTCCACTGGTAGTTCAGCAGGTCCAGATTGAAGCGGATCTTGAGCAGCCAGGCTGAATGTGTGCGCGCCATGAAGGGCAGCTCGGGGCTGTTCGGCATCGCGGCACTGAGGCCACCCTGGACGCGCTCCGGCGAGATGGCAGCGGTAGGGTCGATGCGTATCCAGCCGCGATTTTCCAGCCAGACTTCGGCCCACGCATGCGCATCCGACTGGCGCACGATGGTATAGCCGCCCAGCAGGTTGGGTTCGCCGCCCTGATAACCGGTCACCACGCGTGCCGGTATGCTCGCGGCGCGCATCAGGAACACAAAGCTGGAAGCGTAGTGCTCGCAAAACCCCTTGCGTGTCTCAAACAGAAAATCGTCCACGCTGTTTGTGCCGAGCAGCGGTGGTTCCAGTGTGTAGACAAAACCTTCGCTGTTGTAGCGGGTGAGCGCCGCGCGGATGATCGCATTATCGTCGTGCAAGCTTGTGCGCCATTCGGCGGCGAGTTTGCGCGCGCGCGGATTAAGTCCGCCGGGGAGCATTAACGCACGCTTCAGTTGAAATGGGGTTTCTTCCACATTGGCACGGTAACCCAGTTCAGAATGGACCTTGTAGCGGATTCTGGAGGTAACCGGCGCTTTGCTCTGAATCTGGAAGTCATCAGTCTTGACCACGGGAATAGAAGTGCTGGTGGGCATATCCAGTGCAAACAGCCAGGTTTTATTGTGCGGCTCAAGCATTACCGTGTAATCGACAGGGCTGCTGATATTGTCCAGACGCGGAGGATTGCTACGCATTTTGATGCCGGCGCTCCAGGTAATGCCGTCGAAATCCCACAGCACCGGCCCGCGCCAGTACAGCCGCCCACTGGGCGGCGATGCGCCGTCGAAGGTCACGCGGAACGCCACCGCCTGCGACAGCGACAATTTACTCAGGGTGCCTGGAGCCATGGTGTCGCCAAGGCCGCTGCTGGAATAGGCATCCTGCGGCATACCCCACAAAGGGCCTTGTACCCGCGGAAATAAAATGAACAATAGCAGAGTGAGCGGAACCGCCTGCAGCATCAGCAGCGCGGCGATTTTCAGGCGCGGCTTCAGAGCCAGCGCGCCGCTGTGCAGATGCAGCCAGGTGGTCAAAATCAGCAGCAGGGACGCAAGCATCATCAGCGCAGTGGTGATGCTCTGCGAATAGAAAAAATTGGTAATAATAATGAAACAAGCGAGATAGATGAGCACGGTCGCATCGCGTATGCTGCGCAACTCAAGCAGCTTGAGCGCGGCCAGCAGGATTAATAATGCAACGCCGGCGTCGCGCCCGAACAGCGTGCGGTAGGTCATAAAAATGCCTGCTGCGCTGGCTATAGAAAGCATAAACAACAGCCAGCGCGGCGGTAACGGATTGGCGCTGTAATTGAGGTAGGTGCGCCACGCCAGCAACATTGCACACAACGCGCTTTCCCACGATGGCAAATGTTCCGCATGCGGCGCGCTGACCAGCAGAATGCCGGCCAATAAGCCGTAGACGAGCGGCTTGTCCAGTTTCACGGACGCACCTCAGGCAGCCCGAATAACGCCAGCGCGCGCAGACATTCCTCGCGCTGCCCGCTGCTGTATTTTGGCAGTACCTCCAGATTGGGCAAGCGCAGGCCGTACTGCAATTGCTGTGCATCGGCATCCAGCACCCAGCGGGTCAGCAGTTCCAGCTTGCGTTCGGTCGCGATATTCGGCAATAACGACCAGTCGAGCCATAGCTCACGCCCCTGTTGTGCGCTGAACTGCTTGACCTGCAAACCCTGCTCCCGCGCCAATGCCTTCCACGCAATACGCTGCAAGGGATCGCCTGCCACATAGGCACGCAGCCCGGCAAAGTCCTCATCGCCAGTGCCGGCAAGTTTGCCGTTGCCGTTTTGCGCAGCGCTCGCAGGTAAAGGAAGAGAGGCGCCGGGCTGTGGGTATACCACGCAGTGCGTGTCAAATTCCAGGTACGACCACGCATGAAACAGGCCCAGCGGGTATTCTGTGTACAGCGTCAGCCGCCCGCTGCCCATCCAGCCGCGGCGAACGGACGGGATGGCAAGTCCAATCCTGCTGTTGTGTTGCGCCGGCAAATCGAAAGTCGTGTTATGCCCGCTGTCGTCGCGCAGCACCAGATGGTAGCGCGGCAGCCGGCTGTTGTTGTGAAAATAAAAGACGAAACTGGCATTGTCTCCCGCGAATACCGCATCGCAATGCCCGGCGCGCACCTCCAGTTGCGCAAGATTGCGGAAGGCGTGCAGCATGGTCATGCCCGCAATCGTGCCAAGCAAAAACGTGAGCACATACCCCAGGCCCAGATTGTAATTGATATCGCCCAGCAGCATCAGCAGCAACACACCGGAAAAACCCAGGCCGCGACGCGTGGGCAGGATAAAAATGCGGCGCTGGTTGAGCACTACAGTGCCGCTTGCGACAGTGCGGCGGAATGCCCAGGAGCGGAATTTTTGTTTGAGTATGGTGATCACGTTGCGGTAGCGGTAATTGCCGGCCTTATAAATTTGCGCATTCAAATATGCACAGCGGTTTTTGTAAGATACCAGATTTACGCTTTGCATAATGCGGGCAATCGTTAACCAAAAAAGTCAGCCGGGAAACTACCTCAAACTGGACGGCATGATGAAAACCGGCCAACAGCCCATTTGGCGGCGTCTCTACGCGAGAAAGAGTAAAAGAAAGCTGGAACAGCATGCACTAAACGATCTGGAATTATGCTGCGTCTCATAAGGTGCAGCAACAATGGGGAAGCAGGACTCAAGCCTGCGAACAGAATGGTATTTGCACTTGTATTCCACGAATAAATTTTTCGCTGTTTCTTTAAAGTGCATTACCGGGGAAATCGTGAAAAGGGGCAAGTCGCCATTTTTCTGTCTGTGAGATCTGCAATTCCAGGTTCAAAGAATGGATAAGTCTTGCGTCAGAAATGCATCTGCGGTACCCAATATTTGTTGAAAGGAAAAAAAGCTTATAGGAAATCCTTAACAACAGCGTTGCGCTAAAGTTTTTAGATTTAATGCCGATAAAAAACCTTACGACAGGTTGGGCTGCAAAGATACAGAATATATCTATTTGATAGTATTAAGTAGTTTTACATTTTTTTTTGATTTTTTCGAGTTGTGGTTAATCCGGGTTTTTAGGGGGCAGTGCCATTCCGCTGTAATTGGCATCAACAGTACTGTTAGAAAAACTACAGCAAGTATTGCTCACTGTCGCATGTAACGTTTTTGACAAGAGTGTTGCATCAGGCGTATGCGGGGTGGTTCTGAATTACCTTTGCACATAATTACTAAACCGTTGAAGGATCGAGTGCATGGCACAGAAAAAAATAAATGCAGGATCGCCAGGGAATAGTTTGTTCTGGATCGTATCAGGCCTGGGTGTGGCCGGGGCTGTCCTGTTGCTTTTACTGAGTGGAATGGATTGGGTAACCATTATAGCCGCCGGGATTTTTCTATTGTTTGCTGCCGCCGTGGCCTGGTGGCTTGGGCGGCGTCATGTGGCGCAACTCGGTGTCGCGGTAACTCAGGCAATATCCAGGGCTCGCGCCGAACATCAGATCGAGCATGAAAATGCGCCTGCGGGAGGTCTTGAGGAGGTGTGCGTGGAAGCGGTGCCGATCTGGTCCAAGCAAATTGAAACCTCACGTATCCAGACAGAAGATGCCATTCTGGCTTTGTCCGGACGATTCGCGGGGATATATGCAAAGCTGGAAGCCGCAGTGCGCGCTTCCCAGGGTGCCGCCGGCGACATGGCCGGGAATGCCGCGGGCGGCGCGCTGGAAGTATTGGCGCAAAGCCGGACAGAGTTGACCAGCGTAATTGATTCTCTCAAGGCGTCGCAAAGCAGCCGCAACGAAATGCTGGCACAAATTCGCAATCTTACCGATTACACCGGCGAGCTGCGGGCGATGGCAACCGAAGTTGCCGAGATTGCCTCACGCACCAATTTGCTTGCTTTAAATGCTGCGATTGAAGCGGCACGCGCCGGTGAAGCCGGCCGTGGTTTTGCCGTGGTGGCCGATGAAGTACGCAAGTTATCAAGCCTTTCCAGCGACACAGGAAAAAATATGTCAAATAAGGTGGACATCATCAACGGTGCCATCTCCAGCGTATTCAAAATAGCAGAAAGCACTTCTGATCAGGATACCAAATCGGTTGCAAGTTCAGAAGCTACAATCCAGCAGGTAATGGACCGTTTTCACAACGTGACTTCGCGCCTGTCCAAATCGGCCGAGCTGTTGCAGCAGGAAAGCAATGGCATCAGCAAAGAGATATCCGACGTATTGGTGTCGCTGCAGTTCCAGGACCGGGTAAGCCAGATACTGTCGCACGTGCGCAAAAATATGGATAGCCTGTATCAGCACTTGCTGCAAAACAGGCAGGATATCTCAAGCTCTCCCAGCAAATCAAAGGGGATTAATGCGCAGGAGTGGCTGGCTGAAATGGAGCTGACTTATGCCACCCACGAGCAGAGGCAAAATCATGGTGCTGTGCAGTCTGCTGCAGCCGCCAAGCAGGAAATCACATTTTTTTAGGAGAAGCTTATGGCAAAAACGATATTGATTGTTGACGATTCCGCAAGCGTGCGCCAGGTGGTCGGCATTGCGCTGAAAAGCGCCGGTTACGACGTAATGGAAGGATGCGACGGGGCAGATGCGCTGACCAAGCTTAACGGTCAAAAAGTACACCTCATTATCAGTGATGTGAACATGCCAAATATGGACGGCATCACCTTCGTCAAGGAAGTAAAAAAATTGGCCAATTACAAGTTTACTCCCATCATCATGCTGACAACCGAGTCTCAGGAAGGAAAAAAACAGGAAGGGCAGGCTGCGGGTGCAAAAGCATGGATTGTTAAACCGTTCCAACCTGCACAAATGCTCGATGCCGTTTCCAAGTTAATCATGCCTTGAAATCATTAGAGTGCCAGGTTTTCCAAACTTAATCCAGAGGAGTCAGATCATGTCTATACGCGCCAGAAAAAGAAGAGGAGTAACAATATTGCATATGAATGGTGATATGACAATTTATACGGCAGCCGCGCTCAAGGAAGAGCTGATGTCGCATATAACGCAGCAATGCGAGCATGAGATCGACCTTTCCGAGGTAAATGAAATGGATAGCGCAGGCTTGCAACTGCTCATATTGGCCAAACGCGAAGCAGCCCGCCAAAACGCCATCTTGAGCTTTAACGGCCACAGCCGCGCCGTGCTGGAAGTGATGGATATTTGCAACATGGCTGCCTATTTCGGTGACCCTATATGGGAAGCCGAGTGTGACAAGAAATAAATTCCGGAATAACGGGTATGGCTCCGCATCGGAGTGCAGTTTTGTCTGTTTTACAAAATGGCGTGGAAGCAAGCAGGTAGTAGTCATAACGAAAGGATACAAGTAATGAGCGTTAATCTCGATCAAGCCCTTCAAACTTATATTGCTGAAGCTCGCGAGCTGTTGCAGGACATGGAAGATTCCCTGTTGCGCCTGGAAAACGACCCTCACGACGAAGACATGATAGGCGCTATCTTCCGTGCCGCGCACACCATAAAGGGCTCTGCCGGCCTGTTTGGTCTGGACCCTATCGTAAAGTTTACTCATATCGTTGAAGACGTGCTTGACCGCGTGCGTGACGGAGACGTTGCAATTGAGGCGGATCTTGTCGCTGTGCTGCTGGAAAGTTGCGACCACATGCTGGAGCTCGTCAATATAGTCGCCGAGCAGGGAGGACAGCTGGATGATGCAGCACAGGCTCGTGAAAGTAATTTGCGTGAGCGTTTGCAAGCTTATCAGGCGAATGTTCACGCAGAAGATATCACCTCTCTGGAAACGCGCGTGAGCGTTGCTGAAGAAAAAGTGATTCCCCTGATCAGTAGCGGCGGCGGCGAGGTCAGTTCCGACAACTGGCATATCTCCCTGCGTTTCGGGCAGAACGTACTGCGAGACGGTATGGACCCGCTTTCATTCCTGCGCTATCTGGCAACGCTCGGAGAAATTGTCTCAATCACGACCTTGCCCGACGCGATGCCGGAAGCCGCCAATATGGATGCGGAAACCTGTTACCTCGGTTTTGAAATCGACTTCAAAACCGATGCGGACAAGGCAACCATTGCCAACGTATTTGAATTCGCCCGTGAAGGCAGTTTGATACATATCCTGCCGCCGCACAGCAAGCTTGCAGAGTACGTCGAGCTGATCCGCTTGTTGCCGGAAAACGAGATTCGCGTGGGCGAAATTCTGGTGACCACAGGCGCGCTCACGCAGCAAGAGCTGGAAGACGGGCTGAGCGCCCAGCAGACCAGCGCGCAGCTGGATGGCTCAACCACCCCGCTTGGCAAAATACTTGTCGATCAGGGTTCGGTCGATCATGAAGTGGTTCAGGCCGCCCTCGACAAGCAGGTTATGACCAAAGACATTAAGAGCAAAGAAAGCAGCTACATTCGCGTACAGGCAGACAAGCTTGATGAATTGATCAACCTGGTAGGCGAACTGGTGATTGCCGGAGCGGGTGCCAATATGCTGGCACATCGTTCGAAAGATAGCGCGCAACAAGAAGCAACCTCGGTGATTACAGGACTGGTTGAAGAGATTCGGAATAGCGCACTCAACCTGCGCATGGTACAGATCGGAGAAACGTTCAACCGATTCCAGCGCGTCGTCCGCGATGTGGGTCACGAATTGGGCAAAGATATCGACCTGCTTATCACCGGCGCCGATGCAGAACTGGACAAAACTGTGGTGGAAAAAATCGGCGATCCCTTGATGCACCTGGTGCGCAACGCTATGGATCACGGCATCGAATCGGCGGAAAAACGCCAGGCAGCAGGCAAGCCCGCCAAAGGCACCTTGCGCCTCAATGCCTACCATGATTCCGGCAGCATCGTGATTGAAATATCAGACGATGGCGGCGGCCTGAACCGCGACAGAATTTTGCAAAAGGCCAAGGAGCGCGGCTTGATCGCCGATGGTGCTACTCCCGGCGACCAGGAAATTTACAACCTGATTTTTGAGGCGGGTTTCTCTACCGCGGAAGCAGTGACTAATCTCTCCGGGCGCGGGGTTGGCATGGATGTGGTCAGGCGCAACATAACCGCCTTGCGCGGCAGCGTGAATCTGGCCAGCGAACGCGGCGTCGGCACCACCGTCAGCATCCGTCTGCCGCTGACCCTGGCTATCATCGATGGTTTCCTGGTCGGCGTCGGACAATCCAGCTATGTGGTGCCGCTGGATATGGTGCTGGAATGCGTCGAGCTTACCCAGGCAGAACGCCAGGTGACAAGCGAGAGTGGCTACCTTAACCTGCGAGGTGAAGTCCTGCCGTTTGTCTTGTTGCGCGATCACTTTGAAATAGAAGGTGCGCGCGCGCGGCGCGAAAACGTAGTGGTAGTTCAATGCTCGGGTAAAAAATCTGGTCTGGTGGTAGACGAGCTGATGGGCGAGTTCCAGACAGTAATCAAACCGCTCGGAAAGATATTCAGCAAACTGCGCGGTATCAGTGGTTCCACGATACTGGGCAGTGGCGAAGTAGCTCTGATACTAGATGTGCCATCACTGGTGCAGCAGGCGGTAAATCTGGAGACAAAGCAGGTATCGGCGCAACAATTGAGAAATGAATCATAAAATTCGGCAATCGGGAAGTTTCATATTCAATTTAAGGGGTAAGCAAACATGTTTAAAAATATGACAATTGGAATGCGTTTGGGTTTTGGTTTCGGATTTGTGTTGTTGATGATGGCCCTTCTTGCGTTTGTCGGTATTTCCCGGCTCAGCGTTTTGGATGATGAGATTGAAAATATGGTGAAAGACAAATATCCGAAAACAGTGGTGGCCAATGACATTATCGGCAATGTCAATATACTCGCGCGCGCCATGCGCAATACCCTGATTATGGATAAACAGGAGCAGATTGATAAGGAATTGTCTCGCATGGAGGACTCGAAAAAAGCACTCAGGGAGGATTTTGATAAACTGGAGCAGACCATCAAAGACGACAAGGGCAAGGAAGTCTTTAAAGTCGCCAAAGAGGCGCGCGCGAAGTACTTGGGACCACAGGATCATTTCATTAAGTTGATGACAAATGGAAAAAAAGACGAAGCGAAAGTTGCATTGCTAACCGAAATACGACCACTGCAGATAGCCTATTTAGATGCTGTTAATAACCTCATCAAATTTCAGGGTGAGTTGATGGAAAAAAGTGGCCATGAAGCGCTCGACCTATACAGCAACGCCCGTGCCATGATGCTGGTTCTGTCTGCTATCGCCTCCTTGCTGGGTACGGCTATAGCCTTTTGGATCACCATCAACCTGATGCGTACGCTAGGCGGGGAACCAGATTATGCAGCGGAGGTAGTTAAAAAGATCGCCTTGGGCGATCTAACGGTTGAAGTGAATACCAAGGAAAAGGACAAGACCAGCATGCTTGCTGCGATCGGAGAGATGACCGCGAAATTGTCGCAGGTTATTACCGAAGTACGCAGTGCATCTGATAATCTCTCCAGTGCTGCGGAAGAAGTAAGTGCCACGGCCCAGTCGATGAGCCAGGCGACCAGTGAACAGGCCGCCAGCGTGGAAGAAACAAGCGCTTCCGTCGAACAAATGAGCGCATCGATCAACCAGAACACCGAGAATGCCAAAGTTACCGACGGCATGGCCAGCAAGGCCGCGAAAGAAGCCACCGAAGGCGGTGAGGCAGTGAAACAAACGGTCGCTGCAATGAAACAGATTGCGGGGAAAATCGGCATCATCGACGACATCGCCTACCAGACCAATTTGCTGGCGCTGAATGCCGCGATCGAAGCTGCCCGTGCCGGAGAACACGGCAAGGGTTTTGCGGTGGTGGCAGCCGAAGTACGCAAGCTGGCCGAGCGCAGCCAGGTGGCGTCGCAGGAGATCGGCGAGCTGGCCACCAATAGCGTACAGATGGCAGAAAAAGCCGGGCATCTGCTGGACGAAATGGTGCCGTCCATCAACAAGACCTCCGACTTGGTGCAGGAAATCACCGCAGCCAGCGAAGAACAATCTTCCGGAGTCGGCCAAATCAACAACGCGATGAGCCAGCTCAACCAGATCACCCAGCAGAATGCATCCTCCTCGGAAGAGCTTGCAGCGACTGCCGAGGAAATGAGCGGACAGGCCGAACAACTGCAACATTCGATGTCGTTCTTCAAGCTGGAAACCGGTGTCCCCGGCAAACAGCACAGGGCAGCGTCTCGCAATGCGACAGGCAATAAACCATCCAATGCCCGCACCGATAAGCTGTCAGCTTCCTCACATGCAGGCAGCCCCCACAATAAAGATGAATTCGTCAGATTCTAAGGGAGAACCGATATGGGCGCACTCGTTAAAAAAGCAGCGCAAGAACTGGTGGTACAACAGGAAGAGGCGCAGTACCTTACCTTCCTGCTGGGGAGTGAAATGTTCGCCATCGACATCCTCGGCATCAAGGAAATCATCGAATATGGCAGCCTCACCAGCGTGCCGATGATGCCCGAATTTATACGTGGCGTAATCAACCTCAGAGGTGCCGTAGTACCGGTAGTGGATCTGACTGCGCGTTTTGGCCGTGCCGCCTCAGCGGTTACTCGTCGCAGCTGCATCGTGATCATCGAAGCCAAAAGCGAAGGAGAAAATCAGGAAATAGGGGTGGTGGTAGACGCGGTATCCGAAGTGTTGGAAATACCCGCAGCCGAGATCGAACCAGCCCCCAGCTTTGGCGCGAAAATCCACATCGACTTTATAAAAGGCATGGGCAAAGTGAAAGATAAATTCGTCATTATTCTGGATGCAGATAAGGTTCTATCGTTGAATGAGATGTCCATGCTGCTCGGTACAGGATCGGATGAGGGGACGTATTGCGAACCTGCACTCTGATGTTTTCTTCGGATTTTCAGGTGTTTAATAATAGATTTTGAAGGAGTTTCAAATGTTTAAGCAAATAACGATACGCATGAAGTTGATCGGTTCCATCGTGCTGGTTTTGATTATCTCGGCGGCTGCGATAGGGGTTGCGTTGAGCGGTATGCGCCAGATTGGTGGCCGGTTCGACGTTTTTATAAATCAGGATTTGGCGCTGGCTCAAGCCGTCAACACCATGTACGCCCAAGGATTGCAGATGGGTCAGGCGCTGCGTAACGTGGTGCTGGATCCGGGTAATCAGAAAGGCCGAAACAATTTCGCCAAGGCGGGAGATGATTTCACCGAGGCTTTTGCCAGGGCCAGTGAGCTGTCGAAAGGTATACCGGAGGTGGCTCATGTTATTGATGAGCTGGGTACATTGCGCAAACAGCAGGCAATGATCCAGCAGCAAGTGCTTGACGAACTCTCAGTGAGCCAGGAACGTGCGGTTGTCATGGTCAAAGATCAGGAAACGACGGTTTGGCGAGAAATGCGGAATTTGCTGTTGGGGTTGATGAAATCCGAATCTGAGAAAATGGCCGTGCAAAAGACCGAGATGGCTCAATTCATGCAATGGCAGACCATGTTCAGCCTGGTGCTTGGCGTTGTATCTCTGGTGCTGGGAATTGCTATTTTTATCTTGCTGAGCCGTGCCCTCGTGCGCTCTTTGAATGAAGTAGTGGGCGTGGCCAACCAGCTTGCTGAAGGCGACTTTAGTACTCGTATTACCGTCAGATCGCAGGATGAGGTGGGCCTTGTGATGGTGGCGATGAAAAATGTGGTCGAGAAGCTGTCCGGGATTATCGGGGAAGTGCGCAATGTGGCAGACAATCTCTCAAGCGCGTCACTGCAGGTATCGGCCACAGCGCAGTCGATGAGCCAGGCCACCAGCGAACAGGCCGCCTCGGTGGAAGAAATCAGCGCCTCGATTGAACAGATGAGCGCGTCCATCAACCAGAACACCGAGAACGCCAAAGTGACCGACAGCATGGCGGGCAAGGCGGCGAAAGAGGCCATCGAAGGCGGTGCGGCGGTAAAACAAACTGTTGCCGCGATGAAACAGATCGCCAGCAAAATCGGCATCATCGACGACATCGCCTACCAGACCAACCTGCTGGCGCTGAATGCCGCGATCGAAGCTGCCCGCGCCGGCGAACACGGCAAAGGCTTTGCGGTAGTGGCGGCGGAAGTGCGGAAACTCGCCGAGCGCAGCCAGGTGGCGTCGCAGGAAATAGGCGAACTGGCCAGCACCAGCGTACAGATGGCGGAGAAAGCCGGTCATCTGCTGGACGAAATGGTGCCCTCCATCAACAAGACCTCCGACCTGGTGCAGGAAATCACCGCAGCCAGCGAAGAACAATCTTCCGGAGTCGGCCAGATCAACAATGCGATGGGCCAGCTCAACCAGATCACCCAGCAAAACGCATCGGCCTCGGAAGAGCTGGCCGCGACCGCGGAGGAGATGAGCGGTCAGGCGGAGCAATTGCAGCAGACCATGGTGTTCTTTAAAGTGGAAGCCGGCTCCGATGTGAAACAAAGCAAGCAATTTACAGGTGGCGGTCGCGCTTCAACCCAAAAACTTCCCTCTTCGCGCCCAATAGGCCGCACTGAGGAAGAAGATGAATTTGTGACATTTTGAAGGGGAATGTCATGGGCGTACTCGTTAAAAAAGCAACGCAAGAACCGGTGGTGCAACAGCAAGAAGTGCAGTACCTCACCTTCCTGCTGGGAAATGAAATGTTCGCTATCGACATCCTCGGCATCAAGGAAATCATTGAATATGGCAGCCTAACCAGCGTGCCGATGATGCCTGAGTTTATACGCGGCGTGATCAACCTCAGAGGTGCCGTGGTACCGGTAGTGGACTTGTCAGCACGCTTTGGCCGCCCCGCTTCCGCGGTGACCCGCCGCAGCTGCATCGTGATCATCGAAGCCGAAAGCGAAGGAGAAAAGCAAGACCTGGGGGTGGTGGTCGACGCGGTATCCGAAGTATTGGAAATACCCGCAGCCGAGATCGAACCCGCCCCCAGCTTCGGCACGAAAATCCGCCCGGATTTTATAAGCGGCATGGGCAAGGTGAAGGATAAATTCGTGATTATTCTGGATGCAGGCAAGGTGCTGTCTGTGGATGAGATGGCGGTCTTGTCGGGGGCGGACGGCAACGGTACAGATACTTTGGCGACTCTTGGCAGTCGGGAATAAGCGAAGAGCTGCGATTGTTTGGAGAATATGCGTATGTAAATCCCGGTAGAAACCTGCGGATGCCTTTTCAGGGGGGGATTTACAGCAGATACATAACTGACCAACTTCGTTTGCTGTAACACATAAAATTATGCATATAGCGAGTCTCAATGATATCGAGTTTGACCAGTTCAAGTCATGGCTGTACGTTACCGCCGGAATAAACTTGTCATCATCAAAGAAAGCTTTGGTTGCAGGCCGTTTGGCCAAACGCCTGCAGCATTATGAATTAAGAAGCTATGGGGAATACTTCAAGTTTATAACCCAGAAATCTGAGTCTGTTGAGCTGCAGATGGCGCTGGATTTGCTTACCACCAATGAAACATATTTTTTTCGCGAACCCAAGCATTTCGATTTTTTGCGCACACAGATTTTGCCTAATGTGAAATCTGGAAAAATATTTAGGGTGTGGTGTGCAGCCAGTTCATCCGGGGAAGAGCCCTACAGTATTGCCATGACCCTTGCCGATGGCTTGCCCAATATACCGTGGGAAATTGTTGCGTCCGATATCAGCACTCGCGTGCTGGAAAAGGCGCGATCAGGCCACTATGCTATGGAAAGAGCTCACAATATTCCCAAGCCGTTGCTATCCAAGCATTGCCTGAAAGGAACGGGCACGCAGGACGGTACATTCCTGATCGGGCCGAGCCTGCGTAACCGCGTGCAATTCATGCAAATAAATTTGAATGCCGCATTGCCGAAACTCGGGGAGTTTGACGTTATTTTCTTGCGCAATGTGATGATCTATTTCGACATGGAGACCAAACGCCAGGTCGTTGCGCGTATTCTGCCTTTGTTGAAATCAGGGGGGTATTTTATCGTCAGCCATTCGGAAAGCCTGAACGGGATTGCCGACAGTTTAAAGCTGGTCACGCCATCCACATATCGCAAGCCGTGAAAATACGATGATAAAACCTGCTCAAGTCATTGAAGTATTTCTTCAGCCGGGAGACTTTTATTTCGGAGATCAGAATACACGTATCAGTACGCTACTGGGTTCCTGTGTATCAATTACGATGTGGCACCGAACTCGCCTGATAGGTGGAATGTGCCACTATCTGTTGCCGTCTCGTCCCAAGGGAAATGTTTATACCCTTGACGGGCATTATGCGGACGAAGCCATGCAGATGTTTCAGAGGGAAATAAAGGCGGCGAAAACGCATAGTTCCGAGTATCGCGTAAAAGTGTTCGGTGGCGGGAATATGTTTCACAATACAAAAAAGGAAGTAAGCGGCAGGCCTGTTATGAACAATAGAAGCAATAAATTCAGTATGAGTGTGGCAGACAAGAACGTACTCGTTGCGCGCTCATTGGTTCTATCGAATGGATTTACGATTGAAGCTGAAGACTTGGGTGGAGCCGGGCATCGGCAACTCATATTCGATATTTGGAGCGGCCATGCATGGGTGCGCAAACCGGCCATGCAAAAAATTATTTCAGGAGAAAATGCTAATGTCAAAAATAAAGGTATTGCTGGTTGACGATTCTGCTGTGGTACGCCAGGTATTGCAGGCTATATTGGATCAAGAGCACGATATACAGGTAATTGGTGCAGCATCCGACCCGATTTTTGCGCAGGATAAAATGAGCAAAGAGTGGCCGGATGTGATCGTGCTTGATGTGGAAATGCCGCGCATGGACGGAATAACTTTCCTGAAAAAAATCATGGCGGAACACCCTACACCGGTGGTGATCTGTTCGTCGCTCACTGAAAAAGGAGCGGAAACAACCATGCAGGCGCTTGCCGCGGGTGCCGTCGATATCATCACCAAGCCCAAGATCGGTTTGAAAAGTTTTTTGCAGGAATCGTCCAATGAATTGGTGAATGCGGTAAGGGCGGCATCCCAGGCGAATGTCAAGCGTCTGCTCCGTGCTTCAGCGCCACCTGTGCAGGTTGCTGCGAAGCTTAATGCAGATGTTATCTTGTCTGCAGCCGGCAGCCATGCCATGGCTCAAACCACCGAGCGCATCGTTGCAATCGGCACCTCCACCGGCGGCACCCAGGCGCTGGAAGCCGTGCTGACAGCACTGCCGAGAGTGAGTCCCGGAATGGTCATAGTGCAACATATGCCGGAGAAATTTACCGCATCATTTGCTGCACGCCTGAATACTTTGTGCGAGATAGAGGTGCGGGAAGCGAAAAACAACGATCGCGTGATTCCCGGTCTTGCGCTTATTGCTCCGGGTGGCAAGCACATGATGCTGAAACGCAGCGGCGCTTATTACCATGTTGAAGTGATTGACGGGCCGCTGGTTAACCGGCACCGTCCTTCGGTGGATGTGCTGTTTCGTTCCGTGGCCAAGTTTGCGGGGAAAAATGCCACGGGGATTATCATGACCGGCATGGGTGACGATGGCGCACGCGGCCTGAAAGAAATGCTCGATGCGGGTGCCGCCACTGTGGCTCAGGATGAAGCCTCGTGTGTGGTGTTCGGCATGCCCAAGGAAGCGATCAAGCTCGGTGCCGCAAAAAGAATTTTGCCGCTGAATGAAATGCACCTGGCAATATTGGGCAAATGAACTCAAAGTCGCTCTCGTGTCGCAAACTGGCTGTGCAGGCTCGTCTGGCGCCAAGTAATTTCATGAAAAAACATTAATGTCAAAAATCAGGGTATTGTTGGTTGATGGTTCTGCAGTGGTACGCAAGGAGTTGCAGTTAATATTGGAAAAAGAGCCCGATATGGAGGTAATCGGTGCGGTACCTGATCCCGTTTATGCGCTGGATAATTTAAGCAAGGAGTGGCCTGATGTAATTGTTCTTGATGTGGAAATGCCACGCATGGACAGCGTCACGTTTGTAAAAAAAATCATGGCCGAACGTCCTACCCCGGTGGTACTTTTTTTCACGCTGACAGAAAATGGCCTGGAAACGGCGTTGCAGGCTCTTGATGCCGGAGTGGCGGAAATTGTCACCAAGCCTATGACGGGCCTGAAAAAATTCCTGCATGAATCATCGTCAGAATGGGTGAACGTGGTCAGAGCATTGGCCAAAGCCAATGTCAAATCCAGGGGAGAAACGGCGGCGCTTCAGCAGCTTACCGCCAAACCAAGGTCAGCCGTTATTCTTCGTGCAACTGGCAGCCGTGCCAGGGTGCAGGCCACACAGCGTATTGTGGCGATTGGTACCTCGGCAGGTGGAACGAAGGCATTGGAAGTTGTGTTGAATGCGTTGCCGGAGAATTGTCCCGGCATAGTCGTCGTGCAACACATGCCGGAAAAATTCACCTTCCTGTTTGCCGAGCGCCTGAACAGTTTGTGCCGGATAGAAGTGAGGGAAGCGAAAAACAATGATCGGGTACTCCCCGGGCTTGCGCTGATTGCTCCTGGCGGGTACCAGATGCTACTCAAGCGGCGCGGCGCTTTTTACCATGTTGAAGTGATTGATGCCCCGCCGGTCAGCCGGCACCGGCCTTCGGTGGATGTGCTGTTCAGCTCGGTAGCGCAGCATGCCGGGAAAAATGCCATCGGCATCATCATGACCGGCATGGGCGACGATGGCGCACGCGGCTTGAAAGAAATGCTCGATGCAGGTGCCGACACGGTGGCGCAGGACGAAGCTTCCTGTGTGGTGTTTGGCATGCCCAAGGAAGCGATCAAACTGGGTGCGGCAAAAAGAATTATGCCCCTCAATGAAATCCACCTGGCGATATTGGGCAAATAATCCAGGTCGAAATATCCGGTTGGACCCCTGGCATTTTGTAGGAGCGCAGATTTCTGCGCGATTGTTTGAAGTGCGGTCATCTGATTCCATTTCCAGATCAAAAGTGATGCGAAGCTGACCGCAGATACAAGTTCCCTCTCCCGCATGCGGGAGAAGGGAGTAAATTCAAGTATTGAAA
>Ga0315268_10002920_pt1 | contig 18996 bp, 13 predicted proteins | sample C1_top_MG_FD_204535 | JGI IMG/M metagenome (GOLD analysis project Ga0315268, IMG submission 204535) | Sediment microbial communities from Yellowstone Lake, YNP, Wyoming, USA - C1_top | ecosystem: Environmental > Aquatic > Freshwater > Lake > Sediment | place: USA: Wyoming | collected 2017-08-01
CCGGCCCCGACCACAAGCTACGATGGCGCCCAGGGCGGCGTGCTCGATCTGCTGCAGCAGAGCCAGGCGCTCGGCCCGACGACTCTGGCCACACCCTTCAACCAGACCGAGATCCAGCAGCTGCTCGCGCTGCTGCAGGCGCAGTCGCAGACGCCCGCGCTCGACCAGACCCAGGCGCAGAACGGGCTGGCGCGGCTGGGCGAGAACGTGCGCGCCGCCGAGAGCGGCGGGACCGACGCCACCGACGCCATGTCGCAGTACGAGCAGCTGCTCCAGCTGCTGGTCCAGCTGATGCTGGCGCTCGGCATGAGCGCGCAGAGCATCGACGAACTGCTGGCCGGCGCGCTCGGCGACTCGGGCGGCTGGACCGGGCCGAGTGGCGGGGCGCAGCCGATGAACGTGCCTGGACGACCGGCCCGCCAGACTCCGCGTGGCATGCGCTGGAGCGACCAGCAGAGTGGCGGCTCGACGCAGGAGCGGGTGAACACCCCCTATCAACCGGTCAAGGATCCAGCGCCCGCCGGTTTCGGCGTCAGCGCCGGCGAGTTGAAAAAAATCGTGCCCGGCCTGAGCGAATCGCGTGCGGCCGAGATCACGCCTCACCTCAACGCGGCCATGCACGAGGCCGGCATCACGTCGAAGCGAGAGCAAGCAGCCTTCATCGCGCAGCTGTCGCACGAGAGCGGCGGCTTCAAATACTTCGAGGAGCTGGCCAGCGGCAAAGCCTATGAGGGGCGCGGCGACCTCGGCAACAACCAGCCCGGCGACGGCCAGCGTTTCAAGGGGCGCGGCCCGATCCAGCTGACCGGCCGCTCCAACTACCGCGCCGCCGGCAAGGCGCTCGGCCTCGACCTCGAGAAAAACCCCGAGCTGGCCGCGCGCACCGACGTCGGCTTTCGCGTCTCGGCCTGGTACTGGAAGTCGCGCGGCATCAGCGGACCGGCGCAGCAGGGCGACTTTGACCGCGTGACCAAGCTGATCAACGGCGGCTACAACGGCCTGGCGAGCCGCCAGCAGTACTATCAACGTGCCTTGAGCGAGCTCTCGGCATGACGCGCGCCCGTTACCCGTTTGCTGCGGCCGCAGCGTTGCTGCTGCCCGCGCTGCTCGCGTTGGGCTGCACGCCGCCGACGCCGGTCACCCGGTGCAACGACACCCGGGATTGCCCGGCGAATTTTCACTGCGATCTCGAGCACAGCTTCTGCGTGCACAACAGCACGGACAGCGACGCAGCGACGGCGGATGCCAGCGCGACCGACCTCGATTCGATCGACCGGGGTCCGGCCGATACGCGGCAACCCGACGCGGTGCAGACCGATCGCGGCGCGACGGACCAGGGTCCGACCGACGTGCGCCCGTCCGACGCTGCAGCGGCCGACCGCGCGAGCAGCGACCGGTTGTCGACCGACGCGGCAGGTGCCGAGCGGTTCGACGCCGGCAATCGCGACAGTACGACCGCGGACGCTGCCGTGCGCGATGCCGGGCTGGACGACCACGGCCACCACGATGCCGCGGCCGGCGACTGGTGGAACCCGGCCTGGCGCCTGCGCACGCGGCTGACCATCGACAACACGCAAGGCAGCGAAGATCTCGTCGACTTTCCGCTGCTGGTCGAGCTGACCGCGGACCACTTTGATTTTGCGGCGGCGCGGTCAGACCTGCGCGACGTGCGCTTCGTGTCGGCTGGCGGTGAGGAGCTGGCGGCCGAGCTGGATAGCCATGAGGCCGCCCCGCGCGCGCTCTACTGGGTGAGCGTGCCGCTGGTCAGCGCTGGCATGACGACGACGATCTGGGTCTACCACGGCAATCCGGCGGCCGCGGCGAGCAACCGCGTGGCGAGCGAGGTCTGGTCGCACTACGCCGGCGCCTGGCATCTCGGTCAGCTCGATCAGGTGCTGCCCGACTCGACCGTCAACGACAGCGACCTGCAATCCTTTGGCGCGTCAGTGGCGGTCGGCCAGATCGGCGCCGGCCAAAGTTTGGCCGGCAACAGCAGCAACCTGCACACCTTGCCAGCCGAGCCTTCGGCGCTGGCCATCACCGGTGACTTGACCGTGAGCATCTGGGCCCACATCCGGTCGCTGGACAGCAACGCCAACTACACCCTCAACCTCTACGCCAATCCGCTCGTGGTCTGCAGCGCGCACACCGGCACCAAGGACAATTACGAATACGCCGTCAACATCGGCGGCGACCTGCGCCTGAGGAGCTACTGGGAGAGCCCATCGGTCAACGTATGCGCGTCGAGCGTGCTGGTCGGGAATGTCTCGGATCAATGGCACCACTACGCCTTCACGCGCGCGGCCGGTCGCCGGCTGACCAACTTCTACATCGACGGCGAACCGGTGGGCGACCCGCTGGGATTCCAGCAAATAGCCAACGCCTACACCAACACAGCGCTCTGGATCGGCGCCGATCAGTACGACGTGCTCAATCTCAACCTGGACGCGGTTGTCGACGAGGTGCGGGTCGAGCCAGTCGCGCGCAGTGCGGCCTGGATATTTGCGATCCACCACAGCGAGCAGCTGCAGATGGTGAGCTTCGGCCAGGTCGAGGGCTATTGAGCGGGATCAGCGCAGTGCCGGCTGCAGCCGAGCGTCAGCCCATCACTTGTGCTGCCAGATGCCATTGATCGGGTAGCCCATGTAGCCCTGCGTGATGCGCTGGGTTCCGTCCCGGTTGGCGTTGTTGCTGCCAATGAATATCGGCCGGCCATTGCGCCAGCCGCCGAACAGCACGGTGTGTGCGGTCGGGTCGCCGCCGATGCTGAAGATCACGATGTCGCCCGGCTTGGCGTGCTTGAGGCTGACCCGCTTCCAGTCCTGGTCGTGGTCGAGCATGCTCTTCAGGGCGCTGCAGCCATTCTGGTGCTGGTTGCCCTTGAGCAGCCCGGCCTTCTGATTGCAGGCGGTGACAAAGCTGGCACAGTTGACCGTGTTGCCGACCCAGTCCGGCATGTACTTGCCGAGCGGCTCGTGGGTCTTGACCCACGACGCGTTCTTGCCCAGCAGGCTATGCGCAATCTTGTAGGCCTCCTTGCCGCCCGGGATCTTTTTCTTGGCCGCGACGATGGCCGCCAGCTGGCCCGTCGTCACTTTGCCGTCGACCTCCAGCTTGTGCTTCTTTTCGAACTTCTTGACCGCCTGCTCGGTCTTGTTGTCGAACACGCCGTCGATCTTGCCCGGGTCGTAACCAGCGGCCTTGAGCGCCTGCTCGGTCCGCTTGACCTCGGCCGAGCGCTCGCCCTCGAACTGCGCCGGGTCGGCCTTACCGGTGGCGTAGAGATAGGACTGCTTGAGGTGGTGCCAGGTCTCGCCGTCGACGCGGCCGGTCTGCTCGAGCCCGGTCTCGCGCTGGAACTTCTTGACCATCGCCTCGGTGCGACTGTCGAACTTGCCGTCGGCCGTGCCCGGGTTGTAGCCGGCCGCCTTGAGGTGCGCCTGCACGTTGGAGACGTGACGCCCGCTGTCGCCCTTGCCAAAACCCTCGATCGACGGCGCCGGCGCTCCCTGCTGGCTGGTGGTGGTGGGCGGCGTCGTCGCGCCAGCCTTCTGCGCGGTCAGCTCGTCGAGCCGGCGGTGCTCGGGCCGGTTCTTGATGACGCGCGCGTGATAGGGATCGTGGTCCAGACCGGCCGCCTCTTGCTTGAGCGCGTTGAACGCCTCGCGCTTGAGCGACGACGGGCCGTCCTGCACCTTGGCCTCGTCGGCGCGGAACTGCTTGACCGCGCGCGCGGTGTCGGCGTCGTAAATGCCGTCGACCTTGCCGGTGTCGTAGCCGAGCTTGTGCAGCCGTTGCTCGGCCTGCAGCACGCTCTTGCCCTTTTGGCCGACGCCGATGAAGAGGTCCTCGGTCGAATGGACGCGGGCTTCGACTTTTTTCAGCGCATTGAAGGTGCCGCGGTTGAGCTCGCCGGTGACCGGCAGACCGGTGGCCTCCTGAAACTGCGAGATCGCGCGCGCCGTCTTCTGGGTGAAGCTCTTGTCCATCGGGCCGGGGTCGAAGCCCGCCACCTTGAGCATGCGCTCGGCCCACTTGACCGCCTCGGCCTGGTCGCCCACTTCCATCGGGCCGTGCTTCTTGAGGTAGTTGGAGACGATGCGGTTGCCGCGCTGATCGGTCTGTTTGATCGTCGTCATACTCACATTATATGCGAAGCCATTTTTTTGGCGCTATGGTTCGCCCATGTCTGGCCTGACCCCGCCACAGGTACGCCGCGCCCTGACCTGGTCGCTGGTCGACGGCGCCAGCTACGCGGTGATGGTCGGCGTCTGCGAGAGCTACCTGAGCGTGCTGGCGGTCGAGCTGGGCCACCGCAACACCTCGCTGGCGCTGCTGGTGACCGTGCCCATGCTGTGCGGTGCGCTGGTGCAGTTGCTGACCGGACCGCTGGTCGACTGGCTCGGCCAGCGCAAACGGCTGGTCATCGGCGGCGCCGCGTTACAAGCGCTGTGTCACCTGGGCTTCTTGCTGATCGCACTCAGCGGCGAGCACCGGCTGTGGCCGCTGCTGCTGGTCAAGACATTGTTCGCAGCGTCGGGCGCGGTGATCGCGCCGGCCTGGAACGCCTGGCTGGCGGACCTGACCAAGGGCATCAACCGCGAGCGCTACTTCGCCTGGCGCTCGGGCCTGATCTACGCGGTGCTGCTCGCCTCGTACCTGCTGAGCGGCGTGCTGCTCGACCGCGGCCGCCTGCGTGGCGACGTGCTCGGCCTGTTTGGGCTGCTGTTCGTGGTCGGACTGGTGGCGCGCGGTTTGAGCGCGGGCGCGCTGGCTGCCCAGCGCGATCGCGTGGCCGCCGAGCACGCGACCGGTGGTTCGCTGCGGCGCCTGGCCGACGCCGTCGCGCGCTCGCAGTGGCGGGTGGCGCTGTTCGTCGGCAGCGTGATGTTCGGCGTCTACTTCGCGGTGCCGTTCTTCACGCCGTACGTGTTGCTCGAGCTCAAGCTCGACTACGTCGACTACGCACTGCTCACCTCGGTGTCGCTGCTCGCCAAGTCGATCGCGTTCCCGCTGTTTCACCGCATCGGCAACCGGTTCGGGCTGCGGCCGACGCTGGCCGTGGCCGGCATGGGCGTGGCGCTGGTGCCATTCTGGTGGTGGCTGTTCCCGGACTGGCACACGCTGTTGATCGTCGAGACGTTGAGCGGCGTGGTCTGGGCCGGCTTCGAGTTCGCCAGCTTCCAGCTGTTGATCCAGAACGCGGCCGCCGGCAGCGAGGTCGAGTTCTTCTCGCTCTCCAACTCGTTGAGCGGTCTGCTGCAGTTGACCGGTTCGCTGGTCGGCAGCTATGCGCTGGCGCATTTTTCGCTGGCCTACCGCGAGGTGTTTCTCGGCTCGTCGCTGCTGCGTTTGCTGCCGCTGTTGATCCTGCTCTGGCCGGCCGCGCTGGTGTTCGCGCGCCCAGATCAATCGCCGTTGGCGGCGCCCCAGAAACGCAGATTTGACGACGTCATGAGCAGTGTTCCCTGACCAGTCTGGCGATCGATCGTGATCACTTCGCCCTGGTCGGTGACGCCGAACAGCAGCCCCCAGCTGGCGCTCAGTCCGTACACCTGGCCAAAGCCGATGGCGCCGATCGACGTGGTGGCGGCCGTGCTCGAGTCGACGTAGACCAGCAGGTCCTGGGTCGAGTCGTCGGGGTCGGGCGCGGTCATGTACAGGCTGTCGTCCTTGGTCTGCACACAGTCGCCCGAGCTGACGTAGGGCGCCAGGTCGCCGATCTCGGTCAACGCACCGGTGCTGCGGTTGACCGTGTACGCCTTGGAGTTGGTCGTGTCGCTGTTGGTGATGAAGATGCTGCCGCGGCTGTCGATCGCCATGCCGTTGGTGTTGGTCGGCGTGGTGACGTTGGCCAGCAAGCTCATCTGGCCGCCGCTGCTGATCGTGTACAGACCGTTGGCGGTGACCGCCAGCAGCTGGCCATTGGTGTCGATGTCGATGTCCAGCAGCCCGTGCGCGTCGGGCAGCGTCACCTGGGTGCTCGCGACCACGGTCCGCGCGAACGGGTCGACCCGGTACAGCGTATCCCGCCCGCAGGCGATGAAGGTGCAGTCGAGTCCCTCGTTGTTCTGCTGGTTGCAGTTCTCGTCGACGGATGAGCAGCGCTCGCTGGCGCCTGGATGTACGTTGCGGTCGTTGTCGTTGCAGTCGTCACCGCCGCAGCTGACGCTGTCGTAGCCGTCGTCGTCCAGGTCGCAGGCAGCGCTGGTGCGATCGATCTGCGCGCGGTCGCTGGTCGCGCGGTCGCTGGCCACGTGGTCGAGCGCCAGCGCGTCGCCGGTCGCGGCATCGGTGAACGCCGCGTCGTGCCGTCCCACGCTGCTGTCATATCCCTCGGCCACCACGCTGTTGGGGCAACCGCCAAGCGACAGCAACAGCCACGCGACCACCGCGCACCACAACCATTTCATGGGGCACTCCCTATTTTGCCGAACCGGCCGTCGGTGCCAGCGCGGACTTCTGGCGGCGCGCCTCGAGATAGCCGCGGACTCCTTCGTACACAGCTGGCAGCACCGAAAGAATGATGATGGCCATGATCACCAGCGTGAAGTTCTTCTTGACCACCTGGAGGTTGCCAAAGAAGTGGCCGGCGCTGATGAACAGAAAGACCCAGGCCACACCGCCCACGACGTTGTAGGCGATGAAGCGGCGATAGGACATAGCGCCGATGCCGGCGACGAACGGCGCGAAGGTGCGGATGATCGGGATGAAGCGGGCGATGATGATGGTCTTGCCGCCATGCTTCTCGTAAAAGGCGTGGGTGCGCTCGAGGTGCTTCTTGTTGAGCAGGCGCGCAAAACCGGTCTGGGCCTGCTCCCGGCTGAAGACAGCAGGGCCGATCTTGTGCCCGATCGAGTAGTTGACCGTGTCGCCGGCCACCGCGGCAAACGACAGCAGCAACAGGCAGGTCAGGTAGTCGAGCCCCATACCCTCGGCGGTGAAAGCACCGACCGCGAACAGCAGCGAATCGCCCGGCAGAATCGGCAACACCACCAGTCCGGTCTCGCAGAAGATGATGGCGAGCAGCAGCGCGTAGGTCCAGGTGCCGTAGGCGTTGAAGAAATCGGTCAAATGCCGATCGAAGTGCAGGATGAAGTCGACCAGCCACCAGCACCAGTCGTAGAGCTGTCGGAACAGACCCATGCGATCTCCTACCGCAGAGCCGGGCAGCCTAGCCGAGTCGGCACAGTAGCGCAGCGACAAAACGTGAGTCGAGGTCGCCGCTCACCGAACCGAGATCTTCGACCAGACGCTGCTGCAACCGGCTGGCGAAGGCGGTCGCGCGTTGCTTGGCGGCTGCCTCGTCGAGGGCACCGGGCAGTGGCAGACGCGGCCGGGCGCGGTCGAGCAACGGTGCCGCGAGCTGGTCGATCAGCGCGGCGCGGTCGGTTGCGACCAGCTGCCGCAGCTCGGCCAGCTCGGCGCGATCGAAAGGCTGCGGCGAGAGCTCGCCGCCGAGGGCGGCGCGGCAGAGCGAGGTGGCCAGGATCAGGTCGAGATCGATGTTGGCGACGTCGCCGACGTTAGCCGCCACCTCGACCAGGGCCGGGGTCCGCTGCGGATCGAAGCCCAGCACATCGAGCAGCAGCGCCGCCAGGAATGCCACCTCGGCCACGGCCTCGGCCGCGGCCGCCAGCTGCGCCAGCGACTCGAAGGGAATCTCGTCGTCCCTCGGCAGGGACTTCCCAGGGTCGTCCCTCGGCAGGGACTTCCCAGGGTCGTCGCGCTTGCGATCGATCAACCCGGCGTGCAACCGCGGCACCTTGCGGCAGAGCGCAATAAACAACGACTGCACGCGTGCCGGCAGCAGGGTCTGCGCCGGCTCGACGCGCAACCGCTGCCGCAGCTTGAGCGCCTGCTGGCCGAGCTGCCAGGTCAGCGTGTGGCCAAACCGAAACAGCTCGACCAGGCTGATCCGGCCGAGCAGGTCGATCGCGGCCGGCCTGGCGCCGCGCGACAGAAACTCGAGACCGAGATTGATCGTGGCCAGGGTCTCGACCACGGCCCGCGCCAGCGCGACCAGATCGCCGGGCGACGCCACCTGCGCCGCGGCCACCCGGTTGGCCAGCGACACCAGCTGGCGCCGCACCTGATCCGCCGGCTCCACCGCCAGCTGATCCAGCGCAACCTGCAGCAGCGGCGCCTGGCCGTGGTCGTCGATGAACAGTGCCAGCGCCGCGTCAGCCGCGTCCGGGTCGGCCACGATGTCGACCCGCCGGCTGCGCGGCGGTCGCTTGAGATCGATCGGCGCGTAGATGGCAAGCGACTCGTACAGATCGCAGTAGCCGAGATCGTTGAGCCGGCCCTGGCGCCAGCGCAGGCTGGCCTCTTCCAGCTCGCTCGGCAGTTCCCAGCGGGTAGCCTCGAGGTAGCGCGCCGCAGTCAGTGGCTGGCGCGAGATCAGACCGGCCACGATCTGACGCGCCACCTCCGCCCCGATGTCGTCGAGCGGGTCAGTCTTGTCGCGACCGTCCGGCGGCAGCGGCCGCGCGAAGGTGACCAGATAGCGGTTGTCAGGCGTGCGCAGGTTGTACTCGGGCATCGGGTCCGGCTCGGCTTCTTGCGCCAGGTCGTAGACGCGGGTGTACAGCTTGAGCAGCAGCGTCACCAGCTCGGCGTCGAGACCGACCACCTGCGCCAGTGCGCGCTCCTTGTTGGCCGCATACAACATGCTCATCCAGCTGACCAGCCGGTGCGGATCGATGCGGTCGCGCTGCCAGGTCTCGAGGTCGAGGATGCTCTGCACCTGGGCCGGCGGCAGCAACTCGATCAGCTCGAGACTGTCGCTGACGCCGGTGGCGTAGATCGCGATCAGCAGGTCCTGCGGATGCAATTGCCGCAGCACCTCGCGCGCGTTGTCCAGGCTGATCAGAAAATCGACCCGCCGGCTCGGCGCCAGCGCCAGCAACCGCTGCCGCAGCTCGTGCGGGGCGAGCGCTGGCGTCGTGGTCTTGGTCTTGGTCTTGGGCGCGATCGGGTTCTCGGTCATGCAGGGTCCCGTCGTGGGCGGCGGCGCAGCGCCAGCGCCAGCACGGCAAGCAGCGGCAGTGCGCCGGACCGCGATCCAGCGCCGCGGCAACCGCACTCGCCAGGGGTGAATGTGACGTCGATACCGGGGCCAGCCGTGCCGTCGACGCTGACCGCGACCTTGGCCGTGGTCGAGGCGGTCGGCGCCTCGAGCTGCTGGGTGTAACGGCCGGTCACGGGATCGAGCAGGACGTTCTCGAGCATGCTGCCCGCGCTGGTCGTGAACGCCACCGCATGAAAATCGGCGTCCGGTCCGAGTGCGTTGTTGAAGCGGTCGATCAGGGTCGCCTCGATCAGCACGCGGCTGTAGCCGTCGGCGATCGCGCTGGTCGGCGTGGCGCTCAGCCTGGTTCGCTCGATCGCCAGCGCTGCCGGTTCGAGCCGCAGGTCGCCGACGCCGGCCGAGAACTTGTAGCGGTCGTCGCCAGCAAACTCGGCGCGCAGCGCATCGACGTGCAGGCCAGCGCGCGGCAGGCCACCGATCGGCGTGGTGTCGAAGGTCAGCACCGCCACGCCGTCGCCGTTGGTCGGTGCCGGGCCGAGCGCCTCGTCGAGATCGCCCCAGTCGCCGTCGCCGTTGAGGTCGCAATAGTAGAAGATGGTGGCGCCGGCAATGTTCTTGGCGACGCGGCCGCTGGTGCCGCTGCCGCTCTCCTCGGCGTCGCCGTTCTGGTCGACCAGCGTGGCAAAGATTTCGAGCGAATCACCGAGCGTCGCCGTGTGCTCGGGCAGCAACTGCACCACCACTTGCTCGCGGTGCAGCCGCAGCTCGACGCTGACGTGCGAGGCGGTGTAGGTGACGCCGCCGCTGACCGTCTGCGAAAAACGCGCTTCCAGGGTATAGGCCAGCCCGTCCGGGTCGAGGCCGTAAAGATGGTCGACGCCGTAGGCACCGTCGACGAAGCGGATTCGCAACGGTCCGCCATGGCCGTCGCTACCGGTGCCGAGCAGCGAGCCCGGGCTGTAAGAGATGTCGTGGTCGGCATTGCCGATGAAGAAATCGACACGCTGGCCGGCCAGTCCGTTGCCACCGGCGCTGAGGGCGACGCTGGCCAGCACGGCGTCCGAATAGTCGACATCGAGGCCGGGCACGACCTCCAACGTCAGGGTGGTCGGAGTCTGCGCCATGGCGAGCGCGAGCAAGGGCCAGATCGACATGCGCTGCGACCATAGCGAGTGCGCCGGGCCCTGGCAACGCGCGGCGCGAATGGCGCTTGGCCTGCGCTGCATTGTCGTTACAATCATCCGGCAGGTCGCACGGCGGAGCGGACTCGATGCACGGCGGCGGACACGATCACGACCAGCACCACCCGCACGACACGCGCGGCGAGCAGCGCAGCGCGCTCTGGGCGTCGCTGGTCGTGCTGGCGCTGTTCTGCGCGCTCGAGTTCGCCGGTGGTCTGTGGACGCACAGCCTGGCGCTGGTCTCGGACGCCGGCCACTTGCTGACCGATGTCGGCGCCCTGGTGCTGGCGCTGATCGCGCAATGGTTTGCCAGCCGGCCATCGGACGCGCGGCGCAGCTACGGTTTCAAGCGGGCCGAGATCCTGGCCGCGCTGTTCAATGGTGTGACGCTCTGGGTGGTCGCCGTGCTGATCGGGATCGAGGCGGTGCGCCGGTTCTGGGCGCCGCCGACGGTCAACACCTTGCCAATGGTCGCCATCGCCGTCGTCGGTATGCTGGCGCAGCTGGTGGTGACCCTGATTCTGCGGCGAGCTCAGCACGGCAGCCTCAACGTGCGCGGAGCCTACATTCACGCGCTGACCGACGTGATCCAGTCCGTCGGTGTGATCAGCGGCGGCCTGCTGATGATGGCGACCGATCGCTACTGGATCGACCCGCTGCTCAGCCTGGCGATCTCCGTGCTGATCTTCTACGGCGGCGGCCGGCTGGTGCTCGAGGCCAGCCACGTGCTGCTCGAGGGCACGCCGCGCGAGGTCGACGGCGACGAGTTGCTGCGCACGCTGCTGCAAGAGGCCGGCGTGCAGGAGATCGGCGACCTGCACGTCTGGTCGCTGACCACCGGCGACAACGCCATGAGCGCCCACGTGGTGGCGGCCGGCATGCTCGACGCCGCTGGCCGCGAGCAGCTGCGCGGTCGCCTGTCTCGAATGTTGCGCGAGCGCTTCGCGCTGCACCACATCACGTTGCAGGTCGAGGCAGCCTGTAGCCTCGGCGACGCCTGTGGCTGCCGCACCTGGCTGAGCGACAACACCGCGGGCAAGCTGCCGGAGCAGACGTGAGCGGAGAGACAGCCACGGGCACGCAGCAGCTGGCACACGAACGAGACCTGCTGCTCTCGCTCGACGACAGCGCGGCCAGCCAACCCGCCCTGGTCGGCGGCAAGGCCGCACTGCTCGCGCGCGCACGCGCGCTGGGGCTGCCGGTCCAGCGCGCGCACTGCCTGCGCGTTCCGGCTCGCGGTCTACGGCGCCAGGACGACGCGTCCGGTCTGCTGGCGCCGGCCATGGCGCACACACTCGATGGCTGGGGCCGCAGCTTCAAGCCGCTGGTGGTACGAAATTCGGCCGCGACTGACCAGTCACACGACTGGGCGACGCGAGCAGGGCAAGGGGCGCGCCGCGCCATCGGTCCGCGCGAGCTGACGACGGCAGTACAGGAGGCGCTGGCCGCGCAGCAGCACGCTGCCACCGATCGCGACGCGACTGGCAGTAGCATACTGATCGTCGACGCGCTGGAGCCCAGATTGCTGGGGCACGCCCGGCTGTGCACACCGCAGGGCATCAACGAGCGGATCTATCTGATCGAGGCGCTCGACCCGACGCGACCAGCGGCGATCCAGCGACTGCAAGCGCGCCACGATGGCAGCAGCGAATGGCCGGCCACCGGACCCGCGCTGCTGACGCCAGCGCAGCTGGAAACGGTGGTGCAGCTGGCCGAGGCGGCGCAACGCGTGCTGGAGACACCGGTCGCGATCGACTGGCTGCTGACCGAGCAGCGGCTGTGGTTGACCCGGCTGGAACCGCTGCGCAGCGACCGCAGCGTGTTGACGCGGCTGGGCGCGCAAGCGTCCGGTCTCGAGGTGTGGTCCAACTTCGCGCTGCGCGAGAACCTGCAGCAGCCGATGACACCGCTCACCTTTAGTATCTGGCGCGACGCCTTTCTGCCAATCGTGCTCGAGACGCTGACCGGCCTGCCCGGCCGCGCCACCCGCGAGCGGCGCATGCTGCCAGTCGACCGCATCTCGGGCCGCTTCTACTGGAGCGTCAACCGGCTGCGCGCAACCCCGATGGGCGCGCTGCTGCTGGCGCTGGCGCGCTGGGTCGACCCCGGCGCCGGCGCCGCGCTGGCGCGGCTGCTCGAGCGGCAGCTGGTCGAGCCGCCACCGCTGACCGGCCTGCGCCGGGTCTGGGCCTTTGGCCACAGCCTGCTCGGATTTGTCGGGGCAGTGCGCCGCGCGATCGAAGGTCTGACACCGCGCCGCACCGAGCAGCACTACCGCGCCATCGCCGCCGAGCAGCTGGCGGCCACACGCGCAGCGTCGGGCGAGCTGAGTGATCAGCAACTGAGCACGGCGCTCGACGCGGCGCTGCTGCAGAGCCGCGATTGCCTTGAACGCGGTCTGGCGCAAGAGCTGCTGTCGGTGTGGGCGCTCTACCTGTGCCGCATGCTGTGGCCACGGCTGGCGCGGCGCCGGTTTGACGAGGTGGCGCCGCAGTTGCCACCCGGACCGGCTGCGCACGTGGCGATCACCCTGCGCGACATCGCGGCCGAGCTCGCAAGCGCGGGCATCACCGAGATCCCGGACGACGCCGCATTCTGGGAACAACCGCGGCTGGCGACCGGTCCCGGTCTGGCGGCACGCGCGCGCTGGCTCGGCCTGCTCGAGGGCCACGGCCACGGTGGCGTCGGCGAACTCGGCGTCAGCAGTCCGCGCTGGTGCGAGGATCCGACACCGCTGCTGCGCGCGCTGCGGTTTCTGCTTGGCCGCGGCGCAAGCGCTGCGCCGGTCGCGACCGGCCACGAATGTGCAAGCAAGGGCGCCGCCGTGCTGACCCATCCCGAATCCGCGGCGCGGCTGCCGCTGATCGGTGGCTGGCTGGTGGCGGTGCTGCAGTACGTCACCGCGGTGGCCGCGCTGCGGTCGGTGCCGAGCCACGCCTTTAGCACCTGCCTGTTCCGGCTGCGCACGCTGTTGCGCGAGCTCGGCCGTCGCCTCGCGGCGCGGCGCGCGATCGGCGATGCCGATGACCTTGACCTGCTCGAGCTCAACGAGCTCAAGGACCTGTTGCTCGGTCTGCGCGATCCGCAGGCGATCGGCAGTCTGATCGAGTCGCGCCGGCGCGGGCTGCAGCTCGACGGCGAGAGCGCGCCACCGGACACCGTGCGCTCGGACGGCGCACCCGACGCGGTGGTGCAGCGCCACGCGCCAGCCTCGCGGCTGAGCGGGTTTGCCGCGTCCGGCGGCACGGTCGTCGGTCGCTGCCGCATCGTGCGCGATCCGGATCGCGATCCGTTTGCCGCGGGCGACGTGCTGGTCGCCGCGGCCATCACGCCGGGCTGGGCGCCGCTGCTGGCCGCGGCGGCAGCTGTGGTCACCGACTTTGGCGAGTACGGTTGCCACGCCGCCACGCTGGCACGCGAGGTCGGCATTCCCGCCGTGGTCGGCGTCAGCGGAGTGCTCGGCCTGTTGCCGCCCGATGCCACGCTGCGCGTCGACGGCGACAACGGCGTCGTCGAGATACTCAGCGAATAGAACGCCATTCCAGAATCGGTAGTCGGTGATCAGTACTCGGTGATCGGTGATCGGGATCGGGATCGGGATCGGTACTCGATCATCGGCAATCGGCGCTCGGCGCTCGGCGATGACCGACGACCGATTCCCGACGCCGATACCCGACGACCGATTCCCGATTCCCGACGACCGATTCCCGATGACCGATACCCGATGACCGATGACCAAGTGGTGATGTTTTTCGGCGCATATCTTCTCGTCGCCCCTGCGCCGGGGCCTCGACGTTCGTGAAGGCCCCGCCGCAGGGGCTCACAAAGGAGGCTCTCGCCATGCAACACACCAACAGTCGCATTTACGCGTGCGCGCTCGAGCTGGTCGAGCTCGCCAAGGGCGTCCTCGACCAGCTCCCCGACGGATATGGGTTTCTCGCTGACCAGCTGCGGCGCGCAGCGGCCAGCGTCCCGCTCAACTTCGCCGAGGGATGCGGCAAGCACTCGGTTCGCGACCGGCAGCGCTACTTCCTATCGGCCAAGGGATCGGCGTACGAGGTTGCGGCCATCCTCGACGTCGCTGGCCGGTTCGGCGTGATCTCCGCCGACATCCATTCCCGCGGCAGCGACCTGTGCGATCACCTGGCCGCGATGCTCAGCAAGTACAAGTAGTCAGTCGGTCACAAACCGGCGGCGCCGATGCCCGACACCGACACCCGATGCCCGACACCCGATGCCCGACACCGATGCCCGACACCCGATGCCCGACAGCGGACATCCAACGCGAACTTCTAGACGCTCATCGGGTCAGCACAACTGTACGCAAGGCCGCGCGCAAAGCGCGCGGGCCGGGTGGGGGGTCCCGGCGAGGCTCCGCCTCGACGGGGGGCGGCTGCAAGGCCGCCCAGACATAAAACGAAGGGCCTGGCAGTTGCTTCGCAACTGCCAGGCCCTGGTGACCCCACGGAGACTCGAACTCCGGTCTGCGGCGTGAGAGGCCGCCGTCCTGGACCGCTAGACGATGGGGCCACGATCAGGACAGGGACCGAGTTCTAAAGAACGAGCCGCGCTCTGTCAACGGAGAAAGATCCGAAAAGTGCGCTCAGCGACGGCGCCGGATCACCACCAGGCCAGCCAGCGCCAGCAGGGCCAGCGCGGCCGGGCCAGTCGAGGTGGTCTGGCAGCCGCAGGTATCGTCGGTGCCGGTCCCGGCATCGGCCTTTGGACCCGCATCGAGCAACGGCTGGCCAGCGTCAGGCCGCGGCGTGCCGCAGACGCCGGCAATGCAGCTCAGCGGAGCCTGGCACTCGAGCCCCTGCGCCATGTCACACGCTGCACCGGTTGCCCCCAGGCAGCCATTGCCACCACCGCTGGTCGCGCCACAGGTGTAGGGCCGGCCACCGGCCGCGCAGTCGCGGTTGTTGATGGTGTAGCCGCAGCTGGTGATCACGGTGCCGCTGCAGGAGGGCTGGAACGTGTCTGGATTGCAGGTCTGCGAGCCCACGCACACGCCATTCATGCAACCTTCTTGCGCGGCGACGTTGCAGGCGGTCAGTCGATCGGTGCACGGCGAGCCGGTGGTCGGCACGCACCAGTAACCCTGGCAATCGGTGTTGCTGACATCGGTGCAGTCGAGCAGTCCGCAGGTCGCGTTGGCGCCGTAGCGGTCGACGCAGTCGACCACCCGTAGTTGCTCGCCCAGACAGTAACGCACACTGGTGCCCTGGCACACGCCGATGTAGGTGACATTGCCGCAGCTGACCGAAGCGTCCGCCGTGGCAGCGTCGGCAATGTGCGAGTCCGCCACCTGCGAGTCGACCACATGCGAGTCCATACCGGCCGCGTCGAGAACCGCCGCATCGACGTGCACGCCCGTGTCCGAGACACCGGCATCCTGTGCCAGTGCAGCAACTGGCAACCAAGCGAGACCGATCGCACCGATCGCACCGATCGTCCTTTTCATGCATCCTCCAGCAATGGGCTCTTGCTAGCATTGCGCACCGCCAAACGCAACGCTGTCGTGCAACGCGGTGCTCAGCGACGGCGGCGCAACAACGCCACGCCAAGCGCAAGCGCGATCGCAGCGATCGGACGCTGGCCGGCCGTGCCCTGACATCCGCAGGCGCCGTTGCTGTCGGCAGCACGACCGCCAGCGCCGTCGCTGCCCGCGCCAGCGTCGCCACCGTTTACCGCGTCGGGGGTCGTGCTGCCGCTGTCCGGCGCCGGCACGCAGGTGCCGCCGCCCGTCGTGCTGTTGCACTGAAAACCTGGAGCGCACTCGAGCGGCGTTGCGGCCACCAGATTGCACGCCCCGCCGGCTGTGCCGAGGCAGGTCTTGCCAGCCGTGCCATCGCCGCAGACATAGGGCTGGACCCCGCCGGCGCTGCAACTATAGCTCCAGACCCGAGTCAACGGGCACCAGCTGAGCAAGTCGCCAGCGCAGGCAAACCCGAAGGAAGCTGAATTGCAGGTCGCGGCGCTCTGGCAGGTGCCGCCGCTCGCACCCACCCACGGGATGGCGGTGCAACCCATGCCCTGACCTTCCTCGCAGTAGACGTACTGGCCATCGCAATAGCCGCCGCTGGGCGAGACGCAGGCGTACCCGTAACAGCCGTCGTCTGCACAGTCGACCAGGCCACAACCGACCGGAATGCCGTTGTCGCGGGTCAGCTGCGCGCAGTCGTAGCGCGCGATCGTGTTGGTGCCGCGATCGCACCACAGGTTGACGGTGCGCTCGCACGCGCCCTGCGGCGAGATCGTGTCGCAGTTGGTAGCGCGGTCCTCGCTGCCAGCGTCGGGCGCGACCAAACTGTCTGCCAGGGTCGCGCTGTCGAGTCGACCGCCGCCATCCAGGCGGCCTCCCTCCTGCGCGTGAGCGACCAGCGCGGACAGACTGAAGATTGCGACGGCCGCAATTCGACCAGACCAGCGCACCGGCGTCTTCATATTCACCTCGATTCGACACCTTGAGCATGACGCGGCCGCCGACGCAGTTCAAGGCGGTCGAGAAATGGCCAGATGCAAGGCGACGAGGAGCGAGGGAGTGAGTGGCCTTTGTGGCCACGATACGACTGAGTGACGAGGCAACGCAGCAGGTGGCCGTTTATCGGCCGCCGCGCGGTTACCGACGGCGGCGGATCATCGCCAGGCCCAGCATCGCGACCACGATCGCGAGCGCCGAGGCGCCGGCATTGACGCCGCTGCAGCCGCAAACGCCACCGCCGCTACTGTCGTCGGCCGTCGCCTTGTCAGTGCCGCCGGTGGTGCTGTCGCGGTGGACGCCCGTGTCATGATGGCCCGCGTCGGTGTTGCCACTCACGCAAGTGCCGGCGCTCGAGTTGCTGCTGCAGTGCAGGCCCGTGGCGCACTCATAGCCCTGGGTGATGTCGCAATCGCCACCAGCAGCGCCCAGGCACGTCGAGGCGCCAGTGCTATCGACGCCGCAGACGTATGGCTGGGCGCCACCGCCGGTGCAGTCGTAACCGAACATGAAATCGGTCCAGTGGCAGAACATGATGCTGTTTGCAGTGTTGCCGGTGCCGCAGGCGGCCTCGACCGGCGGCTCAGCTGCGGAGTCGCAGGCGGTGCCGGTCACGCAGACGCCGTTCACGCAACCAAGACCGTGTTCGCAGAACGCGCCTTCATAGGAGCCGTCGCCGTTGAGATCTACCGGCATGCACTCCCCGCCGCTTGGCGCCACGCAGTCGTAGCCCCAGCATTTTGGATAGCATTTGCTGCTGTTGGTGGACCACGTGCAGGTGGTGTCGGCAGTGCAGGTTGCCTGCGCGGTGATGGCCGTGCACTGGCCGCCCTCGGCGCAATCAACCATGCCGCAGCCCAGACCATCAGCCGCGCAATCGAACGTATCGAGCGCTCCGCCAACGCAATAGGTCATGTCAGTGCCGACGCAGGTGCCAATGATGGTGATATTGCCGCAGCCGGCGCCAGCGTCAGTCGTGACGCCCGTGTCGTTGACGCGCGTGTCAGGATGCGCTGCGTCGGCGATGACGCTCGTGTCAGTAGCGCCGCCATCCTGCTGTGCTGCCGCGGCGATCGGCAGTGCCATCAATGCAACCGCACCAATTAATGCAAACAACTTTCTCATCATGATCCTCCAATTCAACGGCTCGCGTTGAGTCTTTGCCCTCGAAAGACGGCGGCAGCTAAATCACACCAATGTATCGACCTCAAGCAAAAATTGGCGACACCTGGCGAAATAACCGGAAACCGCGTCGCAGCACAAAAAAAGGGCCCCCGAAATCGGGGGCCCTTGGCAGATGCTGGCGCCGAGATCGCCGGTCGATCAGCGACGGCGACGGATCAATGCCACGCCGAGCATGGCCACCACGACGGCGAGCGCCGAGGCGCCGGCATTGACGCCATTGCAGCCGCAGGTGCCGCCGCCATCGTCGTCACCGCCCGTCGCCGAGTCGGTGGTGCCGGTGTCGCGGTGGGTACCCGAGTCGCGGTGGGTGCCCGAATCGAGGCGGCCCGCGTCGATCGCGGTGGCAACGCACACGCCTTCAGCCGAGGTGCTGTCGCAGTGCAGGCCCGTGGCGCAATCGAACGGCGGGTCGCTGGTCAAGTCGCACACGCCGTCAGCCGTGCCCAGGCAGTAGGTGCGGTTGTTACTGTCGGTCCCGCAAACGTAGGGCTCAGAATCGGACTCCGCGCAGTCCAGCGTCGACTCGTGACCGTTGTATGAACACTCATTGAGGAGGTCGCCGTTGCAGGACAGCACCCACGAAGCCGGATCGCACGCCGGCGACGTGGTACAGGTGCCCCATTGATTGGCGCTACCATAATTTTGGCAGCCAGTCCCGGTTGCCGGATCGCAGAACACAAAGTAGTCGTCGCACGCGCTATTGGCCGGCGCCATGCAGGCATAGCCCCAGCACTCGCTCGTGGTGCAATCGAGCAAGCCGCACCTGGCACCGACTTCAGCGCAGTCCAAGCCATAGACGATGCCTTCGTCCTCGTCGCAGTAGCGCTCGAACGTGCCGTGGCACTCGCCCAGCCAGAACAGATTTGCCGGGCACGGCCCTCCGACGCCGGCGTCCCAGCCAGCGCCCGTGTCCGGTGCCACTGCCGCGTCCGGTGCCACTGCCGTGTCCGGTGCCACTGCCGTGTCCGGTGCCGCTGCCGTGTCCGGTGCCACTGCCGTGTCCGGCGCCACTGCCGTGTCTGCCGCCACCGCCGTGTCAGGATGCGACGCGTCAACGTTCACACCGGTGTCCGAGACACCACCATCCGCCTGCGCCAGCGCCACCAGCGGCAGGC
>Ga0315268_10002921_pt1 | contig 18996 bp, 11 predicted proteins | sample C1_top_MG_FD_204535 | JGI IMG/M metagenome (GOLD analysis project Ga0315268, IMG submission 204535) | Sediment microbial communities from Yellowstone Lake, YNP, Wyoming, USA - C1_top | ecosystem: Environmental > Aquatic > Freshwater > Lake > Sediment | place: USA: Wyoming | collected 2017-08-01
GCAGGTCTCGACGGTGAAGACAGGCACGGGGTAAGCCTGATTGTCGCGCGATGCGATGGTGTAGGCGCCCGTGTTCATCTCGACGATCACCGCCACTTCGAGCACGCTGCCTTGCTGCGTGAACCAGGAGGCGCCGCTGGTGCGGCCCTCGAAAAACGCGTCGCGCTGCAGAGGCAGACTGAGGGCGCTCTCGGTGCCGGCGATCTGGCCGTCATGGGCGGCGCCACCGCGGTCGCTGTCGTCCTGCGCGCGCGTCAGCAGCAACGAAAAACCGCGGACCCGTGGGTCATTCGCCAGCAGCATGCCGGCCAGTTCCTGGTCGACGACGGCAAAGCGGATCAGCGCCCGGCCGACCCCGATGTTCATGACGGTCAGCCGACCGAAGTTGTTGCCAACCGAGTTGATCAGGCTATCGGCAGCGGCCGGGATATCGTACGTCGTCACGCTGCAACCGGAATCAGGCGTTGAGGTCAGGTCGCTGGCTGGACCTTCGGTTAGCGTCACGTCGCCGGCCACGCGGTCGCTGCTGCCGTCGACGACACTGGCAGCGGCGTCCAGCGCGCGCACACAGAGCTCGCTCTGCTCGTCGCAGCTGTAGCCGGCTGGACAGTCGCTGTTGCTAGTGCACTGCGTGGTGGACGCGGTGCACTAGCAGTCTGGTCCGGCGACCGCCAGCAACCAGGCCAACCCGGCAACACCGAGGATCTGCGGGCGAGCGCAACTCACGTCGACTTCTCCGGTCGAGCGCTGGTCATGGCGTGGTCGTTCCGGTGCAACTTCCATTGCACAGGATGCGGCCCGCACCGCCGGCCGAACCGGTTTGCCCGTCACCGCCGACGGCGGTTACCTGACCCGGGCCAAGGATTGCGCTGTTCTGCTGCAGCAGGATGCTGCCGCCCGAGCCGCCGCCGCCCACCTGCGTGCCTCCGGTGCCGAGCAGACCATCGGCGTGGACGCCGCCGCCGATCGGCACGGTGAGCGCATTGCTCAAGAGCAGAACGATGCCGCCGCCAGGACCGCCCCGAAAATTGTCGCATGGGCCGCCGGAAATGTATTGCCCGGCGCCGCCGCCTCCTGATCCGAGAAACAATTTTTCTGTGAGCAATGAACCCGATCCGTACAGCGCGCCACCATTCACCGGGTTGATGCAGTCGCCGATGCTGCAGGTCGGAATGACTCCAGCGCCTGGATCGCCATAACCTGCGCCGCCGCCCGACGTCACGCAACCCGACGAGTAACAGCCGCCGCCGCCGCCGCCGATGTTGTTCAGAAAATCAAGCGCCCCAGGACCGCCCATCGACTCACCTTGAAATGCGTTTCCGGTGTCGCTACCCATGCCGCAATAGCTGTTGCCGCCGCTGAAGCCGGCGCCGGTCATCTCGATCGTGCCATTGACGTTGACCTGGGTGGCCGAGCGCAGCGCGAGCACGCCGCCCTTGGTCCCGTTCCACGGCATCGCTGTGAGCGTTCCGGTGCTGCCGACTGTGACCGAGGTGTAACGAGGCAAGCGGTAGAGCGCGACCCTGTGCAGGCCGGGGTTGGTGCCGATGAGGGTCAATGGGACCGAGGCGCTACCGAAGACGGGCGCCACGGCATTGGCCAGGGTGACCGAATTGTTGCCTGTCGCAGTGACTGTCTCGAACCTGTAGTCGCCGGTGAAGGTCGTGTCGTCGCGCGTGCCCTGCAGCTCGACAAGCAACACGGCGGTGCCCGGCGCCAGGCAACAGGCTGGTACTGCTTCGGCGACCGTGGCGACGTTCGAGTTGATCGTGGTGATCGAGAAGGCCGCACCATCGGCGCAGCTGCGGTCGGCGAACCGCGCCAGCAACGACAGGTTGAAATTGCCCGAGACGGCGAGGTCGCCGTCGTCGTGGTACTGACAGCGCTGGCCGTCGTTGTAGTCGAAACCATCGCGGCAGTTGCAGCGAAAGCTGCCCACGGTGTTGGCGCAGGTGGTCGAGCAGGAGTCGCAGCCGTTGGTTGCGCGCTGGCATTCGTCGACGTCGACGCACTGATCGGCAAGCACATTGCAGTCGTAGCCGGTGGCGCAGGCGCCCCAGCAATGACCGTCGCAGCCATCGCCGGCGCCGTTGCACTTTAACGCGCAGTCGCGCACGCAGGCGTCGCCGTTGACCGAGATGTCCCGGCTGGCAGCAAGGTCTCGCACCGCCCGGTCGACGAGGTCGTGATCGCCGGCGCCGCTGTCGGCGTGTGCGGTCGCATCCTGGTGGACCACGTCAAGCAGATTGACGTCCCCAAAGACGTCATTCAAGACCGCGTCTCGCTGAGGCCGTTCGGCGCTGGTCGAGTCGGTCGTCGCGGCATCGGCCACTGGCGAGTCGGTCGTCGCGGCATCGGCCACTGGCGAGTCGGTTGTTGCGGCATCGGCCGGGCCAGCAGCGTCCACCGACAAGCAGGAGCGAGTCGCCGGATCGCAGCGCCGCCCCGCGCCACAGCTCGAGTCGTCAGTGCACGCGAGCCCGCTACGGCACTTGCCCGCCAGGCAGGCAGCACCGGTCGGGCAGGCCTGACTCGACGTGCAGGGCATCCCCTCGCCGCCGTTGAAAGCGGCGAAGATGTCGCAGCCCGCGGCCAGCAACCAGGTCAGCGCAACGACAGCGCGCTGGCAGCTAGTGCCAGCCCGGGATGCTGCGACGATCGGCATGCCCATCACGGCACATGCGTCCCGCTGCAACTTCCGTTGCACAGGATGCGGCCGTTTCCGCCGGTAGGAACATTGCTCGAGCCTCTGCCACCGACGGCGGTCACTTGACCGGTGCCGAGGGTCGCGCTGTTCTGCTGCAGCAGGATGCTGCCGCCCGAACCGCTGCCGCCCACCTGTGTGCCTCCGATGCCCAGCAGGCCATCGGCGTGGACGCCGCCGCCGATTGACACGGTGAGCGCATTGCTCAGCAGCAGGATGATGCCGCCGCCAGGACTGCCCGGAAAGTCGCTGCAAGTGACGCCGAAGGTGTATTGCCCGGCGCCGCCGCCTCCTGATCCGAGAAACGACTTCTCCATGAGATTGGAGTTGGACCCGTACACTTCTCCTCCCAGCACAGAGTTCATGCACGCACCCTCGCTACATGACGCGGGCGCCCCGTCACCAGCTTCCCCGTAGCCAGCGCCGCCGCCCGACGTCACGCAACTCGGCGAGTAACAACCGCCGCCGCCGCCGCCGATGTTGTTCGAAGCAAACCGCTCGCCCGGCCCGCCGATCGATTCGCCCTGGAACGCGTTGCCATTGCCACCGGCCATGCCGCAATAAGAATCGCCGCCGCTGAAGCCGGCGCCGGTCATCTCGATCGCGCCCTTGACGTCGATCTCGGTGGCCGAGCGCAGCGCCAGCACGCCGCCCTTGACGCCGTTCCACGGCATCGCCGTGAGCCTGGCGCTGCTGCTGACCGTGACCGAGTTGTAGCGCGGCAGACGATAGAGCGCGACCTTGTGCAGGCCAGGGGTGGTGCCGATGAGGCTCAATGGGACCGAGGAGTTGCCGAAGGCGTGCGCCACGTCATTGGTCAGGGTGACCAAATGGTTGTCGGCGTCGAAGACCGTGTCGATCCGGTAGTTGCCGGTGAAGGCGGTGTCGGCGCTCGTACCCTGCAGCTCGACCAGCAACACGCTGGAGCCCGGAACCAGGCAGCAGGCCGGCACTGTTTCGACGACCGTGACGACGTTCGAGCTGATCCCGGTGATCGAGAAAACCTCACCGTCGGCGCAGGCGCGGTCGGCGTACCGCGCCAGCATCGACAGGTTGAAATTGCCCGTGACGTTGAGGTCGCCGTCGTCGCGATACTGGCAGCGCCGGCCGTTGCTGCTGTCGAAACCATCGCGGCAGTCGCAGCGATGGCTGCCAACGGTGTTGAAGCAGGTGGTCGAACAGGGGTCGCAACCGTCGGTATAGAGCTGGCATTCGTCGACGTCGACGCACTGTTTGGCAAGCGCATTGCAGTCGTAGCCGGGGTCGCAGGGGCCCCAGCAACCACCGCCGCAGCCATCGACTGCGCCGTTGCACTTGAGTGTGCAGTCGCGAATGCAGACCGCGGCGTCAGCAGCGTCGGGCGCGACTGCCGAATCGCCAGCGGCGGCTCCGTCGGCGCCGATTGCCGCATCAGCCGGGTGCGTGGTGTCGAACCCGGTCGCAACATCGACCGCGGCGCCATCCGACCCGGCGCTGTCCCTGGCCGTTGAATCACGGGCCGCGAGATCGCCCGTCCAGCTGTCGCGGGTCGTCCGGTCATTGGCTCCAGCGTCGACCGCGCGATCGGTGTGCGCGCTGTCGCCCTGGTGCTGGTCGGTGCGCTGCGCGTCCGCAGCCGTGCGGTCCAGGTCGCTGGCATCGGCCACCGCGCCGTCGGGTGATCCGCCATCGGTCGTCCGCACGCAGAGCTGCTGTGCACAGGTGTATCCAGTCGGGCAATCGCTGGCGACGGCGCACATTGTATTTGCAGGCTGGCACGAGCAACTGGCACCGAACGCGGCGCAGAAAATCGCAAGCAGCCCGAGCGCCGTTTTCATGGGCAACCCCTGGTGTTCGAGGCCACGAGCATAGCACAGGCTGGCCAGGCGTTCGCGCCGGCGCCGACGTCATTTCCGCGCGATGCCCTTCATCCAGTCGCCGTCGCGGCGCGGCGCCATGCTCGGACCGGCCGGCGCACGAAACGGAAAGTAGAGTTTTCGGACGAAGCGCGTGAACAGGTGGTTCTCATCCCACTGCTGGCGCGCGAAGCCGTAGACGCCCGGTGCCTGCTTGTCGCGCGCCACAAACTCGCCGCTCAGTTCGCGCTCGCTGTAGATCGCAAAGACCTCGTCCATGGCCGGCCGCGAGCCGAAGGTTGGCCGCAGCACCTGGTAGATCAGCTGCTGCTCGTCGCGGGTGAAGGCCAGGTAGTGGATGGCGTGGGCGAACTCGTGGAAGACCAGCGCCGGCTCCTGCTCGAGCATGTCCTGCCGCAATGCAATGCGCGCCTGCTCCCAGTCCGGATGGTTCCAGAATAATCCGGCCGCGCGCGGCGAGACGGTGCGCGGATAGCCAAAGGCGGCAAGCGCCTTCTTGGCCGGTATCAGCTCGACCCGCAGCGGCTTGCACAGCAGCAGCCGCTCGACCAGCAGCGGGTTGCCTTGCAGTTGCTTCACCACGTCGTCGACGACGCGTTGCTGCTGGTTGACCGGCGCTCGGAATGGTTCGAGCTGCAACCGCGCGTCGACGTAGGCGCGCGCGCTGCACACCGTCGGCGGCCGGTGCGGTGGTGGCATCGAGCACGTCGCCACCGGCCAGCACGGCAAACGCGACCAGCGCGTGCTGCTTGCCGTGGGCCAGCGCCAGCGGCGCCAGCTCGGGCCGCGAGCCGTCGCTGGTCTCGAACCGATCGCGCAGATCAAAGGCCATGGTCGGTCACTCGAGATAGAGCCGGCGCTTCAGCTCGGCCAGTTTTTCGGGCGGCAGCTGTTGCCGCTCCAGCTCGACCAGCAGCGCCGCTGCATTGGCCGCGCGCGCATGGTAGCCGCAGCGCGTAAAGAAATCAGGCGCGAGCTGATACAACAGCCGCCGTGGATAGTCGCGACACATACCGGGGCGGGTGTCGTAGCTGTCGCAGCGGCGGCTGACCGGGTCGAAATGGGAACAGCGAAACAACAGCATCCGGTCCGCGCGCACGGTCTCGATCAGATCGAGGCCGTTGATCGTGTGCTGCCACCAGACAAACCAACGCTGTAGCAGCGGCAGGTGCCAGATCAGTAACCCGACCTGCAGCGACGGTCTCTCGCAGCAGCTGCCGCAGGCGACGCACGCCCCGACCAGCTCGAATGGCCGGACGCCGCTCCGGCGCGCGCTCCAGCGCTGCAGCGCCAGCCCGAGCGCGTAGCTCCAGCGCGCCAGCCGCTTGACGACACGTTGCTTGGCAGTGTCGCGCATCTCGACAACTTACCATGCTGACGAGGCGAAGGAGACCGGCCTGGCTGCAAGGCCGCAAGGCGCGATCACGAGGCCGCCGCCAAATGCCCAGATGCAAGGCGGCGAGGAGCCGACGGAGGGAGTGGCCTTCAAGGGCCACGATCCGACGGAGCGACGAGACAACGAAGCAGATGGGCGTTTGCCGGCGGCCGGATAAAGGAAGACCGCCGCGCACACGACTTTTGTCCTTACCGTTGCTCCCTTCCGGGCCTGGCGGGGTTCGGACTGGGCCGTTGCGCGGCGGTCACAAGCGCCCTGACGGGCGAAACTGCAGCAACCTCGTTTTGCACTGCCCGCAGGTCGAGCCGGGCAAATTATCTTTATGGCGGAGAGGGCGGGATTTGAACCCGCGGTACCTTTCGGTACACACGATTTCCAGTCGTGCACCTTCGGCCGCTCGGTCACCTCTCCGTTCTTTTTGAGGGGCTGTCGGGCAGCCCCTCGGTCGCCGAGAGTGAATCTCGGCGACCTTCACTCGACCAGCATTTTTATCTGAGGGCCTTTCGGCAAGGCCCTCCCCCGCCGGAACAAGTCCGGCGGGGCCCCCACCCAAGCAGCACCGTCAATGACACCGCATCGCTTCGCTTTGCGGTGCGGCCGTTGGGGCCATCACGCCTGACCCCGCCAGCCCGTCCATCCCTTTGTAGCGCGGGGCTGCGAATTCTCTGGCGGAGAGCGAGGGATTCGAACCCCCGGTACCGTTGCCGGTACACTAGATTTCGAGTCTAGCGCCTTAGACCAGGCTCGGCCAGCTCTCCATCTGCGCAGCCCCGCGCAACAAAGGGCGCTATTTTGATTTCAACCTTTGCGGTCGTCAATACCGGCGTCGCCGTCGGTGTCGTTTTTTGCGCGGGCGGACGTGCACGCGGCGCGGCGGCCGGCAAAGAAGTCGCGCAGCAGGGTCGCCGCCTCGTCGGCCAGCACTCCGGCGCTGATCTCCACCCGGTGGTTGAGCCGGGGATCGGCCGCCACATTGAGCACGCTGCCGCAGGCGCCCGCTCGTGGATCGGCCGTGCCATAGACCACACGGTCGACGCGGCCATTGACCAGAGCGCCAGCGCACATCGGGCAGGGTTCGAGCGTGACGACCAGCGTGCAGCCGGTCAGCCGCCAGCGGCCCAGGTGTGCCGCCGCTGCGCGCAGCGCCAGGATCTCGGCGTGGGCGAGCGGATCGCGATCGATCTCGCGCCGGTTGTGGGCAACAGCGATGATCGCGCCGTCGTGCACCACCACGGCACCGATCGGAACATCCGCGTGATCGAGTGCGCGCCGGGCCTCGTCGAGCGCGGCCCTCATCGCCTCGCGATCATCCATTTTCATCGCCGCAGCGCGCGCACGAAGACGTTGCTGCCCATCTTGTAGATCAGCAACGGCGGTGCGCCGACCACTGGCACCGTGGCCTTGAAGCGACCGGCCTCGTCGGGCTTGACGTTTTCGCCATTGATCGAGAGTTCGGCGCCGGGCTCGGCCATGCCGCGCGTCTCGACCTTGCTGCCGGTCACGCGAGCGCCAGCCTTGGGCTCGAAGATGCGCAGCAGCATCTCGTTGCTGTCGAACTTGACCGTCAGATCGTACATGTCAGACGTCGACAGGTTCTTTCCGGCCGCGTCGAGGGTGGTGACGGCCCACAGATAGCGGCCGTCCTTGAGCGTACCCGAGCCGACCCTGGCCTGCGGCTCCTTGACCACCTGCTCGAATGTAGGCGTGTCGAACTTGCCGTCGGGCCAGATGTCGATGCGAAACTGCGCGGCGTTGGCGGCCGGGGGCCACTTGAAGGTGAGGTCGGGCGGCTGGTACTGCTGGTACATGATGACGGTGCGCTCGCCCGACGCGTTGACGACGTTTTGCCGCAGGTCGGCCTCGCCCGTTACCTTGTCGACGCCAAAATTGACCGAGCGCGCCGGGATCGATTTGGCCGCATTACGCACCTGCCACCAGTAGGTGCCGTTTTGCAAGCGGTCGGTCACGTAGCTGGTGTCGGACACCTCGGCCACGATCACCTTGTTGGCGAAGTTGCTGTCCTTGGCGATCTCGATCGTGTACGGGCCCCTGCCCTCGAGCTGCGACCACGAGAATGTCACCGGCGGCATCTTGCCGGCCACCAGCACGCGGCGGATGTTGGGCGTGATCTTGAGCGCGCTGGACTCCTGCTCGCGCACCAGGCTCTGTCCCTTGCTGCTGACCGTCGCCTCCTGGTTGCCCAGCAGTTCGCTGCGCTTGCCATCGGCGTCGACCAGCAGGACGCGCCCCTCGACCACCCGGATATGCGTACCCTTGGCGTCGGTCACGAATTCGACGTCGGAGCCGCGCGCCGAGGCGATGACCGTGGCGCGCGCCGCGCCGAGCCCGACCGTTTGCCGATTGTTGGCGCCGAGCAGGACCTGGGTGGTTCCGCGGCGCACCTCGAACGAGGGGTTGGCGCCCGCGCTGTCGCCTGAGCCGATGGCGATGCCGCTGCGGGTCGAGACGCGCGCCTCGCCCAGGCCGCCCAGATCGACGACGGCGGCCGCGCCCTTGGCCTCGAGCACGTCCGCGGTCGCCAGCTGGGTGCCGGCCGGGACCGGCACCAGTCTGCCCTTGCCGCCCAGCTGGCGCATGGCGCCGCGGCCGCTCTTGAGGCTGAGCACGATGGCGTCGCCGGTGCCGGCCGTGACCGCGGCGTCGGCGCCGCCAGCGGCGTCGGGTTTCTCGAACACGATGCCCTTGGAGTCCAGCTTGAGCGTGATGCCGGTGCCGACGACCTGGTCGCCGATGCTGACCTGGCCGATCAGCGTGCGCACGGTCAGCCCCTGCTCGCCGGCGCTGATGCTGGCCTCGGTGCGCTGGTCGCCGAACTCGATCGCGCCGACCGTGGTCATCACGACCAGCTCGCTGCCGGCGCCGACCGCGTCGAGCGAGCCGAACAGCAGCCGCACCTGGTGCGCGCGCAGCCCCTTGGGCCCGGCCTCCAGGTAGACCGACGTCGACGGCGCCAGCTTGAGCGTGCTGCCGCCAGCAAAGCGCAGCGTGGCTGCACCGTCTTGCTCGGTGGTGACGGTGTCGCCGGCGCGCGCCCGTGCTCCGCTGTCGACCAGTTGCGGATCGGACGGGCCGCGGGCGAGAGTGACCTTGGGCTTGACGCCCTCGATCACCGCCTCGCTCCCGCCACACCAGCCGCAGGCGCCCAACGCGCTCAGGCCGAGCAACAGGGCCGGACCAGCCAGCCGACGTTGCGCGCGTGCCACTGTCGAGTTGTGCGCCATGCCGTGCGTGCGCAGCCGTTACTGCGCGAGGTCGACGTTGAGGATCACAACGTCACCGGGCCGGATGCGGATCTTCTTCTTCTGGGTCCGAAAGCCTGGTGCGCCGACTGCCACGTTGTGGTCGCCGACCGGCAGTTGAAAGCTGAAGGCTCCGCTGGTCGGGTCCGAAGCAAACCGATCCTTGATGCCGGTGACGACGATGCTGGAGGCCAGTGGCTTGCCATCGACTGCCGCCTTGATGGTGCCGCGCAGCTCGCCAAACTGGGCCGCGCCGGCCTTGTCGAGCAGCACTTCGACCGAGCGCACGGCTTCGCCGCCGACCACCGCATTGACCTCGCCCGCGGTGTAGCCATTGGCGATCACCTTCAGTTTGTACGGCTTGTTGGCGGCCAGCGGGAAGGTGTTGAAGGTGCCATCGGCGCCATTGACCGCAAGCGCGCTGGCCTCGGCGCCATCGATCTCGATGGTGGCGTCGACGATCGGTGACCGCGTCTCCTTGTCCAGGACGACGCCCTTGATGCGGCCGGTGGCTGGCGCCACCTCCTTGACCACCTCCTTGATCACTTCCTTGGGCGGTGGTGGCGGCAGCGGCGGCGGTGCAGCCTCGGCCGGCTTGGCGAACAGATCAAAGGCGTAGGCAACGCCGACGTCGGCAGCCCACGGCGCCACGGCCGGGACCGCGACCTGGGTCGGGTTGGGGCGCAGGTAGGCGTACTCGCCGCCGGCCGTGATCGCGAGCGCATCGTTATTGCCAATGGCGACGCGCAGGCCGCCGCCCAGCGCGGCCGACATCCCTTGCACGCTGTCGACGTTGCCGACCGGCAGCTGAAAGGTGGCCTCGAGAAACGGCGTCAGTGACAAGAACGAAAACAGCCCCAGCCGGTAGTCGATCGCGCCACCCAGGTAGACCCACGGCGTGTTGGAGACCAGCGCGCTGTAGCGCAGCACGTCGGTGAGCGGCTCCTGGAATGCGGTCTCGGTGCGGTCCCAGGCGGCACCGACGTTGAGCGTGCCATTGAGGCCGAACGGAGCGTGCAGGCCGACCGCGCTGGTCAGCTTGGGCGAGACCGCGCCGAACTCGACCCCGAAGCTGCGGGTCGCGGTCGGCAGCGCCAGCTCGAACTCGCCGGCCAGCGAGAGCCAGGGCAGCACGCGGTAGCCGGCGCGCAGCAGAGCAGCCGGGTCGCCAACGGTCTGGCTGACCGGTGGCGTGCGCCCCTGGTGGCTGTTGGCGCGCGTGCCCATCGCCAGACCGACCTGTAAAAAATCGAACACCGCGGCAAAGGCCTTGAGCCGCGCCGCGACCAGCGTGTCCTCGTTGCCGTCGTTGAACAGGTTGTCGGTGTAGCTCAACCCGCCCAGCGTGATGAAGGAGAGCGTGCCCTGTGGCTGGATGCGCGCGTCCACCACCCGCAGGTAGTTCGAGCTGGCCGGTACCGGGATGTCCTTGGCCTTGTCCGGCGCGACGCTCGTGTTGGCCTTGGCCGGCGCGACGCTCGTACTGGCCGTGGCCGGGGCCTGTTCGGTCGTCGCCGGCGCCGCGCTCGTGCTGGCCGGGGCGGCAACGCTCTCGGCCCTGGCAGTCGCGACGGCCGCAATGCTCACCACCACCGCCAATGTGCGCACCATACGACCCCGCTCCCTCTAGGGATTGCGACACGATCCGCGCAACGATAGCGGATTTTCTCGCCGGAGCAGACGAGCAAGTCAAGTTGCATCGACAGTTACGGATGATAGACTGCGCGCGCACGAACGGGCATTTTCTGTCCAACCTTTGCCTGCGGGCCGAGCGGTACGGGCTCGCAACAGTTTGCCGTGGCTGACTTCTGCGAGTATTGCGGCTCGCCGCGCGAATCCGAGACTCCGCGGCCATGGCGCTGTACGCGCTGCAACGCGCTGGTGCCATGGTGCCCGCCGCCGCCGCCGGGCGAGCCGATCGCGTTTGGCCCTTACCGCTTGGTGCGCCGGATCGCGGCCGGTGGCATGGGTGTCGTCTACGAGGCGCGCCGCAAGACCGTGCAGGATTTCGAAAAGGTGTTCGCGGTCAAGCGGCTGCTGCCAGCGCTGACCTACGACCAGGACTTCATCTCGATGCTGGTCGAGGAAGCCAAGATCTGCGTCCAGCTCGAACACCCCAACATCGTCCAGGTGTTCGAGCTCGATAAGATCGACGGCGAGTACTACATCGCGATGGAGTACGTGCCAGGCGGCAACTTCGCCACCATGCTGCGCTTCAGCGCCGCGACCCGGCGGCTGCTGCCGGTCCCGGTGGTCGCCTACATGATCTCGGAGGCGCTCAAGGGGCTGGGCCATGCGCACAGCGCCGGGCGCAGCGGTGGCCACGAGGGTTTTATCCACCGCGATGTGTCGCCGCAGAACATCATGCTTGGCCGCGATACCCGGGTGAAGTTGACCGATTTTGGCATCGCCAAGGCGATGGCGTCGTCGACGGCCAGCCGGGTCGGTACGGTCAAGGGCAAGCTCGCCTACATGGCGCCCGAGATCATGACCGGCGGTCGCGCCACGCCGCGCATCGATGTCTTTGCCATGGGCGTCGTCATGCACGAGGCGCTGGCCAGCCGCCGGCTGTTTCGCGCCGAGACCGAGGCGGCGCTGGTCACCACCGTGCTGCGCGGCCAGGTGCCGCCGCTGGCGCGCTATCGCAACGACGTGCCGCGCGGCTTCGAGCGCGTGATCCGGACCGCGCTGGCCGCCGACCCTACCCTGCGCTACGCCGACGCCGGGGCCCTGCGCAACGACCTGGTCGAGGCGCTGCCGCCGGGCATGCTCGAGGATGGCCTGCGCCAAGCCGGTGCCTACGTCGAAGACTATTTCAAGTGCGTCGGGTTGCCGGGCGAACCGCTGGATCCGGTGGCCGACGCACCGCTCGCCGGGCGCGGCAATGCGCCACAGGCGATGCGTGCGTTTCCGTCGACCTACTCGGACTCGTTTCCGACCGTGGCCACAGCGGCCCGGCGTCTCTCGCAGCGGCGCTGGATCGTGCTGGCGGCGGTGTTCGGCCTGCTGGCCGTGCTGGGTGGCACCGCAGCGGCCTATTTTGGCTGGCTCGAGCCGCGCCTGCGCGGTCGGGCCGATGCCGGGACGAACGTCGTTTTCTCCGACGACCCCGGGAAGTCCCTGACGAGGGACGACGCGGGCAAGACCGAGCCGCGACCGTTGCCGTCGGGCGTCGACGCGGCGGGCGCTGGGGTGGCAGACGCTGCGCGCAACCCGGGCGACGACCGCCCGCGCAAGCTGACGGTCACCGACATCCAGCGTACGATCGTGCGCAACACCGGCAGCCTCAACAGCTGTGCGGCGCGGTTCCAGAGCGCTGTGCCCAAGGATGGCGTCAAGTTCACGCTGACGATCCGGCGCGATGGCCAGGTTACCGAAGCTGTCATCGCTCCGGCATCGCTGCGCGGCACCGGCCTCGATACCTGTCTGGCGGGTGTGGTGGCCAAGCTGAGATTCCCGCGGCACAAGGATCCCGAGGTGCGCGTGACCGTGCCGCTCACTTTCCAGATCCAGTGACGGCGGCGCTGTACGGCGTCAGCGCTGACAGACGAGGTCCGATCATGACGCATTGTGCACACTCGGTTCGCTGGTTGTTGTGCCTGGCCGCAGGACTGGTCGCCGCTGGCTGCCCGGAGAACGAGCCGGCTGACGCTGGCGCCGCCGATGCCGGTGCCGTGCTCGACGCGGCCGGCACCGATGCTGCGGCTGGCGATGGCGCCGCGGGCTTTGATGCCAATGTCGGTTTCGATGCCAGGCTCGACGACGGTGGTGTCGCGCCGCCGCGCTTGCGCAACCTGGCGCTGCCGACCCAGGGGCGCGGGCCGATCGTGGTCGCGCTTGCGGTCGAGACCGGCAGCGCGGTCGCGCTCGCCCTCGAGTACGACGCTGGCGCCGGCTTTCGTCCGCTGACCCTGTTCGAGGCGGTCTCCGACGTGCCGACCCCGGCGCCAGTCAACGGCGTGATCAACGCGCGCCGGATCTGGGACAGTTATTCGGACGTAGCCGGCAACGCCAGCGTCAGCGTGCGCGTCGTCGTCGTGGCTGGCAGTCCGGCCCCGCTCGGTGCTCCGGTGACCATCCAGATCAACAACGACCCCGAGGGCGACAAGCTGTTGCTGGCGCCCAATCCCTCGGATGACTTGCCCGGCGGCGGCTCGTCCAACGTCAATCACGTGGTGTCCTTGCTGACCATTGCCGCTGACGGCCAGAGCGGCAGCGACACCGGCGTCGACGTCGATGTGGTCGGCATCGGGCCCAGCGACTCGGTCTTCTCGCCCGACGGTGCGCAGGCGTTCGTGCTCAACGGCAATGACTCGACCATCAGCGTGCTCGACGTCACCGGCGCCAGCGTCAGCGTGCGGCACGACATCATCGACCACGCGCCGCAGTCGATCCTGGCGCTGGCGATGGCGCCTGACGGCCGTGCCCTGTTCGTGGTCGAGTCGGACGGACCCAATCCCAAACTGGTCGAGGTCAAGGTCGGCGGCGGCGTCGTCGTGCCGGCCCGCACGGTCGCGCTCGACAGTGTGTCCCAGTGCATCGCGGTGTCGCCGCGCGGCGATCTGGTCGCCATCAGCCGCGCTGGCCCGAACGACAACCAGCTGCTCGAGCTGTACGATCGGCGCGACCTCAGCGTCGTCGGCTCGGTCGAGGTCGCCAACGAAATGTGCGAGAAACTGCGTTTTTCGCCCGCTGGCCACTTCGTCGGCGCTGCCGGCGGCATGGGCATGGTCACGCCCGGAGTCTTCGTACTTATCGACGTCACTGATCCGAGCACGCCGACCGTGCTGACCATGCCGGCCGCCGTCACCGCGGTTGGCGCACCCTACGACGCGGTATTTCACCCCGCCGGCACGGCGCTGCTCATCTCATCGCTCGACGGCAACTCGGTGGTCTCGTTCGCGCTGTCGAGCAGCGGCGGGCTCACCCTTGGCAACACCGTTCGCGGTGGCAATCCTTCGTTCGCGCTGGCGGCCGAGATGGACATCGTCCAGCGCGGCTCGCGCGCCGGCCTGGTGGCGGTGGTCACGCTGTCAGCGGTCCTGCTGGTGCAGCTCAACGCCAACGGCAGCGCGGCCCGGGTGGCGGCCATCGACACTGGCAGTGCCACTGCAGACTGGGTTGAGGGCGTCGCGATCGCGCCCTGACCTTGCGCCACGCAATTCGCAGCGGGTAGTCTACCTCTTTCGATCTCGCATAAGGAGTTCGAGATGACCACGACCACCGAGACGCGCGCCCACGCCCGACGCCAGCAGATGACGCTGCAGCAGGCCGTGACCGAGGCGCACCGCTGCCTGCTCTGCCACGATGCACCCTGCAGCAAGGGCTGCCCTGGCGGCACCGATCCCGGTACCTTTGTCCGCCAGATCCGCTTTTACAACTTCAAGGGCGCGGCGCGCACCGTGCTGCGCAACAACCCGCTGGGCGGCGCCTGTGCCGCGGTTTGCCCGGTGGCGTCGACCTGCGTGCGCGAGTGCGTGCGCAGCGGCATCGACCGGCCGATCGACATCGACGGGCTGCAGGCCTTTGCCGTCAGCTATGGCCGGCAGCACGGCGTCAAGGCGCTGGCGCGCGGCGCGGCGCGCCAGGAGAAGGTCGCCATCGTCGGCGCCGGCCCGGCCGGCCTGACCGCGGCTGCGCGGCTGGCGCAGCAGGGCTATCCAGTGACGCTGTTCGAGGCGCGGCCCAAGGCGGGTGGCATGCTGCGCTACGGCGTGCCGCCGAGCCGGTTCGAGCAGAGCACGCTCGACGCCGACCTTGACGAGATCCTCGGCCTCGGGGTCGAGTTGCACGCCGGCGCCCCGATCAAGGGCGACGACGGCGCGGCCAAGCTGCTCGAGCAGGGCTTTAGCGCGGTATTCGTGGCGCCGGGCTTATGGCGCCCGTACCGGCTCGAGGTGCCGGGCAGCGCCCTCAAGGGCATCACCACGGCGCTCGACTTCCTGGCCGACATGCACACTGACGTGGTCAGGGCCGCGGCACTGGTCAAGGGCAAAAACGTCGCCATCGTCGGCGGCGGTTCGGTGGCGATGGACGTGGCGCGCTGCTGCCGCGAGCTGGGCGCACAGCGCATCTACGCGATCGCGCTCGAGAGCATGACCGAGCTGCCGGCGCAGCCCGATGAGCTGGAGCAGGCGCTCAGGGACGGCGTCGTGGTCAAGCCGCAGTGCCAGCTGGCGCGCATCATCGGTGCGCAGGACGCGGTAGTCGGCGTCGAGGGCCACGAGACCGAGTGGATCGAGCCGGGCAAGCTGGTGCCGCAGAACGCGCGGCCGGTCGAGGGCACCGGCTTCAAGCTGCGCGTCGGCGCCGTGATCCAGGCGATCGGCCAGGGGCCGAGCGACGAGGTCGGCAAGATCCTGACCCAGGTCAAGCAGAGCGGTCCACGCTGGAGCGTCGACGAGAACACGCTGGCGACCGCGGTCAAGCGAGTGTTCGCCGGCGGTGACGTGGTGCGCGGCGCCGGCACCGTGGTGCGGGCGGTGGCTGACGGCAAGCGGGCGGCCGACGCGATCCATGCGCTGCTCACCGGAAAGGAGCGTGCCTGATGGCGACCACGCCCACCCTCAAGGTCACCTTCTGCGGGGTCGAGTTTCCCAACCCGTTCTGTCTGTCGTCGTCACCGGTCAGCAACACCTACGACATGTGTGCGCGCGCCTTCGACCTCGGCTGGGGCGGTGTCGTCTACAAGACGGTCGGTCCCGACTACGACGTCAAGATCACCCACCCGTCGCCGCGCCTCAATGCTTTGCACCGCGGCACCGACCGCGTGATCGGCCTGCAAAACGTCGAGCAGATCTCGGACCGGCCGACCAAGGACAACTTCGCCGACATCGCCCGGCTCAAGAAGAATTACCCGAAGAACGTCGTGGTGGCGTCGATCATGGGGCTGACCCACGCCAACGATTGGGCGGTGCTGGCCAAGCAGTCGCAGGATGCGGGCGCCGATCTGATCGAGTGCAACTTCTCCTGCCCGCAGATGACGGTCGAGGGCACCGGCCACAAGGTCGGTCAGGACGCCGCGATCATCGAGAAATTGACCGCGATCACCAAGGGCGCCTGCAGCATCCCGGTGATGCCCAAGATGACACCCAACGTCGCCGACATGCTGCCGGTGGCGCTGGCAGCCAAGGCCGGCGGCGCCGACGCGGTGTCGGCCATCAACACCCTCAAGGCGATCTCCGGCGTCGATCTCGAGGTGCTGGTGCCGCTGCCCAACGTCGGCGGCAAGTCGTCGTCGTCGGGCTACTCGGGCAGCTCGTGCAAGCCGATCGCGCTGCGCTTCATCTCGGACATGGCGCGCGACCCGCGGCTGGCGCTGCCGCTGTCCGGCATGGGCGGTATCTACACCTGGATCGACGCGGTCGAGTTCATGCTGCTCGGCGCCACCACCCTCCAGGTGACAACGGCGATCCTGCAGCACGGTTACCGCATCGTGCAGGACATGGCCGAGGGTATGCTCGACTACCTGGCCGATCACAACTACAGCTCGCCGCACGACATCGTCGGCAAGGCGCTCAAGAACGTGGTCGACCCGTCCGAGCTCAGCCACCAGACCCAGGCCGTGTCGCTGATCGACCAGGACAAATGCGTCGGCTGCGGCCAGTGCTACCTGACCTGCCGCGACGGCGCAGCGCAGGCGATCAGCATGAACGAGCAGCGCAAGCCGGTGGTCGACGAGGACGCCTGCTTTGGCTGCCTGATGTGCAAGCACATCTGCCCGGTCGACGGCTGCGTCAGCTACAAGATCGTCCCGCACCATATGTTGTAGGGGCGGCGCTGCGCCCGCCCCTCGCCGGGAGTGAATCCCGGCGAGCCTCCCCACCCGGCTCGCGCTTCGCGCGACCTGGCGCGAAGAGATGCTGATCTGATGACGGCCTAGAAGTTCGTGTTTTTGGCGTCATTACGAATTTGACTTCTCGCGGCAGGCGCTGGCGCTTCGCGCCATGCTTGACAGGGCGCGCGGCCATGCCTACGGTCGCACCCATATTTGATCATGGATGCACTAGACCTGGAGGCTGCGATGAGATCGCACGAAGCTGCTCATTTCGCGTGGAACCGCGTGTTCGCACTTTGTACGGCCTTGCTGCTCGGCGGTCTGAGCCAGGGTTGCGAGGGCTGCAACCCAACGCCCGAAGACGATGCTGGCGTGCAGAAGGATGCAGCCCGGGCCGACAGCGCACGTCCCGATACCACGCGTCCCGACACGGCGCGGCTCGATGCCGCGCGGCCCGACACGACGCAGGTTGACGGCAGTCGGCCCGACACGGCGCCGCGCCAGGATGCGGCGCCCCGGCACGATGCGGCTCCACGGCAGGACGCCGCGCGGCCCGATACGGCTGGGTCCGATGCCTATCAAACTGATGCGGCGCCGGCCGATACCGATGGTGACGGCGTGCCGGACTCTGCCGACAACTGCGTGTCGGTCAGCAACGCCAACCAGGCCAACAACGACCACGACGCGTTTGGCGACGCCTGCGACCCGGACGACGACAACGACACCATCCTCGACGGCGTGGACAACTGTCCGCTGCTCGCCAACCAGAACCAGGCCGACAACGATAGCGATGGCCAGGGCGATGCATGCGACCCGGACGACGACAACGACACGGTGCTCGACCTGGTCGACAATTGCCCGCTGCTGGCCAACACGAACCAGGCCAACAACGACGGCGACGGCCAGGGCGATCTATGCGACACCGATGACGACAACGACACCGTGCTTGACACAGTGGACAACTGCCCGCTGGTCGCCAACCTCAACCAGGCCAACAGCGACAGCGACAGCCAGGGCGATGCCTGCGACGGCGACGACGACAACGACACGGTGCTCGATCCGGTCGACAACTGCCCGCTGGTGTCCAACCAGAACCAGCTCAACACCGACGGCGACAGCCAGGGCGATGCCTGCGATGCCGACGACGACAATGATAGCGTGCTCGACGGCGCCGACAACTGCCCGCTGGTCAGCAACGGCGACCAGGCCAACCACGACACCGATGCCAGCGGTGACGCCTGCGACAGCGACGACGACAACGATACCGTGGCGGACGGCAACGACAATTGCCCGCTGGTGTCCAACCAGAACCAGCTCAACACCGATGGCGACATCTGGGGTGACGCCTGCGACGACGACGACGACAACGACGGCGTGATCGACCGCCTCGACAATTGCCCGCTCGTGGCCAACCTGGATCAGCTGGACAACGATCGCGATGGCCAGGGCGACGTCTGTGACGGCGACGACGACAATGACACGGTCCCGGACCTCACCGACAACTGCCCGCTGCTGGCCAACACGAACCAGGCCAACAACGATGCCGACAGCCAGGGCGACGTCTGCGACGCGGACGATGACAACGACCTGGTGGTGGACTTCATCGACAACTGTCCGCTGTTGCCCAACCAGCAACAGTTCGACAATGACCTCGACACCCTGGGCGACGTCTGCGATCCGGACGACGACAACGATGGCCTCGCCGACACCGGCGACAACTGCCCGCTTGTGCACAACGTCGATCAGGCCGACGCGGATGGTGACGGCATCGGCGACGCGTGCGACGGCGACGACGATGGCGACGGTGTGGCCGATGCGATCGACAACTGCCCGGGCGTGCGCAATGCCGGCCAGGAAAACTTCGACGGCGACGAGGCGGGCGACGCCTGCGACCCGGATGACGACAACGACGGCGTGCTCGACCCGGCCGACAACTGCCCGATGCTGGCCAACCTGGATCAGGCCAACAACGACGGCGACCAGTTCGGCGATGCCTGCGACCC